>Ga0302140_10000159_pt1 | contig 77107 bp, 68 predicted proteins | sample I_Bog_E1_1_FD_202095 | JGI IMG/M metagenome (GOLD analysis project Ga0302140, IMG submission 202095) | Peat permafrost microbial communities from Stordalen Mire near Abisko, Sweden - I_Bog_E1_1 | ecosystem: Environmental > Terrestrial > Soil > Wetlands > Peat | place: Sweden: Abisko, Stordalen... | reverse complement strand
CGCATCCGCACCTTCGGCTGCTTCCAGGGCGCTTTCGACATACTTCATCCGCCCTGACTCGGGCAAAACTTCCTTGGCCCGCGCCGTCGCCGCCGGATCATAAGCCGTCACCTGCGCCCCCGCCTCGAGCAGCCGGCGAATCACGTCCAGAGCCGGCGACTCGCGAATATCGTCGGTGTCGCGCTTGAACGCTAACCCCAGCGCACACAGCTTCTTGCCGCGCAGCGTCCACAGCGCCGCCCGCACCTTGTTAAAGAAAACATCCCGCTGCGTGTCGTTGATCTTTTTCACTTCCTGCAGCAGCTGAAAGTCCAATCCCTGCTGCTGCGCCACCCAGTGAAACGCCGCCACATCCTTGGGGAAACACGACCCGCCGTACCCCAGCCCCGCATGCAAAAACTTCGGCCCTATGCGGCTATCCAGGCCGATTCCGGCCGCAATGTCCTCGACGTCCGCGTCCACTGACTCCGCCAGGTTCGCTACAGCATTGATAAAAGAGATCTTAAGCGCCAAGAATGCGTTCGAGGCGTGCTTGATGATCTCCGCGCTCTGTGCCGAGGTCAGTAGTAGCTTTGCGGGATTTTCGACGTTACAGCACCCCGCCAAAGCAGCCGGCTCCTCATAATAGGAGCCGTTCGTAAGCGGCGCATAAATGCTTTCCATCAGCGCTGCCGACCGCTCCGTGCCCGCACCCACCACGATCCGGTCCGGATGCAAAAAGTCGCTTACCGCTGTACCTTCCCGCAGAAATTCAGGATTCGAGACCACGTCAAATAGCGCGTGATCCACCCCATACCGCTGCAGCACGCGACGAATCCACTCATTTGTATAAACCGGGACTGTGCTCTTCTCAACAATCACCTTATAGCTGGTTATCGCGCGCGCGATCTCCGAAACTACCGCCTCTACATACGACAAATCGGCTGCCCCGGTATCGCCCTGCGGCGTGCCCACCGCAATGAAAATCACTTCGCACTGCTCGACGGCCGAGCCCAACTCCGTGGTAAATTCCACACCTTTGCCCAGGTGTTTAGCCAGTAGCTCCGGCAGGTGAGCCTCATAAATCGGCACGCCCCCCTCGCACAGCATCTTCACCCGCGACTCGTCGTTATCGACGCATATGACTCGATGCCCCATCTCGGCCAGGCAAACAGCGGCAACAAGTCCCACATATCCTGAACCAACCACGCAGATTGAGACTGGTTTATTCATAAGTTGATGATTCCCCTCTGTTATTTAACCAAGATCGCTGGATTGCAAATGCAAAATTCCCGTTGCAATTGCCGAGAACAAGAGACTGTTTTTCCAGTACCGGCGATTATATCCCCACGCCCGTCAGATGGCGGTTTGCGCCGATCGCCTTTATGCGCGCGCAAACTCTATGATTCCACATTCGTTATGACTCGCGGCATCTTCGTCGTGGCAAACAGCATCTTCAACATCATTGCGACACGTGGTCGAGACCGCGTCCCATTCCTTCAATTAATTCGCCACGGCTTTCCTCGTTGCGAATAAGGATATAATTTGCCCCATGGCCTCGGCATCTCAGACCGGCTTAGTCAAACCTCTTACCGCCGTCGAAGATCCCCTTCAAGGTGAAGTTCGCTCGAAGTTGCTCGCCCTTGAAACTCGCCTTCGTGGCTTAGGCAGTTTGATGGTCGCCTACTCCGGCGGTGTCGATTCCGCGTTCCTGGCGGCGACAGCCCATCGCGTGCTCGGTAATCAGATGCTCGCCGTCCTGGCCGATTCGGCCAGCCTCGCCCGTCGCGACATGAAGCAAGCGAGCGAGTTCGCCCACAATCTGGGCATGCCTCTCCGCGTCATCCACACTGAAGAGCTAGACCGCCCCGAATACCAACGCAACGACGCCAACCGCTGCTTCCACTGCAAAACTGAACTCTTTGAGGGCATGAAGTCGCTCCGTGCGCAGCTTGGCTTCCAAAACCTGGCTTATGGCATGAATACCGATGATACCAAAGACTTTCGCCCCGGCCAGCGGGCCGCTCAGCAGCATGAAGTCCTCGCTCCCCTCGCCGACGTTGGCATGACCAAGGCCGAGGTTCGCGCCCTTGCCAAAGCCGCCGGCTATACCCTTTGGGATCGTCCCGCCGCACCTTGCCTCTCCTCGCGTATTGAATATGGACGCACCGTGACCCGTGAAGTGCTGGCGCAAATCGAGCGGGCCGAAGAAAGCATGCGGGAGCTAGGCTTTCGCGAGTTCCGCGTCCGTCATCATGGCGAATTGGCGCGCGTCGAGATCGCCCGCACCGAAATGCCCCGCGCGCTCTCGATGGAGATGCTCGATGCCATCACCGCCGAGGTCCGCAAGGCCGGTTTTCAATATGTCACTCTCGATAGCTCCGGCTTTCGCTCCGGTTCCATGAACGCCATTCTGCCCGTCGATGTGTTGCTCCGGCGCGGCGCATAACTCCTTGATAACTAACCGTTAGCGGCAATGCCGTAGAATCAGCCTCGATGCGAATTGCATATTTGGAGTGTTTTTCCGGTATCAGCGGCGACATGCTGCTCGGTGCCTTGGTCGATGCAGGCGTCCCTCTGAGTCTGCTCCAGGAAACGGGCACAGCCCTCAATGTTGGCGCCCGCCTTGAGGCCCGCAAAGTCATTCGCGGCGGTTTGGCCGCCACCAAGGTCGATGTGCTCACGGCAGAAGCTGCGGCCGTTGCGCCCGCCACCGGCCATCAGGTCCAACATACTCATGAACATAGCCACGAACATGGCGATCATGCGCACGATTCCTCCGCATCCCATTCTCATGAACACACCCACAGCCATTTGCATACCCATGAGCATGAGCCATCGCCCCAGCACACTCATTCTCATGAACATACGCACGATCACGAGCACCATCGTTCCCTTTCCACGATCCTCGCCATCATCCGCTCCGCGCCCCTCTCCGACACCGTAAAAGGCCGTGCCACCCGCGCCTTTCAACTGCTCGGTGAGGCCGAAGCCGCCATTCACTCCGTCCCAATCGAAACCGTGCACTTTCATGAGGTTGGCGCCGTCGACACCATCGTCGACATTGTCTGCACCGCCGCCGGAGCCGAGTCGCTCGGCATCGATCGCTGGCTCGCTTCGTCATTAAATGTAGGCAGTGGCACCGTCGATTGCGCCCATGGCACGCTTCCAGTGCCGGCTCCTGCCACTCTCGCCTTGCTGGGCGATGCGCCGGTCTACTCCGCGGGTCAGCCAATGGAGCGCGTTACACCCACCGGCGCCACCATCCTGCGCATGCTCAACGTTGAATACACTCGACTTCCAGCCATGCGCATTGCTGCTTCCGGATACGGAGCCGGTGGCCGCGAAACTCCCGGTCAACCCAATCTACTCCGCCTGTTGATCGGCGAATCTGACAACTCCGACACCTCAACCGAGCCCATCGCCATTGTCGAAACCGTGATCGACGACTCCAGCCCGCAATTGATCGCCTACGTCAGCGACCTGCTGCTGGCAGCGGGCGCCTGGGACGTCTATCGTGTCTCCGTCCAAATGAAAAAAGGCCGCACCGGCGTGCAACTCACCGTGCTCTGCCGTCCCGATCTCGTACCCTCGCTCCACGACCTCATCCTCAGCGAAACCACCAGCATCGGCTTGCACTGGCGCATCGAAAACAAGGTCGCACTCCAGCGAGAATTCGCCACCGTCGAAACCGCCTGGGGGCCCATCAACATTAAAATCGCTCGCTGGCCTTCTGGCGAAGTAGCCAATGCAGCGCCCGAATACGAAGATTGCCGTCGCATAGCTGAAACCCATAAAGTGCCTCTCAAGAACGTGATGCAGGAGGCAGCCCGCCTCTATGCACAAGCCAATCCCATACTCAGAAAGGAAGCTCATGGACCGGTCAAGGATAGAGGCATTACTGAATGACGTGCGCGAAGGCCGCACCGATGTATCGGATGCCCTGGACCGTCTCCGCGATCTTCCCTTTGAAGACATGGGGTTCGCCAAACTCGATCACCATCGCCCCTTGCGCACTGGCATGCCCGAGGTGATCTTTGCATCCGGCAAGACCATTGCACAGGTCGCCGCGATCTTCGCGCGCATGGCCCAGGCCGGCGGCAATGTGCTTGCCACCCGCGCCTCTGTCGAGTGCTTCGATGCCGTACTCGCCGTCGAACCCCGCGCCGAATATCACGAAACCGCCCGCTGCATTACTTTGGCACAAACCGATGCAATTCCCGGCAAGGGAATGATCGCGGTCGTGTGCGCCGGCACCAGCGATTTGCCCGTTGCCGAAGAGGCCGTGGTCACCGCGCGACTCATGGGCAATACTGTTGAATTGATTGCAGATGTAGGCGTTGCAGGCATTCATCGCTTGCTCGCGCAACGTACTTCGCTGCAATCGGCGCGCGTGCTCATCGTCTGCGCCGGCATGGAAGGAGCGCTACCAACCGTGGTCGGCGGGTTGGTTAATGCGCCGGTCCTGGCAGTGCCCACCAGCGTCGGTTATGGCGCGTCCTTCGGCGGCGTTGCGGCCTTGCTCGGCATGTTGAACACCTGCTCGCCTAACGTCTCGGTCGTCAACATCGACAACGGCTTCGGAGCTGCCTGCATCGCGACCCTCATTAATCGCCTCTGATTGAGCGCCATCTGAGATTGGCTTAAACCACCTGGAACCCGGTGTTTGAACCAACTCCCGCTCAATTTGGCAGTCTTGGAATCCGCTCAAAGTGATGACCATCACTGTGACCTATCGCACTTGACGCGAATGATCCTCCTAGAGAGAACATGCCTGTTCGAGCGGCATCGAGTACGCTCCGCAGCGCTATTTCAGCATTGACTGCTGCACAATGTCGACCTTGAGCGCTGATGTTTTCTCTTCAAATCCGATCAGCATCGTGCGCCGCTAGCGCGCCCTGCGCGGAGGAGTTTCGTGACCCGTTCCCGATTGCCGTTGTTGCGCAGAATCTCGCAGGTCTTCTTCCTCCTCCTTTTTGTCGCATTATTGGTATTCACTTCGCTGCGTCCCACCGCGGGCGCCACTGGCGATATTCACATGCGCGCCCCGGTGCGGCTGTTCTTCGAGCTAGACCCGCTGGTCGCAATCGCCAATGCATTCAGCAGCCACGCCCTTTATCGCGGACTCCTCTGGAGCCTGGTTATCCTGTTGCCCACACTGTTCCTGGGACGCTTTTTCTGCGGCTGGATTTGTCCCATGGGCACGCTGCAGCACTTCGTCGGCAACATGCATTCCGAGGCCAAACGCGGCAAGCAACGCATTGATTCCAATCGCTATAAACGTTGGCAAACACTGAAATATGTGGTCCTGATTGCAGGCCTGATCGCCGCCTTTTTCGGCTCCATGGCGATCGGCGTACTCGATCCATTCAGCCTGCTAGTTCGCTCGGTCGGATTGGCGCTGCTCCCCGCCTTCAACTTCGGCGTCCGCGCCTTCCTGGCGCCGCTTGAGCACAGCCACATCGCCGTCATCAAATCGACCGGCACAACCCTGCACAGCGTGCTCCAGGCCACCGTGCTCGATTTCCGCCAGACCCACTTCGCCCAAGGCCTTCTGCTCGGCATTCTGTTTATCGTCATCCTGGCCGCGAGTCTGCGCGTAACCCGCCTCTGGTGCCGCTCCATCTGCCCCCTAGGAGCGTTGCTTGGAGCCGCGTCGCGTTTCTCCATCCTCGGTCTGCATAAGGATCCGGCAGCGTGCGACAAATGCAACCGCTGCCTGCTCAACTGCCAAGGTGGTGACGACCCCATCGGCGGCGTCCCGTGGCGCAAGTCCGAGTGCCTCATGTGCATGAATTGCGTGGGCACCTGCCCCCACGACAGCTTGCAATTCCGCTTTTTCCGCAATGAAAAGGAAGTAACGACACCGGATATCGGCCGCCGTAAAGCACTTACCGGCATCGCTGCCGGGGTCGCGATCGTTCCGCTCATGCGCGCCAACACCGGACTGGGCAAAGGGCGTCACGACCGCCTGTTGCGTCCGCCGGGCTCGCTTGAAGAATCGGACTTTCTTTCGCGCTGCATCCGTTGCGGCGAGTGCATGAAAGTATGTCCGAACAATTCGCTCCATCCCACGCTCGATCAGGCTGGTCTTGAAGGATTGTGGACTCCCACTCTCGTTCCGCGCATCGGCTACTGCGAACCGAGTTGCGTGCTCTGCTCCGAGGTCTGCCCCACCGGAGCCATCTGGCAAATCACACCCAAGGAAAAGGGCTGGGTGGTCGGCGTCGATGGTCAACAGAATCAGCCGGTTCGCTTAGGCACGGCGTTCTATGACCGGGGCCGCTGTTTGCCGTGGGCTGAAGCGACAGAATGCATCGTCTGCGAAGAATGGTGCCCGGTTTCACCCAAGGCTATCTACGTCCAGGACGCTCAAGTCATCGACTCGGCCGGAGCGGTAAAAACACTGAAGCAGCCGCGCGTCGATCCCAGCCGGTGTGTAGGTTGCGGCGCATGCGAATTTGCCTGCCCGCTGCAGGAACGGCCCGCCGTCTACGTCACCAGCATCGGCGAAAGCCGCTCGCCCACCAGCCAAATTCTGCTCAACCGCAAGTAGAGATTTTGAAGGAGTTAGAGTCGTGAATGTTCGAAATTTGAAGTCGGTTTTAGTAGCCATCGCTCTCGTTGCCATCGTCGCCCTTCCGGGCTGCAAGAAACACGCGGCCGGCAATCCGTTTCCAGCCTCTGGCGAAGTCGCGGGCTGGCAGAAATCCGACGATACGCGCGTCTTCGAGGCCAAAAATCTGTGGCAGTACGTTGACGGTGACTCCGAGCAATACATTCAGGCTGGCGTCGTCACAACTTCAACGACTAGCTATAAATACCAGGGCCAACTGGAGGCAGTGGTCGACGTACACACCATGCGCGATGCCGATGGCGCCCGCAAAATTCTCGAAAACGGACAGACGAGCGACGCGAAATCCGTATCGATAGGCGACGCCGGCGTGGCCTACGCTCAGAGCGTTGCCTTCCGCAAAGGCCCTTACCTGGTGCGCATCGTTGCCTACCAATCCACCCCCGACGGCCAGCGGGCCTTGATGGCCCTGGCCCACGGCGTAGAAGCGAAACTCTAACCCCGCTCGGCCAGTATGCCGGCGCGTTTCGATTGTGAGGATTGTTATGACAAGCCGTCGCGAATTTCTGAAAGAAGCAGCAACAGGCGCCGTAGTCCTGAGTGCACAAGCCAGGCTGGGTTTGGCCGCGGCCGTGAATCACCCGGCAGAATCAGGGAAATCGCGCGTCGTTGTCGCCCGCGACCCCGCTTTGCACGACTCTACCGGCCAATTGGATGATAAGCGGGTACTTGCTTTACTCGATCGCGCCATCGCCTCCTATACCGGCCGCGACCATTCCGTCGAGGCGTGGAAACAAATTCTCCGCGGCGTCGGCCCGGACAAGGTGATCGGTCTCAAAACAAACGGCTTGGGCGGCAAAGGCATTTCGACTCATGCCGCTCTGGTGCTGGCCATCACCGAGCGCCTGCAGCAGGCTGGCGTCAAGCCCGGCAACATTGTGATTTGGGACCGCAATGCGCGCGACCTCGTAGCCTGCGGCCTCACCATCAACACCGATCCCAGCCGGGTGCGCTGTTTCGGCTCCGATGTGTCGGGCTTTGAAGACAACCAGGAATCCTATGGGAGCGCACGCATCAGGCTCTCGAAAATACTGACCCGCGAGTGCGCCATGGTCATCGGCGTACCGATCCTCAAAGACCACGAAATGGCTGGTGTCACCTTTGCCATGAAGAACATGTACGGCGTGGTCGATCGCCCGCAAGATCTGCACGCCGGGGGGTGCAATCCCTGTGTCGCCGATCTTAACTGCATCCCTGTAGTCCGCGACAAGGTCCGCTTCACCATCGGCGACGCCATGACCTCTGTATATGACGGCGGTCCCAGTTTTCATCCCGAGCGGCTGTGGCAGCCCAACGCTCTCATCGTTGGCGAAGATCGCGTGGCCATCGATCACACCGCGTGGCAAATGATCGAGCGCAAGCGCGCCGAAGTGGGCATAAAGACGCTTGAGGCAGCAGGCCGTCCGCCGCGCTACATCGCCACGGCCGCGGATGCTACGCACAACCTTGGCACCAACGATCCGCAGAAGATTCACTTGTTAGAGGTTTAGCGGCCGGCGCGGGAGAAACACCATGGTCATCGATATCAAGAATCCGCAACCAGATCAGCCCACAGGCCTTACGCGCCGTGAAGCGATGCTGCAATTGCTCCGCGCCGGGGGCATCGCTGCCGCTGCGGGCGGGGCCGGCTACTGGCTCAATGAGCGTAGCTCGCGTCCGACGCCCGTGCGTGCCGAACAGGGCCGCCGCGACCATCGCATTCCCGCGCATCCGCAACTTCCCAGCATGACGGTTGTCCAGGGTGGTGAACCGAAGCCGCTTGTTCAGCGTGCACTCGCCGATCTGGGCGGCATGAGCCGGTTTGTTAGCCACCAAGATGTAGTGGTGATCAAGCCGAACATTGCTTGGGACCGCACGCCCGAGCAAGCCGCCAATACCAATCCCGATCTGGTTGCGGAGGTAGTTCGGCAATGCTGGCAGGCGGGCGCCAAGCGGGTCATAGTGACCGATGTGAGTTGCAATGAGCCGCGCCGGTGTTTTCAGCGCTCCGGGATTCAGGCGGCTGCACGGGCCGAGGGTGCCGAAGTAATCCTGCCCGATCCGGAGCAGTTTCGCGAGGTGGAACTGGGTGGCGTGGTGCTCAAAACCTGGCCCGTGTTCATTCCGTTTCTTGAAGCAGACAAGGTACTTAACCTGCCTATTGCCAAGCATCATGGCCTAACCGGCTGCACCCTCAGCATGAAGAACTGGTATGGAATTCTGGGCGGCCAGCGCAATCGGCTGCACCAGCAGATTCACCAGAGCCTGGTCGATCTGGCCAATTTCATGCTGCCCACGCTGACGATTATGGATTGCTATCGCATCCTTCTTCGCAACGGCCCAACCGGGGGCAATCTGGAAGACGTAGCGATGAAAAAGACGGTAGTCGCCAGCACCGATCCGGTCGCCCTCGACGCCTATGTCGCCAAGGCGTATTGGAACCTTGACCCCGAACACCTGCCGTATCTGCAAATGGCGGCTAATCGCGGTCTCGGCACCGTGGATTTCGATAAGTTACCTGTTAAATTCAGCCAGCTCGGGTAACGCAACCCGTGCAGTTTGGCCCTACCGGATTGCGTATAAATTCGGAGACCTGGCATAAAATCCGAATACATCCCCGTAGAAGATTTCGAGGCTCAGCGCTGCCGCGCGATGGAGACGATTTAGTCGCAGTTGGCCGCATCAAATCGCTAGCCGCACTCGCTTAAGGGCGGTCGTAGAAACGAAAGAAAAGAGACGGTTTAGCGCAGGGCTCGGCGCGGGCGACTAATTCGGTCGCGTGTTTGTCGGAGATGGGCGTAAAGTCGCGCGCCAGGGCGACATTTTCTTCGAGTTGAGGGATGGTATCGCAGCCGATGATGACGGTGCTGACGGGGCGCGAGAGGGTGTAGTACATGGCTTCGCGCATGGTCAGGGTTCCGGGCTTGTCGGTCTGGATAGTCATGCCTTCCCACGACTTTTTCTGCTGCTCCAGAGAGGGCGGATTCCATGAAGACAGGATGCGGCCGCGACCGGGGATCTTCATGCCGATGATGCCCATCTGCTTTTCGACGGCGAGGGGCAACAGCGCATCGTTGAAGCTGTAGTGATGCGGGTCGGCGGCGTTCATGGCCATGAGGATGGTGTCGAAGGGGTGGCGGTGAATGCACTCAATGAGGGCTTCGGGGCGGTAGTGGCCGGTTATGCCGATGAAGCGCACGACCTTTTGCTGCTGCATCTCTAGCAAGGCCTCGATGGCGCCGCCCTTCGCGAAGATTTGATCGACATCGTAAAGGGTTCCAACGTCATGGAGTTGCCACAGGTCGACGTGATCGGTCTGCAGCAGTTGCAGGGACTTTTCGATCATGCGCAGGGAGCCTTCGCGGGTGCGTTCCTTGGTCTTGGTGGCGAGGAAAGCTTCGTTGCGGCGTTTGGCCATGACCTTGCCGACGTACTGCTCGCTCCAGCGATCGGGACCGCCGTAAATCGAGGACGTATCGATGTAATTCACGCCCAGGTCGAGGGCGCGCTCAAGGATGGGGACGGCGATATCGAAGTTATTGGGCTTTTCGATGGAGGCCTGGCCGCCCAGCGAAAAGATGCCAACCTTGTAGCCGGTCTTGCCCAGGTTGCGGGTGGGCATGGACTTGAGCGTGACGGGATTGGAAGGCATGGCGGGGAGCGACTTGGAAGTTTCCGCGCTCATGACACCTGGGGCTAAGAGAGCCGCGGTTACGGCTCCGCCGGCTTTGAGGAATTCGCGGCGTCCATGCTTGGTTGCGTTACTCATCGATTCACCTCGGAAAAGCGATTCGTCACTACGAGGATTCCATCATAAGCTCGCAACGGTTCGGCCGGGAATGGCAAGATGATTTTGTAGGTAGTTGCGAGACTGATCTTCCAAAAATTCACAGTCCTTTGGCTTAGGCCGTTGCAGAGTGGATGATAGGTCGGCTTGCGCGCCAAGTTGCTATACAACTCCTTTGCTGAAAGAGAGATTGACCATGCCCTGCGATCCGGAAGAGCTTAAGCATGTGCCGCTGTTCGAGTTACTTGATGAAGACGAGTTGGCGGTGCTTGCCGCCCAGGTCGATTTGAAGCAGTTTCCGCCGCGCCATCGCATTTTCAAGATTGGCGATCCAGCCAAGAGCGCGTACGTCTTGATGACAGGCTGCGTGCAGGTCACGATGATCGATGACGATCAGCAAGAGGTGTTGATCGACGAGCCGGTGCATGGGGGGTTGTTCGGTTTCGCATCGATGCTGGACGAGACGCCGCACCAGGCCAATGCGACGACCGTGGGAGAAACGGTGTGCCTGGAACTGGATCGACATGACATCGCAATCCTGCTCGAACGCAAGCCGATGGCGGGGTTGGACATGCTCACGGTGCTGGGGCGGCAGATCCACGCCTCGCAACGATTGGTGCAACTGCGGTCTAGCCGTAACCCTAATGAAGTCATTGAGAAAGAGGCAACGTTTGGCGACCGGCTGGCCGATACCGTGGCGCGTTTCGGCGGCTCATGGAACTTCATTACGTTGTTCGGAGTGGTGCTGGTGGTGTATTCGGCGGTCAATGTTGCGTTGCAGGGGCGGGCGTGGGATCCCTACCCTTTTATCTTGCTGAATTTGTTCTTATCGATGCTGGCGGCCATCCAGGCGCCGGTGATCATGATGAGCCAAAACCGCCAAGACACCAAAGACCGGCTGCGGAGCGAGTTGGATTTCGATGTGAACCGGAGAGCGGAAACGGAGATCCAGGGATTGGCGCGCAAGCTAAACCTGCTGACCGATAAGCTGGACGACGTGGAAGAGCTGATTCGCGAGCGAGTTGCAGGATAGCCAGCAGTCCGATAGGCCGACAGCAGAGAGGCGGGAAGCGATGTTTACGCCACGAGCGATTGGAGTTGTACGCAGTCCTTATAGGGACACGGCCGCGATTCCCAAGGGATTGGGAGCGAAGCATGACGCGGTGGGAAGACTCGAAATCTCCGCTGAGTTTGAGGCGGGACTCACGGATATTGAAGGGTTTTCGCACCTGTTCGTGATCTGGGCATTCGATCGGTCTCAAGAGTTCCAGGCGGAGAACCTGGTGGGGAAGACTCCGACGGATAACAGAGAGCACGGAGTGTTTGCCACGCGGTCACCGCGGCGGCCTAACCCCATTGGATTGACGGTGGTGGAGCTGCTGGGCCGCGATGGGGCGTCGCTCGAGGTAAGCGGCGTGGACATGCTGGATGGGACGCCGATTTTGGATATTAAGCCTTATCTGTCGAGTGTTCCCCAGGAAAAACTGAGGCGGGGATGGCTGGCGGAGGCGGAGTCAAGGACGGGCGCGGGGTTGGAGTGAACTAGCTCGCTGGGTCGGGTCGGACGGGACATCCATCCCCGGTCTCAAAATCGAGACCGGGGGCACCCGCGCGCGGAAGTGCGGAAATGTCGCTTTGGGGCGCGACATTTTAGCCGGAATCAGCCTAAAAAGCGCTCAAAACCATCTGAAAAAATGCGAAAGTTCGCAGCTTTTGATGCATTTTTGCGGGTTATTTCGCGGGTTTCTCTACGCTTTAGAGGGTGGAGAAAGGGGCGGATGTGCGCAAAGAAGATCGGCGTTGGAGACGGGGAGTTCTCGATCAATCACAGCGGTGGTTTCGGACGGCGGCCAAGGAGAAAAGAGGCCCGGTGACCTGGGCGCGGGAGATTCGCCAGGCGCTGGGAATTCCGGTGGAAGAGATGACGGAAAAACTCGGTATGGATCGGTCAGCGTTTTTCCGGATGGAGCAGCGCGAGGATAGCCGGCGGCTTACACTGAGGGCGCTGGAACGAATGGCGGAGGCAATGGGCTGCAAGTTGGTATACGCCCTGGTGCCGAAAACGGGGACGCTTACGGAGATGGGCGAGAGACGGGATTGGGAGAAGAGGCTGAAGAAGCCCGACGAGAACGAAGAGCACGCAGGGGTCTTGAGGGTGGGGGGCGCCAGTAAGGTCGAGACGGCCACCGAGGCTGTGCAGCCAAGATAGGCGCCGGATTTTTTAAGTCAGCTCAGGCCGCCGCATCCCCACGACGGGCCAGTCGCTCTTCAAATGCACGGGAACCAGAAGTATCCGTAATCACGCCGGAGAGACGGCGAGCGCTGGTTTTTTCAAGCTGGGAAGCCGTTGGCAGGCGGCCAGACTCGCACACTTCGACTGTGACAATGGGACTTTTATCGAGCAGCGGGCCGCGCTGGTTTGCGTAACCGAGAGACAGTGGAATGCTTGGTCAGCGCGCCAGCATGTCGGCTGCTGCCAGGAACCAAGGGTCCAGCGGTTTGTGCCCTTGAACGACTACATCAAGGGGCGTAGCCACAAGTTCTCCTTTGCATATGCCCATAAGAACACCCGCGTTGCCGGTTGCGAGCTGTTCCACGGCTTCTGCTCCAAGCCGTGTGCCGAGCAGACGATCTGCGCAGGTTGGCGTTGCACCGCGTTGCACGTATCCGAGGACCGTCGACCGAAACTCGTATCCGAGCAGGAGTTTCTTCTCTTCAAACTGCTTGCACAGGCCCTCGGCGTTATACTTGGCGCCTTCAGCAACAACAACGATTGCATGGGGCTTGCCTCGTTCATAAGCGTCTTGGATTCTCTCGGCAAGTTGCTCGGGAATCACTTCGACCTCGGGTATCACAATGGCTTCAGCTCCGCCTGCGATGCCAGCCATCAAAGCGAGGTATCCGCACTTTCTGCCCATCACTTCGACCAGCAACGCGCGCCGGTGCGATGAGGCAGTGACTTTAAGATTATCGATCGCGCTCAGGGCGACGTTCAGGGCAGTATCGACGCCAATGGTTACGTCAGAACCAAAGAGATCGTTGTCGATTGTGGAGGCGACACCGACGACGGGAAACCCCATTTGATGGAGCGAATTAGACCCGGTTTGCGATCCATTGCCGCCGATGACGATCAGGGCGTCTATGCCGGCGCCTCGCAGTCGGCGAACGGCCAACTCGCGGCCTTCTTCGGTGTGGAATTCGGCGCATCGGGCGCTGCCGAGGATCGTTCCTCCGCGCTGGATGATGCTGCCCACATCGCGCGCCCCAAGCCGCTTGAAGTTTCCTTCGATCACGCCTGAATATCCTTGATAGACGCCCCACATATTGAGGCCTCGTGCCAGTCCGGTTCTAACGACGGCTCGGATGGCGGCGTTCATGCCTGGGGCATCGCCTCCACTGGTCAGCACTGCGATATTCTTCACGTGATTTCCCTCTTTTGGCGTTCACTTTGAGAATCGACGATTTGGAGAGGGATGGTCGGTGATCGAAGACACTTTAGTAGGGAACGATTGGCTGGTTTGGCAAACAGAACGGCCGTCCGCGAGTGCGGACGGCCGTTGAGTTTGATGCGGGTTGGAAAGGCTGCCTGGACGGCTAGTCCCCGGCAACGGGCTCGGCTTCCTTTTGGGCAGCGGGCTTGGCGGCGGGGGCGATGGAGTCGAGGCGAACCAGGCCCTCGACCGGCTTTTCGCCGAGGACGTGCTCGCGATAGAGCTTGGCCATGCGCGCATTTTCGGCTTCCACCTTGACCTTGTCGGCGGTGGTGACGGCGCGGGCGCGGAGCTTCTCTTCGCGGGCGTTCTTGGCGATGCCCAGGGTGTCGAGGGTGTGGTTGGCTTCAGAGTTGACGTGCTCCATGTTGAGCACTAACTCGTGGCCGATCTCAGACATGCCGACTTTTTTGCCGCCGGCAAAGATTTCGTGGCGGCCGTGTTCCTCATACCACTTGGTGAGGGTAGCGGTCATGTGCATCTTCTCAATAATGTTGCGCCAGCCGACGCCGGTGTTGTAGGCGCAGAAGCTGATTTCACCCTCTTGGGTGGCATAGGGAATGATGCACTGCTCGGTGCGGCGGAAGTCGTAGTTGAACAGATCCTGGAACCACATGCCGGCGATGAAGAGGAAGTTCCAACGATCCTGGCGGCGCTTTTCGATGTCCTGCATGGTGCGGTCGCCCTTGACGCTGCCGTAATCGCGACCGGTGGCGTTGAAGGTCTTGTCCATCTTCTTGAGCATGTCGGTGATCTTGAAGTGGGTTGGCGACTGGAAGGGATCGTAGTTGCGGAGCAGGGCAAGGGTGAAGCCAATCACCGACATGGTCTTGCCGCGAGCGGCGTCGTTGACCTTGGCGAGATCCTTGGCTACCTTATTCATGTTGAGGAAGGCGGTGACGGGCGCGGCTTCCTTGGTTTCCTTATCGATCATGAGGGCCATACCGATGCCGCAGTTGGGATGGCATCCGCAGGAGAGTTGACCCCACTCGGCGGTCGGCCCGTGGACGAGGTCGGCCCAATCGGAGAAGGTGGACATGAAGGAAATCGGGAACCAATCGCGCTCGGGCTCGCCGAGTCCGACCTGATTTTTGATGTCGTGGGCCATGTGCGAGAGGGTGTAGCGCTGGGCGAGGCGGCGTTCATCGGAGATGTCTTCGTCGCGGCCGGTGAAGCTGACGGGCTGGAAGCTTAGGAAGCTGATCTTCTTGGGGTTGTCGAGGGCGAACTCGATGATGCGGCCAACCTGCTCGTTGTTGATGCCATTGATGATGGTGGTAACGGGAACGATGTCGACGCCGGCCTCATGGAGGTTGTTGATGGCCTGGAGCTTAACGTCGAACAGGTTGCCGACCTTGCGATGCGAGTTGGCGGCGTTGCCGATGCCATCGAACTGAAGGTAGACGTAGCGGAGACCGGCTTCGGCGGCTGCGCGGCAAAGTTCTTTGGACTTGGCGAATTCGATGCCGTTGGAGGCGGCCTGAACGGAGTTGTAACCAACCTTGCGCGAGTAGGCGACGGCGTCAAGGAAGTAAGGCGAGAGGGTGGGCTCGCCGCCGGAGAACTGAACGCTCATTTGACGCCGGGGCTTGATGGTGATGGCGTTGTCGAGCATGAGCTTGATTTCGTCCCAGGTGAGCTCGTGGACGAAGCCGACCTGATTGGCGTCCATGAAGCAGGGATCGCACATCATGTTGCAGCGATTGGTGAGGTCGATGGTCAGAACCGAGCCGCGGCCGTGGGTAACGGTCGAGGTGCCGTGATGGTGTAGATTCTTGTCACCGTCGCCGTGGGCGCGAATGTCACGGCCGGGGAAGCTCTCTTCAAGATGCTTGAAGAAGGCTGTGTCCATGGACATGAGGTCTTCGAAATGGCCGTGCTTGGGGCAGTCCTTAACCATGAGGATTTGGCCGTCGCGCTCGATGATCTGCGCCTTTATTTCGCCAACCTTCTCATTCAAGAGGACTTCGTGAGGCAGCTTGCCGTCGAGGATCTGCTTGCGGATTTCAGGAACGCACTTGGGACAGAGCGAATCGGTGGTACGGGGCCAGCCCAGCGGAGGTTTTTCCTTCTCGTAGGACTTGAGCAGGGGCTTGTCGCTCCACTTGGGAGTGAAGGAAGCATTGGGGCTGATGCGGTTGAGGCGTTCGTAAACGGCCCACGCGCCCTTGGCTGCGACAACGACGGCTTTTTCAGCGTACTTAATCGCTTTGGACATAATTGGTGCGATCTCCTTTAAATGTGTCGCCTGCGGGTTGTTGGTGCGCCCGGGCTGCTTGGTGGAACGCGGCCTCGAAAATCCGGGAGGCAGAGAGTGCATTTCTAAGGTAATACGGGAGGCGAGTCAACCCAATCTTGCTGCAGCGAATGGCGATATGGGTCAGTGAGTGGGGACGGGCGGGGTGGGAATGGGCGCGAACAGGACGGGGGATCGCCCAACGAGGCTGGAAAGATGCGGGATTATCGAAAATCGACGAAGGAAGGACCCGAGGGTCGAGGGTGAGGATTTGTGGTCTCCCACCGATCGAACAAAAAGCGTTCGATGGATGGGGCACCCGACTACTGGATTTCGCTATTGGGCGTTGTTGGTTTCGCTGCGGGCTACCTGGTTGATGATGCGCTGGAGGACGACGATCTGGATGTGGATGTGGCTGGCGACGTCGGGGAGGAATTCGGAGATGACGTTGCCGATGGGGGCGGTGGCGAGGCCAATGGCGTAGCGGGTGGCGCTCGCGGGCAGGTTGGTTTCGCGGCCTGGGACGTAGAGATTGTCGACTTCATCCATGATGGCGCCGCCAACGATGTCACCGTAGTTGGGCATGCCGCGGCCATTGTCGCCCTGAGTCCAGACGACCTGCGTGAAGGTGTGGGCGATGCGATGGGGGATGGAAGCGTTGGGGAGGCGGTGATAGCGCGGGTCCTGGTGGGCGATCGAGGGAATGAGGAAGCTGGCGAAGAATTCACCGGTTAGATCTTCGGTGTAGCTGACGCCGACGTAGCGGGCGTATCCGGGCATGCCGGGACCGTAGGGGGAGTGGGAATCGGCGGCGACGGAGATGCCTGCTTCTCCGAGGATGGTGATGCCGTTGAAGGGGTCGAGGACGTTACGAGTAGCGAGCCAGGCCTTGTCCTGGACGGTGAGCGACTTGTCTTGGGGACCCTTGAGGAAGCGGGGATACCAACGGATGATGGCGGGGAGGCAGCGCTGCGTATGAGGCGAGCGTGGAGTGGGATCCAGTGATTGAGGGGTTGAGCCGGTTGAGGCACGATTTGACTTTGGCGCGGGGCAGGGCGGGGCTGGAGTAGTTGAAGAAGCGGCGACCTGGGGCTCGGGAGCATCGGGCAGAGCGGTGCCGGCGATGAGGGTTTGCGCGGGGGTGGCTGACGGCCGCATGGGGGCTAAGGCGAAGAGCAGGGCGAGGACGAGGCGATGTGTTGGGGAAAGTCCGAAGAGCTTGCGGACGGGTGAATGGTCGCTAATGAAGGCTTCTCCTCTCCGGGTTATCAACTGCCTGCACCTCTTTAGTAAGAGATTAACGTAGGTTGTTTGACGTTTGGGAAGGGAAAGGCGAAGCCTGGCTGTGTCTTAGCGGCGTTTTGGAGGCTGAATCGTCAAACTTTGGTTAGTGACGAGTGGGGAACGTCTGGGGTTTCGCCAGTTGACGGGCTGGTCTGAGGCTCGCAGACTAAGAACGAGTTGGACAGGTAGCCTGGGAGCGGATGGGCAACTTACATACTCGATAGTGTCCGGTCTCGGAAGCTATTTTTAGAATGGGTGAAAGGAAAAGCAGATTCTTCACTCACCACCCCCGAACTGAAAGACGTTCGGGGCCCCGTTCGTTCAGAATGACAGCGTCCATTTTGTCAATGGATTTCAGAGACAGGAAAATAGAGGGATTTTGACATGAGCAGTTATCCTCCTCCGGGAACGCCGCAGGGTGGTGTAGGCCGCCGCATTGAGGAAGCAGTCGAGCTGATCGAGATGGAACTGCGTCATGTGATCGCTTATGTCAATGACGCCGTGGTGCCGGAAGTAAGGCGCGAGTCGATCAACGGCATGAGAAAACTTTCAGACGCGTTGCGCAAGCTGGCGGATCGCATCGATTCGCCGCCTCCAGGTCCCCGACCTTGATGAATGTAGCGGAATCTCGATTTGGCGCGGTGAGCGGTTGGACGAGGGCAGCAGCGGCGGCGCTGTTGTTGCTGGTGGTGGGCTGCGCGCATCACAGTCGCACGACGGCATCGCGGCCGACGGCGCCTCCGCAAATGATTCCGCTGGCCGAAGCTAATGCTACATCGGCTCCGTCTGATTCGGGAGCTGCGCCGTCGGCGCGGATTGCTCCTACGCCGGTGCCGCCGGGCGGGGTGAGCGCGGATGATCTGGACTTTGTGGCGACGCATCGTCCGCTGCTGAGTGAGAACGGATATGCGACCTGGTATACGGCTCCTTATAAGGGACGCAAGGCCGCGAATGGGCAGGTGTTCAGCGATCGGGCGCTGACGGCTGCGCATCGTACGCTGCCGATGGGATCGCTGATCAAGGTTACGAATCTGCAGACGGGACAGTCGTCGGCGATGCGGATTACCGATCGCGGGCCGTTTGTGGAGGACCGGGTTTTAGATTTGACGGTGGCGTCGGCGAAGGCTACGGGCGTGTATGGAGTGGGACTGGCGCTGGTGCGGATCGATGTATATCGCACGCCGAAACCGATCGAGCGGGGTGGGCGGTGGTGCGTGCAGATCGGCGCGTTTCACTCGGAGCACAAGGCCAACAAGCTCAAGTCGCAGTTGCTGCATAAGTATCCCGAGGCAAATGTGATTGAGTTTCCGGGGCAGGATAGCTACTGGGTGCGGATACGGCCGGAGGGCGATAATCGCGAGGAAGCGGAGTTGATTGCCAAGCGCGTGAGGCCTGCCGAGGGTGAAGCATATTTGACGCGGCTGGATTAGGGTGCTGAATCCGAAGCTCGCTGAAGAACAACTGCAGATCCTTCGCTACGCTCAGGATGACACCGCATTCTTCGTGCACGGGTCACGATAACAGCCTCCATTTTGTCAATGAAATTCAGAGACGGGAGACTAGTCGGGCGGGGGATAGAAGGGGAGCTTGTCGTTCTTTTCGTTGGCGCGGCGGATGGTGACGTCGCCCAGTAATAATGCGGGTGCGAGGATGGTCTCGGGGATTTCGCCGAGATAGTTGGCGACCCAGAGATCTTTGCCTGCGGCTTCAATGCCGGAACGCAGCGCGCGCTGATCGAGGTCTTCCAAGATCGCTCCGCGGACCAGCTCGCGCTTGCCGTCTGGAGTTATTCGATAAAGAAGACGGGGAACGAGTTCGCCGCCGAGTGTCGCGACGTAGTAAGCGCTCTTGAGGCCGCGATCTTTGGCGATGTCAAGCAGCTTTTGATTGAGCTCGTCGTCGGAGAGGCCTTTGTCGGCGGTTACTTTCATGACGCCGATAGAGGGATGGGTGGGGCCGGCGATACCGGCGCGGGCGTGGCCGTTGGACTCAGGAAAATCGCGGACCGGTTCGCGGCCGAGGAGATAGTTTTCAAGACGGCCGTCGGTTACTAACTTCACTGGTTGAGCGGGGACACCCTCGTCGTCGACGGGGTAGGCGCCCAGCAGATCTTTGCCGGAGAAGTTTTTGAGGCTGGGGTCATCGACGACATCAACAAACTCAGGCAAGACGCGAGCGTGAAAGCTAGCAGCGAAGGGGCCGTTGGTGCGCGCCTCGGTGCCGAGACGAGGGCGAGTGGCCGCAACGCCTGTGGCGACAAGGGTGCGGAGTATGTCGGCGCTGGTGTCGGAACTGAGCAAGACGGGACCGTGATACTCCTCTTCAACTAATGGAGCTTTGCGCAGATCGTCGAGCGACGCGATGAGAGAGAGGGCGTGTTTTTTGAAATCGTCGGGCGAGTCGAGATCGGTAAGGCTTATACCGGTGGTGGCGTAGGAGCGCTCGAGACGCATGCCGTCGGCGGCCTGCGTGCCTACGGCAAACGCCTCTTGATACTCGGCGGCAGACTTGCGGACGATGGTGCCTTCGCAGTTCACGAGCCGGGTCGTGGTCACGCGGCCATGAAACGAAGTTGAAGAGTATTCGATGTCGCGCTGGTGGGCGTTGACGGAGGCATCGGTTCGGAAGAGGCCGCTGTCGCGGGCTACACGATTGGCCCAGGCTGTCTCTTCGAATTTGAGGGTGAGCGGAGTTTGAAGCAGGACGACGGGTTTTTCGCGGCTGAAGTCATCGGCCTGCGGAGGGGTCTGGACCTGCTTGAGCTCGGCCTCTTTTTGCGCGTAGGCGGAGAGGGCGGCTTTGTAGGCCTGATCGGTTGCGGCCCACAAGGCGGAGCGCAGAGCGATGGGATCGTCATTGAGCGCGGTTAACTGCAAGGCTCCATCATGAAGGCTGGAGCTGTCGGTCTTGTAGTCGCCGACGCGGACGATGATGCGGGCGACCCTCTGATGGCTGCGGGAAGAGCCCTCGGTGGCGCCGAACTCGGCCTTGGTTTCGAAGTCGTCTACATCTTCAATGCGGTATTGGATGAAGAAGGGTTTTTCGAATCCTTTTAATTGCAAATCGCTCTTGTTGCGGTCGAGCTCTTGAAGCATGGCCTTGAGGATGGGATCTTTTTCAGCATCGGCACGGGTGGTCTGCGCGGACGCGGAGAGGCCGAAAAAAAACAGGCAGGAAGCGGCGAGGATTATTGATCCGGGGAGAAAGCAGTGAGATTGCTTTCCCGCCCATTTACGCAAAGAGCGCGGAAATGGATGGGGCACCCTGACTGTGTTCACCAGGACACTATTGAGTTGCCGGATTTTTAGTTGCAGGAGCAGTCGAGAGATATCGGAGACATGGATGGCGTTCATTGTGCCTCCTTCTGCGCGGGCGAGCCGGGGATGGGAAGGATGGGCGGGCGCGTTGTGCCTTGCGGTTGGCGCTGGGTTTCCATTTCGCTGACTAATATGGCGGGAGCTACGGCGCTGACGGGAATGGTGCCTGATTCGGCGCCGCACTCGCCGTTGAAGACTTCACTTTTGTCGCCGGTGGCAAGGATGCGACGCATGGCGGCAAGCGGCGTGCCAACGATGTTGACGCCGCGCACTAACTCATCGGGACGACCATCGACATAGACGCGCCACACGACGAGCGGGATGACTTGAAAGGCTTGCGGCGAACTGCGGGTGGTGACGGCGAAACCTGACGAGATGTCTTCAAAGTAGAGGCCGAATGGCTTGTTCTGCTTTTTGGCTTCATCGATCAATTGCTGGCGCAGTTGGGATTCGGAGACGGATTTGGTCGAGGTGACGATCAGGTTTCCCTGTCGGCCTGTGGGCATGCGGCCGGTCTGGGCGCGGCCGTGGCCGTTCGAAGCAGCGAAGCTGGCGATGGGCAGGCGCGACATCAGGAATGTTTTGAGGACGCCGTCCTGGATGAGATCGACACGGCGGGCCTTTTGACCTTCATCGTCGTAGGCGTAAGTGCCGCTGAGCCAGGTGCCGTGAAAGTTGGAGATGGTTGGATCGTCGGCGACGGAGAGGAAGCTGGGCAGCACGGGCTTATTGATCTCCTTGGTGAAGGTCTGGCCCTCTTCATCGCCGCGCTGGCGTTGGCCTTCGAGGCGGTGGCCGAGTACCTCATGAAAGAACACTGCGGCGGCGCGTCCGGAGAGAATCGCGGGTCCATCGAAGGGCTCGGTGACGGGGGCCTTGCGCAGGGCTTCGAGACTCTTGCCCAAGTCGCGCATCGCGGATTCCAGCTCGGCTTGACCGGGAAGTCCGTCGACGGTTTCGGCTTCAAAGGTGCGGGCGCGAAACATGTCCATGCCATCGTCGGCGCGGGTGACGGCAAAGACGATCAGGCGCGCCTGAAGATGAGGCGATACGACGCGCGAACCCTCGGAAGATGCGAAGTAGTCGGTCTCATTCTGGACGGACAAGACGACCATGTTTTGGTACACGTCAGGATATTCGCGGAAGATTTTGGAGAGCGATTCAAGACGATGTTCCCATGCGGAGCGATCAACGACTACGGGCGGAGCGGGCTTGGCGATGGCGGTTTGGGGAGACTCCTGACTGAAGTCGGGCGAAGAGTCTTCTTCTTTGGCGCGAACCTGGGCCTCGGTCTTGACGCGGAGGTAGTTATCGAGGGCGGTGGCATAGCCGACGTTGGTGGCAACCCACAGGGTACGGGCGAGGGCCTCGCGGTCGTCGACCAAGGGCAGTTGCAGGCTGTTGACGCCGGAGCTGCGATGGGCGCCATGAGTATTGTCGAGCTTGGGGTCGCCGAGGCGGACTTCAACATCGGCTACGCGGGCGTGGTTGGCGGCGCTGTCGACGATCGCACCGTATTGGGCGCGAATGGAAACGGCGTCGGCATCGCTGACCGCATAGCTGAGGAAGTAGGGCGGAGATTGCTTGTCATCTCCCTGGGGGCCGAGGGAAGTAAAGGCGCGATGCAACTCGGTGGTCATGGCGTCGAGGAGAACGGGGGTGGCCTGGGCTGCGGCTACGGAAGATGCCGCGATCGCGAGGGCGCATATGGTCTGGGTGCGGACGAAACGGCGATAGAAGGCGAGAGATGGATTTGGCATGGAACGGGAGTGCTCACATGAAAGCATCGGTACGGTTGATTGTCTCAGAGTAAGCTGCTGCATAGGGAAACTCATATGACTTTTGGACGCCGGTGGTTGTTTGCGATCTGGGTTGTACTTGTTTTGACGGTGGGTGTGGCGCGGAGTTTCGCGGACCCGATTCCTCAGCCAACGACGCCTGACGATGCTGCGAAAGATACATTGCAACGGAGCGGGCAGGAGGCGTATAAGTTGCCGCCGGATAAGGTCGAGAAGGCGATTGCCATCAGCCGGATTCGCGACATTCTCGATATTGTGGGCGGGGTGTGGGGGCTAGTTGTGCTGTGGGTGGTGGCACGACGCTCGGCGAGGGTGAGCGCATGGACTGAGCGATTGTCGAGGCACAGATGGGTGCAGGGGGTGGTGTTTTTCGCGGTGTTGCTGGTGATTGTGACGCTGGCAAATCTGCCGATCGATTTGTATGGCCATTTTGTTAGCCGGAGTTACGGAATCAGCGTGCAGGGATGGGCGAGTTGGACCTGGGACCAAGCCAAAGGGCTGGGATTGACGCTGGCGATTGGGACGCCGGTGCTGCTGCTTTTTAACTGGATTGTGCGCCAATGGCCTCGCCGCTATTGGCTGGGAGCGTGGTTGGTGATGTTGCCGCTGATGGTAGCTGGGACGATCGCGTCGCCGTTTGTGGAGCCGCTTTTTAACAAGTATGAACCGCTCGCGAAACACCATGCTGAGCTGGTGGCGGAGTTGGAGAAGGTTGCGGCACGGACGGGGACGGCGATTCCGCCGGAGCGCATGTATCTGATGGAAGCCAGTACAAAGACGAATGGGCTGAATGCGTATGTGAGCGGCTTGGGGGCGACGAAACGGATTGTGGTCTGGGATACGACGGCGGGGCGAATTCCCGATGACGAAGTGCTTTACATTTTTGGGCACGAAAGCGGGCATTATGTACTGCACCATATTGTGAAGGGCCTGGCGGGGTCGGCGGTATTTCTGTTTTTTGTGTTTTGGGCGTGTGCGGGATTTGCGGAGTGGATGGTGCGTCGATTCGGGGCGCGATGGGGAATTAAAGGCGAGGCAGAAGGCGATCCGATAGCGAGCCGCGCGGGTTTTGTGGTGCTTGTCTTTGCTGTTTCGATTGCGCTGTTTGTGCTGGAGCCGGTGAGCAATGCATTTAGCCGCCACTTTGAGCATGAGGCAGATGTTTATGGTCAGGAGGCGGTGCATGGGATTGTTGCCGATCCGCAGAAGACGGGGGTGGCGGCATTCAATGCGCTGGGCGAAGCGTGGCTCGAAGATCCGAATCCAAGCCCATTTATTGAGTTCTGGGAGTATAACCATCCGTCGGTAAAGAATCGCGCTAATTTTGCGGCGCACTACGATCCATGGGCGAATGGGGGACGGGGCAAGTTTTTTGATAGGTAGACTGGCGCCCACACGACTCGCAGCCTTCTTAATTGGAAGGGCCCGCAAAGAGAATCAGGTTGCCGTCGGGGTCTTTCAGGATGAAGGTTTTGGCGCCCCACGGCTCGTTTTTCAGGGATTGATGGAACGGCACGTCTGCGGCTTGGTAGGTGAGGAAGATCTGTTTGATTTCGTCCGCGCTCGCGAGCGTGATTGAGGCAGAGAGCAGGTCTTCACGTTGGCGGATGTCTTCGGCAAAGAAAGGCTCATCCATGTGACGCAGCGCAAGGTGGGCGTTGTCGCGGCTTACCTGGCCGTAGAACGGCGGATCGCCATAGACAAAGTCGATGACGAAACCGAGCTTGGTGGTGAAGAAGTCGATAGATGCCTTTAGGTCGCGGACGTAAAGATGTGCGGCCACCGATGTGAGGATTGGCTGAGTGGATGGGGGCGTATCGGGCATGGCGGTGTAAGCTCCTGTTTTGAGGCATTGCAACTCTGAGATTGGCACACTCCGGCGCTCTAATGGAAGGCCCCCGCAAATTGGTTTGGCGGAAATTGCCAGAGCGGGGGTCTCATTCTTTTACAATTTGTGTATGCAATTTCTGTCGTTGTCACGCCGCCGAACCGATGCTTTTCCGCCTGAGGCATTTACTCCGGAACTGATTGCCTGCGAAGGCCAGCGGGTCAAGGAACTATACGCGGCGGGCACACTGCGCCAAATCTGGCGACGAGGCGACATGGGGGGCGCCGCGATTGTATGGGAGGCGGGAAACGAAGGCGAAGTGCGTTCGGCGCTCGACAGCTTGCCGGTGGCGCAGGCGGGCATGCTTGAGATCGTGGCCGTGGTTCCGCTGGAGCCGTATGCGGGCTTTGGACCGGCGAATTAGTCCGTTTCGGCTCGCCCGAACTGTCATTCCACAAAACCCACAGGGCGGCTGGATTCGCTCGACCGTGCCTGACCGCTTACACTGGATTGTTGTGTTCACAAACTTCTGATCGAGGAGCCACCATGGCTTATCCCACGAACTACCGCTATACCCGCGAACATGAATGGATCGCGCTCGATGGCTCTATTGGAACCATCGGCATTACGGACTACGCGCAGAACTCGCTGGGCGACATTGTGTATGTCGACGTGCCCAAGGTGGGCGATGCGGTTACGGCGAATGCAACCTTTGGATCGGTTGAAAGCGTGAAGGCGGTCAGCGATCTGTATTCGCCGGTGACCGGCACCGTTACCGAAGTGAATGAGCTGCTGAAGACGGAGCCTGACAAGATCAACGCGCTGCCGCATGAGACGTGGATCATCAAGGTTGAGTTGTCTGATCCTGGACAATTTGGCACGTTGCTCGAGGCTGCGGCCTATGAGGCATTTATCGCGGAAGAAAGCTAAGACAGTAGACATTGAACGATCGATCCGGCGAGCAGTAGCTTGCTGGATCGATTGCTTGCGAGTAATGGGACGAAGTGCCGGTTAAGGATTCCGTCTGAACTAACAGTTGGTAACTGAGAATAGTTACAAGGACTCTATGCGCTATTTACCTAAATCGCCCGCCGAACGCGAACAAATGCTGGAAGAAATCGGCGCAGTTTCTATCGAAGATCTGTTCTCGACTATTCCGGCGGAATACCGTTTGACGCGCGACCTCGATGTACCGCGGCAGCATGCGGAGAGCGAGATTATCGACTATTTTCGCGCAGCGGGACAGAAGAATGCCACCGACTACGCGAGCTTTCTGGGTGCGGGCGCTTATCGCCACTATCGGCCGGTGATTATCGACTCGTTAGTGCAGCGCGGCGAGTTTCTGACGAGTTATACGCCTTATCAGGCGGAGATAACTCAGGGAACGTTACAGGCTATCTTCGAGTTTCAGACGATGATTGCCGAGTTAACGGGTATGGATGTGGCTAACGCCAGCATGTATGACGGCTCGACGGGCGCGGCGGAGGCTGTGATGATGGCTGTTCGAATTACTGGACGGCACAAAGCTGTGGTGGCGCGGACGGTGCATCCGGAGTATCGCGAGGTACTGGCTACTTACGCGAAACACCAGGCGATTCCAACGACACTGGTTGACTATGTAAGGAAGACGGGGCGCATTGACCTAGCTGCGCTCGAGGCGGAAGTTACCGAAGAGACGGCCGCAGTGTTAGTGCAGAGCCCTAACTTCTTCGGGACGATTGAAGATATTGCAGCGATTGCGGAGATAGCTCACGCCAAGGGCGCGCTGTTGATTGTGTCGATCGCCGAGGCGGTATCTCTGGGCGTGGTGCGGCCTCCGATAGAAGCCGACATTGTAAGTATGGAGGCGCAGTCGTTTGGCGTGGCGTTGAGTTATGGCGGGCCGTATTGCGGAGTTATCGCCGCCAAGGAAAAATATCTGCGGCAGATGCCGGGTCGATTGGTGGGACAGACGACGGATCACGATGGGAATCGCGGATTTGTACTGACGCTCTCGACGCGGGAGCAGCATATTCGGCGCGAAAAGGCAACATCGAATATCTGCACCAATCAGGCATTGGTGGCGCTAATGGCGACGATCTTTCTTACGGTTTATGGGAAAGAAGGAATTCGCGAGTTAGCCGAGCATAACTTGGCGAAAGCAGCTTATGCGGCCGAGGCGCTGTCTGCGCAGCCGGGAGCTGAGCTGCTTTTCAGGGGCGCACCGCGGTTTCATGAATTCGTGATTCAGACCAGAGAGCCGCAGGAGTTATGGAGTAAGCGGCTGCTGGAGTCGAAGATTGTGGGCGGGCTTGACCTGCGGCGTTGGTATCCAGAGTTAGGCGATGCCACGCTATGGTGCGCCACGGAGCTTATTACGCGCGAACAGATCGACACAGCAGCCAAGGTGTTAGCGGCTGGATTGGTGGAGGCATAGGAGAACCGATGACAACGAATGCTACAGTTCCGAATGCGCCCAATTCGAGCCGTGTTACGACAGGCAAAGTTCGTACGCACCCGACGCAAAATGAAGGCCTGGTGTTTGAGAAATCGTCTCCGGGCAAGCGCGCGTATAAGTTGCCGCCGCTCGACGTGCCAGCTGTAGATGCCGCGTCTTTATTGGGCGAATCGCATCGCAAGGTGGCGGGACTATTGCCGGAGTTGAGCGAGATTGAGATTATTCGCCACTTTACGCGGCTGTCGACGTGGAACTATGCGATCGACTTAGGGATGTATCCGCTGGGGTCGTGCACGATGAAGTACAACCCGCGCGTGAACGAGTTAGTGGCTCGGATTGAAGGACTGGCTGAGGCCCATCCTTATCGGCCTGATTCGCTGGCACAGGGGATTCTCGAAGTTATCGATCTGCTGCAGCGGTGCTTGATCGAGATTACCGGGATGGATACCATTACGCTGCAGCCGGCGGCCGGTGCGCATGGTGAGTTCACGGGAATCTTGTTAGTGCGCGCATGGCATGAGTCGCAGGGGAATCCGAGGCGCAAGATACTTATACCTGATTCTGCGCATGGCACCAATCCTGCGACTGCGGCTATCTGCGGCTATCAAGTCGAGAACCTGAAGTCCAATGCCGATGGGGGGATTGACTTAGTCGCACTGGAACGGCAGATTGACGAAGATACAGCGGCGTTGATGCTGACCAATCCATCGACGATCGGAGTTTTTGAAAACGAGATTCACAAGATTGCCGACCTGCTGCATGCCAAGGGCGCGTTGCTGTATATGGATGGCGCGAACATGAATGCGCTGGTGGGCAAAGTGCGGCCGGGCGACTTTGGCGTGGATGTGATGCACCTGAATCTGCATAAGACGTTTTCGACGCCGCATGGCGGTGGCGGGCCGGGGTCGGGGCCGGTGGCGTGCAAGAAGTTTCTTGAGCCGTTTTTGCCGACTCCTGTGCTTAAACAACATGAGGACGGGACGAAGCACTGGGACTATGATCGGCCGCAGTCTGTGGGGCGCGTGCGCGCGTTCTATGGCAACACGGGGATGTTTATTCGCGCGCTGGCTTATATTCTGGCGAATGGTCCGGATGGATTGCGGCAAACGACGGAAGATGCGGTGCTGAATGCGAATTACATTCGCAAAAACCTTGAAGACTTATACGAGTTGCCGTACAAGACGCCGTCAATGCACGAAGTTGTTTTCTCGGACAAGCGACAGGTGGCCAAGGGCGTGAAGACTGGCGATATCGCCAAGCGACTTATCGATTATGGATTTCATCCTTACACGGTGAGCTTTCCGCTGATCGTGCCGGGGGCGCTGATGATTGAGCCGACGGAGAGCGAATCGGTCGAGGAGCTGGACTTGTTTATTGCGGCGATGAGGGCAATCGCGAAGGAAGTTGAGGAGACTCCGGAGTTGGTGAAGTCGGCGCCGCATTCGACGCGGGTTTCGCGGCTCGATGAGGTGCAGGCGGCAAGGAAACCGATTCTGCGGTGGAAGCCGACCAGTTAGGGGACCGATTATCCGCAGGTTTGACTGGCCCACGGGTGTTTATCCGTGGGCAGATGGACCATTTTTTCAGTGATGTCCCTGGTTCTGCACAGAGAGATTTTTTCAGGACAAGATTAGAATTTTCTCAAGCATTGCCCCCATCTTTTTTCGACTGAGATATCTGTGGCTACCCTCCCCAACCTTGCACTCGACAGCGGACTGCCCGCCAACGTAGACGCGGAAAAAACGATTCTTGGCGCGATCCTGCTGGATAACGCGGCACACTCCGAAGCTGCCGAAAAGATAGAAGCAGACGATTTCTCGCTCGATTCGCATCGGCGCATTTATCTGCGGATCAGTGAGCTAATGGATGCGCAGCGCGCAGTGGATATTGTGACGCTGGCCAATGAACTGACACGCAACAAGGAGATTGAGGCCGTAGGCGGCGTAGCGTACCTGGCGTCGCTGACGGAGGGTTTGCCGCGCCGGCCGGTCATTGAAGAGTACATAAAAATAGTCAAGGACAAGAGCCTGCTGCGGCGGCTGATGCTGATCTGCTCATCGGCGATTGCGCGCGCAGCGGACCAGAGCGAGACGGCGCTGGGCGTGCTCGGCGATACCGAGCAGCGGCTGATGGAAGTGACCGAGAAAGGCATCACGCATGGCTTTCAGAGTCTCGACCAAATTGTCGCCAATTCGTTCGGCTCGATTGACAACCTCTATAAGCAAAGCCGCGAAATCACCGGGCAGGCTACGGACTTCTACGAGTTAGACCGCATGACGAGCGGGTTGCAGAAGGGCGAACTGGTTATTTTGGCGGCGCGACCATCGATGGGCAAGACCGCATTTGCGATCAACATGGCGCAGAATGCAGCAGTGAATCATAACTCTGTGGTAGCAGTATTCAGTCTGGAAATGAGTAAGGAGTCACTGCTGCGACGCATGCTGGCTTCGCAGGCGTGGGTCGATCAGCGCAAATTGCAAACCGGGTTTCTGGGCCGTGAAGATCATGACAAATTGCAGAAGGCGCTCGGGGATTTGGTTGAATCGAAAATGTTCATTGACGATACGGCGGGGATTTCACTGGCGGAGATGAGGGCCAAGGCGCGGCGGTTGAAGCAGAACTCCGGTGGGCTGGACTTGATCGTGGTGGATTATTTGCAACTGATGACGGCAACGCAAGGTGGCGGCGGCAAGCAACACGAGAATCGGACGCAGGAAGTATCAGCGATTTCGCGAGGGCTGAAAGGGCTGGCGAAGGAGTTGGACGTGCCGGTAGTGGCGCTTTCGCAGTTGTCGCGTGCCAGTGAGCGCCGCGGGGATGACAAGCGGCCGTTGATGAGCGATCTGCGCGAATCGGGATCGATTGAGCAAGATGCCGACGTGGTGATGTTTATTCACCGCGAGGCTTATTACAATCGCGACGAAGAGATGTCCGAGTCAGACAAAGCCAAGTCAGAGATCATTATTGCCAAGCAGCGTAACGGTCCGACGGGTACGGTTTTCCTTAACTTTATTTCGCGATTCACGCGATTCGATAATCCTGACGCAGTGCACGAAGGCTGATTGAGAAACGCGGCTACTTAGTCTCGTTGATCGCTGCTTATTGTTTTGGCACAATGATCCTTCGTCGACCGTGGAAAAGGCCATCGATCGAGTATGCGCCTGCTCCCATCATGGAAAGCGAAACCGATAACGCCACGATGGTAGTGCTGATCGCCGGTTCAACGCGAGAGAAGAAGAACGATACGACGAGCAGGAACGCGACGATCGCCGAACTAAGGGATGTGAACAAGCCGAGCGCGATGAGGATTGCCAACACTATGGAGGCAAATGAGAGAATGCCGATCGGGCCGCCGGTGAGCTGATTGCTCTCAAACGCGATGATCGCCCCCGCGGCCGTGACACGAAAGATTAGCAGGCCTATTCCCGACCGTCCGCGTGGAAAGTTCAGCAGCATTCAATCCAAATTATAGGTACCGGTGAAAAAGGCGAAGGCCCCGAAGAGGGGTCTACCAACAACTCTTTCGGGTTAGTCAGCGGCAGTCGAGGGTGCTAGTGTATTTGCACACCTTGTAAGGTGACTGAACACGTCTGCGAGGTATCCGACTATTTCCCCAGGTGACGGATTGGTTCTAGATTTGGAGGTCAACATTGTGATGTCCAGCCAGATTCGAGTGCTCTGCGTCGATGATCACCCATTCATGCGCGACGGAATCGCGTTCGCTCTTCAATCGCAAAAGGATATGGACCTGGTAGGACAGGCCGTTGATGGCGATGAGGCTTTGAAGTATTTTCGCGAGCTTAGGCCGGATGTAACGTTGATGGACTTGCAGATGCCCGGCATGAATGGGATAGCCACGATTGAAGCGATTCGAAACGAGTTTCCAAAAGCGCGGATTATCGTACTTACGACCTATTCCGGAGATGTGCAGGCAGCTCGCGCATTGAAGGCCGGCGCCGTGGGCTACTTACTTAAAAGCATGTTGCGGAATGAGCTCATTGATACGATCAGGACTGTACACGCGGGAGGTCGGCGTATACCGCCGGAGGTAGCCTCGGAACTGGCGGAGCACATGAGCGCCGATGCTTTGTCGGCCCGAGAGATAGAAGTACTGCGAAGTGTTGCGTCGGGACATTCGAATAAGATCGTGGCTGACGAACTGACGATTTCCGAAGACACTGTCAAAGGCCACATGAAAAACATCCTCTCGAAACTTGGGGCGAATGACAGGACGCACGCCGTTCTTATCGCGATGAAGCGCGGATTTCTGGACGGTTAGGCGAATACAGGAGGGAGATGAGGAACGCGCAGTCAGCGGCGGGAAAGACCGATCGAATGGCGGGCCGAGGCGCATGGTTAAAGATCCTGGTCACCATGGCGATGTTGCTGATGAACGCGACCTCTCGAGGCCAAGCGAAAAAAGGGCCAGTGTTCAAGCCGGAACTGCGGCCTGCGATTGCTCACATGAGTTGGACGCAGCGGGATGGGGCGCCGGCCCATATTGCAGCTCTCGCCGAAACCACAGATGGCTATCTGTGGATTGGTTCGCCGCTTGGTCTCTATCGATTTGACGGAGTTCAATTCGCAGGCTACCCGCTCACGCCTCTCGATGCGCCACTTCCCTCCTCAGATGTGGAGTCGCTGGCAGGCGATCAACACGGTGGCTTGTGGATAGGATTTCGTCTTGGCGGTATAAGTTATCTCAGCCACGACGGCACAGTTACAAATTACAACCGCCGCAATGGGCGCGGTCCCGGCGAAGTTCAGAAGCTGTTGTGTCGCAGCGATGGATCGGTGTGGGCCCTTGGCGACGGCAGGCTTATCGTCCTGCAGAATGGAGAATGGCAGAACTTTGGGATAAACCATGGGCTGCCACAGGACGAGCTTTATACATTTTATTTTGATCGCGCGGGCGAGCTTTGGACTGCGGCACGAGAGAAGGTTTTCGTACTTAGGAAGGCCGCAACAACGTTCGTGACGTACGAGATGAAAAGCTTCGCGGTTGTCGACTTTGCGGAAACAACGGACGGGCAACTTTGGGTTAGCGACGCGTGGCACTCTGTACATCCTCTGAAACAATCGAGTGCGCATGAGGCGATTGATACCAGGGGATTGGCGAGGATAGTAATTGAGCCATCCGGGACAATCTGGATGGCGCAGGACTATCGCGGAGTTTCTCATGGATCGACACTCGACGCAGGCGATACGGTAAAGGAAACAGCGGCGTCTGAGCAGACCGAAGCCATTTTGAGAGATCTCAACGGCAATATTTGGGTTGGTTCGTCACTGGGCTTGGACCGCTTTCAGCCGACGGTATTGCAAAGTCTCGGGGGTTTCAGACTCGAGTACTATCCGTCGCTTGCGGCCGACCCGCAAGGCGGCGCGTGGGTTGCTACTCATGAACACGCATTGCTGCATGTTGATGCGGGGATCGCAACACCGATGGGGCCACCGGTTGGATCAAGCCCGGTCGTATGCGATCAACAGGGACACCTTTGGCTTGTTGATCCTGTTTTGCATGATCTTGTTGAATATAACCGTTCAAAGATATTTAAAAGACCTAACCCGCCAGAGACAAATTTAATGGTGGCGCAAAGCATCGGGCTCGATTTGGATGGATCGCCATTGGTCGATTTTCTTACCAAGGGGTTGTGGCGATACGATGGCGCCTGGCATCGTATCAACGATCCGGTTTTGCCCAAGGACGATGTGCTGGCAATCCTTCGAGATTCTGAAGGGCAGATTTGGTTGGGGTTTGCCGATGGCCTTATCGTGATGCGCGACGCATTAGGGTTCCACGCATTTCCGGTGAATCGTGGCGCTGACATTGGCAACGTGCTCGCATTTGCGAGTCTCCAAGGCAGGATCTGGGCAGGTGGAACGGATGGGGTAGCGTACTTTGACGGGCACGTATTTCACAAGCTCGTGCTACGGAATGGGATTCCGCTTCGCGGTGTCTCAGGCATTGTCGAGGACAAGTCGCACGATCTCTGGTTTAACGCGCGAGCGGGAATCGTGCGGATCGAAGCGGGCGAAGTACAGAAAGCTTTGGTTCACAGCGAAACGCCGCTTGGCTTTGATGTAGTGGACGAGCGACATGGACTTTCAGGATCGGCCACGCAACTGAAACCTACGCCTTCGGCGATTGCAGAGAGCGACGGCACACTCGTATTTTCAACCGACGGAAATGTCTTCTTTCTCGATCCGACGAAGATATTGTTTCACCATGCTGCGCCCCGCGTGATGCTGGAAACGGTAGCGGTGAATGGATCCGCGGTCGTCGACCGCGAACACATGCTGTCTCAGATCCAGGTGAATGCAGGCTCTCTGAGCGGATTGGAAATCGACTATATCGGAATCGACCTGACGGCGCCGGAGAAAGTCATTTACAAGTACATGTTGGTGGGCGAAGACACGGCGTGGCAGGACGCGGGTACCAGACGCCAGGCATTCTACCGTCATTTGAGCCCCGGCAAATACACATTTCGAGTAGCCGCCGCGAGCGGAGACGAAGTTGTGACTGAGTTGACTTTGCCTCTCGTGTTAACGGTCACTCCTGCTTTCTACCAGACCAAATGGTTCATCGCGATTTGTCTGCTTGCGGCTCTAAGCTTGCTTTATGCCGCCTACCTGATGCGAATGCAGTATGTCACCAATGGACTAAAAGAGCGATTGAAGGAGCGCTCGAGTGAGAGGATTCGGATCGCGAGGGAGCTGCATGACACGCTGCTGCAATCGATTCATGGACTCATGCTGCGATTCCATTTTGCGACCGAAGCACTGCCAGAAGATGAACCGGTGAGGAAGTCTTTGCAGGTCGCTTTATCGCGCGCCGATGAAGTGATTCTGGAGGGACGACGCCGGGTGCAGGACCTGCGCGAGGAAGTCTCTGACGTTGTCGATTTTGCGTCGCAGATCGCGAGTCTGGCCACAGATCTCGATATTCAGCGAGTGATGGAGTTCTATGTCACGGAGAATGGAGAGCCGATGGAACTCGATGTCGGCGTTCGCGGCGAATTGTGCAAGGTTGCTCGCGAAGCGCTCACGAATATGCTTCGGCACTCCGGCGCCAAGCGCGCCGAGATTGCACTCACCTATGATGGCGACGAGTTTATGATGAAGTGTTGCGACAACGGAGTTGGACTTGCGCCTGCGATTCTAAGTGATGGTAAACGCCAAGGGCATTGGGGACTCGTCGGCATGAGGGAACGTATTTCAACGATCGAGGGAACACTGCAGTTATGGAGTTCTCCGGGCTGCGGAACTGAGATCGAAATCCGGATTCCCGGAAGAAAAGCCTATCGCTATTCATCTGTTCCATCGAAGTGGTTTCAACGCCTCTCACAGCTTCGGCGAAATGCAGAAGGAGACGGACGAGTCGACTATTGATTTCATCCAGAGTCGATGAAATGTGTCCTGTGCGAGGTACACTTCCGGTCTGGTCAGCAAACGCCACTAATGGGTGATTGTGAAACGACCCAAGAGTACGTTTGCGAAGTGGTGCGAGTGCGACATAATTCAAGTGTCGTAATTAACAAGGACGAAAGATTTAGAGCCTTTCCCCTAATTGCAAAACCAATGGAGAATCCAGTATGAGCACAATCACAACGAAAGACGGAGTCTCAATCTTCTATAAGGATTGGGGTGCAGGACAACCAATCGTTTTCAGCCATGGATGGCCGTTGACAGCGGATGACTGGGATACGCAGATGCTGTTTTTTGGCCAGCATGGCTTTCGCGTAATCGCTCATGACCGCCGTGGGCATGGGCGTTCGACCCAGACGTGGGACGGCAATGATATGGACACCTACGCAGATGATCTCGCACAGTTATTCGAGTCGCTCGATCTGAAGAAAGTCATCATGGTCGGGCACTCAACGGGGGGCGGCGAAGTGGCTCGCTACCTTGGCCGGCATGGCTCGAAGCGGGTCGTAAAGGCTGCGCTTCTCGGTGCAGTACCTCCTTTGATGCTCAAGACGGAGAAGAATCCAGGCGGTCTTCCCATTGCGGTCTTCGATGGTATTCGGGCAGGCGTTGCCAACAACCGACCGCAGTTTTACAAAGACCTCACGCTGCCGTTTTACGGCTACAACCGAGAGGGTGCAAACATTTCGGAAGGTATCCGCGAACACTGGTGGTTGCAGGGGATGCTGGGCGGTATCAAGCCGCATTACGACTGCGTCAAGGCATTCTCAGAGACCGACTTCACCGAAGATCTCAAGAAGATCGATATTCCTGTGCTGCTTCTGCATGGAGATGACGATCAGATTGTGCCTATCGGGGCCTCGGCGTATGAGTCGGCAAAGCTGATCAAGAATGCAACGCTCAAGGTCTATCCGGGATTTCCGCATGGCATGGCGACCACGCATCCCGAAGTCATCAACGCCGACCTGCTGGCATTCTTCAAGTCCTGACGCTGAACAAATTCAAGCCGAGCATCCGTTCTCTTTCTTTGCGAAACATGTTTTATGGTTAGTCGAAGGAGAACGGTTGTTCTGGGGCGCGCTCTACAAACTCCGAGGACGCCTGATAGATGGTGACGCTTAAGGATGGTCAGATTACGAGAGAACTCGATCTGCTGAGTAGGCGCACTGATCTTGAGGGCTGATGAAAACCGAGCAGGAAATGAAGTCAGTGCACGCCAAGCACGCTGCAGGGAGCTTCCTGCGCTAATTCATAGACGGTGCTCCACAGCCTGGTTATATGTAAATCGCGAAGGTGCAGGCCGAGGACCAGGAGGTCTGCCTTCTGTTCGCGTAGAAAATGAACGATCGACTCGATCTGGCGGCCTTCAACGACATGACTGACGACTTCGACGCCATGATGCAGAGCCAAGGCTTTAGCCTTCTCCTGTAGAGCCTGATAGAACTTTTCCCGATCATCTTCCAACGTCTGCGGTAAGGATGGATCGCCCGCTGCTGCAAAGACCGCATACGCAGGAACGTCCGCCATCACGGTGATCGTTCTGAGCTCTGCGCCCAGGCTTTTTGCAAGCTCAATAGCTGAGAGAAGAGCGCGTTCAGCTTCGGGAGTTTCGTTGTAAGCTACGGCAATCTTCTTGTACATGTCTGCCTCTTACGGATGTTTTGAAGTAGGGAGCATTTGCGCTGCATAGAATCTTTCGATGTTTCGTGAACCTAAGTTTGACAGAGATGTGCGCGTAACACAGCGTAGCGGACCGTTAGCTCACCGTGATTAATTGAAAGCCATCCTCACACTGCTCCGAATCGGATTGAGCGGACCTCGATCGCATGAGCACCGCGACTCTACTCACGGTTAGCTCACGTGTCCTCACTTCTTTTGTGACTTTGAACTCAATAGTCTCGAATTGTCGCGATCGTCATTGGCGTGGCGTTCGCAGCTGACGGCACAAGCCGGGCATTGACCACGGTCGATAACCGCGCAGCAGCATTTCTCAACATTGGGTTAGAGCATAAGTGTCGACACAACGCTCACTAGTTCTCCCGAGTTCCCCCGACGGGATAAAAGAAAGGTTTGCGAATTGTTTAAGCCGATCGAGTTTATTGGCAAGGTCAGCCTGTTCGCATTGCAGGTGGTCGTCGATGTATTTCGCCCTCCATTTGAGGCAGCTCAGATCGGACGGCAGATTGCGGAAGTGGGCACTAAGTCTCTTCCCCTAGTAATCGCCTCGGGATTTGCGTTGGGCACTGTCATGACTCTTCATACGCGCAGCACGTTAGTCACGTTCGGAGCGGGTTCGATGATTCCGACGGTCCAGGCACTTGCCTTCTTTGTCGAGATCGGTCCATTGGTTGCCGGACTTCTCGTGGCAGGCAGAGTGGGTTCTGGAATTGGCGCGGTACTGGCAAACATGAGGGCAACGGAACAGATTGACGGAATCGAATCGCTGTCGATCGACGCTTTCAAATTCCTAGTTGTACCGCGCGTTGTCGCATGCATCATTGCACTTCCTTTGCTTACCGTGTTTATGGATTTTTCGGGCCTGCTGGGAGGGTTTCTATCGGAGTTCTTTTCCTCGCGGATCTCGTTTCACCTATACATCGATCGTGCGTTTGCGGATTTCGAATGGTCGAATTTTATACCGCCAACCGTTAAGACAGCGGTTTTCGGATTCATCATTGGAACGGTCTCGGCCTTTTTTGGATACACGACGAATGAAGGCGCGAGAGGTGTAGGAAAGGCTGCGACCAATAGCGTAGTTGTGTCGTCTTTGCTGATCATTCTGGCGGACGTGATTCTGATCAAATGCATTTTCTTTGCATTTCCGGACAATGCGCTATGAGCCAGGGCGCGCAGTATGCAGTGATTTTCGATCGTGTCTCCAAGGCATTCGGCACTAAACAAGTCCTTCGCGATGTATCTTTCGAAGTTCCGGCCGGCGAGATTCTCTGCATCCTTGGCAGAAGCGGGACAGGCAAGAGCGTAACGCTCAAGCTGCTGATCTCACTGTTGAAGCCCGACCACGGCGAGATCTGGGTGGACGGAGACGAGATTACGCGGCTTAAGGAAACGGAACTCTCGAAGGTACGACGGAAGATGGGTTTTCTGTTTCAAGATGCAGCGCTTTTTGATTCATTGACACTCTACGAGAACCTCGCGCTTCCGTTGCATCGACTGACGAATAAGACGCAGGATGAAATTGACACAATCGTCGACAGCGTTCTGGGGCAGGTGGGTTTGGCAGGAGACAAGCAGAAGATGCCATCGAAGCTATCGGGCGGCATGCGAAAACGCGCAGGCCTGGCGCGAGCGCTGGTGCTGGAGCCAAAGGTGCTGCTCGCAGACGAACCGAGTAGCGGCCTGGATCGCATTACAGCCGCGGAGATAGATGAACTCCTGTTGGCGCAAAAGTCTCAACGTGGGACCACGGTGATTGTTGTAACGCACGACGTACACGGAGCGAGGCGTGTCGGAGATCGCTTCGCAGTATTCGACAAGGGCGACCTAGTTGCGTTTGGAACCGCTTCCGACGTAGAGCAAAGTAACAATGAAACCGCACGCAGGCTAATTTCGGAGTACTAACGAATGAAGAATCGAAATCTAATGGTCGGGTTTTTCGTTGCCGCCGGGCTTGCTCTCTTTACGGTTGGCCTTTTCCTGATTGGCAATCGACACCAAGCCTTTGCACGACACATGGACTTCTATGCGGAGTTCAGAGACGTGTCTGGATTAGCGAAAGGCGCGAAGGTGCAGGTGGCAGGCATGGATGCCGGCCAGGTGCTTGAGATAAGGATACCCGATTCTCCTTCCGCACGATTTCGAGTGAAGCTGAGGATTGATGAAAGATTTCATGGACTGGTGCGTGCCGACTCTGTCGCCGTGATCGGTACCGCTGGGGTGGTAGGAGAGACGTTCCTGCTGATACATCCTGGAACGCAGGAGGCTCCGGCGGCGGCGGCATTATCGACGCTACCGAGTAAGGAACCGACGCAACTATCGGACCTGCTGGATAAGGGAAAAGGGACGCTCGACGACGTTGATATTGCGATAAATAACGCTAATGGACTGCTGACCACGGTGGGTGGCAAAGTTAGCGGGACTCTCGATCAAGTGAGAGGAACGGTCGCCAACGTAAACGATGTTGTCATGGGCGTGAAGCAGGGTAAGGGCGCGGCGGGAATGTTGCTTAGGGACGATGCGTTCGCGAATCAGATTCGGCAGACGATGAACAACGCACAACAGGCGACTGCCGATCTAAGTCATGTATCAAGTCAGGCTAACGGATTGCTTACCGACGTCCAGTCACGCAATTTTCCGCAGAAGATCGATACAACGCTGGCCAGCGTGAGCAGCGCCGCATCGAATATCGATGCAAGCGCGCGTCAGCTACATCAGACGATTACGGAGTTCGCCGGGGCGGACGAGCAGGGAGTAACGGCCGGCGTTAATATTCGGCAGTCGCTGTCGAACACTAACGCGGCCACGGCCAACATGGCAGATGAGACCGAAGCCCTCAAGCATAATGTTTTCTTTCGCGGCTTCTTCCAACATCGCGGTTACTATAATCTCGCGCATATCTCTCCTGACAAGTATCGAAAAGACGCACTCTTTACACGCGCGGACAATTACCGGACGTGGCTGTCGGCAGACCAACTATTTGTGCGCGACCCGAACGGACTTGAACAGCTCACTCCAGAAGGGAAAGCCCTGCTCGACAATACATTGGCCCAGTATGGCGACTCCGTGGTGGAGAGCCCGATTGTGGTCGAGGGATATTGGAGCGGAGCTAATCTCGCGGACCAGCTTCCATTCTCACGCAACCGTGCGATTCTTGTGCGGCGCTATTTGCAGAATCATTTCCAACTAGATCCTGGACATCTCGGCGCCGTGCCCATGAAGAGCGTTGCGCCGAGTGGCTTGGAGCATTCGAACTGGGATGGGATCTGCATCGTAGTACTAAAAGGCAAGCGATAAACAAATGCGGAGCAGTTGAGCTCTGGTGCAACCTAATAGCGAGTGACGAGTTGGAGTATGCGCATGGATTACTATCTGATCCACACAACGTATCCGATCGTCTTTATCTCGGTATTCGCTCGGCAACTCTGTTTGCCGGTTCCCGCGATACTCTTCCTGCTTGCGGGAGGAGCGGTGGCGGGCACTGGACAGCTTAGGTTTTCCGGAGTGATGCTGGTCGCTACGCTCGGATGCGTACTGGCGGACTTAGTCTGGTTCGAGGCCGGCCGCAAGAGCGGCAAGCGCGTATTGCGATTATTATGCGCACTTGCATCGGATCCCAGCCGCTGCATTCGTCGAGCAAGAACAGTATTCGCCAGCCGAGGTCTTCCGATTCTATTGATTGCGAAGTTCGTGCCGGGGCTAGACGGAATCTGTCCTCCCATGGCCGGGATGACGGGGGCATCGCGCGTCGCGTTTATTGCATACGATGCGGGTGGCTCCGCGCTTTGGTCGGCTGCCTATATAGCATGCGGGTTTGCCTTCGCAAGAGAGCTGGATCGAGTGGTCCGCTATACCTCGGTGGCGGCAGACGCGGTGGTGCTTGTGTGCGGGGTACCGCTTCTCGTGCTCTTCGTCTGGAAGCTTGTACGGCTGATGCGAATGATCCGATTGCTTCGGCCGCTTGAAATCACTCCTATCTTGCTTAAGTCGAGACTAGATGCGAAGGAGCGGATTGGCATTCTCGATTTGCTCCGCTTCGAGGATGATCCCGGCGAGATGAATGTTATTCCTGGTGCGGTACGGCTTGATCCGCGTGAACTGCGTCGCAAGAAGCGCATCATTGTGCCCGAAGGTCTCGACATTGTTCTCTATTGCAGTTCAAAGAACAGCTTTGTCAGTGCGCGTGTAGCCGTTGCAATGCGCAAACACGGTGTTCAGCGCGTTCATGTGTTGTCGGGCGGACTGGCGGCGTGGAAGGCTCACGGATTACCACTTAGTTCCAAGATTGCCCAGCCGAAAGCGGAACTGGAGCGGCTCGGTATCGTGGTGGTTCCGGGTTTGAACTATCCATGAGAGAAGACGAAGTAAGTAGCGCCGGACACAACGAATCCTAGTGAAGCATTCTCACACAAATCGACTATTCGGAGGAATAATCGTGAGCCATTACTATAATGCTACAGATTTTGCGCCGGTAACAGATGGCACAGGCGCCGACCGAGATCAACGGCTCGTTTATGCAGCGCAGGGTGGATCGCAACCGGCATTCGCCGAGCTTTGTTGGCTGCATTCGCCACGGATATACCGAACTATCTTCGCGATTACGAGGAATAAGGAGGACGCCGAAGATACTCTGCAGGAGACAATGCTTCGCGCCTATCGGGGACTTAATAGCTTCCAGGGGAGGTCCAGCTTTACCTCGTGGTTAACCCAAATCGCGGTTAATTCGTCCTTGATGGTTCTTCGCAAAAGACGCACGCGCCCCGAGATGTCCCTCGACCACCCATCAGATGCGGAAGATGCTGGGAATCCGTTTGAGTTCAAAGATAAAGCGCCGAATCCTGAGGAGTCATACGATCAATTGCAGAGGCTGCTGAAACTCATCAAGGCAATCGGCAGGCTTGATCCGCCCCTTCGACGCGTGGTAGAGATTCAGATTCTCGGAGAGTGCACGGTGCAGGAGACGGCGAAGATACTAGGCATCTCAAAGGCAGCGGCGAAATCGCGCTTATTTCGGGCACGCACGCGTTTGACGGCTTCACGAAAGCTGATTTCTACGACCCGCAACGATAATTCAAGATGCCAATTGGACAACAGTCCCGATGCAAGAATGAGCTAATGCGGACTCTGTGTGAAGTTATAAATGCCCTGTCCTGGGAGATAGCGCGCCCGCAGCGAGGCATCTTTTTTTAGTTCACCCACTGCGGCCCTGATCCTAGACTACTGGGCACGGTTGCACTTTCCAAATATCAGAAGCATATTCGGCAATGGTGCGGTCACTCGAAAACTTGCCTGAGCTCGCCACATTGAGAATCGCTTTACGAGCCCATGCTTCACGATTGGCGTATAGCTCGCCAAGCTTGTCGTGCGCTCGACAATAAGCGGTCAGATCCGCCAGATGCATGTAGTGATCGCCTTGGGTCAGGAGCGTATCACGTAATGGGCCGAATATGCCCGGTTCATCGGGGCTGAAGTGGTCTGAGAAAATCAGGTCCAGAGCGGCCCGGGTTTCTGGGTCATGTTCATAGTGCCAGTAAGGGCTGTACCATCCGCGGCTGTTTTCTACTTGCTCCACAGTCAACCCAAATAGGAAGAGATTCTCTTCACCGGCTTCCTCTGCCATTTCAATTGTCGCGCCGTCCCGTGTTCCAACAGTAAGAGCTCCATTCATCATGAACTTCATGTTGCTGGTGCCGCTAGCTTCGTAACCCGCTGTTGAAATCTGATTGGAGACATCGCTTGCCGGTATTAAGTGTTCGGCGAGTGTGACATTGTATTCCGGAACGAATACGACTTTGAGCCGGCCCCGCACAACGGGATCGTTATCGATTGTGTCTGCGAGATTATTGATGAACTTTATGATCAGCTTTGCCAGCCGGTAAGCCGGCGCGGCTTTGCCCGCGAAGAAGAAAGTGCGCGGCACGATTTGCGCGTCTGGGTTGGAGCGCAAGCGATTGTAGGTGATGATAATTCGCAATGCGTTCAGGAGTTGCCGTTTGTATTCGTGAATGCGCTTCACATGGCAGTCGAAGATGGTCTCCGGATTAACAATTTGACCTGTCGTCGACATCAGCCACTGGACAAACTGCCGCTTAGCCTCAAGTTTCGAGGCAACAAACTCGTCGCGAAAACTGCGATCATCGGCAAGTGGACGAAGTTGACTGAGCTGGCTTAGGTCAGTGATCCAACCGGCGCCGATCGCCCCTGTGATTTCGCGCGAAAGGGCTGGGTTGGCCTGCAGCAGCCAACGTCGTGGCGTTATTCCGTTTGTCTTGTTATTGAACCGCTCAGGGAACATCTCCGCAAGATCCTTTACCGTCGAGGTACGCAGCAGCTTCGAATGAATCGCGGCGACCCCATTGGTGCTGTGCGAACCGACGATCGCGAGATTTGCCATGCGGATCTTACGGTGGGCGCCTTCTTCAACCAGGCTCACGCGCTCGACGCGCCCCTCGTCTCCTGGAAAGCGCTGACGGGTCTCGTCGAGAAGGCGTTTGTTGATTTCGTAAATGATCTCGAGATGGCGAGGAAGCAGGATTTCGAACCAGGCCGCAGGCCACTTCTCAAGAGCTTCTGGGAGCAGCGTGTGATTTGTATACGCAAGCGTCCTCTTAGTCAGATCCCAGGCCTGATCCCATCCCAGGTGCGCATCATCCAACAGGATTCGTAGTAACTCAGCAACTGCCATGGATGGATGAGTGTCGTTGAGTTGTATCGCTGTTTTGTCAGGAAGATCATTCCAGTCGGTGTTGTGGCGACGAAAACGACGCACAAGATCGGCTAACGAACATGCGACGAGAAAATATTCCTGGAGGAATCGCAAACCTTGCCCCATCGTCGTCGAATCGTCCGGATAGAGCACGCGAGTAAGCGATTCCGCTTCCAATGTTTCACTTAGTGCGCCAACAAAGTCACCTGTACCGAATTCATGGAAATCAAAATAATCGGGTGCAGCGGCAGACCAAAGACGGAGAGTATTAATCGTCTTTCCACCATAGCCCACGATCGGTCGGTCGTAGGGTACTCCAATCAGAGTCGATGGCTTGCCCCGCACGACGGTGAAATTGCCTCCCTTTAATTGGAAGGAGGAATTCAAATTTACTTCGACCTTCTCATGGGGCCTGGGCACCTCCCATGGATCGCCGTCGCGCAACCAATTATCGGCGTTCTCCTGCTGCCAGCCATTGGCGATCGATTGTCTGAACATGCCGTATTCATAGCGTAGTCCGTAACCGGTAGCAGGAAGCTGCATGGTTGCCATTGAATCGAGGAAGCATGCGGCGAGGCGTCCTAGCCCGCCATTTCCGAGGCCTGCATCCGGCTCCTGATCGATCAATCTAGGCCAATCGATGTGCTTGGTTTCGACCGTGTGCTGCACCACGGGATCGAGCAGCAGATTGCTGACATTGTTAGCCAAGGAGCGACCGATTAGAAACTCCAGGGAGAGATAGTAGATGCGCTTGGCATTCTTCTCTTCATAGTTTGCCTTGGTCAACACCCACCTTTGGGCGAGTATGTCGCGGACAGAGCGCGAGAATGCCTCAAAGCGCTCGCGACTCGTTGCTATTTTCGGATTAATCACCCTGTCGAACAGCAAATGCCGCTCGTAAATCGCGCTCTCTCTCCCAGCAAACGGAATCTGTCCGCAGCCATACTTGTGGAGAAGATGAGAAACACTATCCAGTGTGCTTGCCGAATTCTCCTGCGTCTCAGGTTTCGGATTCATGGTGTACTCCCTCATTGCTGAATTACATCAGGTGATTGTTAGAGTAAGATGACCGGCGCTCGACATTTATAGTAGCGTGAACGAATCGTTACTCAACCATGGCGGGATCAAGGCTAATCAGTACGATGATATGAACTTTATGCTCTATGGCGAACGAGCGACTGCAATTCGTCCCGACAACGGCTACTGAATTCATTCAGCGGATCGACATGGGGCACGAGAGTCGCGGTTTTAAGGGCCTCAATCGACAAGGCGGTCTCGCCAAACCGCTTCACCATTTGCATTCCAAATAGCTCGGCCGCTTCGATGACTGGCGGGGTAGCGAAGAGACGAATGCGACTGATAAGAGCGAACAAGGCAACGAGTTCATCCGCATCGTCGAGCTCTTTTGTCGTTGCGCTGACATAGAGCTTGGTGCCAAATTGGATGAAGTCCGAGTAGAGTGTCTGTCGCGAGACCAACTCACGGCTCAGTAATTCCCGCTCCGTCATGCCGCGTTGGATCAGATAATTGCTCACGATCGGCGTGATGCCTCCCAATGCCGATCCGCCCAAAGCAGCCAAGGCACTCACTACGGCGCCATTCATTCGTTGCCCCCTTGCCATGTGCACTTGTCGTGCTATTCAGGCCGCTGTCCGAGTCGCCGCTTGATATCGTTCTCGGCGAGGTAAAGATTCAGCCGAGCATTAAGTGCATTCATATGCGCCGAGGTGAGAGCAGATCGCGCGGCAGCAACTCCCGAGGCTAGTTGGGAGTTCACTTGGGCGCGCTCGCTTTGGATACGGAATATTTCCTCGCGTGCCTCCACGGCTTGAGTCGTCACACTGAGCAGTTGCTCGAGTTGTTCAGCTTTGTCATAGGAAGAGGATAGTTCGATGCGAACATCGCTTTCGGCCTGCTCCAGTTGATTTTGCGCCATCATGAGCTTGATTCGAGCGTCCTTGATTTTGGCTTCGCGCCCTCCGCCGTCGAACAGGTTATAAGTAAGAGCCGCACCAAACGTGCCAAAGTTATGAGCGAAAAATGGCAGACCGCTCTGATAGCTGTAGCGGGCAATTCCCGTGACGTCGGGAATGTATTCATCGCGCGCTGCCAATACACCGGCTTTTGCTTTCTCAACCGCCTGCCTTGCCGCAAGAATCGTCGGGCTCTTGGCGAGAAGGATTGAGATTGCCTCGGTCCGGGTAGGAAGGCCGGAAGGAGCGCTCGCGGAATCCGGGTCAAGAACCAGGTGAGTGCCAAGCGGCAGACCAAGCGCATCGTCGAGTTGCAAGGTAAGATCGTCGAGATTGAGCCGCGAGACGAGAGCGGCTTGCTGCTTGTCAAGCAGATCGGTGCGGCTCAGCAGTTCAGAATCGGCGAGAACTTTTCCCTCTTCGAGAGCGCGCCTTGTTTCTTGTTCCGCAACGGTCGCAGCGTCTACGGCATCCTTGGCTGCCAGGCCGCGCATCTGCTCGATCAGAATTTCGTAATAAAGCTTGTGAACAAGCAAAGCCACGCCGTTTCCTGCATCATCCGATTGAATGCGTGCGGAGTTCAGATCGGCGCTGGCGGCGCTAACTCCGGCATGAATCTTGAATAACTGTGTTAAGGGCTGAGCGAGTTCGGTTCCGCTGGTATAGGTCGTAGAGGCTCCCTGGCCGATATCAAGTGGCTCTGCCGGAATCAGGCCCGTCGTGGTTTGCCCGAGCGCGCCGGCCGGTATTTTGACTCCTTCAATTTCCGTGATATGCAGGACCGCTGATTGGTTCTTAAGAATTGGATAGTAATGTGATTCTGCGAGTTTTTTCTGCTCTTCGCTATCGGTCACTGCCAGGTTAGCGAGTCTGATGCGGCGATTGTGGTCGAGCGCCATTTGCACCGCGGTGGGGAGAGTCAGTTGCACCTCTGCGTGATCTGGGCGAGCTTCGGACCCGCTAGCAACAGGAGCTTGCTGTGCTGCAATACGAGCGGGATGTACAAAAATCAATTGGATCAGGCACGCAGCGATCAGTAACCGAATAAGTGCGCGGCGTGCCGTGATGGTTATTAGTATGTTTTGTGTCGCCATTCAAGTCTTCCTATCAAACAAGCTTCTATGAAGCGGATTTGGCTGGGGCCGTCGCGGCAATAATCTGAGGGAAACCGACCTTCAGGCTTCGAAGGCACGCAACAATAAGCAGACACGCTGCAGCGACGTAAGCGACAAGTGTGATGCTATCCATGATCGCCATTGTGAATGCCTCCTGCCGAATGCTGCCCGCAAAGAGGATTGCCGCTCGACCGGATGCGATATCCTGCGTTGCTCCTTGGCTTCGCATGCCTGCGGCAAGCATTCGCGATCGCTCGACAACAGGCGTTGCTCCGCCTTGGATTGCAGCAGATAGTAAGTTGGCGTGGAACATCTGACGACTGTGGAGAAAGAACTGAATGAACGATGCGCCGAGTTCTCCGCCGAAGAGACGAATGCTCTGAAAGAACCCACTAAAGCTCAGCACGTCGGGTCCTTTGTCCATGGACCCGGAGTTCATGATGTCCAAGATGATGGTACCGACCATACCGTTAAATGCGAATCCTTCTCCGATCGCGAGAACAAGCTGACTCGTATCGAAGCTATTGCCGGCCCAGACTGAGGTAATGTGCGAGTCCATCAAGGCGGCGACGGCGATCATAGCAAAGCCTGCGGCCAAGATGAGACGCGAATCGACTCGTCCCAGCAGATAGATTGCGAGGAGTCCGGCGAGGAATTGCGGAATCGCCAGCCATAGAAGTACCGGGCCGACTTGCTCCGGCCTATAACCACGAATCGCCGTCAGGTAACTGGGAACCAGCACGACGGAGGACAGCAGAACAAATCGGAAGATCGCGATGATCATTCCCAACAGAATTGTATTTCTACGGCGAAGGAAGGGGAAATTGATTAGTGGATTTGGTTTGCTGAAATGGCGAACCGCGGCGGCAAGAATGAGAAATGCACCGGTTGCGACCAATGCCACAAAAGTACCGGATCGCCACCAATCGAGCCGCTGTCCTTGATCGAGCGCGCCGTAAAGCAGGGCAGCACCAAGACTGGCGAAGAGAAATCCGCGCCAACTCGGTGCGGGCTGCCCAGCCTTGGGCTTTGGTATTGGTTGAGGGGGAATACCGAACACTATCAGGGCGATCATGCCTGGAGTGAGCACTGCTGTCGTCCAGAAAAGCCATTGCCACGAGAGAGTGCTCATGATCCATCCCTCGTAGGAATGAGCCACGTGCGTGGTGACGACGATATCGACCGCATAGGCGGCGATGCCAAAGTGCAGATAGTTTTGGGGGAGATTGCGAAGGATAAAAGACAGTGTCAACGGATAGAACGTACCGGCAGTCAGTCCCGCGAATCCCAGCATGAATAGCAGCACGGAAAGATGCCCTGCGAATGGCATTGCAACGCAGAGTATCGTGAAGATCGTCGCGGATGCTAGCAGCACACGCCTCGGTCCGAGAAGTCCGCCTAGATAAACAGAGAAGGGGCCGATGAACATCATCCCCATGTTGTATACCGTGCTGATCCAGGAAGCCGAGTCAACATCGAGTTGCAGTGCTCCGCGCAGATCGGGCGTGCCCACGCTCAAGAGCCTTCCAAATAACGTGGCTAGCGAGGCGCCCAGCAGCACAGATAGAATGCCGAGGAACGGCCAGTAGCGGCGCGCAGATCCGGTTTGTAAGATAGTCGCCATGTTTGCTGTTATTGCGCCGTCGCTGGGTGAGTTGCTTCCGCTGTTTCAATGCGATCCGTATGTACGGTAACTTCAGTCGATAGGCCTGGACGAAGAATATCTGCAGAGGGTCTTCCATCGAGCAGGATCTTGACCGGAACTCGCTGCATGACCTTGGTAAAATTACCCGTTGCATTATCGGGCGGCAATAGGGCTGTCGCAGAGCCGCTCGCTGGCGCTATCTCGCTTACGTGACCACGAAGTACCTGAGATGGGTATGCGTCGATCTTGATGTCCGCAGCGTCGCCAATGCGAATGTGCGCAAGCTGCGTCTCAAGAAAGTTTGCTTCGATCCACGCGCCGTCCTGTACGAAATCGACGACCTGCACGCCTGCTCCGACAAGTTGTCCCGGATGAACTCGCAGACGGCCGACGCGGCCATCGGCGGGAGCCTGAATCCTGGTATAGGCGAGACTAACTCTGGCAATCGTCACACCCGCGGTTTTAGCGGCGATTTGTGCGTGCAGGCCTGCGTCTTTCGCATCGAGGGCTGCACGCTGTTGTATGGCTCCCGCGACTGCCGCGCGACTGCTCGCGATTGCGGATTTGGCCCGCATGAATTCTGCTCGGCGGCTTTGAAGAGCGGCCTGGGCGGCGTCACGGCTCGCCTGGATCTGCTCGAATTGCTGGCGAGTCGCAGCCCGTTTCGCGAGTAGCGTCTCCTGGCGCTCATATTCGCTGACGGCTTGCGTTACTTGCGCCTGGGCCGCATCGATTCCGGCTTGAGCCGCGTCGGCCGCGGCCTGCGCCTGTTCGATTGCGGCTTTGGCTGCGTCGATGCTGGCATCCGCAGCGCGCTTGGCATCCTGGTTTGCGTTTAGTTCTGCTCGCGCCGCACGAATCGCCTCTTCTGCCTCGTCGACGGTCGCCTGATAGTCGGAGTTATCCAGCTCGACGATCGTTTGTCCGGCCTTGACCGACTGATAGTCCTCGACGTCTACTTTCCTCACTGTTCCACTTACTCGGGTGCTAAGTGGAATTTGATCGCCTGTTACATAAGCATCGTTGGTCTTCTGCAACTTCGCGTTACTTCTCCATGAGTCCCAATGTCCTCGGATCGCGACAAATAATAGCATTGCTACGATGAGTACCAATATTGGTATCGCAACAGACCACTTTTTCACGGGCTCGACCTCCTCCACGATTCCCATCAAGGCTCCATTAACCTAGCCTTGCCGCCGAGAGATGCGGAAACTTGTTGCCGGGATTCTCCCTCTGCGGAACAACCGACGGAGACATTTGTTTAGATTGGAGCAGTTGGTGCAACCTCATGGGAAGTGAGTAGAGGTTTGATCACCGTGAGGACGACGTGATGAATTGTTGAGATTTGCTGAGAGCGAATTCGATATCTATAAGACTGCGCGAATTATCGACTGATACGCGTCTTCGATTCGGATACTATCGAATCTGGGATCGGCTGCGATCCACGGCAGCTCTGCCTCTCGCTGTTGAAGCGACTTACCCAGAAACTCCAAGGACTTTGCGCGCTCTTTCAGCGACAGTGCCAGGCTAGCTTTTCTAAAGTAGCTTATCGGAGATTCCTCTGTTAGCAGAGCGGCGTCGGCAGTGAGCGAACGGGCTTCTCCCTCCTTGCCGCAGAGAGCGAATATCTCCGCAATAGCCCCGAGGTAGACAGGTAATGTACCGACCTGGCGACGAAGACTCTCGGCGAAAGTGATCGCGAACTTCACTTCTCCCATTTGAATTTCGGTAAACGCCCGAATGATTTTCGCTTCGATAGGTTGCGGGCCATATTGGGTTGCATGTAGATAGTACTCGCGTGTCTCGCGATGCCAGCGGCTGTAGTAAAGAAATCTCGCGGCGCAAGTCTTCTGGCGAGCGGAAAAAGTATCCAGGCCTTCCGCAATCTGTAAGTGTGTCCAGGCCTCGTCGAATCGCGAGTGAATCAACAGGAATTGGGAAAAGTCCCGATGCGCCGAATGCTGATCGCCGAGGCGCAGGGCTGCGCGAAAACTCTCTTCAGCAGCTTTCCACTTCCATTCCTGGGCAAGGATACAGCCCATTGTCGAGTGCACATCGACCACCTCGGTGTCCATCTTCATCGCGCGCCGACATGCTTCATCAGCCCTGGCTATCAGCTGTCTTGAAGGGGCTACGCCTCGTTGTGCCAAGGCAACGCAACATTGCGCAATGCCGCAATGCAGCCGGGCATACTCTGGGACCCTTATCGCCAACTCCTCAAATCTCTTGAGGGCTTCGGTGATATCAGGAATCGAACCTTCTTCGAGGAGCGCGTCAGCCGAGAGAACTTCTGAATATAGCTGATAGAGAGTCTGGGTGGGCGTAGCGACATAGGCCCGCACTGTCGACTCGCGAGGAGACACGCGATTTAGTAGCGCCGAGGCAACTGCCTCCTGCAACTTGATTAACTCTTCGTGCTCTGTCGAGGCATCGAATCGTTGCGACCAGAGCAGCAAGCCAGCCGAGGTCGCAACGCGCGCAGTGACTCTCAACCGATTTTGCTCGCTGCGCACGGTACCTTCAATAATGATTTGCGCACTGTGCTCATCGCTTTTCGAGAGCGGGTAAGGTCGCTGGGAGTGCGGTCGAATGGACGCATCTGAAACCACCCGCACCCCTGGAACCTTTATTAATTTATGCACGATCTCGTCAGAGATGCCAAAGGCAAAGGCCGACGCGATGGGATCTTCAGAGTGTGCCTGAAATGTTGTTACTGCTACGCGAACCCCATCCCCCTCGATCCAGAGTTCGCTGCTCACTAGATCGGGCGATGTGGCCTGGCCTTCAAGACTGGCGCGCCATCGAATGACGGGGACATAGCTTCCGGAACGAATGAAAATCACAACTTCGTCGGACTTGCCCTCGCCTTCGTAGTATTCCTTGAGCTTCCGTCTCAGGCGACGCGCTTCGGTGCGAATGATCGTGTCTTGACTGGGGTCGAAGTCGGGCTTGCGCCCATAAGCCTGGGTTCCGATTGTATATTCCTTCAGGCTCTCCTCGTGCCCATTCAAAGTCTGCTCAACCGCAAACCGAAGAAACTGCGAAAGGCGGTTAGAGTGCACGAATATTTCACTATCGAGCACCCTCTTTAGTGCACGCAGCGCCTCTTCGGGCGGGACGGTATCCTCAGGTCGAACGGAAAAAACTGTGGAAATTTTTGACATGGCCTGTACGCAAACTCCGGCAAACTCCAAGGGTGAAAACATTCTAACGTAGCGAGAGATTACCCTCGCTCCCATGCTGCGCTCACCGTTAGCTCACTCGTATCGAAGGCAACTTGACGGTATTCTTGTGAAAGATTCAGTGGAGTGCGCAAATGAACGGCAACGTCCTTACTAGCGTACTGGCTCTCATTCCATACGAAATGCAGAGTCGAATGGGGGACCTGGAACTCGCCGTATCGGGGGAACTAACTACCTGCGCCCACATAGACGAGTTTACTCGATATTTGTCAGATGGAAGATATTCTGTTGTGCTGGTTCCTGGCGCTCTGCCGGCGCATGAATGGTGGCATGTATGGGGACTGCTTACCACGATCGATCCACAACCTTCCATTCTCGTTTATGCATTGAACAGCGACTTTCACATGTGGTCCGGAGTACTTGAAGTTGGAGGTTTCGACGTGATTGTGGCTCCCTTCACGGCTGCGAAGCTTCGCGTAGCGATTACATCGGCTGCAGAGTTTTTTGTACGAAGGCCGCTGGAATGACGGTCTTCCGGAATTCGAACGATGGCATACTCCTCGTTATGTATTTTTGTCAGGAGCAGACGGCTCGAGTCGTTGTTACCGCGCTTGGAACGATGATCCTTCGTCGTCCATCGAGTCGCCCTTTGATTGAATAAGCTCCTGGGCCCATCATGATGAGCGAAACACATAGCGCAATGATTGCGGACGTGATGGTGGAATCAGAATGAGAGCCGAAGGATAAACAAGCCCACTCCCGACAGTTCGCGCGGACAACTCTGCATCATCCTTTCAGATTAAGTATGTGATGCAAGAACGCGAAGCTCACGAAGGGGTATTCGCCAACAACTCTTTAGGGTGAGTCAGTAACAGTTGCCGAATAAGACGCCGACTCCGGTACACAGAGCCGATGCGATCTGCTCTTCGATTGCGAACAATGCATGCGCATCGGCCTCTATATCAAATCGATTGGCCCATAACTGGATTCCTGCGGCATCGACAATTCTGGCCGTGACTCGAATGCGATTGCCGTCCTGCCTCACACTTCCCTCATATGCAATCTGCGCACCTACGTTCTTCATTGCTGATGCTAAATCGAGTTCGCGTGCGCTGAAATATGCCATGGAAGAAGGCGAAATTACTCTGCAGCCTGCGATTTGCATGAGGGTATACGCGAGTTCATCGGGTATGCCGCGAGCATAAGTTGAAGAGAGGGAACTTCCCGATATGTCGCAAAAAGGTAAGATTGCTACCGCAATCGCAGGATCTTTCGCCCACAGTCCTGTAACGTTGGCATTTGCGACGATTTGGATTCCTGCCAGAGCTTCTTTGCGCTGAAAGATGGGAATATAGCTGCCCGGTCGCAGATAGACATAAATAGGATCATCATTGCCTTCTTTCTCGTAATATTCCCTTAACTTGGTTCGCAGACGGCGAGCCTCAGTGCGCACAATCGAGTCCTGACTGGGATGGTAAGGAGGCTTACGATCGTAGACCTCGGAACCGATGACATACTCCTTTAAGCAACTCTGACTGCCGTCAATGACATGATCGACGATGAATTGCAGAAACCGACTTAGCCTCTCAGAGTGAATGAATATAGGGCTTTGGAGCATGCGGGCGAGTTGCATCCTGATGGCAGGCTCTGAAGCCGTCATCGTTTCGAACATATCAGCATGCCTCGGCTTTGGATGGCGAACAAGAACAGAGATCCGACCTGATTTAGGGCGCGCCAAGGCACCTCCGCTATAGGCGGGAAATGTTTGCTTCACAGTTGCGAATTCAGACATATCGCTCTCCTCGATTGGTGGAATGTGATCCACGCGAAACCTCGGCGACAATGCCGTGTGCGCGTTCTTCAAAGTAGACTCGGCCTCGACATCACACAATGAGCCTAATGGCTACCGGCCTTCTTCACTAGACGCTTTGAGGTTATTGTCTTAGTACTCTTTCGAGTGGATGGAGATGCCCGATTCGATGGGAAGGCGCGCGGTTATCGGTCGATACCCTGGGGTATTTTCACAATGCCGGAGATTGGATGGTTGCGGATGGAACACCGGTTCCGGCGAATTCCGCAGTCTCGGATGCCCGTTACGAGGAAAGACCGCCCGATCATTTCAGAGTTACGAGCGTTGACCATCTTGAGAACGGAGCGATGGCCGCGCGGCCCACGATCACGGCAGGAATGCGGCAGTCATTAGCTGAATTATTGCCAGAGAGTTCCGGCCAGGAAGATGGGGAGAGTCGGAAGCGATGGTGAAATCATAGTGCCATGATTTAACAGGATTGCAATCATCTACCGCTGGCGTCGAGCATCATGACCGTAAGCAATAAGGGCAGGTAGATGACGCTGGACTTCAATAGCTCGCGGGCGAAGAGGCGAGAATGCGGCGCATCGGGTGCAGGAATAATGCGACTAAAGCGGACAGCGCTGCCGAGATAACCAGCACCCAGCACTAAAGCCGCAGCAAGGTAGAATGGTCCGGTTACACCAAGGTACCAGGGTAGGATGCTCACTGGAATCATGAGCACCGCATAAGACAGTGCCTGCGCAACTGTCGATTTTCCATCTGGCTCAACTACCGGAAGCATTCGGATACCGGCGCGGCCATAATCTTCACGATAGAGCCAGGCAATTGCCATAAAATGCGGAAACTGCCAGACGAACAGTATGGAAAAGAGAGCAATGGCAGGCCATTCAATTTTTCCGCTGAGTGCGGTCCACCCCAGCAGCGGAGGCATAGCTCCAGGAAATGCGCCCACGAAAGTTGCCCAGGGGGTGTAACGCTTGAGGGGCGTATAGACAGCAACATAGACGACGGCGGTGATGAGAGTGAGTGCGCCGGTAATGAGATTTGCGAATAAGGCTAGCCACGCTACTCCGAAGATTGTAGTTGCGATTCCTACGGCACAACCGGCCGCAACGGGCATTCGGCGCGATGCCAAAGGTCGACGACATGTGCGTCGCATACGAGCGTCGGAGGTGTGCTCGATGGCCTGATTGAGCGCGCTTGAACCGCAGGCGACGAGGGCAATTCCAAAAAGCGCGTGGAACAATGCAGGACTGAAACTGGTAGCGCCGTAGCGCATGGATGCCAGATAGAACCCTGCCCACGCATTCATGAGAACGAGCATGGTCACGCGAAGCTTGAAGAGTTCAATGCAATCGGACACGATTGATTTAACGCGTATCCAACTCCTGACTAGCGCCAACGGAGTTGCGGGGAAATAGAGTACGTTTTCTTTCGACGTGTTTGGAGTAACAGGGATTATTCCCACGAGGCGTCCTCATTGAACTGGTTGCGACGGCGAAACGCGATCACGAAGATCGCAGTGAAAAGGACGACTGGAGGAATCATCAATATCACGATCCCCTGTTTCAATGCCTGGATGGCGGCCCTACCGGCCGCGCCGGCCGTGGTGTAGCACATGGCGCACGATTGTGCGGCTAGACCATGCGGGCTTAAAAATACAGCCAGGGAGGCAGTTCCAATGACTCTCGATTTCAGCGAAGAATGCTGCCTGGCGATCAATCGGCGTCTGCTTCCGTTTTGGACGAGGCGGTCGCAGCGCACATTAGGCGGCTTCGTCGATTGATTGCCTGGTGCGATCATCATAACGCCTCCAATGTTGCCATGCGCAATGCGTTAGTGAAGCGGCGGTTTCATGAGGTGCAGACGAATTCCATCGGGAAATAGCATATTCATCATCGCCAACACATAGATTGTTGCGGGAACGAGGGTAAGTATCAGGCTGCGCCGCTCGTCCTTCAAATGCATGAAGAATGCAACGATAAAATAGCCATTGACCACAGCGAGGGTCAGCAACAACACAAGTGTGAGAGTACCCGAAAGATGGCGATAGGCCACAAACACTTCGAGCAGCGTGCTGGCCACCAAGACGAGCCAGACGAATAGAATTCCTTTTGCACTTTTTGCATCATCGACTGTTTCAGTCATGCTTCACCTTGCCCTTTCATGCGATTCGGATCGACATCAAATAGACCAATGGAAATACGAACATCCATACCAGGTCGACAAAGCACCAATAGAGCCCACTGATCTCGACGTCGTCTGAATTAGTTGTGCCACGACCGACGCCGATGGCGACGCACGCGAGATAAATAACTCCGGCGCTCACGTGGAAGATGTGGAGGCCAGTCAAGCTGAAGAAGGCGGCGCCAAAGTTCGGCGTGCCCCAGGGATTCTGAAACAGGCGAACACCCTCGTGATATAACCCGGCCCATTCGCGCAGGTGCAGGACCACGAACAAGATGCCGAGAGCCAGGGTAGCCAGCAGCCATTGGATCGTGCTGCTCCGATTCGATCCCCTGGCGGCGCGTACCGCCATCGCCATGGTTAGACTGCTGGTCAACAGGACGAAGGTCATCGTTGTTGCATTGAGAATACTTGGGGAGAAATCGAATGGCCTCGGCCACTGGGCGCTGCCGACGCGCAGATAGCCATACGCGACCATCAAGGCTCCGAAGGTCATTGCATCAGAAGCAATGAATAGCCACATACAGAGCTTTCGAGATGTGATGCCGTAGGGAGAACTTACCCCGAGCGGAGTCTGTCGGTGAGCGGAGCCAACATTGAACACTTCGCCTGTAGCCATCTTTCACCACCTCACGGTCAATATCACAAGAAGGTAGACCCAGAGACCATCCATAAAGTGCCAGTAGATGGAGGCCACATCCACCGCGGTCCGAAGCAAGCCCGGTGTCTCGCTCAAGGTCTTACGGACGTGGAAGACCAGATAGAGTAGAGCGACGATGCCGCCCAACAGATGCACGCCATGGGCAGCGGTGAGTAAGTAGAAGAACGAACTGCTGGGATTGGTCTCAAGGAAGATTCCGGCGGCGGTGAGTTGATTCCATGCGAGCAACTGCCCGGCAATGAAGCACACACCGAGCATCAGCGTCGCATAGAGGCATCCACGGTATCTGCCGCGAGCGCGGGCAGACTCAATCAGACTTTGGGAACGAGCCAATGTACGCAACGCGGCACGCGCTAATTCAAGTGTTATGCTGCTGGCGATGAGGAATGCGGTATTCCAATAAAGTATCGCCGGAAGTTGTGCCTGGTCCCAGTCATTCGAAGCTCCTTTTCTCACCACCATCGCACTGGTAAAGGCGGCGAAGAGCATAAGGATGGCCGATAATCCGATCCACATGCCGGTGCGATAGGTGCGCGGCGGAGTCCTCCAACGCCTGGGACCCGAGCCGCCCTCCCCGTCAGGGTGGTGGCCATTCACTCCCCCGCCGTTTCCACCGGAAATGTCTTTGACCTTGGTCAACTCACCCGGAATTAGAACGGTACTCATCTACACAACCTCGTCTCTCTCAATAAAAACAGCACTCGTTATTGCTCTCAAACTTCGCAGCTAGTTCAGTGAACTGACAGTCTCCGGGGAATCCTGCATGATGTAGTCCTTGTCGCCGGCGACGCCATACTCATTAGGGCCGTGATAGACCACTGGATGCTTTCCTGCGAAGTTATCGAAAGGTGGAGGCGAAGGAACGGTCCATTCCAGCGATGTCGCTTCCCATGGATTATCGGAAGCCTTCTTGCCTTTCCAGAAGCTCCAGAAGAGGTTGAAGAGAAACAGAAACTGCACGGCACCTGTCGCCAGCGCAGAGATGGTCATGAATCGATGCAGCGGAATCAAGCGAATCAAATAATCGTCAGTGAAGGCAGAGTATCGGCGCACATTGCCGGCGAGTCCGAGGAAATGCATGGGCATGAAGATGAGGTAGACGCCAACAAACGTTAACCAGAAATGAATCTTCCCGATCGTCTCGTTCAACATCCGGCCAAACATTTTGGGGTACCAGTAGTAAGTCCCGGCAAACATGCCAAAGATCGCGGCGACGCCCATGACCATGTGGAAATGACCGACCACGAAATAAGTAGCGTGCAAGTACACATCGAGCGATGGCTGCGCAAGAAAAATTCCACTCAATCCGCCCGTTACGAAGACCGACACGAAGCCCAGGCAGAACATCATGGCGGTTGTAAAGCGAAGACGTCCGCCGAAGATTGAGCCGATCCAGTTAAGGGTGAGGATGGCCGCGGGGAAGCTGATGGCGAGAGTGGGAATAGAGAAAAAGAGCCCGCTATATGGGCTCATGCCGCTCAAAAACATGTGGTGTCCCCAGACCATGAAGCTGAGGAATCCAATCAACGTCATGCATCCGATGATCACGCGATACCCGAGAATAGGCTTGCGGGTAAAGGCCGGCAATATGTGGGAAATGACGCCCACTCCAGGAACGATTGCGATGTATACCTCGGGGTGGCCGAAGAACCAGAAGAGGTGCTGCCAAAGCAGCGGCGAGCCGCCGGAATGGGGCTGCATCTTGTCATTGACCATGAGTCCGGCCGGGACGAAAAAGCTGGTTCCTCCGACTCGGTCGAGAAGCAGAAGAATGCCTGCGCCGAACAATACTGAGAATGAAAGCAGGCTCAAGATTGCCGTGGTGAGCCAGGCCCAGCAAGTGATTGGCATGCGCGACAGGGTCAGGCCTTTGGCGCGGAGATCGAGTGTTGTCGCGATGAAGTTAAGCGACCCGATCAGAGAACCAAGACAGAAGATTGCGATGGAGATGATCCATAGGTTCTGTCCCATGTTTTGGCCGGGCCCGGAATCGGCGATAGCACTGAGCGGCGGGTATGCGGTCCAACCTGAGATGGGCGGCCCATCGCCTACGAAAAATGTAGCCAGCAGTACCATCAGCGCCACAAAGGTGGTCCAGAAGGACATCATGTTAAGCCAGGGAAAAGCCATGTCTTCCGCGCCGATTTGAATCGGCAAAATGAAGTTGCCGAAAGCCGCCTGGGGAGCTGTCGTGAGAACGAAAAACACCATGATCGTTCCGTGAAGGGTAAGCAGAGAGAGATAATATTCGGGAGTCATTACTCCGCCAGGCGCCCCAACAGCCGATAGATGAGACAAGCCCCAGATATGAAGTGCGGGCCAGATCAAATGGATGCGGATCAGCCACGACAGCACCATCCCGACAAGCACCGAAAGCAGCGCCAGGAAGAAGTACTGAATCCCGATCACCTTATGGTCGAGGCTAAAAATATACTTCCGAATAAATCCCGTGGGCGCAACATGATGATGCTCGCTTGCCGCCAAAGCCTCTGTCATCGACTTATCTCCTTCGACTCATAAAGCGGTTGTGTGACGTCTGCACAATTTGGGCGCGCCTGATTCATTGCGCAGCGGCCTGATCCGCCATCCATTTTCGATAGTCCGCATCGGACATGACTTGCAGAAAGGCACGCATGCTGTAATGTCCCAGCCCGCAGAGTTGAGTGCAGACAATCTCGTATCTTCCTACCTGGGTAGCAGTAAAATGCACGGGGATTTGCATGCCGGGAACCATGTCCTGCTGCAACCGTAACTCTGGAACATAAAAGGAGTGCGTCACATCCTTGGAACGTAGAATCAACTCGACAGGCCTGTTGACGGGCACTCCGAGGGTTGCGGTAACGACATCATCCTTGGCGTCGGGGTCGTTGGAGGTGTCCAGTCCGAAGAAATTGCCGAGACCTTCGTCGATCTTTTCGACATGATCCATGCCGAACTTTTCGTCCGGCCCCGGATAGTGGAAGTAGAAAGCGAACTGGGTTCCTTGCACCTCGACACGAATCGCATCTGCCGGTGCTCTCTCGAAATAAATGGCCGCCCAGGCCTTGGAGCCTACAGCTTCGAGAGTGATGAGTTCGACCCCGATAATTACAATCGCGAAACCAACGGTCAATTTCGATCCGCCGGGCAGAATCCTGACTTTTTGGTTGTTGCCCCGATCGCGGAAGTTCCAAACGCAATAGGCCAGGAAGAGCTGCGCAGCTATGAAAAGCAGACCCACTCCGACAAAGGTTTCAGTGAACTGGTGGTCGATAGCTTCCCCGTGAACGGAGATGTTGGGCGGAAACCACCAATGATGGCTAATGAAAATGCCAACCGATATGAACGTGATAAGCGCTATCACGAATGCAAACGCGAACGCCGTAGCTCTATCGCTTCGTACCACGTCTTCCTCCCGGCTTCCAACGCTCTGTATTCCGATCCTGCTCCGCCCTGCAGAACTGGCGAGTTCCACTTACCGATTTGCGTAGCCGCTACTTTGCCTTGAATTCAAAATTGGCGCTGGAGGGTCCAGCACCGACGGTTATGTCCTGCGTCTTGCTCCCATAGCTTTCCTGCCAGGCAGTTATCGTGTACTTGCCGGGCGGAAGACCTTTCAAGCTGAAGGTCCCATCGGATCCCGTAACAGCGAAGTACGGATGTCTGAAGACGGCAATATAACTTCGCATCCAGGGATGAATATTGCACTTCACGGGAATGGTGATTTCTTCCTTATCGAATTTTTGTTCGAGCGGCGCTGAACCCGGAGGCTGAGACTTATTCCACTCGCGATTGATGGTGGGCAGCGGATGGATGTTATGCGAGTGGGGATCGCTGTTGATGACCTTGAGAGTCTGATTCACCTGCAGGGCAACGACGTGCGGGCCGTACATGCAGTTTTTCTGGTCGATAACAACCGGCGTCGAAGGAGGATCGAAGACCTTATCCGGCAAGCCGGCCGAGACATAGACGACCACATTTTCGAGTGCGTTGTTTGGGCCTACTTCGACTTGTTGAGTGGTAGCGGAAGGATTCCAGGCCTTTGCACAAAACGGCTCTTTAGCCATGTCAATCGGCCGGCCTTTGGGGGCGACTCCGTCCAGTTTTACCGTGCCGGTAACCGTCCCGGCGAGTACTGGCACCGAATATGCAACTGCCACAGCCATGATTACGAATGCATCCTTCAACCGCATTGTGACTCCCTTCGATTTGCGCTTCCGTTGATGGCTCAAGCCGGAGAACTTAGAAGCCAGAGGCTTGGCACGGCGTTTGTGAGGTACTGCTTATTTCTTCGCAACTGTTGTTGCGGAGGGTCGCTTGTAGTTTGTTTGAAGGGTACGCAGATAGTGGACAAGGTCCCACGCCTCGTCCGGCTTGATCACGTCAGCAAAGGATGGCATCGGCGTTCCGTCGACGCCGGTCATGAAGATTCGATAGACATCCTGGTTGGTTACGCCGCACTTGAATCGCGTGCCTACGCTGAAGTCATAGGGAACGATAGGGCGGTCTTTGCTGTCGGTGAGAGTCGAAGCCGAAGGTCCATCGCCGCGACCTAGCTGACCGTGACATTTCCAGCATTCAACTTTCTGGAACAGTGCCTTGCCTCGCTGCCGGCTCTCAGGCGTATCGGGAGTTTCGGCAGGGATGACAAGGGCTGCCACTGGCGGCTCCTCTTTCCAACGCGGAGAAAACGTTTCGACGTAAGCGACAAGGTCGGCGCGTTGTTGCTTGGTTAGAGGGTTCCATGAGGGCATGTAGGAATTTACGATGCCCCGTTCCAACGTGTGAAACAGATCTTCCGAAAGAGGAAGATTGCCCGTGGTAGTCGAGCGGCACTTGAAAGTGGCGGCGACAAAATCGCGGGGTTTGGGATCCATCCATTGCGCATTTTCTCCGTTGCCGTCACCGTGCACACCGTGGCACCCGACACAGTAGCGCTGATAGAGGACCTTGCCGTTTTCAGCTTTGCCGATGAAGTTGTCGATGCGTAAATCCTGGGCCAGCGCGGGCCAGGCGGCGAAGCAGGCCGCCGTTATGAGCAAAGATATCTTTGAATGCATTCGCATTTTCACGGCCCTCAATTTGAAATTTGCGTGCAGAGGTCCTAACTTAAAAATCGTAGTCAAACCCAGCCATCAAACTGCTCGAGGTCTGAGTCCTGCCGCTGAGCGGTGCGACCCCGTCCTGCAACATGTGCGCGAATTCCATGTGCCATGCAAGGCCCGCGCGGCTGAACATGATGGGGTACCACCTGTAGGCGAGAGTCCAGGTGGTGTTGTTGCCAAGATTTGAGGCATTCGTGGGGAGTGCCTGTTGGGACATTTTGATGATTTCGTAACGTCCGATGAGAATGAGTTTTGGATTGTAGGTGTAGTGCAGTTCCGCGAACCCACCATTCCATGACGGCGCTGCAGCTCCGGCAGGCAACGTTGTATTTGCGGGCGTTGCCGTTCCCAGGTAGGCGTTGTCGCTGCCATGCATGAACACTGTACTTACGTCGAATTGATCGAGATAGAAAATCCCCGAGGCACCTATTCGGCTGAATCCTTTGCTTCCCTGCCCTGTTCCTGGGATCGGCACACCGCCCGCAGTCAGCGAATACGTAGGAGCCGTGCCATTGAAGCCGAAGACACCGACACGCTGAATGCCCAATTTGCCAGCCTCGAATGCCTGGCTGGCGTCCCAATAGACCGCGGTAGTGTGGCCCGCATTCACGCCATCTCCGGCGCCTGCGAACCCCGGTTCTCCATCATTTGCACTCACCCAGGCGACGTTGTACCTGGTGTAACTGTTGCGCGAGTGTCCGGCGATTTCTACACCGAGTTGATTGTCGCCAATGGCGCCAACCGTGTTGGTGTCGCCGGGGGGCACGAAATGATAGTTGTTATATTGGCCTCCTACACCGCTAAGTGTGACCATGCGCTTCTCCGACACCGGCGTGTCCAATTCGAATTTGCCGAACTTGAAATTGAGCCAGGTAGACTTCAACAGATTGTCGAATCGAACAAATGCGGACTCGAAGTGGAAGGATGCAAAGCTATCGGAAGACGGAAGGAGAATGAAGGAAATGTTCTTGAAGAGCGTGCCACCCGACCAGATATCGATGCCCGACAGATCCATTCCCGATGTTGCGTTGGGAACTTCGACGGAGCCGCTGCTGGCGTTTCCCGGAACGACATCGGTCACAAGGCGGTTCGTATATTCACGATGCCAGTTAGGAGTCATGCGGAAGGTGATCGGGAAGTAGGAAGGGTCGCGGGTAATCGGTGAGTCCTTCTCATTCATCAACTGGTAGCCGTTGTCGCGGAAGACCAAGCCGAAGTTATTCAACTTGGGCCACGCCTCGTGACAGGCAGAACAGGGAAGGCCGTACTTGCGCGCGAACGCTGGGATGGCATGAATTTTCGGCAGCGGGGGACGAACGGCGTGACTCGGTTCTGGTGACACAAGCAGCCCAACGGCAATGGGTACGACCGTGAGAGCGAACATGGTCGACTGAAGCGCAAACGCTTTTGGTAGCTTCTGCATTAGAGAGTCCCCGGAGACAAAGAATCTGCGGCCTCCTGAACGGAGGTATGTGATGCGCTCAATTTGTGGAGTTAGTGGACCCCTTGGGAAACCGCGAGCCAATATAAACAACAACGAAGAACAGTTGTCAAGAAAAACTTACAAATAATTTACATCGATGAAAAATCCGGGCTTCAACGAGGGAGGGTGAATGATCGGCCTTTACACCTTGCGCAAGAGCCAAGTTGTCGATTTGCGCTGGCTACTCAGTGCGTGCGATAATGCGCCCTCTACGGATTTCGCCCCCTTGACGACGACAAATTCAAGCGCGCAGACCGTCCTTTTTCCTCGAAATGTTCGGATGTGTAGCTCGAAAAAATGTGTAGACACGAGTTTGTTCGTCTGGTTAACTTGCCGGTATCTTTCCAGTGGATGGCGTGATTTTTGCCGAGGTTCTAGAACAATGTTTGAGAGACGATCCAAGCCGGCACGCGCGTCGTCAACACGCTGGCGATGGCGAATCGCAGCTTTCATTATCTTTGCGAGCGCCGCTTCAGCAGTCATGGGAACAGCGAAGCCGGAGCGGAACGGCCTCATGCTCGATGTTTCCTGGCCCCATGACAAGCTGGTCATTGCGATTCGGGAAATCGTAGCGCAAGGGGACATCCATGGGACATGGCAGTACCATGGCGAGGATAGGCTGGCAGGCGCTGCATCTGGACCGGTTTCCGATCCTTTTGGACCTTTGCCTCAAGGGGCGCAGGCGTTTTATCAGGTCAAACGAGGTGTGATTTCGCCCGCGCATTTTCTGGGCAGCAACGACATAGGTACGGTCACAGTTCGATATGCATTGTTGAGGCTGGATGAAACCAAGACGCGCCTGACCATAGATGCAATTTTCGTTGAGGACGGTCATCGTACTCGTCACCTATCCGATGGGAGCGTTGAAGCCAGCGAGTTTGGCGAGATAGGAAGCCGCTTCACGCCGCCCGATTCCAAGCCCAAGGTTGTGAGCAGCGAAGAGAAACTGCGCCAAGTCGGAATGGCGCTCACCCACGCAACGCAAGCAGACGGAGACAACCAACTGCTCGAATTGTGGCAGTCGATTGGAGAACAACAGTCCGCGCTCATAGCGGATCAAAGGCAGATTCAAGAACTTTCTACTCGATTGGAGCAATCGCAGCGACAGGCTCAACTGCGCGTGAAGACTCTCACTGCACGATTGAGGGCGGAGCCTTTTTCCAGCGCCACAGTGCTTGAGGCCGTTCCTCAGCACGAGTCCGTGACTGTGTTGAGGAGGACTCCGTTCTGGTACGAAGTGAAGACGGCAAGCGAAACACGTGGGTGGATGCACTGTCTTTCCCTGGAGCCGATGCAATGAATTTCCTTGTCGACTTCAGATTGAGAATGAGATTCAGGGGCGCACCATGCCTGGTTGTTTTGCTCGTTACTCGCATGTCCGTCGGCGCATTCGCACAGAATCAAGTGCCCGCCAGGAACTTTGCTTCTTCGCAAACACAAGTACTACAGGCATTGCAGTCGCTTGAAGCATGGAAGCAAGCCAAGTTACCCACACTCGACGGTTTTGCGAACATCGACGAGCAGCAGGCCCAACAATGCTCTGGCGCTTATTACCAGTTAGTGATCGATGTCGAACCTAACCCGGGCGGGGGCACTGTCGTCAGGCCAACGGCCAAGATCAACGCGGCATGCAACGGCGGTGACACTGCGCACTCCGCTAATCAGGCAATCAAGTCGAACGGTCGCATTGAAGCAGATCTGTTGGCTTGTCTCGACGACTATCTGAATGGGAAATCTGCGTCTTCCGTAGAGGAGTCAGTCTTGAAGGAACTGCTTGCGGGACTGAAAGCACAGAGAGAGTCTTTGGCCCAGCGGCGTCAGGAACTCGAGAAACAGCTCGAGATTCAAAGGGAGCAACAGAGTGCAGGCGGCCCGCCATTAGCCTTCATTACGCATGACGGCGCTAAGGTGGTAACTCGCAACAAGCCCTCTGCGCGCGTTCTGATCACGGCACATTCTGAGGACGAATTCCCTATCGTCGAAGAGGCATCGGATTGGCTTCGCATCGAAGTTGGTCCGGGGCAAACTGGCTGGTTGCGCAGAAGTGACGCACGGCCAGAGGTCGAGCAAGGCGCTGCTCAGGAACCCGAGCCCGCCACACAAGACGAATCGTTCGTGGTATCGCGAGAGCTTGTCATTCCATTCACCGGCGAATGGAAGGCGCTGCAGGGCAAGAATGCACTCTTTGTTTTTGCGGGGGAGAAGACGGCTTTGCCGGATGGCGCACAGTCGGAGCTTCGCTTGCGGTACGCGCTCAGTACCTTTGCTCAGCGCTATAGGCGGAGTGGAGCCGGCACCTCTAATTTCTCCGGAATCGTCGTTGTGTTTTCGGACGGCATTGCGGCTGCCACGGTTTCCGACATTGGGCGTTGGGTTCATGGCGATGTGTCCAAGGCTGCGTTTCTCAAACGCTGTTCTCTCGATCCTCTTTCGGCTTTCAACGGCGTCGCAAAGACTGGGCAGTAAGTGACGGCATGGACCGCGTATGGGACGACACGAGCCGCGATGGCCTGGGGAATCTTCCGCCAATACCTGCCAAGAGCTGAGAGTTCTACGAGGGCTCGAGATGGGCGCGGATATTGGGGCTGGGCCGCTCGTGGTGGCTGCTTCGCCAATATGCAATGGGATCATTTCGTACGATCTTTGCGATGCATTGCTTCACTGAAATGAAGCTGTCGATGAGGTGTCTGTTGACTGATGCGCTGAGCAGGGAATTCTAAGGTGTGGGGGGATGAAATGCGTCCATCGAAAAAACACGTCCGAATAGCGGCAATGATGCAGATCGTTCCAGGAGTCCTTGTTTTGATGTGCTGCTCCGCATTATCAGCGCAGCAGGCTTCAGCCGTTGATAAGGCGACATTGCAGCTATTACTCGCCAAGATCGATCAACTGGAGTCGCGGGTTAGTGAATTGGAAGGACATCGGCAGGAGGCTTGCGGATACAACGTTGCTGCTTTGTCCGTAGCGGCGAGTCCAGTCGCGATGAAGACCCGCTCAACCCTGGCCCTGCCGGAGCCTGCGCGAGTGGCTGACGCTCCCTCTCAAGCCGCGCCGACTACGGCGTCTGGAACCGAGCAGACCCAGGTGGACAACGGCATGAACGACAGGATGGACCTGAGCAAGACGCTCCTGCGCATTCGCGGTTTTGCAGACATTTCCTTGCATGGAGGCACTCAGCAAGGCGACAAGACTTCTTTTTCCCTGGGACAACTTGACCTCTTTGTCACTTCCGATATCTCGGACAAGTACAGTTTTCTAGGCGAGCTCGTGTTTGAGGCCGGCCCGGACAATATTTACGGAGTCAATGTTGGCACCGCGAATTCCTTTGACATCGACATTGAAAGGTATTTGCTACAGTACTCCGCCAATGACTATTTCAATCTATCCGTGGGCAGGGGACACACGGCCATTGGCTACTACAACACGGCGTATCACCATAGCACGTGGTTGCAGACGACGACCGACCGGCCTTATCTTTTTCAGTTCGAGGATCGCGGAGGAATTCTACCAACTCATACCGTTGGCGCCCATGCCTACGGTATGCTGCCCTCGGGACGACTGGGACTGCACTACGTGGCAGAAATCGGCAACGGGCGCGAAGCCCAAAGCCCGCTCACGCAAGAGCCGGTGCAGAACGACTTCGACGATTCGAACCACAAAGCCTATAATCTTGCACTTTTTGCACGGCCTGAGTCGCTGCGGGGATTTCAAACCGGGTTCTCCCTGTACCGTGACATGCTCAACCCGACCAACATGCCCAAAGTCAGCGAAACCATTGCTGCTGCTCACGCGATCTTCATCCGGCCGAAATTTGAATGGCTGAATGAAGTTGTGCTCGACCGTCATGTCCCGGTGGGTATTTCGAAGGTCTTCGACACCCCTGGGTTTTATTCGCAGATATCCAAGCAGTTCCGTGCTTACCGGCCGTATCTGCGGTATGAGTATATGAATGCCCCAAACAATGAACCGATATTTCCCGCGGTAGGCTTGCGGCACGGACCATTGGCCGGCATCCGATACGATGCCAACGAATCGGTAGCTTTCAAGTTCCAATATGACTACACGTTTCTGCGCAATCAGCCCGGAATCAATGAGCTCACCACGCAAGTGGGTTTCACCTTCTAACGCGACAACCCAGCATGAGACGAGCGACGACAATTCTGCTACTCCTTGCCATGGTGATTTGGCCCCAGGCCGAAGCCGCACGAGTGTCTGAGGAATGGCCGCACTCGCTGGAGGCCGATACGGATCAAACGGAGCCGCTCGCCGTGGTAATCAATAGGATGAATTCAGTGACTAACCTATCCTTTGATGAATTGCACAGGATCTTTCTCGGAAGCCGGGTTCACTGGAGTGATGGCCGACGAATCACGCTGGTCATGCGGGATCCGGGCGAGCCGGAACGCAAGACCATCCTTCACGACGTCTGCGGCATGAATGAAAATCAATTTAAAATCCATTTCGTTCAGGGCCTTTTTACCGGTGAAATCCTGGTCTCTCCCAAGATTCTCTCGACTCCTGCCGGCGTCAGAAAATTTATATTTAATGTACCGGGCGCGATTGGCTATTTGCGTCTAAGTGAAGTGGACGATTCGGTAAAAGTTGTCCTGATCGATGAACTGTCGCCGGATGACAGAAGATACAGGTTGCGCATGCCCTTGCCGTCGGTGAAGTCAGAATGAACTACCAATTCAAGACAGGTTCGCGCCGCTGGGCCATGAAGCGATTTCCACTGTTGGACCGGCTCGCGGTAGTGATATCGAGATACAACTCCACCCTACTGCTGATTATGGCTTTTGGCGGTGTGGCCCTAATTGCTGTGCTCGTCATCAGAGACTTGTCGGCCGCAAATGCTGAAGCGCGCCAAATGTATTCCGGCACCGTACATGGGTTGCAGAGAATTGGAGAGCTGCAATACTTTGCTCAGGAGACACGTCGTGCCACACTCTATGCATTGACCACCGAGGACAGCAATCTGCAGGTCGAATATGCGGATCAATCGCGAGACGCAGACCAGCGCGTGAAGGACGGCATCGCGGAATATGGCCGCCAGGCAAGTCATCCGGAAGAAACTGCGCTCGCCGATCGCCTGAAGAACGATTGGGTTGATTACTTGAAAATTCGCGATGATGTTCTCGCTTCAATTCTCGAAGGCAGCACTGGGGAGGCAGTGAACCTGGATCTGCACGGGGGCGTACCGGCGTTTGACCGCGTGCGGCAAGACCTCGGCGAGGCAAAGCGCCTGTACGATCTGGAAGCCTCGCGGCGGGAGGCAAACCTGATCGCTTCCGGACGCCGAGCATCTTTCAGGTTGGTTGGAATACTGTGTCTTACCTTTCTTTTGTCCATTGCCACGGTGTGGGTGATTCAAAGAAGCCGCATGTGGAGCACCATAGAATTGGCAAGAATGGAAATGGAATTCGTTACCTCTGTTTCGCACGAACTACGCACGCCGTTGGCAGTTCTTAGTTCAGCGGCAGACAACCTTGCGGACGGTCTCGTAGAAGGAAAAGAGGCGACGCGAAAATATGGTGGAATCCTCCAACACCAGAGTCGAAACATGCGCGAGCTTGTCGACCAGATATTGATTTTTGCCTCAACCGAGGACGGCAAGAGGCGCTACAACTTGCAGTCTCTTGAAGTGGCGCCTCTCATTGGTGTGATCGTGGCCGACTGCGCTAGGCTGATCAAAGACGCCGGGTTCGCGATAGACCAGAGAATCGATTCCGATCTGCCTTGCGCCTGGGGTGATCGGGCCGGCATCGCCCAGTGTCTGCGAAACCTGATCGGCAACGCTGTTAAGTACGGCGGCAGCGAACGGCGAATCGTGCTGCGCGCTTATATAGAGTCTCTGCATCAAAGCGACCAGGAATTGCGCATCTCAGTTGCCGATCGCGGGATTGGGATCGACTCTTCTGAACTGACTCATATTTTCGATCCGTTTTACCGAAGTCCGCGCGTTCAAGCCGCGCAGATTCATGGAACCGGTCTGGGGCTCTCACTCGCCAAGAGGATCGCCGAATCCATGGGTGGAAGGCTTTCAGTCGTAAGTGAGCTTGCCGCAGGGAGTACATTTACCTTGCACTTACAAATTGCGAAAGGACAGGAAACACAGAAGGACGCGACGGTCTCCAGACCCTCTCCCATCACAATCCAATGAACGAACACATTTTGTTTGTCGAAGACGAAGAAGAGCTCTGCATGACGCTTGGCGATCGATTGCGCAGTGAAGGATACGTCGTTGAAATCGCCGTTGATGGCAGATCCGGTTTTGACAAGGCGACCCAGTTTTCCTTCGATCTCATCATCCTCGACATCATGCTTCCGTTTCGTTCCGGCTTCGATCTCTGCACAGATTTCAGGCGGGCCGGACTCGCGGTGCCCATCCTCATGCTCACTGCTCGCAGTCAGAGCGCGGAAAAAGTCGTGGGTCTCAAGTTAGGCGCGGACGACTACGTGACCAAGCCGTTCGATACACTTGAACTTATGGCGCGCGTTGAGGCCCTTTTGCGCCGCGCACCTATGAAATCAGATACCGGCCGCACCGCCAGCGGCTCAGAGCGCTATCGCTTCGGATCCTTTGTGATGGATATTCGAAGGGCCGAAGTAACCCGCTCCGGGAAGCCGGTCAATCTCACCGCGCGGGAATTCCAGTTGCTTCGTTATTTTGCGGAGCATCCCGGAATCGCAATCACTCGCGACGAGTTATTGCGCGAAGTGTGGGGTCATCGCGCGGGCACATTTACCAGAACCGTAGATATGCATATTGCCAGCCTCCGCCAAAAGCTGGAAGACTCTCCCAAGAAGCCTGGGATCATCATCACGGTACCAGGAATCGGATATCGGCTTCTTGATTGATCTCGCTTCGCTGATAGCTTGAATAGCATCAATTAGCCAGATAAGTTGGGCATTGTCTGTGCCCGTTTTGGTGCACTTCGTCCGCCTGATTAATTCTCCCCATTTGAGGAGTGGAATCGGTTCTCATTCGGCTCTTAGGGCTTCGTTCGGATTCACCGAAGCGGCGCGTGTTGCGGGCACGATCGCGGCCATCCCAGCTGCCAATGCGAGAAAGCCGATCGCGATCGATACGGACAGTGCATCCGTTGTACCGGTGTCGAACAGCAAGCCTCTGATAAGCCGAGCGCCGGCTAGCCGCTGAGCAGGTGGTCGGTCCGGAAGCCGGGGTCAACCGCGAGCAATTTTTGAAATCTCCGCATCACGAGCGTGCTTAAAAACAGCACCACGACGGCGATTGCGATCTCTCCCGCTACGAGAGTTCCGCGGCCTCTGCTCTGTCTGACGGTACTGCCGCGCTCTCCCGCGCGAAGAGCCTCGTTCAAGTGCGGCGAGTTGTTCAGGAGCGGAAGCAGGCTGAACAGAATCGCGGTCAGTGTGCACAGGCACAGCGTGCCCAGTAACACAGGAATGCTGAGCCCGATATTTTGAATCATTGATTGATCGAGCGACGCTGTGTGCGAGAGAGCCATGCGCAACAGCGGCAGCACACCGGCCGCGAAGACGATTCCGAGCACTCCGCCGAGCAGGCACAGGACAAGGGCCTGAGCGAGAAACTGAGACAGAAGCTGAGCGCGGCTGGCTCCAAGCGTGCGACGAAGTGCAACTTCGCGCCGTTGCTCAGTGTTACGCACCATCAAGAGGTTTGCGACATTGGCACATGCGATCAGCGAGACGAGCGATACCGCTGCGAGCAGGCTGAGCATGGCGGGGCGCAATGTCCCGACGAGCGTTTCGCGCAGAGGCGTGAGCTGCACGCCGATGTTGCGGTTGGTTGCGGAATACGCGGTAGCCAGACGTGCCGCAATTGTCTGCATGTCGGCTTTTGCTTCTTGTATTTCAATGCCAGGCCGAAGTCGGCCAACGACCCTGACTGAGTGCCAAACACGGAACGAGCGTCTTTCCTGATCCAGCAGCGACAGCGGCAGCCAGACCTCTCCCTCAGAAGGGTAGGCAGCGCCAACGGGCAATACGCCGACGATGGTGAAGGTTGTTCCGTTCAGATCGACGCGTCGCCCCACTATGCCCGGATCTTTGCCGAAGTACCGCTCCCAAGCAGACGCGCTCAACAGGGCAACATGTTCGCTTCCCGGTGTGTCGTCCTGCTCGCCAATCATCCGGCCGAAGAGAGGAGTAATTCCCAGCAGTGAGAAAAAATTGCCTGAGGCAAGCACTCGATGCACCTGCTCAGCATGGCCGTCCATCACCAACGACACAGTTTCAGGATTAAGCGTGGAGTAGGCTGCGATCTGAGTAAAACTCTGCTGTTGCGCCTTCCAATCTTCATAGTCGGGATAAGTGGCCTCGATTCCACCTTGAATTTGCGGGTGAATCTCAGACAGAGCGATAATTCTGTCCGTATCTTCGAAGGGTAGCGAACGAAGCAGAAGCGCGTAGACGCAGCTGAATATAGCCGCGGTCGCTCCCACACCGAGCGCCCGTGTCATGACCACCGTCGCCGTAAATCCAGGAGCCCTGCGCAGGTTGCGCACGGCGTAACGAAGATCGCGCAGAAATGTCAGCATGGATTGCCGCCTTGTAGAAATAAGACGGCAGAGCGCATGATTTTGTCACGTTTTCGAGAACAGATGGTAGAACGGTCATCGCATCGCGAGGCTTAAGCGAGTTTTCTGCTCCGTTACTCCCGGAATGCCATCGCGACTGCGCGCGACAGTTTCGTGTTCGAGGCGTGTCGTATTTCGCTTAAGTAGAAACTTACTTGACAATGGGATATGACATCTTATACAGAATGCTACATAGGGAAGGCAGAAGTGTGACCCCGCGGCGAACGTCAGTGGGTCGTCTTGCTCGGTGACGAACTTTTCATAAAGTATTGGCGCGTTTTTCCGTTTCCGTTCGTCTATCCGATACGGAACGAATGGTGAGAAGCGCTGAGGTTGGCCAGTCGGATTGAGTAAGTTGCTTGATTTATGACGCTCTTTAAGAGACGGATTCGTAGTAATTTTGCACAATTGCGCAATGAGCTTAAGAGCTGAATCCGGCCGGGCGGTGATGACGAAGTTAGGCAGAATCCTGAAAAGCTCTTCGAGGAATTAAGGCGATAGCAGCACAAATCAACAGAGGAGATAACTATGCAGACTCTTCTTCAGAACGTCCAGTTCAGCCTCCGTATGCTGTCCCGAAACCTTGGCTTGACTCTCACGGTTCTGCTCACGCTGGCCATCGGCATTGGCGCCAACACTGCCATTTTTACCGTCGATTATGCGACTCTTCTGGCTCCGCTGCCCTATCCTCAACCCAATCAGATCGTGGTGGTCTGGTCAAAGATCCAGACTTATCACAACGGCGTCGCTGCGGGAGACTTCCTCGACTGGAAGCAGCAGAACACAGTATTCCAGGACCTTTGTGCCTGGACCGGCGCCAGCTTCAACCTCGCCACCAAAGATAAACCGGAGTACATCAGGGGCGATCGAGAAACCTACAGCATGCTCCAGATGCTTGGAGAGCCGCTCTTGATGGGCCGCTACTTCCTGCCGGAAGAGGGCGTAGCGGGCCGCGATCAAGTCGTGATCCTCACTCATAAGCTTTGGGTTAAGTTAGGCGCCAACCCCAACATAGTCGGCACCACACTGCGCATGGACGACGCCCCCTATACTGTTGTCGGCGTGAAGCGACCTGGCTTGTACGATCGTGAGAACGCACAGCTCACCGTCCCTCTCGTCTTCAAGCCGGATCAGGTCAACCACGACTTCCACTGGCTTCTGGTCATGGGCCGTATGAAACCGGGTGTCACCCTCAAGCAGGCGCAGCAGAACATGGACGCTGTCACCGCCCACATCGCCCAGGTATATCCGAAGAGCGACACCGGCTGGGGCGCCTATGTTGAGGGACTCAAGAACGATTTTCTGCCCAAAGAACGCATCAAAATGCTCTGGCTGCTGCTGGGAGCGGTTGGGTTCGTGCTGCTCATTGCCTGTGCCAATGTCGCCAACTTGCTGCTCGCGCGAGGCATGTCCCGCCAAAAGGAATTAGCAGTGCGCAGCGCACTTGGCGCCGGTCGCAAGACCATCTTTGTCCAGCTCCTTACGGAGAGCCTGGTCCTCGCGCTTGCCGGTGGAGTCCTGGGAATTGGTGTCGGGTATGGCCTGCTCCAATGTCTCATCGCGGCCATGCCGCGTAATACGCTTCCGAGTGAGGCCGACCTTCGCCTCAACATTCCGATACTGCTCTTCACCCTTGCTGCAACCACGCTGGCCGGCCTACTCGCCGGCTCCGCACCCGCCTGGTATGCGTCGCGAATCGATCCCGCAGAGTCTCTTAAGGAGGGCGGACGAACCGGCACCAGCGCCGGCAAACACTTCCTGCGGCGCGTTCTGGTCATCGGCGAGTTTGCGGTGGCTCTTGCTCTCCTGGCGGGAGCAGGCCTCACCATCCACAGCTTCTGGAACCTCGCTCATGTCGACCTCGGCATCAAGACCGACCACGTCCTGACCTTCTTTTTGCCGGTCCCGGAAACCCGCTCCAAAGATCCCCAGGTGATCTCCGCCTATTACCGCAACATCCTCGCTCATATCGCCGCCGTTCCTGGCGTGCAACACGCCGCAGCAATGGTCGGCCAACCTCCTTATGGAGCGGGATTTGGCATGCCGTTCATGCTCGATGGCGGGCAAACCTACGCCGACCCGTCGCAACGCCCAGATACCGGCTTCGGCATGGTCACTCCCGACTATTTCAATGCTTATGGTATTCAACTCATCTCGGGTCGCACCTTCACGGATCAGGACACGGCAGCGACAGTCAAAGTAGCGATGGTCAATCAGGACTTTGCGCACAAATATCTAAAGGGCAAAGACCCTTTTCGTCAGCGCGTCATGGTCGAAGAACTGATTCCCGGCGTCACCAAGCTGGGCGGGTATCTCCCGTGGCAGATCGTTGGCGTCTACCACAACGTACACACGGCAGACCAGCGAGAAGAAAACCCGGAGATGCTCATCCCCTTCTATCAGATTCCGTGGCCGCAGGCGGGCTTGGCCGTGCGCACATCCGAGAACCCATCCTCAATGCTCAATAGCATCGGCGCCGCCGTGCATCAGGTCGATTCCAGTGTCGCCCTTGCCCAGCCCAAGACCCTCGACCAAGTAGTGGACGAATCCATGGGCAGCCAGCGATTCACACTCATCCTCTTCGCCACTTTCGCAGCGGTTGCCCTGTTTCTCGCCGGACTCGGTATCTACGGCGTCATGTCGTTTTCCGTCGCCCAGCGCGCGCATGAGATCGCTCTCCGCATGGCTCTCGGGGCTACACGAAACGGTGTGGTAGGTCTCATCATTCGTGACGGCGTGCTGCTTGCGGCTATTGGACTGGGGCTGGGCTTGATCGGTGCTTATTTCGTTGGCCGCGCCATGCAGAGCCTTCTATTCGGGGTACAGGCACTCGACTTCGCTGCCTTTCTTTCGGTCGCTGCGGTACTGCTTGCCGCTGCTATCCTGGCCTGCTTTCTGCCCGCAAGGCGAGCGGCTTCGGTTTCGCCTATGCGTGTGCTCCGAACGGAGTAGCACTACGATGCTCTCGGGTTCTCGCCTGCTGAAACCAAATCATAATTCCGCCTACTGAGTATGCAAGTCTAAAGGACTTCGCACTCCCCTCAGTGCCGGTTTGTGGGCCAATTCCGGGGACTCCGACACGCCCTTGTCTGCAAGTCGATAAACGCTGTGCGCCAATTCTGCCTACTCGCCACATTCCAACAGCCAAATGTTTAATTGGGGCCACAGACAGATTCTGAAAATTCTGTCTTGGACGCGGTATAGAGCCGTACCACCCGCTGGGGAACGACCATCTTCCGATTTCGGTAATCAGGCCGCCCGACCCGGCCAGAACGGTCGGAGGCTCGATTCGGCTCTTCCTGACAAACACAAAATAGACAGGACATGTGAGGCCAACCAACACAATGGTGAACACGGTGTCTTTCAGATCGGCCACAACCGCGGCGACCAGGAATGCTGACGAGACCAGCAAAACTCCGAGATTCGACCAAGGGTAGCCCCAGATTTTGAATGGCCGAGGAAGATTCGGTTCTCGTCTGCGAAGCACAAAGAGCGAGACAAACCCGGAAAGATACACCACCGCAAACAGAATGGAGCAAATCGCAATCAGGGTTTCAAAGCTGCCGCTGACTGCTAATACAGTCGCCAGCAGCGTTCCAATCAGCAGCGCCGGGGTTGGAGTCCCGCGAGCGTTCACCTTGGTGAGCCACAGCGGCAAAAGCCTGTCTCGCCCCATCGCAAACAGGATCCACGGCGTCATCAGGAATGTCGCATTGATTGTGCTGACGGCGGTGACCAATGAGACGAGCAGAATGAATTGCATTCCCCGGCTGCCCAGGACGGCCTTCGCTGCGTCGGCGACCGGCATCTGCGAATGCGCTAATTGTCCCATCGGCAGAACATGGAAGAGCGCCCCGTTCACGAGAAGAAAAATCGCGGCGCAGGCGAGCACGCCTCCGATGGAAGACCGGGGCAGATCCTTCGCCGCGTTCTTGTTCTCTTCGGTAAAGTAGATTGCCGCATACCAGCCGTCATAGGTAACGATCACGGCCTGGATCGCCATCACAAAGGCCAACAGCAACCCGCCTTTGGGCAGCACGTGCTCCGGTGCGACGTCCGCGCCTGCGACGTTGTGCCCTGCAGTAAAACAAGCAACCACAAACGCAAGCAGGGCGAGGGCCTTTACCAGACTGGCGGCCTCCTGGGTGCGGCTTCCCGTTCGCAATCCCAGCCAGTTCAACATGGTCAACGCCACCAGCACACCAACGGCAAGCAGCTTGACGTGACCGCGAAACGCCGGCTGAAACGCAACGGCGAATTCTCCAAACGCCACGGCTAAATAGGCCGTCGTCGCCGTCTGCATTACCCAGTCGCTGCACCCGACCGCGAATCAAGCGAAATCTGCCATCGCACGGCGGGAATGTACATACCACCCGCCCGCCAAGGGGAGCATCGTTCCGAGCTCGGTTACTGAAAGGGTGCAGAAAAGAGCATACAGGGCTCCCATAACCCAGATGCCAATGATCAAGCTGCGGCTTCCGAGATAGCTTGCAATCTCACCTGGCGTCCGCAGTATGCCGGAGCCGATCGTGTCCCCCACGATTACCGCTATCCCGAAGCTCACCCCAAGGATCCGCAGAAGGCGGCCTTTTGGCTGCGAAGATGCCAGAGCGGTTCCTGCTGGTGGGGCTGTATCGCTCACCCAAAGCTCCGTCGTGATGGAAGGCTCGAAAAACGGGGAAAGATGAAAAGCGTTTCAAGCTTATAGACCGGAGTGTGTCGAGTCAAGGCAGTTCAGCGGTAGTCGGGAATAAAGCGAGAACCGGCAGCGCTACCGCTCCGCGATGCCAGACTCGATTTGATACTGCGGACGAGACATGAACTGGAAACGACTTCTCATTTACGCAATAACTGCAGCCGTGAGCGCCGTGTTGAACGCCCAAACGGGCTCGGTTCCGCGGGGAGGCTTTGATCTGCATTATCGTTTGCAAGGATCAGGCAAACCTGTTGTCTTCTTGGCCGGAGGACCGGGTTTCGATGTGGATTACCTTGAGGATGCCGCCAAGCTTTTCCCCGTGCGATACCAACCGGCTCATATCACGCCGATACCAACGCTCTGATGATGGCCGATATAGAGAAGAGCTATGATCTTCGCGCCGGCTTGGCCCGAGTTACTAGCCCTGTGCTCATCATCCAGGGCCGCCAGGATCCGGTGGGGGATGCTACAGCTGAAGAAATCCATTCGCTGCTGAGTGCTTCAGTCATTCGCTACATCAACGAGTGCGGACATTTATCCATGGATTGAGCAACCGGAGAAGTTCAAGGGAGTCATTGCCGAGTTCCTGACGGCCAAGTAAGAGTTCCCGGATCCACCCGGAAGCTCGCCTCACACCTAACTGGCAACTTCAGTGATGCGCTCATTGAGTGCCGATAGAAAAGCCCGATCGCTTTTGTGATCCGGATTCGCACTCCGTGCAGATTATTATCGTCGGAGCGGGACCTATTTCGGCAGGAGTGGCATCGATGTCCCAAGACTCGAATTTGCTCACCAGCGAACAGATCGATGCCCTCTGGAGCATCAATGATCCGGTGGAAGGGGAGGTCAAATTGAAGAAGGCCTTGACCGAGCAGCCCGGATCGGCAGATGAACTGCACACCCAAATTGCAAGATCTCAGGGACTGCAGGCCAGGTTCGACGAAGCATGGGAAGAGATCGCGAAGGTCTCGGATGCGGCCCCCGAAGTTGTCCGGGTCAGGGTCCAGTTAGAGTCCGGGCGACTAAGATACACTTCGGGCGACAGAAAAGAGTCGCAAGCCCACTTTCTGAAAGCCCTCGCCTTGGCCGAACAGGGGCATTTCGATTTCTATGCGATCGATGCTGCCCACATGCTCGGAATCGTTTCAGAAGGACAGGAGTCGGTCCGATGGAACAAGAAAGCGCTCAAGCTGGCGGCAAACTCCACGGACGAAAGAGCGCGGAAATGGAAGGGCAGTCTACTCAACAACCTGGGGTGGGCATATTTCAGCATGGGCGACTTCGATCTTGCGCTGACCATGTTTGAGTCTGCTCTCAATCTTCAGCGAACGACTGGTAATCCGGTGAGCATTCGTATCGCAAGGTGGACTGTGGCTCGATGCCTCCGCACTTTGAAACGATACGACGAAGCATTTGCTATCCAAAGTAACCTGATCCAATACCCTGAGCAGGGTTATGTCTCCGAGGAACTTGGAGAACTCCTTCTTACTATGGGACGTCTCGACGAGGCCAAGCCCCGATTCAGAAGAGCATACGAACTTTTGAGCCGGAGCTTGAGTTCCGATCCGAATGAAAGAGCCCGCCTCGCTCGGCTCAAGGAACTGAGCCGATAAAAGCAGTCAACTGCGGATTAGTCTCACAAACGGGAGGTCATCTTAGTGAGAGACCACTCATCGCATGTGAATAAGTGCATTGGCGGAGATAATGCGCTCATCGACGAGCAATGGGGATTGCCAGGCTAAAGCCTTCCGCACATACTTTTTCTGCAACCGTTATCATCAGAGTTGATGCTTAGATTCGATGTATGAGAGGACCACTGGTGCCAGTTTCTGCAAATCGTGTTTGGCGACAATTACCAAATGAGATCCGAGTCGCCGCCTGCCAGATTTTTTGGGCTGAGTCAAAGGGCACAGAGAAGCAGTTTCTCTTTGCCTCACTTGCAAAAGCAAAAAAACTGCGCGAGGTCTTTGTCCGCAAAAGCCCGATTGAGCGTATCCATCCGAGCAAAGCCACTCTTCTCACCGATCTGATTGCATGTTGAAGTGGAGGCATGCGAGATACGAGAGCGGTTGTTGAGAGACATCGTCGGAGCCGGGCGGAAGCGGAGAGCCTG
>Ga0302140_10000157_pt1 | contig 77455 bp, 56 predicted proteins | sample I_Bog_E1_1_FD_202095 | JGI IMG/M metagenome (GOLD analysis project Ga0302140, IMG submission 202095) | Peat permafrost microbial communities from Stordalen Mire near Abisko, Sweden - I_Bog_E1_1 | ecosystem: Environmental > Terrestrial > Soil > Wetlands > Peat | place: Sweden: Abisko, Stordalen... | reverse complement strand
GAACGAAGAGCTGCCAAAAGTCGAATGGTATACGCCCACTGCGATCACTTGCGGCACTGGACTTAGCGATACTCAACTAAGAGCCACAGCTTCGGTTCCCGGTACTTTTACGTACACTCCACCGGAAGGCTTCAAGCTGCCGGCCGGTACACACACCATTTGGGCGACGTTTACGCCGGCACGTCGAGGCCGTCATGCGAAGTCGGTACAGGCTTTCGTGTCGGTCACAGTGCACAAGGCAACGCCTGTCATTTGGTGGAACACGCCGACGGCGATATTCTGCGGAACGCCGCTCAGTATCAATCAACTCGACGCCACTGCGGATGTTCCCGGCTCGTTCACCTACACACCCTCCGAGGGCTACATGCCGGCTGCCGGGGTGCAAACGCTTTCGGTTTTCTTTACACCAGCCGATACCGAGACATACTCGGCGGCCGACGCGCAGGTGCAACTTACCGTCGCAAAATCTGTACCGACGATTAAGTGGCCGATTCCTTTGCACATTCCATTTGGAACTGCGCTCAGCGCTGTTCAACTGAACGCTGCGGCATCCATTCCAGGAACGTTCGTATATTCACCTGGCGAAGGCGACATCCTCACGGCTGGCAGGCATATTCTGTCCGTCATGTTTACTCCGGCAGATTCCGCAAGCCACACCGTTGCGGAGGCCGAAGTGTCAATTATGGTATCGCGCGCGAAACCGGTGGTGACCTGGCGCGCACCGCATGCCATGTCGTTTGGGACTCCGCTTGGCGCAGTCGAATTGAATGCGACGGCATCGGTGGCTGGGAGCTTCGAGTACACGCCTGGCATGGGTGCTGTACTTTCGGCGGGCCGGCATAACCCGGTAGCTCTCTTCACTCCTGCCGACGCGAATAACTACCTTTCCGTCCAGGTCGCAGCGCCTATCGATGTAGTCAGGGCGATTCCCACGATAACGTGGCCCATTCCAGATGAGCTTCCATATGGTAGCCCGCTCGGCGAAGTAGAACTGAACGCCACGGCCTCAGTCCCAGGGACATTTACTTTTGTGCCGGAAGCCGGTACATTGCTGCCGGAAGGAACTCAGGAGCTTACGGCAACATTTATACCTGCGGATGATACTAACTACACCGCGGCACAAGCCTCTGTTTCGCTGATGGTCACCAAAGCTGCGCCGATCGCAGTATCTTGGCCAGCACCGGAAGCCATAACCTACGGAGATCGACTGGGCGCCAGACAGTTGAACGCGACCGCGTCAGTAGCCGGGACTTTTACTTACAACCCACCCGCAGGCGAAGTGCTGGGTGCCGGAAACCATACGCTCTCAGTGACGTTTACGCCCGCAGATGCGCATATGCGCTCGTCGGTCGCGAGTGTCGACCTGGTGGTTCACAAGGCTATACCGAATATTGTTTGGCCGTCTCCTGCCTCAATCTCTTATGGAGTGCCGTTAAGCGCCACGGAACTCAACGCTTCTGCCTCCGTGCCGGGCACGTTTGAATATGCGCCCGCCTTGGGCGAAATACTTGGTGCTGGAGTGAAGCGGCTTTCAGTCAGATTCGCTCCGCTGGACTCCTCGAACCTTATGACGACTGAGGCGAGCACCTCGCTTACGATCAAGAAAGCAGCGCCCACAATTACATGGCCTGCCCCGGCTCCGATTAGCTATGGAACTGCGCTGGGATCGAGACAACTCAACGCCTCGGCGTCTGTTCCGGGCACCTTTACTTACGCACCGTTTACGGGCACAGTGTTAACGGCCGGGTCGCACACAATCTCTGTGTCGTTCGCTCCCTCTGACAACAAGAACCTCGCAACCGTTCAAGCGAGCGTACCGATCGCCGTATTGTTGACGAACATTGCGCTCATGCCTCTGGATTCATTCGAGTCAGATGCCGATATATCGTTTGAATCGGAGGAGGATGAAGCATTCGAAATGCAGCAGAGTAAAGATATCGACACCGAAGAGCGGCTGCGGGCATTTCAGCGCAATCTCGATACTGACAACTCTTTCTTAGGACGGGCACTGCCGGAAGGAATTCATGTGGCGGCGCATGCAACCAGGGATGCGGGACAAACCACGCAGCCCTTCCGCGAAGCTTGGCAAATCGATGATTCACCCTATTTCGAGGTACAGGGCAAGACGCGAAATCGGAGCGGGCTCTACTTACAAGAGGATGGCGAATAGCCACTAAGCCAAATTCATTCCTGTGAAGAACAGGGGATGAAGCGCACTTGTTCGATGGGAAGGGTCTATAAGTGGAATTACTAAATTTTGCAATGTACAAAGCGGAGATACACCGCACTCTGATCGCGAAGCTCGATCTGGAGAAGTTGTCGCGCGTCAACTCGAAACAGGCGCGGGCGGCTGTATCAAGCATTGTGCAGGAGATCATTACCGATAAAAAAGTACCGCTAAGTCTCGAAGAGCAGGAAAAAATTCAGTCCGATCTACTCGACGAAGTGTTCGGGCTCGGGCCGCTTGAACCTCTGCTCAGGGACGAGAAAATATCGGACATCCTTGTTAATGATAAGAACCATATCTTCATAGAGAAGGGTGGCCTGCTGCAGCGCGTCAATGTGTCGTTTCGTGACGATCGGCACTTGCTGCAGATTATCGATCGCATCGTTTCGCGGGTAGGGCGCAGAGTGGATGAATCTTCTCCGATGGTCGACGCGCGCCTTCCCGATGGATCCCGCGTGAACGCGATTATTCCTCCGCTGGCGCTCGATGGTCCATCGCTGTCAATCCGCCGATTTGGCACCGGACCGGTAGCTGCAAACCAACTCGTGAAACTGCAGAGCATATCGCCGGAAATGATGGAAATGCTTTCTGCCGCGGTGCGCGCTCGGATCAGTGTTCTCATCTCAGGCGGCACCGGTGCGGGAAAGACAACGTTCTTGAATATCCTGTCGCAATATATTCCGTCGAACGAACGCATTGTCACGATTGAAGACGCGGCCGAATTGCGCCTGGCACAGGAGAACATTGTTCGTCTCGAAACGCGTCCGCCCAACGTGGAAGGACAGGGTGCTATTCGCCAGCGGCAACTGTTGATCAACAGCCTCCGTATGCGTCCGGACCGGATTGTAATTGGCGAGGTTCGCGGAGAAGAAGCATTCGATATGTTGCAGGCGATGAATACGGGGCACGAAGGTTCGATGACTACGATTCACGCCAACAGCGCCCGCGACGCCATCAGCCGGCTTGAATCGATGGTTGCGATGACTAGTATGAACCTGCCGGAAAGAACGGTTCGTCAACAAATCGCTTCAGCCATAAGCATTATCGTGCAGGTTACCCGCATGAGCGATGGCACTCGTAAGGTGGTCAGCATTACAGAAATCACCGGGATGGAAGAAAACATCATCAGCACCCAAGACATTTTTACGTTTCAGAGAAAGGGAATTGGATCAGACGGCAGAATTCTCGGCACATTTCAGCCGAGTCGAATTCGTCCGAAATTTCTGGAGCAGTTGCGTGCTTCCGGCATCATTTTTCCGCAAAGCATGTTTGAGACACCCATGGAAGTAAGTTGAACGGCTAAGGATTGAATCCATGTTATTGCTCGTAGCGATTGTATTTGTCGGAGTGTTTTCGCTGGTGGCGCTGCTGATCCTGGCGAGCGGCAAGAAGACTACGGCTGAGTCCCAGGTCATCGTGAAGGCGAGTAGGGCATATAAGTCAGCGGATCCGATCGAAGACTTTCGCAAGAGCGTTCTGCTCAGTGCGATTCCATGGATGCACCGTTGGCTAATGAAGATCGAGCTGGCGCCGCGATTGAAGCTTATGCTCTATCAAGCCGATCTCAAATGGACCGTCGGAACGACGCTTCTCATCTCGGTGACGACCTACGCGGTGGCCGCATACCTGGTTTATTTCAGAACCAGAACATTGTTTCTAGCTTTGCTTATATCGGTGCCAATAGGCTTTGCACCGCTGGGTGTGATTGCTTTCAGACGGGCTCGACGCTTCGCGCAATTCGAAAAAGTATTGCCGGATGCACTCGACTTGATGGTGAGCGCGCTGCGAGCCGGCCATAGCTTCAACGCCGCTCTCGGGCTCGTCTCGCGCGAGACGCCTGAACCCGTTCGCAGTGAGTTTCGCATTTGTTTCGACGAGCAGAATTATGGTCTGGAGTTATCCGACGCGATGGAGAATCTGATAACTCGTGTTCCACTTTCAGACCTTAGGATTTCGACTACCGCGATTCTCATTCAAAAAGAGAGCGGTGGAAACCTGGCGGAAGTGCTCAACAATACGGCGGGCGTCATTCGCGAGCGTCTTCGCCTAAAGAAGCAAGTCAGTGTTCATACGGCTCATGGTCGAATGACGGGATGGGTGATCGGGCTGCTTCCGTTAGGGCTTTTGCTGGCTCTCTATATTGTTAACCCTGACCTCGAGAGCCTTTTGTGGAAACGTGATCTTGGCGTGAAGCTCCTTTATGCGGGCGCTGGGACGATGGTGATTGGCGGTCTGCTTATCCGCAGAATCGTCCGAATGGACGTTTGAAAGGGAAGAATGGATCTCGCGATATTTACCTTTGTCGATATCTTTCTGTTGATTGCATGCGCCGGGATGCTCTTTTATAAGCGCGAACGCGGGCCGCAGATCGATAACGTATTTGCGCAATCCAATTCCAGGGACATGTCAAGCAAGTTAAGACGCGCGAGTTCGTCTCTAGGAAATGTAATTGAGCGCTTCGACGGGGTGTTGCCGAAATCGAACGCCGAAGTGTCAATCATGCAGCAGCGCCTCATACGCGCAGGCTATCGAGAAGACGCTGCTGTCCGGTTGTTCTATGGTGGAAAGTTCCTGGTAATGGTTGCGTTTCTGATTTTGGTGCTGGCAACAGGTCTCGTCAAGTACAACTACTTCATCGTCCTTCTGCTTGCGCTCGGCCTGGGCTTTCTAGCTCCTGACTTCTGGTTAGGCAGAAGAATTGCAAAGCGGCAAAGAGAGATTCGACGCGGTCTTCCGGACGTACTTGATCTGCTCATCGTTTGTGTTGAAGCCGGTTTGAGTCTGGATCAAGCAACAGCGCGCACATCGCAGGAACTAGACAGATCGGGTACTGCTCTTAGCGATGAAATGGGAGTAGTGGTGCTCGAGCAGCGTGCCGGTTGTCCTCGGTCCGACGCGTGGAGGCACCTCGCCGATCGCACCGATGTGGACAGCGTGCGTAGCGTGGTTTCAATGCTGGTTCAATCCGAAGTATTTGGCACGAGTATTGCAAGAACTTTGCGCGTGCACTCAGAAACATTAAGGACTCAGCGCATTCAGCAGGTCGAGGAACAAGCAGCAAAGACGGGGATCAAAATACTTTTCCCACTTGTCTTCTGCATTTTTCCAAACCTCTTCCTGGTGACACTAGGTCCGGCGATCATGCTCATGATGGATTCGTTTAGCAAGAATCTGAATCATTGAGAGAAAGGAGATTAAACATGGATAATGTCACAATCATTCGGATCATTGCAGGCGTTCTGGTTGTCGTGTTTTTGGGCCTTCTCATCCAGCGTCGCCGAACTCGCGTACGCTAACGCGATTCTAATCCGCGGGGTTGGCCATGGCGAGACTCATTATTCTCTTGCTTGCCAACCCTCGGATTGTCATCGGTAGTCTAACTTGAAACCTAAGGCGACGCATGTCGCGATGGTTTGCGCGAACTAGTTGTTCGATGCATACATCGCCAAAGAAGCGCCAAAGAAGTTGAATGACAATAGCAGCTGAAATAGCGGCGGCGGCAGGGTGGCAGATGGTGAAGGTAGTTCCTGGTTGGCTCAAGAAGCTGGTGTCTTCGGACCGGCGTAGGAAGGAGCGAATCCGCGTCGCTGGCTTGGTGGCTCATTACTGGACAGGCGCATCGCCGATGGCACAGGACATTCTTGATATCAGTGCAACGGGATCGTATTTGCTTACCAACGAACGGTGGTATCCGGGCACAGTAATCAAGCTCACTTTGCAGTATGGAGAAGGTAAAGAGAATCTCTTGCTTAGCGAGAGCAAGCTTACATCGACTGTTGAAATCATGGCGCAAGTAGTGCGCACTGGGCCTGACGGCGTGGGGCTCAAATTTGTTTTCCCAGGAAGCGATGGTTCGGAGAGTAAAGGTCCCGATGCCAGTCGTTGTTTGGATCGGAAGGCGTTGGAGAAATTCTTGGAACGCGTGATGGCTGATAAGGGCGAACTCGTGTTTAGTGTCGAGTAGGTTGACCTTGAATCAGCATATCTCGATTCAATTTGGACGGAGCATGATTCATGAATAGACACAGCCAATGGCCGCAGAGTCCTTCGATGGAACGGCAGAAATCGAATGCTGTCGCAGCGGCAGAAAATACGGCGACTGGCGCATCTTTCCGCCAACAGATCAGACGATTCCTCTTACGCTTGAATGAAGGGAACGCGATCGTCGAGACGGCGTTGGTGCTGCCGATTCTAATGATGCTGATGATGGCGATCTATTCGATCGGGACTGCCTATAGCAACCAATTAAGCCTGACAAACGCGGTTCAACAGGGGGCCATAGCGGTTTCCATGCAATACGACGGCGGGGATTTGTGCCAAACAGCTTCCAATGCTATCGTCGCCGCAGCACCGACCCTCAATCCGGCGACTATTACCTACACGCTCCTGGTCAATAACACGAGTGTCTACCCGACTGTGTCATCGGGAGCTAGTTCCTACGGGCCAACGAAAGGAAGCTTCTCGTGCGGTGGTGCACCGCAGCTTTCAGAAGGGACAGGAGCGAATATCACAGTTATGGCTACCTATCCATGCAACCTTAATCTTTACGGACTCTCGGTTGCATCCAGCTGCACTTTGCCGCCCGCAGTATCAACGGTTCCGATCCAATAGCGAAAGACCAACGAGGGCAGACCAATGAAACTGAACATTTTGCCGGTTATACGCGAAGCGCTGAGGGATGAGCGCGGACAGGCACTCCCGTGGCTGGTGTGCGGAATGATAGGCTTCCTGGGCGTCAGCGGGCTATCAATCGACGTTGGCCATGCCTATGTAGTGCGCAGCCAACTTGTGGGTGCGACGAACGCAGCCGCCCTGGCCGGAGCCGAAGCGTTGCCTAATATCTCAGCGACGTCCCAGTCGCTCGCAGACTCCGCGGCCGGGGCAGCGGCCGCTGCATACGGCGCCGCGACGGGAGGCGCAAACACAAACCCTACTCTAGGAACAGTGAACATTACGTCCACGGTATGGTGTTCCAGTGTTTTGCTGGCTTCAGGGATTCCCTGTTCCGGTTCCGCGAACGCCAATGTAATACGCGTCACTCAGACCGCCAGCGTCCCTACAACGTTTCTCAGGGCGCTCGGCGTAAATCAGCTCACAGTATCCACGACTTCGACTGCGTCTCGCGCAGAGCCGATGCCATACAACATTGCGCTCATTGTCGACACTACCCTGTCGATGAATGCGCAAGACAGCAACTGCGGTGCGACCCAGATGTCTTGTGCGCTCAATGGTGTCCAGCAAATGCTTTCAGCGATCACACCATCGAAAGATCCGGTGAGCTTGTTTACATTCCCCAATGTGACCACTGACTCCGCGCTGCAGGATTACAGCTGCACGACGTCCATTCCTTCAACTTATCCCTACAAGGGAAAGACCTATTCGTCAACGAATTACCCGCCATACGGTCAGATTGTGATGTTGCCTAATCCTCCATATTCCGACAACGCCGTCGCATTTCCTTATTCGTTCCCTCCAGTCGGGGCAACCTCCTATGCGCCCTCTGTAAAGGGTATTACGTATCAGATTGTTCCGTTTCTGCAGGATTACCGCACCTCCGACACGGGGCCACTGAATATGTTGTCCAACCTCGTCACCGCAGCCGGGGGAAAGAGCGGATGCGGAGGAATGACGACATCAAACTATGACGGGAATTATGGAACCTACTATGCGGGAGCGATCTATGCGGCGCAAGCAGCGCTCGTCGCGCAGCAGCCGAATAACCCAAAGTCGGAGAACGTGATCATCATCCTAGGGGACGGTGATTCCACTGCTCCGGCGAACTCCTCAATGCCGGGTAACTCCACGAATGCGACTGCTTCATATACCGATCTTACCGGGTATACGTTACCGAGTGGGTACTCCTACGCGAATAGCAGCGGCAAATATCCATCATGGGAAGGTGAATGCGGACAGGCGGTCGATGCGGCTGCATATGCCACGGCGCAGGGTACCAAGGTTTTCTCAGTCGCCTATGGTGCATCCACATCCGGCTGCGCTTCGGATCAGAGCCCGAATTCCAGTTTGCATCCAGGCATTTCGCCGTGTGAGACCATGCGACAGATCGCGTCCCTACCGAAGTACTACTATTCTGACTACAACGCAACAGGAGGCGACACAAACTGCAAATCATCTCAGTCAGTTACTGCCTTGAACGACATCTTTACGTCCATTGCGGCGAATCTTCAAGGCGCGCGCCTCATCCCCAATAGCACTCAGTGACGGTATACAGTTGAGTTGCACAGTTATGTTGAGCCCGCCAAGTTGGCGGGCTCAGCCTTGTTTGGAACAGGGCATGTTATTGGAGATAGCACGGCTCATCCGAGATGAGGGAATTGATGGGCATGCATGGTTGAGAATAAGTAAGTACTCGATTGTCTAATTCTGTTCGGGGATAATCAACAGGACCTCGATGGCCGTAGCCAGCCCGTTTGCGACAGCGGGTCTAAATTCCCACTGCTTCAAGGCATTCAAGACGAAGCTCGTCATCGCGAACTGTGTGGGAAACACAACGGCAAGATCTTCAAACCTGCCCTCTTTATTCAAGACCCCGTGGACCATGAGGGCATCGGCATTAATAGCGTCGCCTGCGAGGTTGGGTACTACCATGTCAGTCGGCCAAGGCGACTCCAAACTCGTGGTGTTTCCGTTGGGTCCGACTTCGACACTTCGCGGCTGCGAATATTGCAAAATCCAATTTCTGGTCGTGCCTACGTGGAGGTATACGGTGTACACCATTCTTCCGCTCCACAGTCCGGATGCCTCAGGGAATTGATCTTCAGGCGATGCGCCCACGACGACTAAACCGAACGTGCCATCTTTTGGTGCCTTAATGCGACTGGTTGAGTGTGCCGCGCCATCTGTGTTTGAAGGGTTCCCGCCTGCTTGAGCCGCGCCAGCATCGACTTTGGTGATTGCCTGCTGTGAACTTCCTGAGAGTTCAGACTCGTTTTGTGGAGTCGGTGACGCCACCTCGTTTATGTGCGGCAAGACCGCCGTTCCTTCGGTCATGCGGAGATCGGAGATTGAAAGGATCGTCGCTTCGGTTGGCGGTTTTTGAGATAGCGATTCAGTCTGAGGAATGCGCTCAGCCGGCTGTGGCGCGTGAACGACAATGGGCGAGGTGCTGCTTGGGAGTATGGGTTGATTGAGAGTAGTGAGCGCCGAAGATGTAATCGCAACGTCCGCCAGCAGCTTCTCTTCATTCGGGTGAGCCATGGATGATACTGCGTCCGCGGTCTGATTGTCCTGATGGGGATGCAGGATGATCTCTTTGGCTGCGTCATCGTGCGGATCCCAAACGAGCAGAGTTGGAAGAGGATAGTCTCGCGGAACTTCTTTGTTGGCTGCGACGTCTGGTTGGATGAGCGTATGTAATGCCGGCGAATGGTGGAGCGGCGCGCGCAACGATGTGAGAGCGCGAGCAGGTGTCTTGTCGTTCGAGGGGATGGGGGCGGCCTGCGCGACAGAGTAGCTTGTCGCGGCGTCGCTGGGTTTGGGTTTTGGCATGTGCATTTCGACAAGTCGAACGGTTTGCCGCGGCGGCCTGGCAGGCTCGATGATCCTTGGATTCTCCACCAGTCCAGCAAAGAGCAAGCCGATCCCTACTCCATGCACGATGGCAGAGAACGTAAAGGAATACGGATTCGCATCTATTAACCGGGGCTCCGTAAGGAGCGTGATCATGTGGGAAGATCCCATGGTTCCCCAAACTACCTTTCCTGTGCCATCTGAGCCCAATTATTAAGCCAACATTAGATTGGGTAGTCTTGCTTCGTTACTATCTTCCTATCACGAGTAAAGATATTGTCTGAACGCGTCACAATCGAGGCTTGATTCGGCTTTAAGCCTCGGGCAGCCTTGGTTAACATTGAAGTTTCCCACACAAGACATTTCTTCGGCGGCCATCGCAAGACGATGCTGCGTTGTTTCTCTATCCATTTCAATTAATGGGCTGCAATTAATAGGCCAATCTATAGGCGTGCAGAATCTTCATGGTATCGTTCGGACTCTAGGGAAACGTGTCCGGAGGGTTACACCGGCTGGCCCGTTGTATACGGAGAGCGACACCGATCGGATCTTCGTTCTGTCATTCCTGTTGATTCGAAGTGAAAGTGGGCTTCGATTGCTTGTGGCATGGCAATTGCAACAACCACACCGCTAAGACGGGGGAGACACCCCAGCCCCTTAAGCAGGATTATCCATGAACCGTAGATTAGGTATCGTACTCTCAATTGCCTTGGTGGCCGCGTTTCTGTGCTCTATCCTCGTGTGGCGAACACTCGATAGCCGCATCTCGGCAGCCGGCCATGGGAAGAGTACGCGCGTCGTTGCGGCGGCGGCGAACATTAAACTCGGAACGGTGCTCACTGCCCAAGATTTGAAGACCGTCGAGATTGTGGGCACATTACCCCAAGGCTCCATCCAAGACGTTAAAGTCGCGCTGGGTCGCGGCGTGATCTCCAATCTTTATGAGGGCGAACCTATCTTAGAAAGCCGGCTGGCAGCGGTGGGCTCTGGCGGAGGACTGGCAGCCACGATCCCGAACGGTATGCGTGTGTGCGCTGTCAAGGTCGATGAGGTTGTCGGTGTCGCAGGATTTGTTACTCCCGGCATGAAGGTTGACGTCCTCGTATCTGGCACCCCTCCAGGCGCCATCAATGTGGCAGAAGGTCCACAGGTTCGTACGCTTCTGCAAAACATCGAAGTCAAGTCGGCCGGCACCGATATTCAGAAAGATGCTCAAGGCAAGCCCCAGCAGGTTCAGGTAGTCAATCTACTCGTCACGCCGGAACAAGCGGAGAGCCTTAGCCTGGCCACGAGTCAGATGCGCATCCAGCTCGTGCTGCGCAATCCTCTCGATACTCAAATAGCTCAACTGCCGGGCAATGCGATGGGTAATTTATTTGCAAGTGCGAAACCTAAGGTGCAGCCAGTCGTTGTGCACAAAGCGCCGCGGGTCCAGACATCGAATACATATACAGTCGAGGTCTTTAACGGATCTAAAAGCAGCACAGCACAATTTGCGGTTTCCGGGGGAAAATAGTGAAAGCCAGTGTTGGATTTATAGCAGCCTCTATCATTACAGTATCTGCAGTGACGTGTGGATGGTCGGGGCACGCTCAGACCTCTACGCCAGTATCTAAATCTCCAGGGATGTCAAACCAGGACTCAGCTAGTGACCTATCAGTAGCGGTGGGGAAATCGGTGCTGATGGACTTCACACAGCCGATCCAACGGATAGCTGTGGGTTTGAGTGATATTGCCGACGTTACTGCGACAAGTCCAACAGAAGTAATGGTAAATGGCAAGACTCCAGGCCAGACAAGTCTGATCGTTTGGCAACGAGGAGGAAACCGACAGTTCTTTACCATTACTGTCCGTCGAAATACATTTGAGTCGACTGACCGGTTGGATGCGATTCGTCACGAACTGAGCATTGAGCTACCAGGGCAACCTATCAAGGTCAGTTCTGAGAACGGGTCAATCTTCTTGCGTGGCAATGTGAAAGACCTGAATAGCTCGGATCGAGCGGTAGTAATTGCGGCCACAGCCCTCGCTCCAATTAGTAACTCAGATACTACCGGAAAAGCATCTCAGGGTGGCTCGGGATCCGACGGCTCATCTGGAAAAGTTATTAACCTTCTGTATATTGACGTTCCACCAGCGGAGAAACAGATCCTACTTAAGGTGCGCTTTGCCAGCGTCGATCGCAGCAAGGCCAAGCAAATGGGCATCAATCTTTTTAGTCTGGGATTGGGAAATACGGTAGGCGGAATTTCTACCGGCCAATTCACGCCGCCCTCCATTAGCGGGAGCAGTGGATCGAGTAGCTCCACGGGTTTCTCCTCCACAGGTGGACAGGCCACGTTTACTAATGAGCTTAACTTTCTCGCGTTCTTTCCGGGGTTGAACGGTGGAGCAGATATAGAGGCCCTCGAGACCAAAGGCGTTGTGGAAGTATTGGCAGAGCCCAACTTGCTTGCTGCGAATGGTAAACAGGCGAGCTTCCTGGCCGGCGGCGAGTATCCGTTTCCTGTGGCACAGGGCAGCTCTTCTGGTACCACCATTACGATTATGTTCAAGGAGTACGGCGTACGCCTGAACTTCATTCCCACGATCACACCCCGCGGAACTATCCGTCTCCAGGTTGCCCCGGAGGTAAGTTCACTGGACTTCACAAACGCGGTCGAGTTATCGGGTTTTCAAGTGCCCGCGATCTCCAGCCGAAAAGTGAAGACTGAAGTAGAGTTGAGTGATGGCCAAAGTTTCATTATTGGCGGATTGCTCGATAATCGCGAGACTGAAACCTTTGAGAAGATTCCTTTCCTGGGGGACATACCAGTCCTAGGAAAGTTCTTTCAATCGACATCTAAGAATCGAACCAATACCGAACTCATTGTGCTGGTCACGCCGGAGTTAGTCGATCCCATCCCCGTAGGAGCTCCGCTGCCTGAATTGAAGTATCCCGAGAAGTTCCTTCCGTCGAACTCTGGCATACCCATGAACACGCCAGACGAGAAGCAGCCGGGCCAGAAGCCCAGACCGGCTCCTGCCACTATGCCAGTCGAGAAACTTATCGAAAGTCAGAAGCCTGAAAAGCCACTCTTAATAGACGGCGGATTTGGGCCTTCATCGGGATCTAGTGGTGGCGGCAGCCCGCAGTAAGTTATCGTGTGCCGAGTTATCCCAGATGCGTAATCATGGTGATCGGCCAACAAGTATGACTTGCTCTCAGGAAGTAAGTCATACTTATCAGTAAAGCCGACCCTTAGCGACCTATGTGACTCGTAATCACGCTCAGGTCTAACGAATAAACTCATAGCGCCAATTATTTGGATGAAACATGAGAGCTAGTTCCGCGCAAGTCGAAACTTCGGCGTCTCCTTCGCCAACTGGGCCGCCGCAAGGTGCTGACCGAAAGAGACAAAAGGACCAATCGGACGGGCGCAATTCGGTAACTCATCCTCGCCGATCGCGTTCGATCCTTCTAGCAATATTAAACTTCGTGAGCCCCTCAAAAATGCCCCCCTCGGATGCGCTTCTTCAGGTGAACAATGTGACTCGCTCGACTGTGTTGGGCGAATGCGTGGAAGCCGCCAACACGTCTACTAAGCGCCGCAAGGGCTTGCTAGGCCGCGACCAGTTACTCCCCGGAACGGGACTCTGGATATCGCCGTGTGAGTCGGTTCACACGGTAGGCATGCGCTTTGCTATCGATCTTGTTTATATAGACAAGAAGAATCGCGTGAGGAAGATCAGCAACAGCGTGCCTCCGTGGCGGTTGTCGGCCTGCCTGACGGCTCACTCTGTGATCGAACTACCAGCCGGTACAAATCGCAAAACGGGGACTAAGCCTGGGGATAAGCTGGAGTTTCTGTCGCGCGTTCAGTAGGCTCGTAACCTGGAGTAACGTGAGTCAACTCCGTCGAAAACTTCTTTCCAAACCAGGCATGTATCTTCCGGCTAATCGCTGCCCGTGACTCACTATCTGAATTCTGAGCTGCAACATACCAAAGCAACCACACCGGCGCTGTCCACAACGTCCATAAATAAAATGAGCCATGTTCTTTACAACAAAATAGAGCCACCTCTGGTAGAGCGCTCAGTAATGCCAGCAGTATCACTAGATTCCTTGACCGAGAAACGTATGCCCCTTGAAGCAGAGCGGGAATAGCTAGAACCTGGTCGTAAAGCCATGAGTAGGGTGCTGCCAGAATCGAAACAAGCATCAGCAAGCTACCATGCTTGGTCCAATCCCATTCTCTGCGATGTATCCAATAGTAGCGGAGCGCCCATGCGCAGGCGATGGCGCCCGGCAGGAATGAGATCCATGGCACTTGAGGGCGAATCCATATTCGCAGCAGATAACTGGCGCAAGGTATGAAGTCTTGTTCGATCCCCGATGTCCGGAACATTTGAGAATATTGCGCGAATGCCAGCGGATCAAGGTAAAGCACAATGGCTGCATTTGCTACGGCGGCGGTTCCTATGCCAGCCACCAATCGATAGGCATGTGTAACGAATGTCCAGGTCAGCAGTACGATTCCGAATGGTAGAAACAGGTGGGGCTTAACTGAGCAAAGCCAAAAGCAAATTCCGGCCACATAAGGGGATGTGCGGTGAAGACGCAGGAACAACACCAAACCCAACAGAGCGAAGACAGTGCTTTGCCCGTTCACGATGCAAATGAGTGCAGGTCCGAATGAATACGCAAGTAAGTGGCGACGCCCCTTGGGGGAGCCATGCATGCGGTAGAGCAAGTATGCGGAAGAGAGGAAGACGCTGAGGAGCAGAAGCGGCCATAAGAACGAAGCGGCGCGCAAACTGACCAGGCCAAGCGGTAACACCAGCAACAGCGCGGTGGGTGGATTGCGCATGAACAGTACACCCACATCGTGCGACAGTCCTGCTGCGCGCTCAACTAGCAACAGTCCCCCAGGGTCGTACGGGTTCAGATGCTTTGCGAACTGCTGCCCAGTGGCCCAGTAGACACCAAAATCGCGCATCCCCCAGTTTGGCTCTGGCAAAATAGTAAGAAGAATCAGCATTGCGGTGAGCCCAGCTGCTGCCCCGCAAATCGTCGTTACTGCCAATTCGAAAATAGTTTGTGGGATTCTCGACTTGAGCAACGGCTTTTCTGTCGCAATCATTACTTATTCGCTTCCCAGATAGCGTGACGAAATCATGCGCGACACACTAAATTGCACTTCACAGGAAAATCGGACAATATGAGTGTACCTAAGAATATAGGTCTCATCTTTTCATTCTCAAATACCCAATAAGTGCAAGGCTGTGTGGTACTAATCCACTCGAGCAAGTGTTAGTCCCAATGATGGCGACCAATAGCGGATAGAGAGTGATCGCGCGTGGAGCAAAGTATTGGTTTGTAGCTCGATTGTTGTGAAACTCGGCCGACAAGTCGATGCTACTTTCGTGGTATGTAAACAATCAGAGTCGATCAGCCGGTCAGTGTAAACCCGGGTTCACACTGACTGGCATGGATACGTGCGTAAGTGATTGATTATAGGGTTTATATGTCGAAACGTCGTTTGGCGCGCCGCTTGCTTCTATACGGCCAAACCCCGCCCGTGGCAGGGAAACAAAACCTGTGAGGAAAGCCAAAAATGAACAACGCCCTACTGAAGCTCTATGTACAGTTTAAGACTCTCGCAATGTGCGAAGACGGTCAGGACCTCGTCGAGTACGCCCTTGTCGTCGGTCTCATTTCCGTTGCCGCCGTTGCAGGCCTGACCAGTGCCGGCACTGCTGTCAGCAACATCATTTCAACAATCACGGTGAAGCTTAACGCAGCGTAATCAGGCGGAAGGTAACCTGCGACGCTCCAACATAACCCTGCTCACTCCTGCGTGGGAGAGATACGTGGGTCAGATTGTGTAAGATTGCGTAACTCTCCCTGGCAAGGGAACATAACTCTGGAGTGGCTCAAATGAGGTTAGCAACTCGAGTCGTGCTTTCTGTTCTGCGGACCTTGTTGAGGCGAAACGAGGGCCAAGACTTGGTGGAATATGCGCTGGTTCTGGGCTTAATAGCGACGGCAGCCGTGGCCAGTCTGAGGACCGTTGCGGCACCCGTAAATACGCTTATTGCCAAAAGCACAACTGCGCTCACTAGCGCTTAGAATAATTCGAATGCAGCATCTAGTCGGGCGGCTGATCGAGCCTGCCTGGCAGGATTCACGATGACCGCAAATTCAGCAGTCGAACAGTGCAGCGACAGAACTGTCGAGGCGCAGTCGAACACCTTAACTTCTCCTATAGGGGAAGGCATTTCGCATAGACTCGTCAGATATCTGATCTTCACCTGTTTGGTAGCAATGTACCTGTTCCCATTCATGAGGCTACTTTTGCCTTGGAGCAATGAAGGCACGCTGGCATCTGGTGCCGTGCGAATCGTTCATGGGCAAGTGTTCGCTCGGGATTTCTTCGAAGTTATGGGGCCCGGAACATTCTATATCCTTGCCGCTTTCTTTAAAGTGTTCGGGATAAGCTTTGTAACAATGCGGCTCTATCTGTTTCTTACCTCGCTTGGAACTGCGATTGCAATGTACTATCTCACGCGGCGAGTCTTTGCCCGGTATAGTACTGCTCCCTGTATTCTCCTCTTCGCAACATACTACGGTCTTCAGTGGCCAGGCGTTAGTCATCATGTAGACAGTAACTGTTTCGCCTTGCTGTCAGTCGCAACCTTGGCCGTATGGCACCAAACACGAGCGAAGAGCGCACTCCTCGCTGCGGGTGTTCTAGCGGGGATCACAACCTGTATTCACCAACCAAAGGGCTTTTTACTCCTGGTCGGCATTATTTGCTGGCTGATAATTCTTCGCCGCAAATCTGAATTGCCGTTGTGGTCTTTGTTTCTTCCGATCTATGGATATCTCGGAGTCGGGGGATTCGTGCTGGGTTGTTTTTGGAAAGTAGGCGCTCTCGGGAGTCTATATTATGCGAACGTCGTGTGGCCTTCCCATAACTACGAGGCCGTTAATCGAGTGCCATATGCTCTCGGGATCTTCCATGAATACTGGAGCCATTGGATCATTCCCAACGCTCACTGGTCGATCGGATTGGCCTTGGTTCTGGTTACGCCGTTTCTTTTTGTAGCGGCTCTCCCGCTGATCGTAGCGATACTGTGCGTGGCCTTTCGAAAGAAGTTGGCGAGCCCCTTCGCATCGCTCTTCTTAGTGTGCGGTGGGGCCTTGTGGCTTTCGGAGTTTCACCGACATGATATTTACCATCTTGTGTTTGGATCGCCACTGCTGATCATTCTTGTACTTTACTTGCTTACGGAAGCTAGACAAAGATGGAGCGATTTGGCACTGCAGCTTGTAGTCGTAACAGCCGGCTGTTTAGCGACATTCAATCTTTTTGCCGCCGCGACCGCCCATTCGATGCCGACGCGGGTCGGGCCAGTGGCCGTTTATAAGAATACTGGCGTGATTGATTATCTCGACTCGCATACGGTGCAAGGGGAGGAGATCTTCGCTTACCCCTATTGTCCAATCTATTATTTCCTGACGGCTACTTCGAATCCTACGCGCTATCTCACGATGACCTATAACTACAACTCCGCGGATGAGTTCAAGGATGCGATTCGGACACTTGAGGAACAAAAGACACGATATGTTGTATGGGATTCAAAGTTTATGACAGAGGTCGCGCCCGTTGTTTTCACGAAAGCTGCGCGAAACCCTCCTTCAGGTTTTCTGATGGAAGACTATTTGGAATCGCACTATCGAATTGCTAAAGATTTCGATGGTGTCCGCGTTATGGAGCGCAAGAGCGAGAACCCGAGCCACAACGATCGCTAACTTGCGAATAAGAGTATGCCGAGAAGATATCCCGGCGTACTTCGTATGAACTTAAAATCAGCGTGGGAGCTCAGGGGGTACTCGAGGCTCGGAACCGCCATTTTCCGCAACCGGCCGAGACCGAAAAGAGATCGTTTTGTGGCCGAAGAAACTGAAGATCACCGTGATTACCATCAAAAGCGCGGCTGCGATATAAGGAGCTTGCACGGGCTTGTTGAGATACCTACGCAGAAGTGAAACCAGAATAGGCAGACCTGCCAGACCTATGAAGATACTGCCACTATATACACCAACACAGCGTATCCATTCGACCAAGTAGTTTCCACGCGTACGAAAAACGATCCACTTATATCCTAAAAAGGCCACTGTAACCGTAATCAGGTTGGCGAGCAGCGCTGCATACATGTAGCTATAAGAACTCAGCCCTGTGAAGAGCCAATTCAGGAGCGCGAATACACCGTAGCCGAAGACGGTGTTAAATCCGCCGACGAGAACGTATCGTACGAACTCTGGAAGCGGGATGTGCGGTTGCTTCACGCAGGCCGCGAGCTTTCGAAGTTGATGCGTTCTTTCTCGGTGACTAATGGTCGATTGAGCACCAATGTATGGATCGATCCTACATATTCGCCAATGATACCAAGGGCAATCAATTGTACCGATCCAAGAAAAAACAGCCCTAGAACCAATGGAGCTATGCCTACATTGAAGCTCCTCCAGAACGCAAGTTTGTAAGCCAGGTAGAAGACGCCGAGCAGAAAACTCACGGAGGCAGATACGAAACCGCCAAAAATTACGAGGCGTAAAGGCACTTTGGATAGATTAGTTATGCCGAGCATCGCATAGTCGTAAAGCGTATAGAAATTATTCTTTGTTATGCCACGTTCGCGGCGACTCTGATTGTAAAAGACCTTGGCATACGGCAACCCAAGCTCGGCTATCATGCCGCGAAAATAGGGGTAGGGATCGCGAAAATTGGCGCGGATTTGTTCGACAACCGAGCGATCATAGAGGCCAAAGCCGGTGAAGTGCTCCAATACTTCGACGTTCGTGAGATGGGCTACGAGGCGATAATACGCCGTGCGAATGCGATACATTAGCCTGTTTTCGTCGCTCGAGTTCTTTATGGCTGCGACAATCGGGAAGCCTTTCTCCCATTGGCTAATCATTTCGACGAACAACTCGGGCGGGTCCTGCAAGTCGGCATTTAATCCTCCGACCGCATCTCCTTCGGCCTGCAGGAATGCATGCATGGGAGAACGCACGTGGCCGAAGTTGCGCGCGTTGACGATTACCTTTACCGTGGGGTCTTCGGCAGCCATTTCTCGCAACACGTCTACGGTGCCGTCTTTTGAGGCATTATCGATGAACAGATGTTCGACGCGATAGTCGGGCAGTCCCGCGGCCATCGCCTGCACACGCCGATGAAGCTCGCGCACATTGAGCACTTCGTTATAGCAGGGGGTGACGATCGTGATCAGCTTCTTACTCATTCAATCCCCTCAAAGAACCAAAGGGCTCTTGTGGCCGATAGACATTAAAGTGTGGTCGATTCCACGAAGAGTCTAGCACAGGCCAACGTCCTCATCCTGATAGACATGATATAGAGTAATAAGGATCAAAAAACGAATTTGATTGCCAACGACGAGGGCGGGCCATATCGATGGGGTAAGTCGGTCGGCGACCAGGCTTCGGGGTTGAGTGTGCGGATGATGTGCTCTGCAGCTTAGATCGTGAGTCGAAACGGGGCGGTTCTGTCTGGATCACGTCAAGGGTACTTTGTTCTGCATATAGAGAACTTCGCTTTTAGCTGGGAGGAGTCATCCTGCGAATTGACAGCATCACTGCAGAGCAATTTGTAACGAGCCTGGCGGCGATTCTGGCCTTTATCCCGGTGACGGTGTGCACCGGTTATATGGCTGCGTGGTTTACAAACCTGCATGAGTTTCGAACGCGCTCCTTGGTGGAACGGTTGTTCTGGAGCCTTCCCTTATCGATGGCGATTTCCCCGATTGCCTCAGTACTCATCGGCAAATTCCTAGGATTAACAACGGTTGTTGGGTTCTTTGTCGCTTGCGGTTTACTGTGCTCAGCAACGGTTGTGATGGAGTGGCTGCGGGTACGTCGCACCGGGGAGAAATGGGTTACCGGTTTGCAGCCGTTAGGTGCGATCGTTCTGATGGTTGCAGGCCTATGGGTCGCGCTGGTGGTTTCGTCTCTTGTTGATTTCGAAAGCAATCACCAGCTCTATATGAGCGTCGCGCTACTTGATCAGTCTTATCGAATCAACTGGACGGAAAGCGTTCTTCGCAGTGGAATACCGCCCAACAATCCGCTTTACCTTTATAAGTCGCCGGCCGTCATGCGCAACTATTATTACTGGTATGTTCTATGCGCCGCGGTGTCCAAGATGGCGCGACTCCCCGTTCGAGCTGTCATTACCGGCGGTTGCGTGTGGGCGGGTCTGATCCTCGGGTCACTCAACGGCTTATATCTGAAATACTTTCTCGATGCAGGCGGGCGATTGAGAAAGCAGCTTCTGCGCTCTGTTGGTCTGCTCATGGTCACCGGACTGGACATCTGCGTCATCCTCTGGAATGCGTTCTACTTTCATCTTCCACTCAGTTCCAACCCCGAGGATTGGTCCAAAGATCCTGTTGTAAGTTGGCTTGACACGTTGCTATGGTCGCCTCATCACGTCGTGGCCATGGTGTGTTGCATGCTGGCGTTTTTGCTCGCTTGGATGGCGGCAAAGAGTGATGGACAGTGGCGATTCACGAGTGTGCTCCTCATTGGAGCGGCGCTGGCGAGCGCGTTCGGTCTGTCGGTATACGTAACATTCGCGTTTTTTCTCGTAATGATCTGTTGGGGCATCTGGCAAGTAACCTTTGAACATCGGGTGCAACCTACGCTGCTATTGGGCGTTGGAGGTGTCTGCGCGCTGATCTTGCTCCTTCCCTATTTGATCGAACTCACACACGCTTCATCGGGGATGGAAGGGGGTTCGGCATTCGCGTTTTATGTGCGGCAGATGATTCCCCCAGAGAAGTTGCTTTCCTCTGGCATTTTTCAGCAAGTCAGACATTCCCAATCGGGGCAGGTCTTGGCAAAACTGGTCTTGCTTGCTCCCGGATACGTCCTTGAGTTTGGGGTCTACCTGGTTGTGCTATTTATCTATTTAATTCCAGCGTGGCGCGTGAATCGTTGTCTCAGCCCTGCCCATCGATCGCTTGTGTTCATCGCGGTTTCTACGATTCCGTTGACTTCTTTGCTGCGTTCTTCGGTCTTGACTATTAATGACTTTGGCATGAGATCTGCTTTGCTGGTGCAATACCCGCTACTGCTTCTTGCGTCAGAATTAGTCACATCCTGGAGCGCCTCTCGTCCCGGTAGTGGCGCGGTTGTTGAACGGAACGGATCATCCGCTAATACTCCGCATTGGGTGCGATCGATCACGACGTTATTTCTCGCTATCGGGATATTCGGAACCGTCTACCAGGTATTCGTATTTCGCTTTATCGTTCCTCTTGTCGAAGCGGGTAAGCGCGCGAATCACGACCCCGCGGCAGGCGATCTTGCACACAATGCGTATATCTCGGCGGTTGGCTATAAACAACTGAACACCGCTATCCCGACCGATGGAATTACGCAATACAATCCGGCGCCCCTCGATGCCTTTTGGGCCCTGCCAGACGTGCTTGGAATTAACCATCAGGTAGCCATAAGCACCGACCAGGGGCTATGCGGTTCCGAGTTAGGAGGCGACCCGAGCGGGTGCCCTGCAATTTCCGCCGCGATCGATGCCCTCTATAGAGGTGCATCTTCGGAGCAAGCCCGTGCAGCATGTCAGCAATATGGTATCCAGTTCCTGATCGCCCGGATATACGACTCCGCATGGAAGGATCGACATAGCTGGGTCTGGACGCTGCGTCCCGTCGTGTCAGACGAAGAATTCCGTGTGCTCGCCTGCCGCGAGTAACCCTCCGCGCGCCCCTGTTTCCTTGGTCCGCGGCCGCCGCATAAATCGGCGAGTTGCCAATGGACAAGCCAAACCGCGCTCTAATCCTCGCACAAGAAATATTATCCTGCAGTCCACAATTTAAACTACAGTATAATTATGACTGCCAGAGAGCTATCGCTCCGTGCCCGACGGCGACAGACCACTAAAGCGGAAATCGTTCGAAGCGCATTCGCCCTTTTCAGCAAGCACGGCTATGAACGAGTGTCGGTCGAAATGATAGCGGCGGCGGCAGGTGTCTCGCGCGCTACGTTCTTTAATTATTTCCCTCAAAAAGACCTTATTCTTCTTGAGTTGACCGCGGCGCGGGCGGAGCGAATCAGGAGCATCCTTGCCGATTTTCGCGATTCAGGCGGGGAGCCAACGATCCAGGGACTGCTGGCGCTGGTTATGCAAGTATGCGAAGAGAACGCCCGGATTTCGTTACGTTCCAAGAAACTGTTGATGGAGGCCGTTTTTCGGCAGATGGCCCATGGATCCGTGCTGATCGCCAGGGAACAAGCTATAGGGTCTCTGACCGAAATCCTGGAAAGAATTCCGGATCTCCGCGCGTCGTCCAAGCAGATTGCAGAGACTCTATTCTCGATCTTTTTCGCAACAATGTTGGAGTGGCTGATGCGCAAGGACGTTGGCGAGCCCTGGCTCGTCGATTCAATGCGCGAGCGTTTTCAGTTACTGCTGGAGGGAGTCCAGTGATTAAGCAAAGGGTTCGGCTCGGGCTTGGACTCGTTGTAGCAATGGCCATGTTGATTGTTGCCATCTACGCGTGGCGCGGTCGTCATCGGGTCACCGATTATTCCGGAACGGTCGAGACCCGAGAGATCGAGGTGGGATCGAAGGTCGGAGGAAGAGTAACAGCGGTAGCCGTAGAGGAAGGACAGACAGTCAAGTCCGGAGCGTTTCTTGTTCGATTTGAGTGCAACGACCTGCTGGCAAAACGCGCGCAAGCCGAAGCTGAGGTTGAGCAGGCGCGAGCTAACCTTGAAAGGACACTGCACGGAAATCGCCCGGAGGAGATAGAAGAAGCCGAAGCCTCGGCAGTTGTTCAGCACGCGGCGTTTGAGGCAGCACAGAATGGCCCGCGTCAGCAGGAGATCGACGAGGCACGAGCAGAGTTCGAGGCATCCAAAGCCGACGCGGTGAATGCGGAGACGTCATTTCATCGAATGGAAAAGTTGGTGGCGACTGACGTCATCTCCAAGCTAGAGTTCGATAACGATAGAGACAAACGCGATTCAGCGATGCATCGCGCCGAGGCCGCGCAACAAAAGCTGGCTCTGTTGCTCGCCGGGACTCGGCACGAAGATTTGCAATCTGCCGAAGCCCGATACAAGCAGGCTCGGGCCGCCGCCGTCCTGGCCAAAGAGGGATCACGTGAAGAAGACATTGAAATCGCGACGCATCAGTTGGCTGCGGCCCGATCACAAGTAGACGATTTGGATGTGAACCTTCGCGAGGCCGAGTTGACTGCACCGGCTGATGGGGTGATTGAGGTGGTAGGCACGCGGCCGGGAGACCTGGTGCCGGCCGGACGTATCGTTGTCACAATGCTCGAGCCGTCGCAACTGTGGGTCAAAGTCTATGTGCCCGAAACGGATCTTGCTCGTGTTCGCGTGGGCCAAAATGCGACGGTGAATGTGGACGGAATGAAGGGACGGACCTTTAGTGGGCGGGTCGGTCAGATTGCTTCGCAAGCAGAGTTCCTTCCCAGAAACGTGCAGACGCCGGATGATCGCGAGCACCAGGTATTTGGAGTGAAGGTCTATGTCGATAACCCTGGGGCAGTTTTGAAATCGGGCATGTCGGCAACGGTGCGGCTGCAATGAACCCCGTTATTACCGCCGAGCATCTCACGATCCGATTCGGCTCATTTACAGCGGTCAACGACGTGAGTTTTGCGGTTGGCGAGGGGGAGATCTTCGGGTTTCTGGGCCCAAACGGATCTGGAAAGACGACCATCATCAAGGCTCTCTGCGGTCTGCTGACACCGACCGGAGGCACAGGCACGATCCTCGGCATGGATATTCGAAAGGACGCGGCTGAGATCAAACGGAACGTCGGTTATATGTCGCAAAAATTCGGCCTATACGAAGATCTGACCGTCGGCGAGAACATTGACTTCTATGCAGGGGTCTACGGAATCGATGGTCAGAAAGCGCAGCGGCGCAAGGCAGAAGTACTCGAATTGACGGGGATCTCTTCCTATCTGAAGCGAAGGGCCGGTCAGTTATCGGGCGGTTGGAAGCAGCGGCTCGCACTCGCTTGCGCGATCATCCATTCGCCGCAAGTGGTGTTCCTCGACGAGCCAACAGCGGGCATCGATCCCGTTGCAAGGCGTGCCTTGTGGGACTTATTTTTCGGACTATCGGGACAGGGGGTTACATTCTTCGTTACCACTCACTATATGGATGAGGCAGAACGTTGTGGGCGAGTTGGATATATCTATCTTTCAAAACTAATTGCGATTGGCACGGTGGCCGAGCTTCAAAATCTGCCAGACGCAAATCCCACAGGGACTGTTCGGATTGAGATTTACATTCCAAATCCATCCCAGGCGCTTGATCGAATACGCAGGATCGATAGCGTCAGAGAGGCTACAATCTTCAGACACTCGATTCACGCACTCGTAGAGTCAGAGGGCCTTTCGTCGTTAACCAAGCAGTTGCCAGAGGCCCGGATCGCCGCGATAGAGCCGTCACTCGAAGATGTCTTTGTCACACTAACGTACAAAATCATGAAGGACTCGAAATGAGCCGTCTCTTTCATGGTCTGGTCCCGATTTGCCGCAAGGAATTCTTGCATATACTCAGGGATCCGGGTACGCTGTTTTTCGCGTTGCTGATTCCCATGCTGCAGTTATTGCTTTTCGGATTTGCCATCGATACGAATGTCAGGCAGGTTCCTACCGTTGTATTTGACGAATCGCGAACTCAAGACAGTCGACAATTGCTCGAAAGCTTTGCAGCCTCCGATGTATTTCATCTCACGAGTACTGCCGGCTCGGCAAACGAAATGTACGGAGCCATTCGATCTGGAAAGGCCAGCGTTGCCATCCGCATTCCCTACGACTATGCCAGAAATCTTCAGGCGGGAACACCTGCAACCGTTCAAGTACTGATTGACGGATCGGATTCAACTGTCGCCGGGCAAGCTGTCAACACTTCGATTGGAGTTGCGCTGGAGCATTCGCTGGCCCGCGTACTTCCAGACGGCAAGATCCCGATCGAGGTGCTTCCTTCCATGCTGTATAACCCCGCGATGCGTTCGGCAAATTTCTTTGTTCCGGGACTTACGGCGATTCTCCTTCAAGTAATGATCGTTCTGCTTATCTCGCTGAGTGTGGTGCGCGAGCGCGAGCGAGGAACCCTTGAGCAATTGACAATGACGCCGGTGACCCCTCTCGGCCTCATGATAGGCAAAATGATTCCCTATGGCGTGCTGGGGTTTGGCGAACTCTGCCTCATTCTCCTGGTCATGCGCGTTGTCTTTTGGGTGCCGGTCCATGGCAGCGTATTTGCCCTACTATTGATGTCCCTGCCGTTCCTGTTGACGGTGCTCGGGATAGGTCTGATGATCTCAACGAAAGCACGAACACAGGCGGAGGCTTTCCAGTTATCGATGGGTACGATTTTGCCATCGGTGTTTCTTTCGGGATACATATTTCTAATCGATAACATGCCGCCATTCTTCCAGGGAATAAGCAGGATCATTCCAGCGACCTACTACATCCAAATTCTTCGTGGCGTAATTCTTCGCGGGGCTGGATTTGAGGATCTCTGGGCTAATGCGACGATTCTCACGATCATGGGTTGCGCTGCCATCTTGGTGGCGGCCCGCATGTTCGTGAAACAGAAATCGTAAGTGTGCTTTCCGCGGCTTTTGAAAAGCAGCCAAAGCTGCACCAAGTTTACGTTGCTAACTCTCAGATTGTGTGACATGCTGTGTTGGTTCGGTGCTGTCTCCAATCCCTGTTCAATCCATCGATCATTGCTATCGCACTGGTGAATACGGCAACCCGATGACTGCTGAATTCCAGACAAATCAACTGGAAGGCCGGGAGAATTTCAAATGAACGCTAGCGGAACTTTATCCTCAACTATACTTGCCGCCACCCCGTGGGGCGCTCGTTTTTCAGAGGCCCAATCTGAAGTGACATTCTCTGTTTGGGCGCAGCCGGCTACGCGCGTTGAGGTGTGGATCTATGACGTTCCTCTCGGAGGTGCGCCGATTTTGGATCAGCCAATGACTATGGGAACCGATGGCGGGTATAGCCTGACGATTTCGGTAGCTGATTTGACGGCCAAGGGACTCACCGGTCAGGTCTACTATGGGTATCGAGCGTGGGGACCAAATTGGCCTTATGATGCAACCTGGCAGCCTGGATCCGCCGCTGGTTTCATCAGCGATGTGGATAGTGCAGGGAACCGATTCAACCCGAACAAGCTGCTCATTGATCCCTATGCGATCGAAGTTAGTCACGATCCGCTTACTGCTAACCACACCGATAACACCGCCTATCTCTCTGGCCCGACTTCGCGGTTGATCGATACAGGGCCATTCGCTCCCAAGAGCATGGCGCTCGATTTGCCGAGCAGTGATTTTGGTGTCAAGCCGACCACCGCATTCAAAGATGAAATCATTTACGAAGTTCACTTACGAGGCCTTACAAAAAACGATCCGACCGTTCCACCAGCACTTCAAGGCACTTATGCTGGAGCAGCGTTGCGTGCCCCCTATTTGCGTGACCTTGGCATTACCGCTGTTGAGTTCCAACCTATTCACGAAACGCAGAATGATTTGAATGATATTCCTCAATTGGCAGCGCTTCATAACTACTGGGGATATGACTCGTTCAGTTACTTCGCACCTGATCGAAGATATGCAAGCGATCAAACGCCGGGCGGTCCTACGCGCGAATGGATTGCGATGGTGAAAGCCTTTCACGCCGTCGGCCTCAAGGTTTACGTCGATGTCGTCTACAACCACTTTGATGAAAGCGATGTGGATGTTTGTACCGGCACAATAGGTGAAATCTTTTCATTGCGCGGACTCGATAACTCTGACTATTACGAGACCCTGGGTCCCACTGATCCCGCCCATTACGAGAACGACAACGGAGTTGGACCGAATGTAAATGCTGCGACCGCGCAAGGGCGAGACCTGGTAATGGATTCGCTAAAGTACTGGACCAGCATCATGGGTGCCGATGGTTTCCGATTCGATCTTGCCGCGGTGCTTGGAAATGCCGATGGACAGGGAGGCTACTCATTCGATCGCGACGATCCGAATAACATTCTGAACCGAGCCGTCGCTGAATTGCCCGCGCGACCTGATTCGGGCGGTGCAGGAGTCGACTTGATCGCCGAGCCGTATACTGCGAATGCTGCTGGCCAGGAGCAAGGAAACTTCCCGGTCGGCTGGTCTGAATGGAACGATCGATATCGCGATGTCTTTCGTGCTTCGCAAAACAAGCTTGGGTTTGTCCCTGTGACGCCGGGCAGTATGGCTACGCGATTTGCCGGTTCCGCAGATCTGTTTCAGGCGCGCGGCCGGAAACCATGGAATTCGGTCAATTACATTACTTGCCACGATGGCTTTACGCTGCGGGACCTCTATTCGTTTGAGCGGCCGATGAACAATCAGCCCTTTCCATTCGGGCCGTCGAGCGGCGGTCGCAGCGCTGCCGACGAAATGTGCTGGGATCATGGCGGCGATCCTGTGCAGCAAGTGCAGGCAGTGCGTACCGCGCTGGCAATCCTGCTTCTTTCCGCCGGCGTTCCGATGCTCTCAGGAGGCTCCGAGTTCTTCCGCACTCAATTCGGAAACAATAATGCATTTAATTTAGACACCGTGGCCAATTGGTTCGATTGGCAAAGTGCCGCGCAACAGGCACCGCTCACTACCTTTGCCCAGACTCTCATCCAATTTCGACGGGCGCATCCATGCCTTCGTCCGGCTGATTTCTTTACGGGAACCGATAACAACGGCAATGGCTTGAAAGATCTGACATGGTATTTCGATTGTGGCGCAGAGGTCGATCAGGCATACTTCGCCGACCCAAACAACCATTTCCTGGCGTACAGAATTGATGGTTCAGAGGTGGGTGACGCGGCGACATCCATCTATGTTGGGTACAACGGATATTTTCAAGCCATCGATGTCAGTTTGCCTGCCCCGCTTGCGGGAAACAGTTGGTCTCTGGTCGCCGACACAAGTCCCAATGCGGCCGCGTGGGGCAACATCTATCCCGCCGGGCAGGAGCAACAGCTAGGTGCCTCGCAATATACCGCGCAAGGACGTTCCATTTTCTTGTTGATGGAGCGTTGACGCGCGCCTGGGCCGCGAAATGAACCGCGACTTTGAGCACCGCGACGCACTTGAGATCATTGTGGCGGAAGGTCAGGGATTCGAACCCTGGAGAGTCTTTCAACCCCGCCGGTTTTCCATACCGCTATAGCTTTCGCTATCGAGCCGAAGCCCGTTTGGGGTCTGGACTTTGCCTTCACCATAGCTCTAAGAGCTTTAGGTGGGAGCCGTCAAGTCTCTACACGTTCCTGGCCGTGGCCAAGCTTCGCTCGGCGTTACCTCGGATGCTTCCCAGGGGTTTCGCCGAATTTGACTCCATTCATCTGTCGAGTTTCCGCGACAGCGCCCGAATTAACAAGACCGGTGCATTCAACCGCTCTGCCAACCTTCCGCACTTTGTACGATATCACAGGATTCGAACGGATGCCGCGTTGCCAGGCTTTCTCCAGCCGCTTTCCATGTTCTCGCTTGATTCCGATTGTTAAAGGAGCACGGACTGTGGACGAACCGCAAGAGCAGTCATCGAGTGTTGATCAAATCACTGTGAATTCCACCCAACGGTGTTACAAAGAAAGCATGGTTAAGCGGCCTAACGCGGGTACCGAGATGATGCCAGGTCAGCCTATCAGCCTCAAGACGCTCGGGGAATACCTCAATCTTTCGCCGGCGACCATCTCGCTGGTTTTGAACAATGCGCCTGGTGTTCGCTCGATTCCTCAGGAGACGCGCAATCGTGTCACCGAGGCAGCAGCCAAGTTCGATTATCGGCCCAGCTTTTATGCGCGGTCTCTTCGCAAACGGCAAACTTTTTCTGTGGGCGTGCTGGTGCCGGAGTTGAGCGACAGTTATGCGGCCCAGGTGTTGGCCGGCGTTGAGGAATTTCTCATTGAAGAGGGCTACTTTTATCTGACGGCAAGTCATCGCCGGAAACCGGACTTGATCGAAGAGTACCCTCGTTTGCTAATGGAGCGCTCTGTCGAAGGCTTCATCGTGATCGACACCATCCTTGAAAAGAGCATGCCCTTACCCGTCGTAGTGGTCGCAGGCCACCGCACGATTGAAGGCGTCACCAACGTGGTCCTCGATCAACACCGAGCCGCCGAACTGGCGCTGCGCCATCTATACGAGCTAGGCCATCGGAAGATCGCCTTCATGCGCGGAGGCAGTCACAGCGCTGATGCCGACGACCGTTGGGAATGCCTGATGGCCGTGGCAAGAGAACTGAAGCTGGAGGTCCCGCCCGAACTGAGCGTTCAGTTGCAGCTTCGCGTTTCTACTCCGGAATTGGGTTTTGTCCCCACAGAAGAACTCCTGAGTCGCGGAGCCAAATTCACTGCCCTGATTTGCTACAACGATATCGCCGCAATTGGCGCTACACGGGCCTGCATCAACCATGGCTTGAGAGTTCCCGAGGACATTTCGATCGTCGGGTTCGACGATATTCAAGGAGCAGCTTTTCACAACCCCAGCCTGACCACGATTCGTCAGCCGCTGCATGAAATGGGAACCGTGGCGGCGCGTATTCTGCTGCAGCGGATCCGCGGCCAGGCGAGCTTTCCTGACGTTGTGTCCATCCATCCCGAGCTGATCATCCGCGAGTCGACGTGTCCGCCCTGTGCCACGCCTCTCCGCGATGAGCGGAACTGAATCAAAAAATGGCATCAGTCACCAGTCCTGTTGCTGGGCGATCCTTGGTAGTGTTGCATCCTGCTTTCGCGCTCACTGGAATTCTTCACGCTATTGGCGGTCCATTATTGCCGTCTTTGGCGGCAACATTTCACTTGAGCGATAACCAGGCGGGATTGCTATTCCTCTGTTATTTCCTGGGCACATCGTTGGGAGCGTTGCTTTGCACGCGCAACTACGCTCGTTCCATTGCAGTCGGATTCGTTGTGCTCGCGGCGGCATGTGCCTGCGTCACTGTGGTCTCAAGCGGCTTCCTGCATTCGACGTTTCTCGTCATGGGAATAAGTGTAGGCGTCTGCATGTCGGCTATAACCATGTTCGCCGGGCGTAACTTCCCAGGACGCAATGCTGCGACTCTTACTTTCATCAATTTCACGTGGAGTGTCGGCGCGCTTGCTGCTCCGTTATTAGCTGCTCGGCTGCTCCTGAGTCATACCTATCGCTCGGCCTATAGCGTTCTAGCGGTGGCGGCTGCTGTGGCCGCCGTGGCGAGTTGGTCTCTGCTGGCAGATGCTCCCGAGAAGGCCCTCGTGATCGGCGACGCGCGAGATATGCCTAACGTGCGATTTATCGCGCTCTTCGCGCTCCTCACCTTCCTCGAAGTGGGTATCGAAAATACCACCATCTCATGGCTTGCCACTTACACGCTGCGCTCCGAGCACAGCGGGGCAGCTATGGCTGCGGCGTCCTCTTCTCTTTATTGGTGCGGATTTCTCGCCAGCAGAGGAATTTCATCGTTACTGCTGTTGCGGCTCAATCCGATGCGGGTGCTCCGCTATTCCGTTGTAACTGCCGCGCTGGCTGCCAGTCTCCTCATTGGTGCGCAAGGACAGGCCTGCTTAGGAATCGCTATGTTTGTGTTCGGAGCTGCGCTAGCGCCGATTTTCCCGCTACTTCTCTCTCGATTTTTCGGAGGAGCCCGGCATACCTACGATGCTCGCTGGGTACTGGCCATCTGCGGGTTTGGAGGTTCAGTATTGCCTTGGTTTACCGGATGGCTTTCGAATCGCACCGGGAGTTTGCGAATCGGATTAATAACCGTTCCAGCCTCATTGTTATTGATGATTTGCACGTTGCCCGCTCTGCGCGATCCACGGAACCAGCACGTCGAGAAGTGCGTTTGAACATAGTATTTATTCCAGTGCAATCATTAACTGTCGGATTTTTCCCAATAGTTAATGATTGCTGAACACTGGAAACTGTATTTGTAACTACTCTTCGTCCTTCTTCTCGGTTGCAGGCGCTTTCTCCGGCGTAGTCAGCGGCTTGGTAATGTCGTCGAGATAGGCTGGCGTGCCTTCCACCCGCTCCAACACTGGATATCGCTCACCACCGTGATAGTCGACATCTGCGTTCGAAACCTGCGAGTCGGCTTGGACGATCAAATGAATCGGTTCGGTATTGCCCTTGGCCGCGCGAATAGCCTCTTTCAGCGCGTCTGGCGAGAAAATCTGACCATTCACCGCAATTACCTTTTCGCCGGGCGCTAGTCTTGCCTTGTCCGCTGGACCGTTCCACAGCACGTCGGAGATGCTGCCATCGGCGCTGATTCGCAGGCCGAGCGAATACCAGCAGTCGATCCCACCGCCGCGTCGTCCACCAGCCGAGGCCATGGTACGTTCTGACGGATTGGGCTTGTCCTTGTACACAAGCTTGTATCCGCCTTGCTCGATGCCCGCCAAGTCTGCTCGCGGGTTAATTGTATCGATACGATCATGCAGGAATTTCGACCAGTCGTAAGCTACTACCGCGTTCAAGTCCTGCACTAATTCATCGAAGGTGTAAGTCACGATAAGCGGCCCGGTATTGCCGCCCTTGGCGAGAAAGATCTTCTGATAGTCATCGAGCGACTTCTTGTCCTGGGTGAGTTTGCGGATGAGTGTATCGGCATCGAGCCAAAGCAATTCGCCCTCCTGGTAGTAGTCCTGCCCTCGCTTCCAGTTGGACCAGGCCGGATTACCGCCGCGCAGGATGCTGGCAGCCACCGCCGTATCTACGGTCGGCCTCCAATCGCGACCCGGACGGTAGTCAAGGCTCGCAGCAGACATCGCCAACATGTCCCGATATTGTGCCTGGTTCTTCAGCCCCGATCGCGCCGCCAGCACATTGCCGAGGTATTGAGTCATGCCCTCGTAAACCCACAGCAGCGCCCCCTGTTGTGCGCTTGCAAAGTCGGGCTGATAAAGTCCGATTGGCCGCCGGTACTTCCCATTCCACGAGTGAGTAAATTCGTGCGAAAGCAAATCCGATTCGGCCAATTGATGTTGATCGTCGGAGAATCCCTTTTCGCCCACACCGTTATCCGATGACTGCCCATGCTCCAGGCCCTCGCCGCCGGCAACGTCAGAGAGCGTAAGCAGAAAGTGATAGACGTTGTAATGGTGTGAAGCGTAGAGCGCGTCGGCTTCACGCACCAGGTTGCTCACTTCTGCAAGCACAGACGGGCGCAGGTTTGAATCTTCTGGCGAGTCCGATACGACGTCGATGTAATGTTTGGGAGTGATGGTCGGGGCCAGCGCGAATTCGTGAAAATATTGTCCGGTGATGATGGGCGAATCTTCGAGTTGCTCGACGTTTGTTACCGCAAACTGAGTCGTGGCTCCCGCAGCCGGGACGGGATAAGAGCCGCCGCCAAGAGGGCTAAGCGCGGTGCCCACGCCCCATCCTGCGGGAACTTTCAACGATGGCTGAATGGGGATATCCCGCACCGGCACATGCGCCGGATAGAGCAGCAACTTCTCCCATTCAAGCACCGCCATCTTCTGCGAGACCCGTGCCGTCACTATGCAGTCAAGGTGAGCATGAAGGGTGGTCGCTCCCTGGGGAATCGTCAAATGAAACTCATAGAGGTCCACATCGTCGCGGCGCCACGGGATAGGTTGGCCGTTCACCGTGAAAACAACGCCGGTAATCGAATCGACTGGCCCCGTCGGACGATGATTGCCGGGGATCCATTGCGGCGTGGTCAGCAAGAGCGGTCCAGCCGTTACCGGCAGATCCACTTCAGCGTGGTATAGCTTTCGCGGTGCGTCCGTCAAATCGGCAGTGATCTGAATGGGGGATTTCTGTGCCAACGCCGAAGCGCCGCCGCAGACAATGAGGAGTACTACAGGCAAAGAAGCGGGAAAGCTGAACCAACGCATTGAAGACTTCTCCTGAGTGAACAGAGTAATGTATGCGGTAAGGCATGCGGGGACTTTCGCAGCCGGTGAGAAGCGAACAAAGTCAGATTTCCCGATTTTATTATGCGCAGATAGTCCCGCAGCGTTAACCTATGTTTAACCAAGTCATTGAGCAGCTAAGCGCACCTTTGTTCGCCGCGGCTGTTGCTTTTATCCGCCGGAAGGAGAGCCATGTCGTCTGATTACCGCAATTTTCTCGCGCTCCCATATGAGGAGCTTGAAGAACTGAACCTCGAAGCCAAACAGGAGCGCAACAGCCATGTCGCCGCGGATTTAATCCGCGAAAAAAGGCTGAAATACTTGACCGATGAGAAGCGAATCAAGGCCGTAACCGTGCTGTTTTCCGACCTTGAAGGCCGCCTCCACATGCTTGACTACGACAAGAAGTTCCTGCTCGGCAGCTACGAAAACCTGACCTTCGACGGTTCTTCGATCCGCGGATTTACTGCCCAAAAAGAGAGCGATCTGCGCCTGGGCATCGATTGGAGCGCGTTCTACTGGGTTCCGTCCGACGTCTTTGGCACCGGCAAGGTGCTCGTCTTTGGCGTGGTCATTGACAAAGACGGCACACCCTATTCCGGCGATTTGCGCGGCGTGCTCAAGAGATATGCCGACGAACTTCACGCGACCAAGAGCTACACACTCAATGCGGCCACTGAGATCGAAGGCTTCCTGTTCGCGGGTAAAGACGCCGAGAGCCGCTATCACGAGACCGGCAAGTTCGAATTCGTTTCAACCGGCGGTTACTATCATTCGCTGCCGCTAGACCCGCTTCGCCAGTTCATCGACACCGCGGCTGAAGTGCAGCGCGCCATGGGTTTCCAGAACGAAAAAGATCACCCCGAGGTCGCGCCGGCGCAATTTGAAATCAACTTCGGTTACAGCGAAGTCGTGGCGGCCGCCGATCAGATCCAGCTTTACAAGCTTCTTTGTCGCCAGATCGCCAATAACTACGGGTTCACGGCCAGTTTTCTGCCCAAGCCCGTCGTCGGCGTCAACGGCAGCGGAATGCATACCAACGTCTCCGTCTCACAAGGCAAGACGAATCTCTTCTGGGATGAGAAGGGTGAGGAACAGCTTTCCAAGTTTGGCTGGGACTTCCTCGATCGCATTCTTACTCGCGCTCTCGACCTCTGCCTCATCTTCAACTCCAGCGTGAATGCTTATCGCCGCCTCGATCCGCACTTTGAAGCGCCCAATCAGATTCGCGCATCGGCCACCGACCGTGGCGCCATGATTCGTGTGCCGATCGGCAACCACCGCTCCATGCGCACTGAGGTGCGAGCTGTGGCGCCCGACGCCAATCCTTACCTGTCGCTTTACTCCATCTTCAAGACCGGTCTCGACGGCGAAATCGCCAAGGTCGACAATCTTCGTGAAGGCGGACGGTATCTGCCCGACAACATCTACACCGCCATCCAGGACTTCAAGAATTCCAGTTGGATCGCAGAGATCCTGGGAGCCGACGTTCAGAGCCGGTATGCAGAATTGAAGCAAGCCTCCGCCGACCGCTGCCCGCGCCTGCTCGGAACCATCGTCAAGGGCTGCGAAGTGCAGTTCCACCATGCGGTCTACAACCAGTCCCTTTGGAACTTGTTCTAGACTTCACCGTCTCAGCCAGCCGCGATTGGATGAAACGGGGTGCCCCATCCATCGAGCGTTTTTTTGCTCGATGGGTGGGAGATCACAAAAGCTTACCCCCGGCAGTCCGGCCTTTCCTTTTTCCATGTTTGTTCTTCGCTAGCACGACCAAGGCGGCGCCACCCAATCGGCGCCGCTTTTCAGCTTCCTCATGCCGCCCTGATTTCCGTCATGTTAAAAATTAGATAACAGAGTAGAGGCGGAGTCGGCTCTGAAGACGGCACCACGGCGATTGCCATTCCAGATTGTTAGGGATTATTCTTCGCCCAACCAGAATTCGGCGGTAAGGGACCGCACTTTTCTTCATGAGCACCAGTCCTCAGCTGGACGTGGAAGCGCTGTACGGAGATTATCCGCTCGACCACGCGTTCGACGAGATGCGGGAATCCAGCGGAGAATTGCGCCCACACTACCGCGCCTTGGCCGAAACCCTGGCCAGATTGCCTCAAGATGAGCTCCAACGCCGCAAGCAGTCTGCCGAGCTATCCTTTCTTACTCAAGGCATCACTTTCACGGTCTACGGTCGCGAAGAAGGCACCGAGCGTATCTTCCCTTACGACCTGTTGCCACGTCTCATTACCGCCGCGGAATGGGACAGGATTGAGCGCGGACTTACCCAGCGAATCACGGCCCTCAATCATTTTTTGCGCGACATTTACTCCGACGCAAAGATTCTGGCGGATCGTGTAGTCCCACGCGAACTCGTCTATAGTTGCAAGCACTATCGCCGCCAGATGCGCGGACTTCAGGTGCCGCGTAACGTCTACATCACCGTGATTGGCTCCGATTTGCTCAGGCTGAGCACCGGCGAGTTCGTGGTACTCGAAGACAATCTGCGTGTGCCCTCCGGCGTGAGCTACATGCTCACCAACCGCCGCGTCATGAAGCGCACGTTCCCGCACCTGTTTCACAGCTACGGCGTCAGACCCATCGAGCACTATCCGCAATTGCTGCTCTCGACGCTGCGATCATTGGCGCCCGAGGGTCGCCCTGAGCCGAATATCGTGCTGCTCACGCCTGGAGTTTTCAATTCGGCTTACTTCGAGCACACGTATCTCGCCCGCCAAATGGGTATAGACCTGGTTGAAGGCCGCGATCTCGTGACCCACGACAACGTGGTCTACATGCGCACCACCGATGGCCTCAAACGCGTCGATGTTATCTATCGCCGCGTAGACGATGACTTCAGCGATCCGCTGATTTTTCGCAGTGATTCCATCCTCGGATGTGCCGGCTTGTTTAACGCCTATCGCGCCGGCAACGTGACCGTGACCAATGCCTTTGGCACGGGACTGGCCGACGACAAGGCACTGTATGCGTACGTGCCGCGCATCATTCGCTACTATCTGGCCGAGGAACCTATCCTTCCCAATGTCGAGACCTTCGTGCTGACCGACGAGAAGGAACGCAAGCATGTGCTCGCCAATTTAGACAAGCTGGTCGTGAAAGCTGTCGGCGAAAGTGGCGGCTACGGCATGTTGATCGGGCCTCAGTCTACTGCGAAACAACGTCAGGAATTTGCCGTTCAGATCGAGGCTAACCCGCGCAACTATATCGCCCAGCCGACGCTCGATTTCTCGCGCGCACCGTGTCTCATCGGCAATCAACTGGAACCGCGCCATGTCGATCTGCGGCCCTACATTTTGTTCGGTGACAAGGTCAACATCGTACCCGGTGGTCTTACGCGCGTGGCTCTCGAAAAAGGTTCGCTCGTCGTCAACTCATCGCAGGGCGGCGGCAGCAAGGACACATGGGTACTGCAATAGATAGCAAATTCGCTGTTCGGGAGAACGCAACCATGCTCTCGCGCGTTGCTGACAGCCTTTATTGGATGAGCCGCTATCTTGAGCGGGCTGAGAATACCGTGCGTCAACTCGATGTCACGATGAGTCTCATGCTTGATCCTGGCGGAGCGAGCGCGGAGACGCGTTGGCAGAGGCTAGTCTCATCGTTGGGCGGCGCACCTGATCTTGAATGGAATGGTGACATGGATGCGATGGCCCGCACGCTGATCTTCAGCAGCGTGCATCACGCATCGGTTACTTTCTGCGTCAATGGTGCCCGTGAAAACGCCCGCCAGGTCCGCGAAGAAATTTCGACCGAACAGTGGGATCGCCTCAATCGGCTCTATCATCAGATCCATTCACCCAATACTCAGGCGCAGTTCGGCGCTAACATCAATGACGCCCTGGCTTCCATCGTCGATGGCATTCACCTCTTCAAGGGCGTGAGTGACACCACGATGATTCATGGGCAGGGCTGGCAGTTTATCCGCCTCGGCCGCTATCTTGAACGAGCCTATTCCACGGCTACCCTCCTCGAGGTGTTCCAGCCAGAGCTTTATACGCTTCCAGAACGCGAGCACTCCGGCTATCAGTATCTTGAGCAGGTAGGCCTGCTGCGCTGCTGTACTGCATTTGAAGCGTATTGCCAGGTCTATACTGCAGACCTTTCCGCGGATCGCATACTTGAATTTTTGTTGCTCAATCGCGATTTTCCTCATGCCATTCGCTACTCGGTCGACGGCATCATGAGCGCGATCGAATCTATCCAGCGCACCGGTGGCCGGCGTCCTCCAGAAGAGCTGACTGCGGGCATCGGGCGTCTTCACGCCATGCTTGGCTACACCACCATAGGTGAAATTCTGGCCAGCGATCCGGCCATGTTTCTGCATACCATTCGTGAGCAATGCATGCGCATTCACGAGCTTGTTTACCGCTATTACGTGCAATATTCGATCCAATCCGCGCTGACGATTTAGCACTTCGGGAGTCGAGCATGAACTTCTATTCAATTCGCCACTTGACGCGCTTCCGCTACTCGCAGCCCATCAGCGAGGGCATTATGGAAACGCGCATGCACCCGCGCTCCGACACCAATCAACACTGTCTAACGTTCTCGTTGTCGGTCAGCCCCCGGTGCCGCGCTTTCACTTACCGCGATCATCTCGGCAACAACGTGCATCATTTTGATATTCCTGGCGAACACTCACAACTCGTCATCATCGCGGAGTCTGTGGTGGAGCAGCAGCCATTACCTGACGTCCCCGCATTTCTGGCGCCTGACGCATGGAAGGCACTCGATGAGTTGGTGCGCTCCGGTGACTACTGGGAAATGCTGCTGCCCAGCACCTACACCGTCGAGACGCCAGCTCTCACGCAGCTCGCAACCAAGCTTGACGTCAAGCGGCGCGACGATCCCCTCATGCTGGTGCATGAATTAAATACTCGCCTCTACGACTACTTTGAATATGTGCCCCGTGCCACGCGCGTCGACTCGCCCATCGAAGAAGCTATCACCAGCGGCAAGGGCGTCTGTCAGGACTTTGCTCACACCATGATCGCCCTGCTTCGTCATATCGGGATTCCGGCTCGCTACGTCTCGGGCTATCTCTATCGCGGCCGCGAAGACCATGATCGTTCTCTACCGGACGCCACGCACGCGTGGGTCGATGTGCTGCTGCCGCAACTAGGCTGGGTTGGCTTCGATCCCACCAATAACCTGGTTTCGCACCATCGGCATATTCGCACCGCAGTCGGCAGGGACTACGCGGATGTACCGCCAACCCACGGCATGTATCGCGGCAAGACAGAAAGCGAGCTCTATGTCGCTGTTCATGTAGAAGCAGCCGACGAGGCCCCGGCACTCGATCGCAAGCTGCCTATCCCCGAGGATTGGTCGGTGCTCGTTGAGCGCGCCCAACAACTGCCCGATCAGCTCTTGCCCGTAATTGAATTGCAGCAAATGCAACAGCAACAGCAGTGAAAGAGCTTCGTCGCACAGCACCAATGTTGTTTTGCTATTCGGCACGAAATGTAAAATTTGGTTGAAACTCAAGGCAGGATCAGACACAATAAAATCACTTCACGTTGGGCAGAACCCCCCTGCCGTTGCTGCCATTTCAACAATGCGTTGCGGTAATCAGCACCACGGTAACCGCTTCGACCTTCACGAACTACTGAATACGCACCTCCGGGCACTCTCCAGCATATCCGTCTTCATTCTGCGGCCCCACGAAGCCGCAATTTGTAAGCCTACTCAAACTCGAGCGGCGCCTTACCAGCCGCAAAGCAAGACCCTTTTTGGAGGAACAGTCGTGAAAAGATCCCTATGGGGATGGATGCTTATTTGCATCCTTTCCACTTCCACCCTCGTTTTGAGCCAGAGCGCAACCACATCTCTGCGCGGCGTCATTAAGGACCCATCCAGTGCGTTGGTTCCGGGCGCAAAAGTCACACTGACCAACAATGCAGACGGCCAGGTGTTATCCACAGTGGCCAATAGCGCAGGCCAGTATACCTTTCCGCAGATAGCGCCGGCAAAGTACACCATCGTCGTGTCAGCTGTCGGCTTTGGAGACCAGACAAAGGTCGCTGAGCTGCTCGTGAACCAGCCGGCCAGCATCGACTTCACTCTCTCGGTTCAATCAAACACAGTCACAGTCGACGTGTCCGCGGCAGCCCAGACGCTGAATACCTCGGATGCATCCTTAGGCAACTCGGCCGACAACGCAGAGATCCAGGCCCTTCCCAGCGAAACCCGCAATGTGCCTGATCTTCTTTCGCTCCAGCCGGGCGTCCTTTATTTGCCCCCAACTATCACTGATAGCCGCAGCGGTGCAGTCAACGGCAGTCGTTCCGACCAGGGCAACGTTACACTCGACGGCGTGGATGACAATGATCAGGTCAGTGGCTATGCGTTCAACGGTGTCCTGCGTCAAACTCAGGATTCGATCGAAGAGTTCCGCGTCACCACTGGCAGCTCCAACGCTGACGCGGGCCGCTCCTCGGGTGCGCAGGTAAGCATGGTCACCAAGTCGGGAACCAACCAGTTCCATGGCGCGGCATACGAGTATCACCGTCCAACTTTTACCGTAGCCAATGACTGGTTCAACAAGCAGGCCGAGGCCAATGGCGGGCAACCAAACATTCCCGGCAAGCTGATCCGCAATATCTTTGGCGGAGACGCCGGCGGTCCAATCCTCAAAGACCGGCTCTTCTTCTTCGGCAACTATGAGGGGGAACGGCTTGCAGAAAATGCCCAGGTGAACCAGACATCTCCTACTGCCAGTTATCAGCAGGGGCAGATCATCTATCCCGGTGATGCAGCCGACGGTTCTATCGTTCTCCAGACCCTTTCCCCTGGCCAGATCACGCAACTCGATGCCGGGTGTCAGGTCTGCAGCACTTCCGATTATCCCGCCGGCCCTGGCCCCAATCCCAATGCCCTGGCATACCTGAATTCGATGCCCGCCGCCAACGGAACAACCCTCGGCGACGGATACAACTCCGGATCCTACTCGTTCTCTTCGCCTCACCCCATCCGTCAAAACACCTCCATCGGCCGCATCGATTACGTTCCCTCGGCTAGCCATCGCATCTTCGTCCGCGGCAACCTCCAAAAAGACATTACCGACGCAACCGAGCAGTTCCCAGGTCAGGGTCCGTCTTACGTTCTCGAAGACAACAGCAAGGGAATCACCGCCGGTGATACGTGGACCATCTCGTCCAACATTGTCAATGACCTCCGTTTTGGCTATGTGCGTCAGGGCTTCAGCAGCCGCGGCGTTGGCTCCGGTGACTATGTCGACTTTCGCTTTCTGTCTACGACTACTGCAGAAACTCGTACCAGCGTCACCAGCGTTCCGGTCAATAACATCGTCGACAACCTCAGTTGGAGTAAGGGCAAACACACCATCGAGATCGGTGGCAACTGGCGTATGGTCCACCAGAACCACTCCACTGATGCCAACTCCTTCAATAGCGGCAGCACCAATCCCTATTGGCTCGGCGGGAATCCGCCCTATCCCGATTCGATTGGCGGTCTACCTGTCGACGGCGGATTCAGTAACTCTTACGAGATCGCCTACGCCAACCTCGTTGGAACCGTACCTTCGCTGACCAATGTCTACAACTACAAGATCACCAGCGCAACCGGGGGCAGCCTCCTTGCCGATGGCGCTGTTATCGATCGCCACTTCAAAGCCAATGAATTCGAGTGGTATGCGCAGGACGCTTGGCGCGTGCAGCCGAACCTGACAATCACCTTCGGTCTGCGTCACACAATTCTCCAAACACCCTACGAAACCAGCGGACAGCAGGTCGTTCCGACCATCGATACTCACAACTGGTTCCTTCAGCGAGAAGCGGCTGCCCAGGCAGGGCAGGTCTACGAACCAGATCTTTACTTCCAGCCCGCCGGTCCCTATTACGGCAAGCCGGGTTTCTGGCCAAAGTCCAAGAATAACTTCGCACCCCGCCTGGCCATCGCCTATTCGCCCGACAACAAAACCTCCATTCGTGCGGGCGCCGGAATCTTCTACGACCACTATGGCGAAGCGCTGGTAAATCAGTTTGATAAAAACGGTTCCTATGGCGTCAGCACGGCCGTCACCAATCCCGCCGGTGTATACGGTATTGAGGGCAATGCCAAGCATCCCGGCTCGCCGCGGTTCACCGGAAGGAGCAACCTTCCTCCGATCGACAACGGCACAGCACCGCAGACCACGACGTTCCCATACCCCGCGCCTCTCGACAACTTTGCAATTACTTGGGGCCTCGACAGCAAAATCAAAACGCCATATTCGGAAACGTTCGATCTCTCCGTGCAGCGTGAACTTCCGGGCGGCTTCACCTTCGAGGCTGCGTATTTTGGTCGCCTCGGCCGCCACCTGCTGCAGCAGCTAGACCTTGCCGAGCCTGTCGACTATGTCGATCCCAATGGCGGAGGCGACTATTACGCGGCCGGTACGCAACTGTCAAAACAGGTCGATGCAAACGGTGGGGATCCATCTGCCACTGTCGCGCCCATTGCATACTTTGAGAACGTCTTTCCCTTTATGGCAGGTGTTGACTATGCCGGAGAAAGCGCGACCCAAGCCATCTACACCAACGAGTGGGCTCCCTACCGCTCTCAATACGGCGCCACCACCGCCCTCGCAGATATCGACTTTTTCTGCGGGTACGGATGCCCCGCAGGTTACCAGTCCAAGTTCTGGCAGGATCAGTTCTCGTCGCTCTACGCCCTGTCGAGCATCGGCATGAGCTACTACAACGCTGGACAATTTACGCTCAGGCACCCCATGAGCCACGGCCTCCAGTTGGACCTGAGCTACACGTACTCGAAATCCATTGACATGGGCTCTGATACTGAGCGCAGCAGCGAATTCGGTTCCAATGCTGCCAACTCCGGCGCCTTTAGCGAAATCCTCAATACCTGGAAGCCCTACCTGAACCGCGCTCCCTCGGACTTCGATACCCGTCACCTGATCACCGGCGACTGGGTCTATCAACTGCCCATCGGACGCGGTGCCCTGCTGGGCGGTGGTTCCGGCCACCTCGTGAACGCACTGATCGGAGGCTGGCAATCATCTGGCATCGCCCGCTGGTCCAGTGCGCTTCCGTTCTCGTTCTTCGAACCCGGCTGGACTACCGACTGGCAAATCGAAAGCTACGGCGTTGTCACCGGCAACGTAAAACTGCACAAGCACTACGATGCTAACGGCAATCCGCAGTACTTTAGCGACCCCAACACCATTAACTCCGGCGTCGCTACCGGCAGTCCCGTTCGTCTGCCATATCCCGGCGAGGCTGGCCAGCGCAACAACTTCCGCGGCGATGGATACTTCAACGTCGACTCAGGACTATCCAAGAACTGGAAGTTAGGCGAATTCGGCGCCCTCAAGTTCGCGTGGGAAGTCTACAACGTATTCAACACTGTTCGGTTCGATCCCGCTTCCATCGGTTCGGGACTTACCAGCGGCAATCTCGGAATTGCCGGTACTCTGCTCACACAACCTCGACGCATGCAGTTCAGCTTGCGCTACGACTTCTAAGTCGGCTCGCATCTCACCCACGCCGGAAGAGCCCACGCTCTCCCGGCGTTTCTCTTTCTCGCCCAGAATTCGTATACTGCCTGAACACCGGCGATTCGCGCATCACGCCGAAACTTCCCCATGTCGCACCATCGAGGTTCATCCCCGCTTTGAATGCGTTCCCCTTGCTCCTGATCGTCCTTTGCATCTTTGCCGTCGCCTATCGCTACTACAGCGCGTTCCTGGCTTCGCATGCCTTTGCGCTCGACGACCGCAACATCACTCCCGCGCATCGTTTCAACGATGGACATAACTACGTTCCGTCGCCGCGCTGGGTTGTGTTCGGACATCACTTCGCCGCCATCGCCGGAGCAGGCCCATTGGTTGGACCAACTCTAGCTGCGCAATTCGGCTACGCTCCAGGCCTGTTGTGGCTCGTCGCGGGAGCGGTAATCGCAGGTGCCGTTCATGACATGGCTACGCTCATCGGCTCCATCCGTCACGATGGTCGTTCGCTTCCTCATATCGTCCTTCGCGAGGTCGGTCCCGTCACTGGTGTAGTCGCCATGATCGCCGTCGTCATCAACCTCATCATCGCCATGGCCGGACTCGCCATCGTCGTCGTCAATGCACTCAGTCAAAGCCCGTGGGGCGTCTTCACGATCGGTATGACCATCCCCATCGCTTTCATCATGGGTTGGTGGATGTTCCGCAGCGTCCCCGGCCGCGTGCGTGTACTCGGTCCTTCCATCTTCGGCGTTGCTGCCTTGGCCTTTGCCCTAATAGCTGGCCATTGGATCGCATCGTCACCTGCGGCCCATCTCTTTCTATTCTCCAATCACCAGATCGTGCTTATACTCTGCGCGTACGGCTTCCTCGCCAGCGCGCTTCCCGTATGGATGCTGCTCGAACCCCGCGACTATTTGTCCACTTACATCAAACTCGGCACCATAGCGGCGCTCGTCGCCGGCGTACTGCTCGTCCATCCCACGCTACGCTTTCCCGCCTTCACCCAATATGTGCATGGCGGAGGACCAATCATTCCCGGCAAAGTATTTCCGTTTCTCTTTGTCACCATCGCATGCGGAGCTATCTCAGGCTTCCATTCTCTCGTCGCTTCCGGCACCACGCCCAAGTTGATCGACAAAGAAACACAGGCGCGCTTCATCGGCTATGGAGCCATGCTCGCCGAGTCGCTGGTGGGCGTGCTCGCGCTCATCGCCGCATGCTCACTCAACATGGGCGATTACTTCGCCATCAACGTTCCTCCCGCCGCATTCGCCAAACTCGGTCTCTCCACCGTTCACCTCGCAGAGTTTTCGCGGTTAGTCGGCGAGCCTCTCGCGGGAAGAACCGGTGGTGCGGTCTCGCTTGCAGTCGGCATGGCGCAAATCTTCCGCGGCATTCCAGGCATGGCCAGTCTCACCAGCTACTGGTTCCATTTCGCCATTCTCTTTGAGGCTATGTTCATCCTCACCACGATCGATGCCGGCACCCGCGTCGCACGATACGTCCTGCAAGAGCTTATGGGAAAGGTCCACAAGCCACTCGGCAACGCGCGCTCTCTACCGTCGAATCTGGCTGCCAGCGGCCTCATCGTTCTCTGTTGGGGATACCTGGTGTGGGGCGGCAGTATCTCCACCATCTGGCCGCTCTTCGGTACAGCCAATCAGCTCATGGCAGCCATCGCTCTGACCACCATGACCACATGGCTCGTCAATCATCGCCGCGCTGCCTACGCTGTGTTTACTGCCGTGCCCGCGGCATTCGTCCTGGTCACGACTCTTTCTGCCGCAGTGCTTTCGACCATCAACGTCTACTGGCCCATGGCCCACCATCCTGGTACTGAAAGCCAGGGCTGGGTCGAGATCATGCTCATGTCGGCCTTCGTTCTAGGCTCGGTCATCATCATTGTCTCGACCACAATGCGCTGCATTCAAACCCTGCAAGGCACGCCGCCTCCCCCAGCTCAAATCGATTCTTTGTCCGGCGGTCGTACCAGCCCCCAACCGGCGGCGCCCTTTCGTTGCTGTTAGCGGCGGCAACCCCGGGCCAATCGCAATTGAAATAAATCTTCTCGCTCCCCAATCCAGATTCATGCCATCGGGATAGAAACCGCCCGAGCACTTGCCACCGGCATAAACAATGTTGAGAACCTTCATCACCTGCCAATCGTAAGCAGGGAATCGTGCCTCAATCCAGGCTGACGTCCGTCAACGCGCCGTCAGCCTTATTTTTTCTTGCCCGGCAGCATGGCCTTCAACCGATCCATCAAACTCGGCTTGGCCGCTGCGGTCGCAGGCTTGGCCGCTGGAACCGCAGCCTCTGGTTTTGCCGCCGGTGTCACGGGGCCGTTGCGGCTGCGCCATGTTTGCCCGGCAGCATGGCTTTCAATCGATCCATCAAACTCGGCTTTGTCGTTGCAGCCGTCGCAGCGGGCTTCGCAGGAGCGGGCGCAGTTGCAGCAGGTTTGTCCGCTGGCGCAGCGGCAGCCTTAGCCGGCTCGGCGCTCGCGGGCGCTGGCCCATGCTCAGCGGCGGGCGCTCCAGCGGCCGGTTTTGCGCCTTTGTCTTTCTCCCCTGGCGCCGCGCCCGAGCTCTTCGCGTCAGCCGGTACGGCCGTAGACTTAGCTGCATTTCCATCGATCGCTTTTGCATTCGAAAGCTTCGGGATCGCCCCCAGGTCATTCTTCACCAAGATCGATATGCGCCGGTTGGATGCATCATACGGATCGGTCTTTACCCGCAATAGCTGGTCGGCATAACCTCTCACTTGCGTAACCTGGTTATCCCTCACTCCATCCTGCTGCATGATTCGTCGCGCCGAGTTGGCCCTGTCCGCGGATAACTCCCAGTTGCTATAGTTCGCATCGTTCGAATACTTGGTCGCGTCCGTGTGCCCTTCGATCAACAGCGCATTCGGAAGCGTCTTTAACTCCCCAGCCAACAGCGTCAATAATTCCTGTCCATTGGCGCTGAGCTTTGCACTCCCCAATTCGTAAAATGTCGCGTTTTTACCTTCCAGCAACTCAATGCGAAGCCCTTCCGCGGTAATCGTGATCTCGATCTGGCTTGACAACTTTTGCAGGTCCTTCTTCTCGGCGATTTCCTTCTCCAGCTTTTCCTTGAGCGCTTTCAAATCTTTATCGGATTCGATGGTTACCGTTTCTCCTTTGCCCGCCATGGTTGTTCCCAACAGGCTGCCGGTTCCCTTTGGATCGTTGAAGTATCCGGCCACCGCCTCCTTGACCTTGCTGCTCGATCCCATCAGCCACAGCACAATGAAAAGCGACATCATCGCCGTGACAAAATCCGCATAAGCGACCTTCCACGCGCCGCCATGATGGCCGCCGTGGCCGACAATCTTCTTGATCACGATAATCGGCTGCTGTTTTACTGTCGGCGCCACGATCGACTCTCCCTCTGAAAATGCGGTAACCCGGCAAGTTGGTTCTTACGCCGCCTCAGCCGATGCTCCCTTGCAGAACTTTTCCATCTCATCGAAGCTCGGCCGTACATGGCCGGGAATCGCGCGTCGACCGATCTCGATCGCGATCATCGGCGCCGATCCCTTCAAAAACGACAGCATCAGAACCCGCAGCACATGCAAATACTCGTTGTGTGCATCTGCGGTCTTCGTCATGTTTGCACTCAGTGGACCCACGACCCCGTAGCACATCAGGATGCCCAGAAATGTTCCCACCAATGCGGCTGCCACCTTCTCGCCAATCTCTTCCGGCGGTCCGCCCAGCGAACCCATCGTGATCACCACGCCCAACACCGCCGCCACAATCCCCAGTCCCGGCAACGCATCGGCTACCGTGCTCAGAGCGCTGATCGGCTCCGTCGATTCATGATGGGCCACCTCCATGTCGAGCTCCATCATCTGGTCCATGTCAAATGGCTCTACGCCTCCCGTAATCGCCATGCGCAGCGTGTCGCAGACGAAATATACCGCGTGGTGATCGCCCAGAAAATCAGGAAAGTTCTTGAAGATGCCGCTCTCCTTGGGCTTTTCAACATCCATTTCCACGCTGAGCAAACCCTCTTTACGCACCTTGTTCAGAAACTGGTACATCATCTTCAGCGTGCTCAGGTAACGCGGCTTGCCAAAGGACGAGCCTTTCAGTACTCCCATCAAACCGGCGATCACACCCTTGATGATGTGAATTGGGTTCGCCACCAGCAGCGTGCCAATTGCCGCCCCTCCCAGGATCAGTACTTCCGCCGGCTGAATCAATACGCCAATATGACCCTTCTCCATGAGAAAGCCGCCGATAACGCACGCAAAGACCACCACGATGCCAATGATGGCAAACATCCCTACCTCCCCGGTGCCAATGTAATATGATTTCCACCCTGATGAACGCTAGTTTCCATCGCCGTCCGAGCGCGCGCCAGCAACTGGGGAAGATCTTCGCCCTTGTCCGCTTCCGCCGCTCCCACGCTTACCGTCAGGCTCACCCGATCGCCCCACCAGCGGAACACCGCCGTCCGCGCCAATCCCGCCAGCACTTGCGCGTGTTTGGCCAGTGCCTCGCCCGTCAACTGGTGCGATAACATCAGAAACTCATCGTCGCCCCAACGTCCCAATTCCTCTCCCGGTCGCGATGCATTCGCCAGCACGCGCTCCACGCTCTCCAGCATGGCCTCGCAGGCTTTCGCGCCGTGTGTCTTGCGTAACTCCGGACCTTGATCGACTGTGATCCACAGCACGCCCAGAGGAACGCCCTCTCTCTCAAACGCCTCGAACTCCGCCTCCAGCCGATCTCGCATCTCGATCTGGCTTTCCTGCACTTCGTAGCCCTCGCTGGTCTCTCCATGCGGTAATGCCGACATGTGCTCGGCGGGATGAAATACCGCTGCGGCGCCGATGCGCTTGCCCAGCCCGTCGCGCAAAACGACTCTGCGCATAATCGCCGGAATATCGTGTCCCTTCGGATGTTGCAGATGAATCAGCGACCCGCGGCCTAACCGTGGCCCATTCAGGGGCACCGATTGCATCTCGTAGTCATGGCATTGAGTCATTGGTTCCAACTCACCGGGGATAGGGCGACCCAGCAGGTGCGCACTCGAATGCCCGGTAATAACCTCCGCAGCCCGATTCCAGAACACAATGTGGTTTTCAAGATCAATCAGGGCCAGTCCCTCGGGATACACATACAAGGCGGCCTCCATCAATTCGGAGCGATCCATCACGCAAGCCTCCCAATCCCTTCATCGGCAGCGCGCACCGCGACTTCATCCCGGCGTGCTTATTGGCAACCAGCAGCCACACGATCCCCGAAAAAAGGCGGAGCGTCTTTCCTGTTTAGTTCCCCACCGTCTCTGCCGACCCACGGGGGATGAAACTGGGTGCCCCATCCATCGGACGTCTTTGTCCTTGATCGATGGGTGGGATCCGATTGCGCTCCGGCGGCGCGCTTAGAGCATTTTTCTAGTAGATGTAAAGCGGCTTTGAAAGGGCACGGCTTTAGCCGCGCCGTAAAGAGTTAGGAATGAAAGGGATTTAGCCCCTGAGGGAACGTTTCGCACTCTACACCATCAGGAAAAATGCTCAATCGACACGACAGCAGGCGGCCTCTAAAAGAGTCCGCCAAACTGGTTGGAATTTTCGTAGGAGAATTCTAAGACGAACTGAATTTAGCTACGAGACTTTGGTTCCATTACGATCGGTCGTTGCCGCTGCAGCCTCGCCATTTCTCGGCAGGCGAACCACGAATCGCGTGCTTCCCGGTTTCGATTCAATATCGATCTTGCCACCGAATTTCTGCGTCACAATCCGGTGCACAATCTCCAGGCCCAATCCCGTTCCCGAGCCCTGCGGCTTGGTCGTGAAAAAAGGCTCGAAGATGTGCGGCAGCACCTCCGCCGCAATCCCCGCTCCATGATCGGTAATGCTGACCGCCAGCCACTGCGGCTCCGTCCATGTGGCAATCTCAATCGGCTCGTTGGCCGGCGAAGCATCGGCCGCATTATCGATCAGATTGGTCCACACCTGCGCCAACGCCGAACCGCGGCTCTCGATCGTTGCCGGGGATGCGTCAAAGCGCTTCACTACCGGGATCTGCTTGATGCGTAGCTTGTGGCCCAAAATCGTCAGCGTGCCCTGCAGGCTGTCATGCACGTCCACTACTTTCGAAGGCGACCGCTCATCATAAGCAAACTTCTTTACCGCCATCGCCAGGTCCGAGATCCGCGAAATACTCTCTTCAATCGCGCATACCTGCGACACGCTCGACACCAGCGCTTCCAGCCAGTTTAATGTGGTTGAAAACGCCTCCGCTTCAAAATAATCTTTGGCACACTGCAGTTCCCGCTGATTAAATCCGATACCTACAAGTGCGGGTCCTATCGTGTATGCGTTTTCTACTCCCGATGCCGCCAGCCAATCCGCCATCGCTTCTTCCGCGTCCGCCTGTTCCAGAGAACTCAACGCCGGCGCATGGCAGCCATTCAGCGTATGTTCCAACATGCCTCTCACGCAATCAAGCTGCTCGCGGGTCTTGGGCTTGTCGCTAAATCGCAGGCTCAATCGCTGCAGCCGCAACAGGTTCTCTCTCAACTGCGACGCTGCCCGTTTGGCCGCCGAACCAGGATTGTGCAACTCATGCATCAGCCCCGCCGACAACGTGCCTAGCGAGACCAGCTTTTCGCGGTGCAAGGCCTCTACCTGATGCGATTGCATGCGCTGCGACATATTCGTGAGCACGACTTTGCGCACCGCAGGGCAACATGCCATCATGGCCCAGAACGCATCTTCGCTGAATCGCAGTAACACGGAGTCTTCGACGGCACGAACGAAAAACGAGGATTGCTTCTTGCCCATCAACAGCGGAACTTCGCCAAAGCCTTCACCCGGCAGCGCCACTCCGACTTCCGACAGCGTGCCATCCGGCTCCGGACGTTGCGCCCGAATACCACCGGAGAGCACGAGCCAATAATAAAGTTGAGTCTCCTTGGGATCGACAACCGTGGTACCGCTTTCGGCCGTTAGCCGCTCCACTTCCGGCACGCCCGAAAGCTCGTCGATGTTCGTGTTGGCAAATACCTTTGACTCGCGCAGAGCGTCTGCGACATCGCGCAGAGCGATCGATTCAATTTCAACCGGTTTAACGCCCTTGCTCATCCCCGATTCCCCGTTCTCATCCCGTCGACCGCTATCTTAGAAACCAGCCAGGTATTGGTGCACAAACTGTACCGCAATTGAACCCTCACCTACCGCGGACGCCACCCGCTTTATCGATCCGTGCCGTACATCTCCGGCCACAAATACTCCCGGCACGCTCGACTCCAGCAAAAACGGCTCGCGCTGCTCCCGCCATTCCTTCGGCGGCTTACCGTCCACGCGCAAATCGCTTCCAGCCAGCACAAAGCCCTTTTCATCCCGCAAAATCGCCGGCGGCAGCCAATCCGTTCGCGGCGCCGCACCGATAAATACAAACAGAGAGCCGGCCTTTACCTGCGACTCGCCCTCGGGACTGCTCAGGCGCAGAGCGTCAAGATGCTCCTCACCCACCGCCTCAAGGACCTGTGTACAAGCCCTCACAACAATATTGGATGTGCGGCCGATCTCATCGATTAAGTATTTCGACATGGTGGCTTTTAGTCCCTTCCCGCGCACCAGCATAGTTACATTTCGCGCAAACTTGGCGAAATGCAGCGCCGCCTGGCCTGCGGAATTAGCCCCGCCCACCACATAGACGTCCTCATCCCGGCACGCGGAAGCCTCGACTAACGCCGCTCCATAATAAATTCCGCGTCCCGTCAGCCGATCTGATCCCGGAATGCCCAGCTTGTTGTACTGCACGCCCGGCGCCAGCAGCACCGCGTGGCTCGATACTTCGCGCCCGTCCGCCATCTGCACAAACCGGTACTGTCCCTCGACCCGCAGGCCCGTCGCCCGCTGCGTCACAAACTCGGCCCCAAATCGCGTTGCCTGAATGTGTGCCCGCCGGCCCATATCAGCCCCTGTGATACCGGCCGGAAACCCCAGGTAATTCTCGATCTTCGATGTCGATCCCGCCTGTCCGCCCGGCGCTTCCGGCTCGACCACCAGCGTGCGCAGGCCCTCGCTGGCCCCGTAGACCGCCGCTGCCAATCCCGCCGGTCCCGCTCCCACCACCACCAGGTCGTAAAATTCCTGGGTAGCCTGGACACTCAACCCCACTCGCGCCGCCAGCACTTCCGGCTCCGGATCAACCAGCGCGCTTCCATCCGGAAACAGCACCACCGGCAACTGTTCCGTCTCGAGCTTGCGTTCTTCCAGCAGCTTCGCCGCCTCTTCGCTGCCTATATCCAGCCACCGGTAGGGAATATGGTTGCAGGAGAGAAAACTCCGCACCGTATGGTCGCGCAATGACCAGCGATGGCCGATCACCCGCAATCCCTCAAATGCAGGCCTGTATCCCGCCTTCCAGTCATCCAGCAAGTCGGTCAGAACCGGGTAAAGCCTCTCCTCCGGCGGATCCCAGGGCTTATTCAGGTAGTAGTGAATCCGCGCCGTATTGATCGCCTGGATCGCCGCCTCGGTGTCGGCATAAGCCGTCAGCAGTACCCGTCGCGCCTCGGGATAGGAAGTCCGCGACCGCTCCAGAAACTCGACTCCCGTCATGCCCGGCATCCGCTGGTCGCTCAGCAACAGCGCCACCGGTTCCTCACGCGCCTTCACCTGTTCCAGCGTGTCCAGCGCCGCCTGTCCGCTGGCCGCACGCATCACCCGGTATTCAGCACCATAGTGGCGCCGCAGATCCTGGACCACCGCCTCCAGGACATTTACGTCATCGTCTACCGCCAGTAAGATCGGCCTCGCCATGTCTATTAGTCTAGGGCCTCGGTCTAGAGGTGCAAACATGCTGCGACAAAGGTTTCAGGCCGGACCAGTGGGCGTTCTTTCGCGTTACTAAGTGACACATTCGATGTAGAAACGGCCCTTTCACGCAAAAACTGCGGTTTTTTCGATTTCCAAATAGGATCGTTATGCCGTAATCTCTTCTGTAAGAAATATTGTCCGCTGATATTGCGCCCGCAGCCTGAAGCATCTTCGTGGTCCGTTTCAGTGTTGCAAATATGAGCACGCGCAGACTTTCGGTAAAGTCTGCCGATGACTAGGTCATGGGCTCAATCGGAGGCTTTTAAATTGAAAATCAGCATCCAATGTTTTACTGCTGGAAGCACGATCTCAATCTGGCTCGGTGAAGAAAGCCAGAAGAAGAGGCGTATAAAAATATGAACAAAATAATCCTTGCAGATTCTCAAGCTATCTTCAGGGCGGGGACAGCCAAGGTCCTGGCAATGGACGAAAACGTGCGGATCATCGCGCAGTGCTCCGATTTGGATCGCATGATGCACGCTGTCACCACGTTCCCCCACTCCATCGTCCTGTTTGCCGCCGCCCTCCGGCCCGATTTCATCCGTCTCCACAGCATCATCGACTCCGCCGGCAGCCACGGCATCGTGATCGCCGAAAACGGGGAAAATGCTTCAACCTATATGCAACAAGGGTTCCGCGGCGTCGTTTTTCGCAACGTCACCGGTACAGCCCTCGTTGAGTGCGTGCGCCGCGTCGCCATGGGCGACACCTGGTTTCCGCCGCAGCTCGTCGCTGTCGACTCTTTTGAAGTTGACATGGTCGGCACCCGCGTCCGTGACAGACTGACTCCAAAGGAGATGCGCATCGTCGCTCTCATCGTCCAAGGCTGCAAAAACCGCGAAATCGCTCTCCGCCTCAAGACCACCGAGCAGGTCATCAAAAACTATCTCCGCTCGATCTACGACAAAACCGGAGTCAGCGATCGCCTTGAATTAGCCCTCTTTACGATCCACCATCGCGTCCTGGCCCAGGCCGCCGCCGATATAGGCAGCAAACTCGAAGCCGAAGAGCAGGCCCAGGCCCCGCCGGCCGTGGCTTAGAAGCTTTCAAGGCGATTTTCTCGGGACAAAAACTGGCCAAATGAGCCCGAATTCTGCCAGCAATGAGGCCAAATCTGCGTTTCTTGAGCCTAAATTGACGTCTTTGAATGCTTTTAACGCCATTCCGACGCGGGCTACTTTCAGCCGACCAGGGCTTTGAACTCCGGATGCTTGTCGATAAGGTGCTTCGCCAGGGGACAGACGACATCGACCCGCAAGGAATTCTCCTTCGCATATTGAAACGCGGTCGTCACGAGTTCGAGTCCAATGCCTTTTCCGCGTAGCTTCTCAGCGACCTCGGTATGCCAGATCGTCATCCAGCCATGACCATCGGTTTCGAACTCGAGATAACTGACCTGCCCATCCTGCTCGAGCTCAAATCTGCTCTTGGTCACAGTAGTTGAGTTCTTCACATTGACCTCTTGTTTGGGATGCCTTCACGCTAGTAGCGCCGTGCATCCTGTCAACATGGCAGCCAAAGACGTCTCGAAATCCTTACCGAAATCGAGATGCATGGCTTCTAGTTCAGGATATTTCTCCACCAGTCGCAGTGAAATCTCTTGTCGTGAAGTCATCTGGGCCAGCCCTACCATCAGCGCATGTGTCCAGAGCATGAGCCGCATTCCCTGGCCGCGTTTCAGATTGAGCACCTGCTCCATACGCGCGGCAGGTCGACCAAGCAGCTCGAACATCCGAAATTTGAAATCCCGCAAGACACTGTCATCGACATTTTCTTCGAACACGGAATGAAGCAGAGCAATCAGACGCAGGAGCAGAGGACGATCGCCCAAAGTGGACGCGATGACCGACGCCAATGCGGCAGGACCCGCGCCTTGTTTGGGAAACCCCAACTCCAGGGCGTCAAACCAACCCTGAAACGAGTCGGCACACAACTCCAGAAACAGGGTTTCCTTGGTTTTGAAGTAAAGATAAACCGTGCCCTTGGCGAGACTTGCGCCTCGAGCTACATCGTCGATTGAGACCTCGCGATATTCACGGATCGAGAAAAGATGTCCCGCAGCCTTGAGAATGGCCGATCTCCGCTCCTCTTTGGCGCTATCACTGCACGCGCGCGTTCGAGGCGATCCATCTTTACAAAAGCACTTCACGGTTCCCCATCTGCGCCCAGGAGTACTTGACCACTCCCAGCGCCTGGATTCGCTCGCAGTTCGAGTTTCTCCATCTAGTTTGCTGCGTAGCCCTGCCCACAATCAACTTGAAATCAGCCGATCGGGGAAGCCATGGCGAGATTTCCCCAGCCCGGCGCTGCCACGCGATCGCCTCGCAGCAGGGCACGAAACCCTGTCCGCGCCACGAAGCGAGCAAACATCGTCTGCTTCTGCTCCGATTGGGCATTTTCAAACTTAACACTCTCCGCAAACTCCGTCTGCAGCGGATCGGGGCTGAGGGACGTGACCGTCACTCCAGTGCCTTTCAATTCTTCTGAGAGGGCCTCAGAAAATCCCAGCACGTAAGCCTGGGCCGCGCTATAGACGCTATGCAAAGGAATAGCAGCAAACCCTGCCGTGGAGGCCACATTCAGAATCCTGCCCCCACCCCGTGCAACCATGCCGGGCAAAAGCAGTTTTGTCAGCACCGTCAAAGCCACGATATTGGCTTGGATGATGCGCTCTTCCGTCTCCAGTTCGCTTGCTGCGAACTCACCATAAGCCCCAAAGCCCGCATTATTGACCAGAACGTCGACATTGATCTTCCGCTGCGAAAGTTCGGCGAACAGCGCATGTGCTCCGTTCGGCTCCGTAAGATCGCAGGCTATCGCAGTCGCATCCACGCGAAAAACCTTGCGGGCAGCCACGGCAATGCCCTCCAGCACAGGCTTCTGGTGCGACACCAGGACCACATTGTGTCCTGTGCCCGCGAAAAATGGCACCAGCTCGCTGCCAATTCCGGCGCTCGCCCCTGTGATAAGAACCGTCGGCCTCTCCGTACTTAAAGCCATCAACTGGCCTCCTCTTGCAATCCAAATGACCGCAAGTCATTTATAACTGACTTGCGGTCATAAATCAAGAAGGACGGTGCAAAAGGACGCCGTTATTCGCCGAATATCGCTTGGTATTGCTGTTTTTTATAACGTTCTCTGCAACACCGAAGTAACGCGCTGCGCCGGAGAAATCGTTATTGGCCTTGTGTCATGAATGCTGCCGCAACGATCGCGTCCAATGCGGAACTCTGTCTGGCCGCGTCGGCTACATCAAACGGTCCAGACCAGACAAGTCCAAATTCATAGTCCGAACCTTGAGCTTTCTTCCAGATGCTGTCTGCGTTTGTCATGGCAAACGTTCGATAGGAAGAGTTCGGGGTCGATGCGTAAAGCCGCGCGAGATTGCGAGCAAATATGCCTTTGAACTGAGGGCCATCTTCGCCACACTTCGGTTCGCAGGAGTCATGCAAGACGCCGTCCTTATCCGCCAAGTGGGTTATAGCTGCATCTGCAAATTGGTTGGCCTTGCGCAGGGAGGCCCGACGGCTCGCGAACTGGCTGAACTCGGCAAGACCGCCAAGGATGACACCCTGATTGTAGGACCAGGTGGTTTGGCCGTTGTTCTTACACGCCCTGGGATTCGATGAATTCAGTCCATCGTTGATGAGGTTCTGCGCGTTGATCATGCCGGATTTGGAGAACCACTTCCACTCGCGCTTGCTCCACTTTGCATAAGAAGACCGCTGCGAACCAGACGTGCGATTGGCCAGGTGCGCTGCGACAGAGAGGAACAGCTCGTTGGCGATTGCGTTCTTATACTTGTTGTCTTTGCTCCACCAGATGCCTCCGCCGCAAGTTCCAGTATCCCAGCCACCGGCCATATCCGCGAAGATAGTCTCCGCCATCTCCAGGTAGCGAGGCTCGCGCGTCAGATCGTAGGCGTCGATCCAGGCCAGCGCCCACCAACCTTCATCGTCGTAAAACTTGTTAATAAAGTTGGGACTAGTCGTTTGTGCCGCGGTGAATGTATGGGCGAGCGTGGGAACATGCTGCTGGGTCTTCAGGGCTCTCGAATAGTCGGCGAGAACAGTAATCGCATTGGCGCTGTTCCACCATCCCGTTGTCTTGTAGAGCCCGGTGCTCTCGTCGTACCACCCTCGGAGAGCCTCAACTCCCTCGGTCGCCTGCTGAAGATATTTTGACGACTTATCGGACTCATGAGCGGTTGCCTCATTTTGGCAGAACGCGCTCATTGCCATCCACACAGTCAAACCTGCAACAAGAAATCCATACTTCGCCCGCACTTTATGAGTCTCTCTTCCGTAGTCCCACGTGTCTTTGCTTGGATTACGTCTTATGCGATGGTCGCGGCAGACGCGACTGTGTTGGTGAATGTCATGCGGATTCCATGCTTCGGTCGCAGGATCACCATGGGGCGAGCCTCGATCGTTTGACCGGGGGCCAACTGGAAGTCGTATTTCCGGAGTAGATCACTCAAGATCATGAGGATTTGCAGCATGGCATAATTGCCGCCGATGCAGCCTCGCGGTCCGCCTCCGAATGGCAGATAGGTAAACGGCGTGCGCGCCTTTTCGCTGGCTTTAGTGAACCGCTCCGTATCGAAATTCTCGGGGTTTTCCCAGTAGCGCGGAGCGTGGTGCGCACCGTATACATACACAATGACCATCGAGCCTCGTGGTATCTCGATGTCGCCCACGCGGTCATCGGCAACAGCCATGCGGTCGATCATCCAGAACGGAGGATAGAGGCGGAGAGCCTCTTGAATCACTTGATTCGTGAATTCAAACTTGGGAACATCGCCGTGGCTCAGGGGCGCATCGCCAAGCACCGATTCAAACTCCCCCTTAACTCTCTCGAGGCAATCCGGACGCGAACTCAATAGATAAAGGAGCCACGATAATGCGTTCGACGATGTCTCATGGCCGGCAACCAGAAGCTGCATACTCTCGCTGAGAATGAGGTCATCGCTCATGCCTTCGCCGTCGCTGTAACGCGCATCCATCAAGGTCTGCAGCAGGTCGTGGCCGGGCGCTTCGTGGCGGCGCTTCTTGATGTATGCGAGCAGCACTGCGTCGGCGCGGGTTCGCATTTCCTCGTGTCTGCGCAGTTCGCCCGAGACAGCGAACCACGGATTCAAGTAAGGCTGAATCGTCTGCCGAACGATGAATTCCTGGACGGTGCAAATGGTATGGCTGACGAGGTTGATGTCTTCATCCCGCAACCGCGCGCCAAACAGTGATCGGGCGACCATCGCAAAGGTGATTTTCATCAACTGTGGATAGATATCGACAGCGCCACCGCGGACCTGTCGATCAAAATCCCGCAGTGACTCGGCCAGCGAATCCTGCATGATCAAGGACAATGCATCGAGTTGCTTTCGATCGAAGCCCTTCTGGATAAGGCGCCGTTGCGTACGCCAGGCTTCTCCGTGGGTCGTTAGCAGACCTTTCCCCAGGAAATGGCCCATCCGCTTTACTTGAATCTCAGACTTTTGGTAGTTCTCCGCATTGGTCTTCAAAACATGCTGAATGACCGCCGGATCGATGGTGACTATCGCTTCTTTAAGACCACCCAGATAGAAGCGGAACGTGTCACCGAACTCCTCGTTGTACTTGCCCAAGACCTGCACAGGATTGCCAGCCATGGCGCTGGAATCTGCAAAGCTGCGTAATCGCGACACAACGGGAATTGGCTTCGATGATGTCATACCCAACCATCCTGGTACTTTTCGCTAACCACGTGAGAGTTAATGTTACTCAAAAGAAGTGGTAGCTGGGCGCATGCAAAAGGCTAATCCCTTGGAATCAGTTTTCGCTTCCCAGTTGCTTCAAAAGTATCAGATGATGCCAAACGGCGCGGGTCATGGTGGGGTGCTGGCGGTAGGGAACCCCAAACTCCGCGGCAGTTTCTCTAACGATCCTGGTCAGCGGCGCATAGTGGGTATGACACACGAAGGGGCACAGATGGTGGACGACGTGATGGTTGAGCCCTCCCACCAGCCAACCGACCAGCGGGCTCTCCGTCGCATAATCGGCCGTGGTCGCGAAGATGTGATAAACGCCGTTTTCAAACTCTCCACGGTTGGCGGGGAAGTAGGTGCTGTCGATGGTGTGGGTTGACTGAAAGACGAGCGTCACACTTAAACCGACAACCAAATGCACCAGCAGGAACGCCCCGGCGACCAGCCAGGGCGATATCCCCAGCACCATAACCGGCAAAACCAGCATGTAAGTAAGGTAGAAGGCCTTGCCGGCAAACAGGATGGCATATTCGCGCAGGGGATGATTGGCGCGCTTCAAATAGTCGTGAGTTCCAAAGAAAAAGCACTGGAAATCGCGAAAAAAGACATAATCCAGGGAGAAAAGCGCATAAAAAATCAGCGCATAGATGTGCTGGAACCGGTGGTACGGCATCCGAGAGTCATAGGGGGTGAAGCGAAAGATCCCGTGGCCCGACAGGGCGTCATCTTCGCCGTGAAGATTGATGCAGGAATGATGGCCTCGATGATGGAGAATGCGCCACATATACGAACTGATTCCGCACAGATCGAAGACATAGTTCAAGGTTTTGTTAACCAGCGGATGCCTCGAAATCGCGTTGTGATTGCTGTCGTGGGCAATGTTCAACAAAAGGAAAGTCTGCGCCAAACCGCCCAAAAGATAGAGCGCAACAAACTTCCATGAACCGGGTCTAAAGGCATACAAGGCGATCCATGTCCCCGCGAGAACCGCCAGTCCGATAGCAATCTTGCCCCACATCGTCGGATCGGCTTTTGGGGAAATTTCATGGTCGGTGAAAAACCTATCCAGACGACGACGCAAGACCCTTGGAAAGGTAGGCGCGCCGGGGGAATCGATCATCGGCGACGTCAAGCACTCCGATGGTACAAGGTCCGCCGTCTCCGGTTCTCGATCAGTCACCGCCTCGATTTTGAACGCCAACGGCGCCTCCGCGATCTGGTATTTGGGCCTGATGCGGAATCATCGCACCGGTTACCCTGCCCCGCAGCGAAACTATTACTGCGCCGCCGACAGCCTTGCTGCGCAATTGTAGTTTGAGCCTTGAACGACAATCAAGAGAATTCAGAATGGAGGATGCCCAGCCTCGGCGGCTCACGATTGAAAGATAAGATGCGTGGCAATGTCCAAATGCTTTGATAACATATATCCACCAATGAACCGTAACGAACAGGCTTAGAAGTTCGACTGTGCTTCATAAGTCTCCTTCGCGTCCAATACGGCAAAAAAAGGAGAACTTCCTTTCCCCAGCGAGTCGAGCGACGCATACGCTCAGAAAAACTACCTCTATATGCGGAAAGTCGGCCCGCTTGCATTTCACGTTCGCACTAAGAGACCCAATCCTGTTCCACCTCGCTTGCTGAGGAGGAATTTTCAGTTATTGGCTTGCGTTCTACTCACCTTCGGAGGATCGCTGATTGATGACGGCGTCAATTTTAGACCACTTGGATAGCTTGGCAGATGAGCACCCGGATAAACTCCTCTATTCGTATCTTGATGTAAACGGCTATCCGATCGAAAGCTACACCTACGCGTCATTCCTCTACCGAGCGCAGGCGATCGCCGGTCATTTGCTCAAGGCGGCCCGTTTCGCTGCAGGCGATCGGGTTCTGCTTGCCTACCCGCCTGGGCTTGAAATGATCTGCGCCTTCTTTGGTTGCGTGCGCGCCGGATTGGTCCCCGTGCCGGTCTATCCCCCCAGTTCGCGCGGCTTCCAGAGTGCCCTCTACAAGATGGTCCACATCGCAAAAGATTGCCAGGCCTCCGCAATCTTGACGAGCAGGGAATACCACGCATCTCTCAAGACCAATCTCGCCCGCAGCGGCGTCTCGGCCTCCGGTGTTGACGTGGATTACATCTCCGGTCTTCCCTGGATCACCACCGAAGACTTCGTGGACGCGCTTTCGGATCGCCCAGTTTTCAAGCCATCGAACATTCTGTTCCTCCAGTACACGTCGGGTTCGACCATGGAGCCGAAGGGCGTAATCGTAACCCACGAAAACATTCTGAGTACCTGTCCGCTGGTGATCGACCATCCCTCGCCGGTTGTCGTTTCGTGGCTGCCGCAGTACCACGACATGGGACTCATAGGGTGCTATCTGTATCCGGCACTCAGAGGCGGCACCACCTACGGATTCGCTTCCATGGACTTTATCCAGAGGCCGATTTTGTGGTTCGATGCGATCACGACCTATCACGCTACCGCTACGGCTGCGCCCAACTTTGCGTACGATTATTGCCTGCGTGCCGGTCGGTTGTCGCGCGAGAGCCTCGAGAATTGTGATCTCAGCTCGCTTCGCGTCTTGATGTGCGCCGCCGAGCCCGTTAAGCCGGACACCTACACCCGTTTCCTCGAAGCTTTTCAGCCGTTCGGACTCAAGGCCGAAAGCTTCTATGTCGCTTACGGTCTGGCCGAAAATACTCTGGCAGTCACCCTCGGCGGCCGCAGCATTGTTTCCGTCAACAAGCGTGCCCTCGCGCTCGGCAAGGCCCGCATGACCACCGAGGTTTCTGAGATCGATGGTGCTACCCAGATTGTTAGCTGCGGAACCTCGCTCCCCGGCATCGACGTTAAGATCGTCGATCCCGAAGGCCATTTCCCCCTCAAGCCAGAGCGCGTTGGCGAGATCTGGGTAGCCGGAAGCGGTAAGTGCCTGGGTTACTGGAATAATCCTGAATTGACCCTCAAGCAGTTTCGCGCGCGCCTTGTCGACGATACTCCCTACGACGACGGCTACCTTCGCACCGGCGACACGGGATTCCTGCACAAAGGCGAACTCTACGTCTGCGGCCGCATCAAGGACATGATTATTCTTCGCGGCCAGAACTATTACCCGCAAGACATTGAAAACGTCGTCGAGAAATCGTCCAGCCTGATTCGGCACAACTGCATCGCCGCATTCCAGATTCAGGAAGACAGTGAACCTGCGCTCGCCATCGTTGCCGAAGTCAAAAACCCCAAGGTGATCCCGGATGCGCGCAAGATAGCGGCCGCTGTCCGCAACTATCTCAACATGGAAGTGGCAGTCATCTCCCTCATCGCGCCGCGTGCAATCCCTAGAACGAGTTCGGGAAAGATCATGCGCCACAAGACCAAGCAGATGTGGCTCGAAGATCAGTTCACCGTTCTCTCCGACTTTTCGCGCGAAAAAGACGCCGGAAACACCGCTGCCGACTCCGACTTAAACTCCACTTTCGCCGAATTGAAAGCCAGGTATAACCTAACCGGACAGGAATCGTACAATCTTGTCGAAGCCGGCTTGGATTCTCTCGATCTCGTCGTATTCATGCACGAGCTCAAGGAACTGCTCAAAGATAAAGGCGCAGAGTTGCTGGCCAGGCAGGTCGATATCGGCGTCATTCAGCGTGTTAGCGTAGCCGAATTGTTTGGACTGGCCGAGAAGCTCGAGCGCGCTCCTGAAGAAGCGTTGTTTCATCTGCGTCATTCACTCGCCGCTTTCCGCGACGAGCAGTGTGCCGCTGAGAAAGAGATGATGAGCAATGACAGGAAGCTCATCTTCGAGCCTCCGGTGCCGTCGCCTCTGCCGGAGATACCCATCATGAAGAGGGTGCTGCTGACCGGTGGAACCGGATTCATCGGACCTTTCCTCATCAAAAGCCTGCTCGAGCAAACTAAGGCGAAGATCTATGTTCTCGTCAGGGCCTCAGACGAAAAGCAAGGCAAGAAAAGACTGCGGGCGGCAATGGATTCAATGGGGCCTTGCGGCGTGGGACTGATGGAGACGTTCGAAGCTCGTGTTATGCCTGTCTGCGGCGATCTGGGCCAGCCAAAGCTGGGCTTGATGCAGGAAACCTGGGACTTCCTCGCCCGAGAAATCGACACAGTCTTCCATAACGGCGCAACCGTCAACTACCTCTTCAACTACGACCTGATGCGCGACGCCAACGTGATGGGAACCAATGAAATCGTAAGATTGGCCTTCGAAGGACGAGCCAAAGAATTCAACTATGTCTCGACTACCTTCGTGTTTGGCTGGGCGGTCAAATCCGTCCTCCATGAGACCGATATGAACGAAGACATGGAGCTTCTCGATTTCGGATACAGTCAAACCAAATGGGTAGCGGAACAGGTAGTTTTCGATGCTCGACGGCGTGGGCTATCAGCCCGGGTTTTCCGGCCCGCTCTCGTCAGTCCTTCTGTCAGCGGCGGAGGCAATAACTTCGATATCGCCGTTCGCCTGGTGGCCTTCATGATCAATCACGGCATTGGCGTCGATACCCTCAACCAGGTCAGCTTTGTTCCCGCCGACATTGTTGCCAATAACATCGTCGCCATCTCTTCCACTCCTGGTACTGCCAATAAGACATACCATGTCACGCGCGACGATTACTCCAACATGATGGATATTACAGGGCTCATTACCAAGGCGACTGGGCGCAAATTTGAAGGATTCGCTCTTCCTGATTTCGTTCCCGAGCTGATTCGGAGATGCCGCAAGGAAGACCTGCTCTTTCCGCTTCTGGACTTTCTTGTCGGCTCGGTCGATAACATTTCCGCTATGGAATTCAAACGCTACGACAGCTCCTCTTATCAAACGGCCCGCGATGCTTCCGTATGGGGCAAACAGGACCCGTCTCTCGAAGACACTGTCAATGGCATTTTGAAATTCATGCATCGGAAGGGAATTATTTCGGTCGCTGCTCGAGATACACACGAGGTTGGCCAGGTTAACTCTGTCCTGTCGAGCGAAAGACTTCTCGACTATCCGACTGCGATGCCAGCTACTTCTTAAACACCAGCTTCTCCGTGATCCGCTGGCCCGTTTCTAACGTGCCGGCGGTGGAGAGGGTCATTTGTTTTCCATCCGCGGACACAACCCATCGGTCCTTTTGAGTCACTTGATCGTCCCGTCGGTAAATCGCATCCACGGTGTGAGCATCGACCTGTTGCAGCGTCACGGTGTCGTTGCGCCCGTTTCTTACGTCGTATTGCTTTCCGTCAAAGCGAGCGGTATAGCTGAATTCGCCCGCAAAACGAATCCCACCCTGCCCATCAGCCTCGATCTTGAGTGCCATGCCTTGCCGCAATCGCGTCTTGCTGAGATCCTCTGTCCACTCGCCAGCGAACAGATTATTGCCTACCTTCGCGCCTCCGCTTCGCAGCCACACGGTCGTCTGATCGGGCTTTCCCCTGGGCGCCGTCGTGACCGTTAGCTCGTTCCCATCCTTCGATAGTTTTTCGCGAACCGTCGCCACCAGCGTTCCGTCTTTTTCTTCTTTGACCTCCGCTTGCCTCTTACCGATCCGACGCAGTTCCGTTTGATTGAACCCCAGATTGCCCGGCGCGGACGTCACATGTCCGGTCCCATTGGCAGTGAAGTCGAAGTGGGTTTCGCCCGACATCACGATATGCAACCCGTTATGAAGGGGCGTAATCGACAATCGGTTCGGAGGATCGAGAGAAGACTGCGCCGAGGTGAGCGTCCATGAACCAACGCGAGGATCGGCCACTCCTGATGCGACTTCCGGTGGGATGGCGGCGAGCAGTCCAAGCAACAGAAAAGTAAAAATTGATCCTCCTAGATCGATCGGGAAGAGTTTAGCAGATTCAAACAACTATGAAGTTAACTTCGTCCCAAGGGTAGCCTCACGATCTTAATCGGAGGCTAAAACAGACCGAGAACGCAACACTTCTTTCGCTTGTTCGGCGCTTCTCCACCGCCGACGAGTTTCAGTGACGCCCATCTCGTATGACATGATGAGTTCCATGGATGTGCGCCGTCTTTGGGTGTCGGGAATCGTCTTTGCAGCAGCCATCGCACTTCTTCCATTCTCTTTTCACGCCGAGCGCCACCTCGAGACCGCTACTCGTGTCGAAGGAAGCCAGGCCGAAACAGTCCGCCAAGAGTTGGCCACTCGCTTTCGGTCCCCATTCGTTGATCGTGTTGTGCTGGTGGTCCAGGGGCTCCCACCTGCCGATTCCGAACAGGGTGGCCAAGCGCTGGAGTCTATCGTGACAGCTTTGCGAGAGCAGCCCGGAATTTCCGGCGCGGTGTCCTATCTCGAAATGCGCGATCCCATCTTTCTCGGCCCCGGAGGTGGAACGTTTGTGCTCGTCGGACTCTCCTCGACCGATGCCCCAGGCGAGCTTCTCGTTCCCAAGATTCACCAGTTGGCAAGCTCGCTTGAAAATCAACTGCGGAGCCGTTATCCAGCGGTGAAGCTGGAACTCACAGGCGAAATCCCACTCAATTTCGATATACGGAAAACTAGCGCAGACGATGTCAAACAGGGTGAAGCGCTGGTGATTCCCGCGACACTCGCACTGCTCCTCTTGGCTTTTGGAAGCCCGATCGCCGCTGTCATCCCATTGGTGGTTGGCCAGCTTGCCATCGCAACGGCTCTGGCCATTACGGGATTCCTGGCCGAGCGCTGGCACTTGTCTATCCTGGTTCAGAATTTGGCCACTATGCTCGGCCTTGGCCTGGGCATCGACTATGCGCTCCTCATGGTCAGCCGCTTCCGTGAAGCAATCGCCGCTGGCAACGACGGACCCACTGCCTCGCGTCTCGCGGCCCGCCAGGCAGGCCGCACTCTCTTGATTTCAGCCTCCACCGTTGCTATCGGATTCCTCGCCCTCCTGACCGTTCCCATCAGCGAAATCCGTTCCATCGGTATCGCTGGATTCCTGGTCGCGGGCATCAGTGTTTTGCTCACAAATACGCTGGTTCCGTCAGTGCTTGCGTTGCTCGGCTCTCGAATCGATCTTGCCCGATTACCCTTTACCGCTAAATTAGACGCCCGTCGCGCGGAGTGCACCGGCCAACGCTGGCGCAAGTGGGGAAAGGTGATCGTCAAGCATCCATGGCTAGCCCTCCTTGTCGCCGGCACGCCTTTGCTACTGCTCGCCTGGCAGGTAACGAAGCTCGATACGAGTCTGCCTCGAGGCGACTGGCTTCCCCAGGCAGCCGAGTCAGTCCACGCGCTTCACACTCTTCGTGACATGCATCGCGACGGCATCGTTCAATCGATGCGCGTCATTGTCGAACTTCCAAAAGATTCCATCGCGCAAACCGACGCCGGTTGGAATGTGCTCGATCGTGTCACCAAGCAACTCGCCAGCGACCCGCGTTGTGACCGCGTGATTTCGATTACTACGATTGCCGAGGGCAACCGTTCGTCCCTTCTCGACCTTTCGCGCGAGACGCGTCGAACATTTCTGAGTAGTGACGGACGAGCGGCGCTGCTTGAGGTGCTGCCCGCAAGTTCGGTCTCCCTGCGCGATCAGGTTGATTGGGTACGCGACCTTCGCAAGACCGGTCCCTTGGCGCTTACCGGAGTGCCCGGCGCCACACTTCTCGTCGGCGGCATTCCAGCTCTCAACGCCGATTATGAATCAATCATCAGGCACCGCTTTCCATCCGTAACAGCCCTCGTCGTGGCCGGCACGCTCTTTGCTCTCCTCTGCGGCTTCCGATCGATCTTCGCCGCGTTGAAGGCCATCGTACTCAACTTAATTTCGGTCGCGGCATCCTTCGGGGCACTGGTATTAGTCTTCCAATACGGACACGGAAGTCGCTTCCTCGGAGTCCCCGGCGGAACCGGCAGCGTGTTTCCCCTTGTCCCGATCGTTACCTTTGCCATCGTCTTCGGATTGAGTATGGATTACGAAGTGTTTCTGGTCGCGCGCGTCCTCGAAGCCAGGCGAAGCGGGCTCAGTGAAATCGATGCGATCCCCGAAGGTATGGCCCGAACGGCTGGCTTGATTACGAGCGCCGCTGCCATCATGATCGTGGTTTTTGCGGCCTTCACCTTCGGCAATTTCTTAGTCGTCAAGATGATCGGATTTACCTTGGCTGTCGCCGTTTTGATTGACGCGACCCTTGTTCGTATCGTGATCGGTCCCGCGCTTCTTCGCATCGCAGGCGACTGGAACTGGTGGCCTGGTGGCCTCGCCCCATCCCGTAACTCGTCGATGGAAATGAATCGGTTGAGCGGTCACAAATAAGGGGATTGTCGTTTTATGGAGAGTCGCAAACGAGGCGAAGCAAGCTACACACGTCGGCGTTTTTTTAGAACCTCGATGCTCGCTACGGGTACGTTTCTGGCCTGGGGCATGACCCGAAGCAAAGCCTTCGATATACCTGCACTCGACGAGACTTTAGCGCGCTTGGAGGGGGAAATAGGCGGACGCCTGGGCGCCGCGCTGCTCGATTGCGGTACCGGCCGCGTATCTGGCCACCGTCTCGACGAATCATTTCCCATGTGCAGTACATTCAAGGTTCTCGCCGTCGCTGCAGTCCTCTCTCGAGTAGATCGAGGAACGCTGAATCTTCACCAGAGGATTCCCATTGCGGCTGCTGACATCCTCAGTTACGCGCCGATTACGTCGCAGCATGTCGGCGCTTCGGGAATGACCATTGCTGAACTGTGTGAAGCGGCGATTACCGTGAGTGACAATACGGCAGCAAACCTTCTTCTCAACTGCCTTGGTGGCCCGGCCTCTGTGACCAAATTCGCGCAATCGCTCGGTGACTCATATACTCGCCTGGATCGCATTGAGCCAACTCTCAACGAAGCTACTCCCGGTGATCCTCGCGATACCACCACTCCACGCGTTATGGCCCAGGACCTCAAGGCGCTAATGCTTGGGAACGCTCTCAGCGCCTCCTCGCGAGCGTTCCTCAAAGATTGGATGGTACAGTGCAAGACCGGAGATCAGAAGATTCGGAGTGCTGTTTCCAAGGAATGGTTGGTCGGCGACAAGACCGGTTCAGGCAGCCACAACACTTCGAATGACGTTGCTATTCTATGGCCAGGTTCCCGACCGCCGCTCATTCTATCGATCTACCTGACAGGCCTGAACTCAGACTCGTCTGGCGCGCAGGCCGATATGATTGCCGGTGTGGCTCGCACTTGTCTTCGTGTCGCAGGCTCTGAGTCTCGCGTTCAAATCAAATAAGCAACCGCTCGAAAACCGTACTTAGAGTACCCAAATGGCAGACTTGAAAGACAGTATCAAGGTTCTGATCGTAGACGACCATCCGGTCGTCAGGCTGGGCTTGCGGACTATGCTCGAGAGCGAGGGAAACATCTCCGTCACGGGCATGGCCGGTTCCGCGAAGGAGAGCTTCGCCGAAGTCCAGAGGTTGAGACCCGACGTTGTTCTAATGGACCTGCGAATGCCTGAAATGGAAGGCCCGGAGGCGATCGCAGAGCTTCGCCGAATCGATCCGTGCATACGCATCCTGGTATTGACCAACTACGAAGAAGATGAATACATATTCCGGGCGTTGCAGGCGGGTGCCATGGGCTACCTCCTCAAAAACACGCCTCAAGACGAGATTGTTCGGGCGGTGGAGATGGTCCACGCCAACAAGCGTTGTGTCCCGCCTAACATCGCCAAGCGATTGCTTGAGACTCTTGCTCGCGAGGAACTAAGTCAACGCGAACTCGAGGTACTCAAACTCGTGGCCGTCGGGCTGACCAATAAAGAGATTGCGCAGCGACTGTTTATCAGCGCCAAGACCGCCCGTAATCACGTTGCCAGTTGCCTTGAGAAACTGGGCGTTAGTGACAGAACGGAAGCGGCCACCACTGCCGTCCGGCGTGGACTCATTCGCTTGTCCGAGTGACGATGCGGCAGAGTCAGCAGTGCACGCAGCCGACCGGCCTGGTAGTCAACCGCACCGGAAATTATGAACCACGGAGCGTGTCTTTCAATATCCTGACTAATCCGTTTCGAAATCTTCTCTCTTGCAGGCTGGCCTTGACGTGCACTTGAGTTCCTTGTCCGGGAGTACTGAAAATGTCCAATGTTCCCGACACGTTCCGCGCTCTTTTTTGCATTCCAAGTATGCCGAATCCCGCTGTTTGCGGCGTGTATTCAAACCCGCTGCCATTGTCATCGATGGCGAGTTCCACGCTTCCCGCTTCGTAGGTCAAGATAATCTTCAGGGTCGTCGGATCTCCGTGCCCCACGGCGTTGGCGATCGCTTCCTGACCGATATGCAACAGGGCATCCGCAAGACGAAGACTGAGCGATACCGGATTTCCCTTCAGTTCTGCCAGCGTTTTTATCTTGTCTCCCGCGGTCTTCCGCGCCGTCTCTGCCAATGCACCAAGAAGATTATGTTGGATCTTCGGCGAAGCCGACCCCAGCATGGCGATGGTTCTGCTGGCCTCCTCATGACAACTGCGCACAAGCTGATACGCGACGTTCAATTGTTCGGCGATATGATGCGAGTCCAAGTGCTCGTCGCGAACGATGCTGCGTCTGATCCCTTGGATCTGATAGCCAACACCCGCGAATCCCTGCGCCATCGTGTCGTGAATCTCGTGAGCCAGTCGCTCCCTCTCGCGCGTAATCGTATCCGCTTTCCAGGTCCTGAATCGAAAATAAGAAAGTTGGCTCAGTAGCGCCAGCCCCAAAACGCCTGCGAATAACATCCCCACATGCCACGGTGTCCACCACGGCGGGCCCTGTACAGAGACTGGATGCTGCACAAACGCGGCGTGCAGTTCCAGGTCGTGATAGTCGCCCCATGTCGCCGGTTCTATGTTAATGTTGCGCCACTTCGCGTTGGCGTTCAGTGTTCGCAACCCGAAGCGTCCGCTCTTGACGCACCAGTTTTCGTGAAAGGCTATCCATGCAGTTTGTCCTGTCGCCAGGTTGGTCACCGAGGACGCGATATGACATCCGTAAGCTGTGACGCGCAAACGGTACCAGTTGGAAGGGCGAATGCCGCCCGGTATCGTTACCGGCAATACTTCGATCCAGGCATAATTTGCGCGACCGAGTACGAGAGTTCCATCCAGGCTTCGAAGCCCGACGAAGTACCCGTTGTATGCGTCAACGCCTTCCGCCTCGTCATTGGTTCGAATGACAACGCCCATATCCGCTGCGGGACCATCGAACCAAATGTCGGTATTGAGTGTGTAATTGCTCCAATGGCTCGAACCGGCCAGGAGCTTGGCTCCCCTTTCAAAAGAATTCGATTTCACCGCGCCATCGACGATCTCCCAACGCCCACCAAAAGATGTCCACTGGTTCATGTTTCGAGGCTCTAGCTGATAAGTAACCGACGGAACAACGTCTGATGTGCGCCGACCCTGGAACCACATCGACAAGGCAAATGCTATTGCGGCAATTCCGGAAGCGAGCGCCAGCAGGCGAGTCGACCTTGCGCCCATCACGCCCATGTTTGCACTCTCCTTTTATTTCCAACTTGCTAGCTCGTGCCGCAGAGGATTACGTTTCACCATATCAATCGGGCCCTGTCCGCAGTGATGGGTCATGTGACCTATCTGTATTTGGGTCCATCGCCCCATTGTGCGTATGCGATGCGTCAGCCTAGTATTTCTGGCCGGCAGGCAAGTTTAAAGAATCGCGTGTTGAAAAGGTTTACATCCCTTGTTCGGCAGCCCGCGGAAGATCAACCACAATTGCTTTTTCTTTCTACAGGAGGCACTCAATGCAGCAAATCTTGCACGGTAAATATACGAAGCTTCTCTTTGACATTCCCATCAAATCACTCGCCCTTGTGGCCATGCTCGCCGTCTTTCTCTTCAGTTCTCCGGTTGCTCGCGCGCAAAGCACCACCAGTCAGGTCAACGGCACAGTGACCGACAGCAGCGGTGCCGTGGTAATCGGCGCCGGCGTCAAATTGACCAACGTCGCCACAGGCATCGTTTATACAACCACGACCGAAAACCTCGGCATGTACCATCTTACGAATCTTCCTCCCGGCACTTACACGATGGATGTGACGAAGGCCGGCTTTGCCACGCAGAAGATCGAGGCCTTCAAACTGGTCGTCGATCAACAGTTTCAGCAGAATATTAGTTTGGCTGTCGGTCAAACCACGCAAACCGTTTCAGTGGCCGCCGCGGCCCTGCTCCTCGATACCGAAAGCTCCGAACACACTCAGCTCATTGAAAGCCAAACCATCGACAACATGCCGTTGAACGGCCGCGACTATCTGCAACTGGCGCAGCTTTCGTCCGGCGTCGCTCCCGTGGTTCCAGGCATGCAGTCTCCTGCCACCGGATGGAGTGCCCAGGGTACAGTCGCAATCGTCATGGGCGGTTTGAGAGAGGACGATAACAGCTACCTCTACGACGGCATTGAAACGCGTAACGCCTGGTATGGCGCTGCTGGCCTGTTGCCCGATCCCGACATGATTCAGGAATTCAATACAGAGAATTCCGGTTCTTCAGCTCAGTATGGCGTCGGCGGCGCCTTCGTCAATGTGGTTACCAAGGGCGGTTCCAATCAGTTTCACGGTAACGCTTACGAGTTCATTCGCAACAACGACTTCGACGCGCGAAACTACTTCGACCAGGGCGCGCCGCCTCCGTTTCACCAAAATCAGTTTGGAGCAAGTGCCGGAGGTCCTATCAAGCGAAACAAGATGTTCTTCTTCGCCAACTATGAGGGTTTTCGCCAGATCCAGCCTAATGACGATTTCAATCTTGTTCCGAATGCGCAACAGATTGCCGGCGACTTCAGCGCCGATAGCAGCCAACTCTACAACCCCTACGTCCTCGATCCCACTACGCCAACCGGCTATGCAATACTGCCTGGCAACATAGTTACCAATGGACTCATGAATCCCATTGGCCAAAAGATATTGGCATTGATGCCGGCGGCGAATGGCTCCTACAACAATGGTACGCAAAACTACTTCAACGTGGCCAATTCAACCAACAACTGGAACCAGGTAAGCGGCCGGTTCGATTATTCGATCTCAGGCAAAGACACATCGTTTGTGCGTTACACTGCCAACTATCAAACCGCTGTAACCAACGGTCAGACCACACATAATCAGCAGGTCTTTCCATCGTCGCCAAAGAATCTCACGGTCGGCTGGACTCATGTCTTTTCACCCAACCTTGTCAACAATGTCCGTTATGGCTGGACTCACACTGCGGTCGGTCTGCAGCGCGGCGACGGTTATAACACAGCACTCGCCAATCCCCTCGGTCTGCAAGGTCAGGACACGCAACCGGGCGGCGATGGTTATCCCAGCATCGGCATTACCAATTACTTGAACCCCGGTTCGACGAATGGAACCGATCTTGTCCGCGAAGGTTTGAACATGTGGACGGAAAGCCTGATGTACCAGAAGGGCAAGCACCAACTCACCGGCGGATTCGACATTCGTTACGAGCCCATGTACCTCTATGAGGATTGGTCGGCTACTTCTATCGGCTTCAATGGATCCTACAGCGGAGATCCCGTTGCCGATCTGCTGATGGGTGTTCCGAATACTACACGAACCGCGCTTGGCGATCCCACCATGAATCTTCACATGTGGTACCAGGCTTACTACGTCGAAGACAATTACAAGGTCAGTCACAATTTCACACTGAATTTCGGCGGGCGCTGGGAACATCGCCAGCAGCCGATTGAAGCGCACAACCGTGTAGGCACCTTCGACATTGCTACCGGTCAAGACCTTACCTATCCGAATACAACTGGCCTCGGGCTCGGCAGAAATATGGTCAAGCCCATCTATACGAATATCTCGCCGCGGTTCGGCTTCAACTGGACTCCCTCTGTCAGTCGTGGTCTCGATGTAAAGGGCGGCTTTGGAATGTATTTCCTGCAGCCTAACATCAACCAGTACGAAGTCGAAGTTGATACTACCCAGTTATACGAGGTAGACAGCTTCAATAATCCTGCTGTCGGCAAGCCGCTCGCTTTCAGCTTGAGCGACTTGTATTCGCCGACGATGACTAACGGTAACTTCTCCGGCGGCGGTCCGACCGTTTCCTTCATTCAACCCAACGGCAAGACGCCTTACGCTTATGAGTGGAACCTTACCATTGATCACACGATCAAGAATTGGCTGTTTGAAGTCGCCTATCTTGGCAGCGCGGAACATCACTACGAAGAGCGCCCCGAGATCGATCCGCTCAACACCGACGGTGTCGGCAGCGTGTGGACACAATACAGTGGCGTTCAAGAGAATACTGAATCGGGAAGTTCAATCTACAACGCCCTGATCGGCCGCGTCGAGAAGAGGTACAGCTCCGGCTTCTCTCTGATGGCGAACTACACGTTTTCGAAATGTCTCGGCATGCCTTGGCAGGACGAATTCAATGCCCACATCGATATGCATCTCGATCGCGGGCATTGCGCCGAAGACATCAGCGACCTCTTCACCGCCAACGGCATCTACGAGCTTCCTTTCGGACACGGCAAGGCATTCCTCAACCGCAGCACGTTAGTGGATGAGTTTGTCGGTGGCTGGAAGTTTGCCGGGATCGCGCAACTTCGCACTGGACCGTGGGAAACATTGGGCAGCAACCAGAACGTCGGTTTCTTTGACAATTCGTTGCCTGATGTCATCGGCCCAGTGAATAATCACTCACTACACGGTGGATTGGGCAGAAACGGAAGACTGGGCCCCTACTTCAACACGCAGAATGTTGTACCAGTGCATGGGATCGGCGTCGATGCACAGGGCAACTCAGGGAACCACAACACTCAAACCCCGGGCTCGGAAGACTTCGATCTTTCCGGCTACAAAGGATGGAGGTTCGCAGAACGTTGTAATCTGACTTTCAGAGCGGACTTCTTCAATGCCTTCAATCGCGTCAATTTTGATCCCGAGCAGACCAACTCCACGAACAGCAACTTCGGCTACGTTTCAAGCGCGAACGCCGCGCGTGAAATCCAACTCAGCTTGCGCTTCGATTTCTAGGCGCATGCATGTATTGCGGATGAGGCCGTTTGCCGCGCTTGCTCTCGTCGCCGCCTTTGCTGCTGTCAGCCTGACTGGCTCGACAGCAGCAGCGGCGACAGGGCAAGCAGGCGCTCGCCCCGCACACCAATCCGATTCCGCCAAGTGTCCAGCATCCTCGGAACTAAGAAATTCACTCGGCAAGGCGAGTTCTCAAATAACCCAGGCAGACCATAAAGGAGCGATCGAGACGCTGACCCCGCTCTCATCACAGAACTGTGATGCGCGTGTCAGCCTCTTGCTTGCGGCCGCTTTCGAAGCCGGCGGCCAGGGAAGTGAAGCTCAACAAACACTGGAGCGGGCTCATTCCGTTTGGCCAAACAACAACAGCGTCGCAGCCTCTCTTGCACGACAATTCATGATCGTCGGCCAGGCAGACAAAGCCGCACACGCCCTGGCGCGTTTTCATCCGACCGCAACGACGCCGCAACAGGAGATGGATGAGGCCGTGGTCGTATTCATTGCTGCCCACCAACTCATTCAGGCGCACGCGTTCGCTGAGATCGACTTCAAGATGTATCCATCGGTCCATACCCTGATCATGCTTGCCAACACGCTGCAGCTCGAGGGGAGATACCCCGATGTAAATCGCCTGCTCGGCGACAAGCGATCGACTTATTCCGATTCGCCGGAGTTTTTCATCACTTTAGCTGAAAGCGAATTCGACGCGGGTATTTACGATTCTGCTCGACAGGATCTGGAGCGCTCCATTGCACTCAATCAGAACTTGTATCAAGCGCACTACCTGCTCGCCAATACATTGGTCAAGTTGAACGATGGCGAACGCGCTACAGCCGAGTATCATCGCGCGATCGATCTGGCTCCCAATCAGCCGCGGACATACTTCCAACTCGCGATGCTCGTGCGATCGCGACAAGAAGAGGCAGAAGAACAACGGATCCTGGAGCAGGCGCTAGGGGCTGATGATCACTATGCGCCGGCCCACGCCGAGATGGGGCGAATACTTCTTGAAGCTCATCATCCCGCCGAAGCGTTGGATCATCTCACCTCGGCAATTCAATACAACCCGCGTTCGGAACAAGCTTATTTTCTGCTCGCCAGGGCCTATGCGGAGCTCGGAGAAAAGGACAAGAGCAATGAAACAGTAAAGCGCCTCGTCGCCGTCCGCAAGGCCAATCGACCTGACTCGGGAAGTAAGAGTACCAACCGCCCCGACCGAGACACCCCATGATGTCACACGACGGGATTGTGAATGACCAGGAAAGGAAACACCTGTGCTGAAGACAACGTTCTTGAGGAAGTATTTGCAGCGTCTCGCGGTCGTTTCAATTTGTAGTTGCCTTGTTCTTTGCTGCGCTTCGTTGCACGCACAGAAAATCCGCTGGACGGAAGCCCAGGCCAATGCATGGTATGCGCAGCAGCCGTGGCCGGTGGGCGCAAACTTCCTGCCGTCTAATTCCATCAATGAACTCGAAATGTGGCAGGCCGACACCTTCGATCCTGCAACCATCGACCGCGAGCTGGGATGGGCTGAAGCCATCGGCATGAATACCATGCGCGTCTTCCTCCACAATCTCGTTTGGGAGCAGGATCCCAAAGGTTTCCAGCGCCGCATCAACACATTTCTTGAGATCTCAGCTCGTCATCACATTCGTCCCGTGTTTGTACTCTTTGACTCTTGCTGGGACCCACACCCCAAGCTCGGCCCGCAGCATCCTCCTATTCCAGGCGTTCATAACTCCGGCTGGGTACAGGCTCCGGGCACGGAAATCCTTAATGACCCCACGCAGTTTCCTCGCCTTGAAAGTTACGTCAAGGGTGTTGTCGGGGCTTTCGCAAATGACCCGCGCGTTCTGGCCTGGGACGTTTGGAACGAACCCGACAACGGAAACGATACTTCCTATGCCAAGGGCGATCCTCGCAACAAAAACGAAGTCATCCTGGCGCTGCTGCCCCAGGTCTTTGCGTGGGCCCGGTCCGCGAACCCCACACAGCCGCTCACAAGCGGTCTCTGGCACGGAGACTGGACCTCTCTCGACACAATGCCTGCGATGGCCCGCGTCCAGATCGAGCAATCGGATATCGTCAGCTTTCACAACTACGGTTGGCCTGAGGACTTCGAGCACCACGTCAAATTACTCGAGCAGTTTCATCGTCCGCTGATTTGCACAGAGTACATGGCTCGTGGCGCTGGAAGTACCTTCGACACAATTCTCCCGATCGCCCACGAGCACCATGTGGCTGCCATCAACTGGGGACTGGTCGCAGGCAAGAGTCAGACATACCTGCCTTGGGATTCGTGGCAGCGCCCTTACGTCCTGGAACAACCTACCATTTGGTTTCATGACGTTTTTCATCCCGACGGCACACCTTACCGACAACGCGAGGCAGAGATCATTCGCGGACTAACTTCTCGCCCGTAGAAATCGAATTCAGTTGGCGGTGTGTAACAAGCCGCCGCGCGCACATCGCCGGATGCTGAAAGGCCGCTGGTACAAGCCGAGGAACTGCGCAGTGGAGGCAGCTACTTTTCGCAAAATGATCTGCGACTGCACTTCGGCTTGGACCAGGCGAAGAAGGTCGACCTTGTCGAGATTCGCTGGTTAAGCGGCCAAGTCGATCAGTTCCGCGACCTCGATGCCAATCGGCTCTACGTCCTTCAGGAGGGCGGAAAAATCCTGAGTTCCAATCCTCTCAAGCCCGCTATCCCGAGGGCCTCATAACGCTATGAAGTCAGCTCTCTTCATCGCCGTCCTGCTCACCCGCTCTGCCGGTGCGGTTGCGCAAACCGAAACCACGTGTCCCTGGCTTACTATCGGAACCGCCGCGCGGATGCTGGGCGGAGACGTTACGATGACGGCGCACTCTACTAGCAACTGGGATGGCTCCTGCGCCTTCATCCGCACGATCGCGGCTACGTCGCAGACCCTTGAAATCCTTGTCGGCAGAGACAACACGCATCCATGCCCGGAGGGAAGTCAGCCAGTCGCGGCGCTGGGAAATGAGGCCGTTCATTGCCGCCGCAAAACCGCAAAGGGAGAGCCGCAGGACACCATCGCCGGCCGTGTTCGCGATGTTTTCTTCGTTGTATCGATCACGGGCGCGTCATCGGAGCTTCCGAGTTCTCCTGAATCGCAACGTTTCGATCCGAATGCCGCCTCTCCACTCGAGCGCGTCGCCGAGCAGGTATCCGGCAGTCTCTACTAACATCTCGGCATCCCCGGCGTGGTTACAACAAAGTTTGAAAACATGTCGCCACCAAAATGGCAACTTAACCGATTTGTGCGGCAATGATGCTGGGGCGACAACCGGAGGATCGGCGACAAGGGGAGCACCTACAGACTCGACCCAGCTTGGCTTAATGTTCGACGCGGCACGCTAGGTTGGTAGTCGTGCCGGCATCTTGTCATGTTCTATTCTTCCGGGTTCAAATTCGCCCTTTATTCGCTTACAATTAAGTCGCGGCGTGATGCGACGTTCGACCCTGATATTCATCGAAGGGCTTTCAATCTATGGCAGCTGAGAAGATAGCAGCCGAACTGGATCCAGCGGTTGATTCCCCGGTGAGAAAGATTGTCCATGTTGATATGGACGCTTTTTATGCTTCTGTAGAGCAGCGAGACAATCCAAACTTGCGCGGAAAACCAGTTGTGGTTGCATGGACGGGCAGGCGTTCCGTTGTCTGCGCCGCTTCTTACGAGGCGAGGCGGTTCGGTGTGCGTTCCGCAATGCCGGCGGTGACTGCGGAGCGGATTTGTCCGCATGCCATCTTTGTGCCACCCGACTTCACACGCTATAAGGCCGTCTCTCGAGCCGTCCGCGAAATCTTTCAACGGCATACCGAATCGATCGAACCACTTTCTCTCGACGAGGCGTATCTGGACGTAACGGAAAACAAGTTAGGGCTTCCCACAGCCACACGTGTTGCCAAGATGATTCGCGCGCAGATACGCGAAGAATTAAATCTCACCGCTTCTGCTGGCGTAGCACCAAACAAGTTTCTGGCCAAGATCGCATCCGATTGGAAGAAGCCAGACGGTCTGTTTGTGATTCAACCACATGAGGTGCAGACTTTTTTGCTTCCCCTTCCGGTCGGTCGTATTCCCGGAGTCGGAAAAGTCACGGAAAGCCGCATGGCCCAGTTCGGTATCAAAACAGCCGGTGACATTTATGCAATGGAGTTGTCAACACTCGAAGAACACTTTGGTCGATATGGACGACGTCTTTACGAACTTGCACGCGGCATCGACCACAATCCTGTTGTATCAAACCGTGTAAGCAAATCGATTTCGGCCGAAGACACGTTCGAGTCCGATATTCCGCTCGCGGAGACCATTCCACTCATACGTAAACTTGCCGAAAAAGTCTGGACTGCTTCACGGCAAAATGCCAGGATGGCGCGCACCGTGGTTCTCAAACTGAAGACGAAGGAGTTCCACACGATCACTCGCAGTCTTACTCCTCCGCTAATGCCCACCACTCTCGAAGAGTTCGCAAATGTCGCACTCTCATTATGCGAACGAGTGGAGCTTGGCCCTGGGCGGCTCTTCCGTTTGGCAGGTGTCGGCCTGGCTAATTTTCAAGCACAGCCAGAGTCGAACTCACCGCTCTTTTCAGAGATTGCAAGCGAACACATCGCGGTAATTGTGGCATCCAACCAACCAAGCTAAGACCATTAAAGACGCCTATCGCCGCCACACGTACTCTGCCGCAGTCCTGAGCCATTCTGCCTATCGCCGCCTTGAAGCGCTACTGCACACCGCGCGATGCACTGATTCGCTCCTGGCCAATGCGAGCCGGGAGAAGTGAACAACTGATTTTATAAGGGATGATTTGGTGGACCTGATCGGGATCGAACCGATGACCTCTTCCTGATCGAAGTTGTTTAGCAGTTGTTCCCGCGCCTCTGTGCGCTTCTCGCCGATTTCACTTTCCAATTCCTGCTGGAGTTGGTCGAACTCGAAAGAGATTTGCTGGGGAGTACGGCAACGCTGGTAAATGCCGATAATGCGCTTTTCAAAATCGACACCCGATTCAATCGCTCCCAGAACTTCATCGCTCGCGCCAAAGATGCCATTGAACAACCTGAATTTTTCATCGAGCAACTGATATACACGTTGGTCTGCCGCATTGTTGCGGTTAAGGAAGTTGACCACGACGACATCGAACTTTTGGCCATAGCGATGGCAGCGTCCGATGCGTTGTTCAATCCTCTGTGGGTTCCATGGAAGATCGTAGTTGACTACGAGGTTGCAAAATTGCAGGTTGATGCCCTCGGCGGCGGCCTCCGTGGCAATCATGATGGCAGCTTCATCCCTGAAATAATCGACCAGCGCCGCGCGCTTGTCTGCTGTTGGGGAGCCGGTAATCCGGTCTGTTCCGGCGTGGCGCTCGATCCAGTCGTGGTAGATCTGCTGTGATTTTGGATCAGTATTGGAGCCGTTGAAAAGCACGACCTTACCCGCGAATTGTGTCTGCTCAAGAATCTGAAAGAGGTACTCCTGAGTGCGGCGGGATTCAGTGAAGATAAGCGCCTTCTGCTGGAGCGCTCCACTGGGCGCTGCACTGCTTTGGGCTCTTCCGCAGATTTGGTGAACCAAGACTGGCACTTTTCAAATAGTAGAACTGGGAGAAGAATAGAAGGCAGCTTCTGGCGATTCACTGCGGATAACCATGGAGCAGTCATCTTTGGTTCCC
>Ga0302140_10000155_pt1 | contig 77761 bp, 63 predicted proteins | sample I_Bog_E1_1_FD_202095 | JGI IMG/M metagenome (GOLD analysis project Ga0302140, IMG submission 202095) | Peat permafrost microbial communities from Stordalen Mire near Abisko, Sweden - I_Bog_E1_1 | ecosystem: Environmental > Terrestrial > Soil > Wetlands > Peat | place: Sweden: Abisko, Stordalen... | reverse complement strand
TCGCCAGTTCGGTCCGCTGGTTGCCGTCGGGCTCGGCGGGATCATGGTCGAATTGCTGGCAGACACCGCGGTGCGGCTTGCCCCGGTTCAGGATGAGACCGCGCGCGAGATGCTGGCTTCGCTGAAGGGCCGTGCGCTGCTGACCGGATTCCGCGGCAAGCCCGGAGTCGATACCGACGCTCTGGTCGATGCCATCTGCCGATTGTCCGAGCTGGCGCACGATCTTGCGGACATGATCGATCAGATCGATGTCAATCCGCTGATCGCCTCCGGCAGCGGTGTTGTCGCCGCCGACGCCCTGATCGTGTGCCGGTGAGATCCGGCTTTAACGTTTGCCAGGAGGCGTGCCGATGACACGGAATGTTGCGATCCTGGGCGCGGCGGCGCTTCCGGTCGCCAAGTGGCAGAGCCCGCGCGACGCCGAGCTGCAGGTGCTCGAGCATGAAATCCTGGCTGAAATCGTCATCGAGGCGGTCGCCGATGCCGGCATCGACCGCCATGAGATTTCGTCGCTGGCCTTCGCCCAGCCGCGGCCCTACACGCAGCAGAAATATTTTGCCACCTTCATGGCCAATTACCTGCGGCTGCCATGTGCCGGCTCCGTGCAGGAGGTCCTCGGCAACGGGATGACGGCGGCGCTGGCCTTCGAGGCTGCGGCCAACGACATCCGGCTTGGCCGGTCGCGGGTGGCGCTCGCGCTCGGCATAAACTTCGAGTCGGCGATTCCCGCGGTCGAACACATGATGAATTCGATGCGCGCCACCGGCGACGTCGACTTCCACGCGCCGTTCGGATTCACGCCGATCTCCTGGTACGCGATGGACGCCGCGCGCTACATTCATGAATTCAATTCGTCGCGCGAGGAACTCGCCAGCGTCTCGGTCAAGAACCGGCGCCACGCGTCGCTCAATCCGATCGCCCAGTTTCGCAAGCCCATTACGCTGGACGAGGTGCTGGCGCAGAAGCCGATCGTCGAGCCGCTCGGACTCTACGAGGTGCCGCCGAGGGGTGACGGCGCGGCCTGTATCGTGCTGGTCGACGAGGATGTCGCGAAAGCTTCGGGAAAGCCCTATGTGCGCGTGCGGGGAAAGGGTTTCTTTCACGAAGGCGCCCACCAGATCAATGAAGTGCCGAACGACATGATCGCGCTGGTCGCGGCCCGGCGCGCCGGGCAGGCCGCCTATGCCGAAGCCGGCATAGCCGCGGCCGACGTCGATCTTGCCGAGCTTTACGCGCCCTGCACCATCATCGAGGTTCTCGCCAGCGAGGCGCTGGGCCTGCTGCCGCGCGGGCAGGGCGCGCGGCTCTGCGCCGAAGGCGCAACGTCGCTCGGCGGCCGCATCCCGGTCTGCACGTCGGGCGGCTTGCAGTCCCGCGGCCATCCCGCGCACGTCACCCCGTTCTACAGCCTGTTCGAGGTCTATCAGCAGCTCACGGGCCGCGCCGGCGAGCGCCAGGTCGCCGATGCCCGCCTGGCCGTGACCAGCGCCGAACTCGGCAACTACAACGCGGCGATGGTCCATGTGCTGGAGGGTGTTCGGTGACACTTGCGACGCAAACGATCGACCGCGCCAGGGCGTTTCCGCCCCGAATGACGGAATTCACCCGGCGTTTCTGGCAAAGTCTTGCAACGGGTCGTTTCGAGACGACGCGATGCGAAGCTTGCGAACGGCTGACGTTTCCGCCAAAGCCGTTCTGCCCGCATTGCTGGTCGAAGCGGATTGCCTGGGTGCCGCTTTCCGGCCGCGGCAAGCTCTATTCGCAGACGGTGGTGCATGCCGCGCCGGCAGTATTCAGGGAAGAAATTCCCTATCGGGTCGGCATCGTCGACCTGGACGAGGGAATTCGGATTGCGACGCGGGTATTGGCCGATGTCGAACCGAGGCTTGATTCGGCGGTCGAGATCGTCGTTCTCAACTACCGCGACGGACCTTTGTTCGCGGCACGGATGCTGGCTTGAGCCGAGCGCCCGATCAAGAGGCCATTCTAGAGGTCGAGCACCAGAACCGGCGATCTCGACCGCGAGCAGCAGATCATGATCCTGCTGTTCTCGGCCCTTTCCTCGTCGCTCAGGAAGGAGTCGCGGTGGTCGGGAATCCCTTCAACCACCTTGGTTTCGCAGGTTCCGCAATGGCCTTCGGTACAGGAAAACGATGCGTCGATTCCTGCATCGAGCAGGATATCCAGGATGGTTTCGCCCGCCGGCACGTGGACGGTGCGTCCGCTGCGATTGAGCCGCACCTCGAAGCCGCCATCGAAGGCTGGATTTTCACTCATCGCGCGGTCTCCGGATGGCTCTACGGCGCATAGCCGAAACCGACGCCCAGCCTTGCCTGCATATGCGGACGCCCGACTTCGACCCATGACCCGCTTTCCGGCAGGGTCAGCGAAACGGCGCGCACCATGAAGGTGTCGGGATTGCTGACGCCATTCGGCTTGATGCCGCGGTCGCGATAGGCGCTGACGGCCTCCAGCAGCAGGCGCCGGGTCATCGCGATGCCGGTGTCGCTGGATCCGAGATTTTCTTTGGTCCGGTCGAAGATCGGCTGGATGCCGCTCTGGCAGGCGCCGTCCTGGATCCAGAGCCCGGGCAATCCCGAGAACCAGGTGTGAAGCTGGCTTTCATGGTCGAACTCGAACGCGGTCTCGCGGGTGAAGCGCGTCCAGTAGTCGCAGAACGGTACGGTGGCCGGGCGCTTCACATAGGCGTGCCGGCTCGGATGGCCGGTCTCGCGTCCCTGATGGCCTTCCTCGAACAGATCCCGGGTGCGTTCGGGCAGGGGCTCGGACGGATGGTAGGAAAAGAAGATGCAGAGCGTGTTGTTGTCGTCGATCGGCACCCAGGCATGGCCGCTGAGGTCGGGAAACTTCGATTGCGGCGGCACCAGGGAATAGAACGGCATCATGAACTGGTTGACGCGCCAATAGAGCCTCTCGCCGTCGAGACGCCGCTTCGCCGCGATGCTCATGCCGAAGTCCTGCCGGATGCATTCGAACGACGGTTGCAGGTCGCGCTTGGCAAGCCAGTCATTGATCGAACCCTTGGAGTCGATCCGGCCATGGAGAATCGGCGCGTGGGCGGAATCGATCTCGCCTTCCAGCGCCTGCAGCCAGTTGCATTCCTGGACCCGGATCGAGACGTGCACGTTGGCTTCCGGGACCATGTTCCATTCGAGATTCGGCAGCGGCGGGACATCTTTGGTTTCCGGGCCCATATAGGCCCAGACGATGCCGTTGCGTTCCCGGCAGGGATAGGCGGTGATCCTGACCTTTTCCTTGAGACGGCTTCGCGGCGGCTCGGCCGGCGTATCGATTACCGCGCCGGTCACATCGTATTTCCAGCCATGATAGACGCAGCGCAGCCCGCAATCCTCGTTGCGCCCGAACATCATCGGCGCCCCGCGGTGGGCGCAGGCATTGGCGACCAGGCCGACGCGTCCTGCGGTATCGCGGAACGCCACCAGATCCTCGCCCATCAGCATCACCCGCCTGGGCTGGCCGTCCGCGACCAGATCCTTTGAGGCAAAGAAGGGAATCCAGAACAGCCTGAACAGCGATCCCATGGGGGTGCCGGGGCCGACCCGGACCAGCGTTTCATTGTCCTGGTGCGAAAGCATGCTTGTTTCCTTTCGGCGGCGTGTTGAAACCGGCTCAGTGGCTGCTCGCGACCGCGTCGCGGCCGATCAGGGCAACGAGCTCGCGCGAAACCCCGGCCGTTTTCGCAACCCATGCCGGATCGCAATCGCGCAGCGGCGGGCGGGGTACCGGCGGCGGCCGGCCCTCGCCGACCATCGCGATGATGATCTCGATCCGCCTCCGCTCGAGCTGACACAGCGCCTCCTCGACGACGGCGGATTCCGCGATACAGCCGGGCAGCTCCGGATAGGACAAGCGCCTGATCCAGCCGCCATCCGCCAGTTCGGCGGTTTCCGCCTCCAGGCGATAGGGCACGCTGAGGTAATCAATCAGGCGCAACTGCGTCTCCGAGGCCGGTGCCCAATTACTACGTATACGTAATAACATCGCCGATGCCGTCCGGCAACGCAAATTTCACTGCGGTTGAGCCTATTTGCTGCCGAAGCCGGACAATCCGTAATGCGTCAGGCTTTGTCGCCGTCGGGGGGGAGTGGTTCCGCAACCAGCTTGATGCAGCGCAGGAAATGTGCCCGGTCCGCCGCGGGCAGCGGCGCCAGCAGCTCCTGCTGCAATTGGGCCGCGCCCGCGACCAGGCGCAGCAATGCCTGCTCCCCGGGCTTCGCCAGGGTCACCGTGGCGGACCTGCGGTCGGCGTCGTTGAGCACCTTCCTGATCAGCCCTCTGTCGGCCATGCGGTTGACCATTTCTCCGAGGGTGCTGCGATCTACGCGAATGCGGTTGGCCAATTCCGTCAGCGTCATGGTGCCGCCCTGGTAGAGCGTCAACATCGCTCCGAACTGGCGCGGGGTGATTTCGTTCTGGCCCGTCAGCCGTTCGTAGAGCGTGGTGGCGCGCGTTTCGAGCAGCCGCACCAGGAAACCAAGCCCATGGTCGAGTTTCAGCCGGCGCGCGATGTCAGCCGCGGATTTCCCGCTATCGATCGAAACGGATCTTGGTGGCTTGGATCGGGGCGGCATCGATGGGGAATGTCTTTCAAGACCGACCGAGGAGAGAACGAGCGCCGGCGGGCCTGACGACAGTCTCGCGTCCAGCCCCATCACCACCAACAAATACATGACGGGCCCCGGCGGCGCAAACCTGCCCCAGCGCTTGGCATCCGCGGCTGACGGGGGATGCTTGCTTGTCTGGTGTGATGTGCGGTGAACCGACGCCCTCGGGGCCGAGCGCGGGCGGCGGCCGGCGGTCAGCCGGTCACGATCTGGGCGCCGCGAAGTTCATAGCTGGCGGTAAGCGCATTCCAGCCGATTGTCGGCGCGCGGGCCAGGCGAACATTCGGCACCCGCAGCAGCCGGTCCAGGAAGATCGCGGTCTCCTGGAGCGCGACGGAGGCGCCGGGACAACGGTGCGGTCCATCGCCAAAGCTCATCAGGCTGGCAGCGGCCTTGCTCGCCGTCACGCTGCGGTCGGCGTCGAGCTGGAACGGACAGCCGCCGGCGGCGAGGCGGCCGGTATTCGTGGCGCGGACGTCGACCTCGACCAGGGCGCCGGCCGGAACGATGGTCGCCGCGCCGCCCTCGGACTGAAGCGTGATTTCGCGCTCGGTGCGGCGGTAGAGCGCGCCGACCACGGGCTCGAGCCGCAGCACCTCCTCCAGCAGCGCCAGCCGAGCCGGTTCGTCGCCCTCGAGGAATCTGCCCCTCAGCTCCGAGTTCTCGAACAGGTGCCACGCGGCCATGACGATGAACTCGCGCGTGGTGGCCATGCCGGCCGCGCCATAGGTCAGGCACTCGGTCAGGATTTCGCGGTCGGAATAGCCCTGGTCGAGCAGGTGGGAGATCACGTCCTCCCGCCGAGCCCGGCGGCGCGCGCGGATCGCCGGCCGCACGTCGTGCAGATAGAATGACAACATTCGGTATTGTCCCGCCACGAAGCCCATCAAGACCGAGAGCCGATCCTGCCGCGACCCGCTGGCGGCAAAGAAGCGGTTGAGCCGGTCCGACATGCCCGAGCGGTCACTCTCGGTGACGCCGACAATCTCGGCAGCTACGGCCACGGCCAGCTCCAGGCTCATGGCGTCGAGTTCGCCGCGGCCGGCGGCACGGAAACCCGCCACCAGCCGGTCGCTCAGACTTTGCATCAGATCGCGGTAACGTGTCGCAACCACCTTGGGCGCGAAGAATCGCGCCGTGGCGCTGCGCTGCTTCTGGTGGGCCTCGCCGTCCTGAAACAGCACCGGCGCATGGGCCCGCCCGGTGAAGCGCTCGAGCAGTTCGGCCCGGAACCCGGCCTGGCGCACACTGCCGCTGCGCAGGAGCTGTCGCGCCAGAGCGAAGTCTTCGATGCGGATCACCTCCGAAGCGAGACGAGCGGCGCCGCCGGCCTTGGCCGCCGCGGCGGATTTGCGCTCGTCGTCAAGCTTGCGTCCGGGGCGGAGCGTGGCGGTGTCGAAAGCCTGGTGCGGCGTCATGCAAGTTAAACCGTGTGAGGTGCCCGGATCATAACCTGGACCAACCGGCCGCGTTCCGGCAATCGCCTTCCACGGTCGCGGACTCCGGACTGGAACCAAAGCGTGGAACCAGCCTCCATCCACAACAGAATTTGCCGAAATCGCGTTCCGGCCGGCGCGAAGATAATCGTACGGGTTTGTTTCGTTGCGTCGCCCATTGCCGTTCGGCATGGATCGCATCGGCGTGCGGGACACGCCGCAGAGTCGGCGCGAGGCGGGGCGAGTTTGGAATGAATCGACGATGCAAGACGAATGCAGCGCCTGAAGCTGGACCAGTCGACCTCGCAAAGGAATCCCGCAAGCCACGACAAATGATGCGCGCCAGACGCGGCGGCGCCTGCCGGTCGGCCGCGATTTTCGCCGCCGCGCGCTCGCTCGCCGTGGCCCCGGCGCTCATCCTGCTGGCCGGCGAAGCGGCATGGGCCGACTGCACGCCCGCTTCCGCCAGCAACGTGACCGCCACCTGCTCCGGCACCACCCTCAACCAGGGCGGCGGCCCGCCCGGCACCAGCGCCGATCCCAATGGCAATGGCTACGGCACCGGCACCGAGACCGGCATCGCCATCACCGTCGAGAGCAACGCCTCCGTCACCGGCACAGAAGGGGGCATCGCAATCGGTGCCGGAAGCCTTACCATCAATGCCGGAGCCACCGTCAGCGGACCTCTCGCAATCTGGGCCGCCACCGGCTCGATCAACATCACCAATTCCGGCAGCATCTCAGTCTCCGTTGGTGGCGTCAGCGACGCCATTTACGCCTATGCCGACGCGACGGTGACCAACAATGCCGGCGCCACCATCACCGGCGGCTGGTCCGCCATTAACGCCGGTCAATTCACGAACGGTTCGATCACCCTCATCAACTCGGGCAGCGTCCTCAACACATTCAGTGGTTACGCCGACCTCTACGCATGGAACAATGTGACCGTGGTCAATAATGCCGGGGCGAACATCACCGGCTACGGGAATGCCATCTGGGGTCACCAGGGATTTGTCGACGTCACCAATTCCGGCAGCATCTCGGGGACCACCCCGGGTAATGGTCTTGGAAGCGCGATTCTCGCTGGCACCTATGTGGCAGTGACCAACAACGCCGGCGCCAGCATCACGGGCGCCAAGTACGGAATATACGCCGGCGGCGGCAGCTCCACGGTCTTCAACGCCGGCACCATCAGCGGCGGCACCGCGGCGATCCGGTTCGCCGGTACCGGCAACACCCTGACCTTGGCGCCGGGTTCGGTGATCACGGGCAACGTGCTCGGCACCGGCAGCGACACCTTCCAGCTCGGCGGCACCGGCGCGGCGGCGTTCGATGTGTCGCAGCTCGGCCCGGCCGCGCAGTACCAGGGATTTGGCAGCTTCAACAAGATCGGCAGCTCGAACTGGACCCTGACCGGCACCAGCAACTACGCCGGTCCGGTCACCGTCAATGGCGGCACGCTCAACGTCGATGGCGACATCAGCTCGACCAGTGGTGTCACGGTCAATGCCGGCGCCATCCTCGGCGGCACCGGCATCGTCAGCGCCACCGCGATCAATGGCGGCGCGCTGGCGCCGGGCAGTTCGACCGCGCTCCTGACCGTGCAGGGCGGCCTGACCTTCACCGCGGCGTCGAGCTATATGGTCGAGGTCTCGCCCACCAGTGCCGGCCGCACCAATGTGATGGGAACGGCGACGCTCAATGGCGCCACGCTCAACGCCAGCTTCGTTCCGGGCGGCTATGTCGCCCGGCAATACACCATCCTCAACGCCACCGGCGGCATCAATGGGAAATTCGGCGCGGTGGTCTTCAATTCGCCCGCCAGCATCACGCCGAGCCTGAGCTACGATGCCGACAATGCCTATCTCAATGTCGCGATCAACTTCGCGGTGCCCGGCGGGCTCAACCAGAATCAGCAGAACGTCGCCAACGCCCTGACCAATTTCTTCAACTCAACTGGCGGCATCCCCGTGACATTCGCGGCGCTGACGCCGGCCGGATTGACGCAAGCCTCCGGCGAAATAGCCACCGCTACCCAGCAGACCAGCATCGATGCCATGACGCAATTCATGGGGGTGATGACCGGTCCGTTCACCGCGGGCCGCGGCAACCCCGGATCGTCGGCGTCGGCATTTGCCGAGCCGGGCGATCCCTCCAACGCCTATGGCATGATCACCACGGCGCCGCCGCTGGCGCCGTTCGAGCGGCGCTGGAACGTGTGGACCGCGGGGTTTGGCGGATCGCAGACCACCGCCGGCAATGCCGCGGTCGGCTCCTCCACAGCTGCCAGCGGAATCGGTGGCGTCGCCGTCGGCGCCGACTACTGGCTCTCGCCGCAGACGGTTGCCGGGTTTGCGCTGGCCGGCGGCGGCACCAGCTTCGGCGTGGTGGGGAGCGGCAGCGGGCGCTCTGAGCTGTTCCAGGCCGGCGGCTTCGTCAGGCACACGGTCGGATCGGCCTACATCAGCGCGGCGGCGGCCTATGGCTGGCAGGAGGTCACCACCGATCGCGCCGTCACCATTGCCGGCATCGATCAATTGCAGGCGCAGTTCAACAGCAATGCCTATTCGGCGCGCGTCGAAGCCGGCAATCGCTATGTGCTGCCGTGGATCGGCGGCATCGGCCTGACGCCCTATGCCGCCGCGCAGGTGATCGCCCTCGACCTGCCGGCTTATGCCGAAGGCGTTGTCGCCGGCGCCGGCAGCTTTGCGCTGGACTACGCTGCCAAGACCGTGACCGCGACGCGCAGCGAGCTCGGCCTGCGCAGCGACAAGTCCTTCGCGGTCGACGATGCGATCCTGACGCTGCGCGGCCGCGCCGCCTGGGCGCATGATTACGATACCGACCGGGATGTCGCGGCGACCTTCCAGACGCTGCCCGGCGCATCCTTTGTCGTCAGCGGCGCCGCGCCGGCGCATGATGCCGCGCTGACCACGGCGTCGGCCGAACTGAAATTCACCAGCGGGCTTTCGCTCGCCGCCACCTTCGAGGGCGAGTTCTCCGACGTCACCCGCAGCTATGCCGGCAAGGGCGTCGCGCGCTATTCGTGGTGAGCGAAGGCCTTGGCGCCCCGCCGCGGCGGATCCGCTTGGCACGATCCTCCCGTTCAGCCTTTGATCGACGGTCTGGACCGTGCGGTCGATATCGGCATTGGGCATGCCGAGCTGATGCGAAATCAACTTCACCAGCAGGTCGACCCCTTCGATGAAAGGCGCTCCATTGGCCACGGCTCGGGCCGCCGACGAGGCTTTGAGAAGACTTTCCGCCGCTTTGGCGTATTTCTCGAACGGCACCTGATCCCCGGGATCGGCCCCCAGTCGGCGGGCGATGGCATCGACATGGTCATAGATCGAGCGGGAAAGCCTGAGATCGCCGTGCACCGCGTCGCGGATCGACTCTATCGCAAATCGATAGGGATCATAATCTGGGAGCTTTTCCGGCGTGGAGCGGCTGTACGCCCCAGGGCTTGCGAATCTGTATCGCCGGCTCATCCCGCGTCCCTCGCGCACCCCGGCACCTGGCGGAGCGAGCGCACGCGAAAAAGATTCGCTTGAACAACGCTCGCCGGTCGTGCAACGAAACAAATCTGTACGATATCGGGTTCCGAGGCAGGAACCGCATGGCCCGGATCGATGGCGCAATCACGGCGCCAGCCGTGCTCCACCAGGGTTTTGCGCATGACCACGGCATCCGAGCGCGTCAAGGGGCGATCGATCCCGCCGTGGGAGCGCGTCAGCTTCCTCACCTCCGACACGATCCTGAACCATGCCCGCTTCCCGGAGGCCTGCGACTGCTTCGTCGATGAGCTTCTCGCGCTATACGGAGATGATCGGCGGCTGATTCGCGGTCTGGTCGAATACGTCCGCGCGGTGACCTTCATGATCATCGTTTGCCTGGACGCCGTGCGCGATCCCGACCAGCCTTCGACCGAGGTCACGCTGGCACGCCTGCGAGCGGCGCTGGCACCGATGGGAATCACCGACGGGCGCCGGGTCGCCGAGCTCGTCAACGGACTGGAGCTGGACGGCTTCCTGACCCGCGAGGTCTCCCCGACCGACCGCCGCGCCCACATTCTGCGGCCGACCGAAAAGATGCTGGCTGCGGACCGCGAATGGCTGGCAACCTTTCACGCCCCGCTTGCCACGATGTTTCCCGAGGAGCCAGCCTACCGGGCTGCGATGGCGCGCGACCCCGCCTATCAGGTCGCCTACCGACGGGTTTCGCTGTCCACCGTGGGCTTCGCCGAAAAGATCATCAGCGGCAATCCTCCGATCGCTTTTTTCCTGGGCCATGACGTCGGCATTCGTGTTCTCATGGTGCTGATGGCGATGGTCCGCGGCAAGATCCCGCCACGCGCGCCGCGCGGCTTCTATACGATCGCGGCCGCACGCGCCGGGGTGTCACGAACCCATGTGCGCAATCTGATGAGCGCGGCCGAGGGCCTGGGCCTGGTCACGCTGCCTAGTCCTTCGGTTCGCCAGCTGGAACTGCTTCCGCCGCTGCAGGAGGCCGTCAACCGCTGGATTGCAGACAGCATGTCGGGGGTTGACCTGGTCTGCACGCTGGCGAGGTTGAGTTGAGCCGCCACGGCCGATCGCTGCGTCGTCGAACGGCTCATATACAGCCGGATTCCGCAGGCTTGCCCTGGGCGCGACGGCTCACCGACATCTGATCAGCGGCCCTCCGTACAGTCTCGTACATAGCGCGAGCGCGAGCGGGCGCGCAGGAGCCGCGCGATTCCGCATGCCATTTCATGGAACTTCCTTCGCGATCGGCACTTGGTTGCCCGGAAATCGCAGGCCGAAGGCGGGCGACCGGCAGGCAGAGGAATGGCCGATGGGCACTGACAATCCAGTTGCAGCAACGAGAACGGGCGGTTTTGCGCTTTATCCGTCGCTGGCGTCGTTTCCGCTGGCGTTCTTCCTCGGCGCCTTGGTGACCGATCTGGTGTACTGGCGCGCGCCGGATGCCATGTGGGAGACGTTTTCGGTCTGGCTGATTACTGCGGGGCTGATCATGGCCGGTGTCAGCGTCGTGGCGGCCCTGATCGATATCGTGCGCGGTCTTCCTGGAAATCCCCGGCGGGCCCCGGTTTGGCCGGGTCTGCTGCTCACCGGGGTGGCTTTCGTGCTCGCCTTGATAAATGCGTTCGTTCACAGCCGCGACGGTTACACGGCCGTCGTTCCCACCGGCTTGATATTGTCCGTACTCGTGGTGGCGATCCTGCTCTGCGCGACGGCGTGGACAGGACGGGAGGCCGTGTACAGCCACCGCGTTGGAGACCTGAATTGATGCGTATCTTTTCCCAACGAGCGACTTCGGCGTCGCGTGTCATGATGATGTGCGTCGCCGTCTGCGGCCTCGGCCTTGCCGGTTGCGATGACCGGGGCGGCGACCCTGCGAAACAGATCGGCGCCAATCCGGTGCTGCCCGAACCGCAGCAATACCTGTTGCCGCCGATGCGCATCGCGAGGGTCGCGCATTGGGGTGAAGGCGAAATGCCTGCGGTTCCGCAGGGCCTGCAAATTCGCGCCGTGGCCAAGGACCTCGAGCATCCGCGATCGGTCTATGTGCTGCCCAATGGCGACGTTCTGGTGGTTGAGGCCAACGGGCCGAAGGCGCCGATCAACCGGCCCAAGGACCTGATCATGGGCTGGGTGCAATCGCTGGCCGGCACCAATGCCAAGGGCGGCAACCGCATCACGCTGCTGCGCGGCATCGATGGGGACAAGCCGGGCTCGCGGACCGTGTTCCTCGATCATCTCAATTCGCCTTTCGGCGTCGCGCTGGTAGGCCAGAACTTCTATGTCGCCAACACCGACGCCATCATCCGCTATCCCTACACCGACGGCCAGACCGCCATCACGGCCGCGGGCACCAAGCTTACCGACCTTCCCGGCGGGCCGATCGACCATCATTGGACCAAGAGCCTGCTGGCAAGTCCCGATGGATCGAAGCTCTATGTCGGCGTCGGCTCCAACAGCAACATTACCGAAAACGGCATCCAGGCGGAATACGAGCGCGCGGCGATCTGGGAAGTCGACATCGCCTCAGGGGCCCATCGCATCTTCGCCAGCGGCCTGCGCAACCCGACCGGCCTGCAGTGGGAGCCCCAGAGCGGCAAGCTCTGGGCCGTCGCCAATGAGCGCGATGAGCTCGGCCCGGACCTGGTCCCGGATTATCTGACCTCGGTCCAGGATGGCGCGTTCTACGGCTGGCCCTACAGCTATTATGGACAGCATATCGACCCGCGGGTCGAACCGCAGCGGCCCGATCTGGTCGCCAAGGCCATCCCGCCGGACTATGCGTTGAGTTCCCACGTCGCGCCGCTCGGTCTGGCGATGTATTCGGGCAGCGAATTTCCAGCGAAGTTTCGCGGCGGTGCGTTCGTCGGCGAACATGGCAGCTGGGATCGAAATCCGCTCAACGGCTACAAGGTGGTGTTTGTGCCGTTCAAGGATGGCAAGCCCAGCGGTCCCGCCCAGGACTTCGTCACCGGCTTCCTCAACGCCGACAACCAGGCGCGCGGGCGGCCGGTCGGCCTGGCCGTCGATCGCTCGGGCGGATTGCTGATCGCGGACGACCTGGGAAATACGGTGTGGCGGGTGTCGGCTGCTTCCACCGCGAGTGCGGCAAGGTCGACGCCGTGAAACTGCTCTCGGCCCTGCGACGTTTCATTGAGGGGCTCGGTCCCTATCAATCACTGGTCTTGCTGGCTGTCCCCACCTGCATCGTAGAGCCCTTGAAGCTGGTCGCCCTCGCCGTCGCCGGCAAGGGTCATTGGATCACAGGTACGGCAATGGTGGTGGCAGCCTATGCGGGTAGTTTGCTTGTGGTGGAGCGGCTGTTCAGGATGGTAAAGCCAAAGCTTCTGTTGCTTCCCTGGTTCGCGGGGTTCTGGGATCGCATGATTGCCACCCGGGACAAGGTCCTGCGTCGCTTTCAATGTCCGGCTTAGCCTTCCCGACGCGGAATATCTTGTCGCTGGTTCGGGTGCAGCGGGATCGGCGGCCGCTCGGCGGTCAACGTCGCGCGAGGCAGCGTGCGTCGGCCGGAGCATTCCCACGCTGGTTCTGACCGAGGCGGTCACCGTGACGGGCGTCTAGCTCGTCGCCAGGCGGCGGCGTCCGAGCGCGAGAAGCAATATGATCAATGCTTCGACCAGCATCGGCGGTCCCATCGCGGCGTCAAATCGGGCTGCGACAATGGTTACAAGACGGCCTGCCAGCGCCATCGCGATCATCAGCAGCGGGGCCGTCAAGAAGCGCGCGTCCTTGCGAACCGCGCCGATCAGCGAAAAAATGCCGCCAGCGCCGAAGAAAGCGAAAAAATCGCCGCGGAGCGTCGCCAGACCCAGTGGAGCCAGCGGGCCGACGCCGAGCCTTGCCGCGGCCTGCGCCGGATCGAGAAGGAAGCCTGCGGCGAGCGCGATAAACAGGATGCCGAACAGGCCGATCACCGCGCGCAGGATATTTTGCAAGATCAATTCCCCCATATGGCCGAGCAGTCCCACCTCTGGCGGGATCTCACCAGCCCGTCAAGTTTTCGAGCCCAGATCGCGAAGCGATCGGCTGGCGAGGCCTCGCGCAACCTGCAAGCGTGCGGCTTTTCGGCTCACGGCGACGGTGCCATTGCCAGTACCGTCCGGAAGCCGATGTGCTCGGCTCCGATGGTGCCGTCGCCCGGCTGCCGCGCGGCGGGCCGGTAACGCATGCAGAAATTCGGCGCGCACAGAAACGAGCCTCCCTTGATGGTGTAGGCGCGTTCATCCGGAGCCGACACGGCCGCTGACTGATGATCGGTTGTCCATGAGCTGCGCGTCCACTGCCAGACGTTACCGACGATATCGTAGAGGCCATAGCCGTTTGCAGGAAAGCAGCCGACAGGCGAGGTGCGTTTGTAGCCCTTGCTGCCGAGATTGAAGGTGGGGAAGGTGCCGCGCCAGTGGTTGGCCTGGGGATCGTCATCGGAATCCTGCTCGGCGTTCCAGACATAGACTTCGCCCTCGCGACCGCCGCGCGCCGCGAATTCCCATTGCTCTTCGGTTGGCAGCATCCGCCCGGCCCAGCGCGCATAGGCTTCGGCGTCCTCGAAGGCGACCTGGACGACCGGATGGTTCTGCCGGCCGTCGAGGTCGCTGGCCGGACCTTCCGGGTGCCGCCAGTCGGCGCCGGCGACGAATTTCCACCATTGGCCGATGTCATCGATGTGCTGGATTTCGTCCGGTTCGACGAATACCCATGATCCCGGCACGCCAGCGGGCCGGCCGGGCTCGAGCGCTGCCGCCTGTCCGCCGGCTGCGACAGGCGGGGTTCGCTCGGCAACCGTCACATAGCCCGTCTCCGCAACGAACCGCGCGAATTGGGCATTGGTCACGTCATGGGAATCGATCCAGAAACTGTCGACCGCCGCTTCCCGCACCGGCGCCTCCTCCGGCCTGAAGTCTTCCGATCCCATCCTGAAGCGGCCGCCCGGGATCAACACCATGCCGGCGCCCGGCGCCGGCGGCCGGTCGTCGACCGCCAGACAGACTTCGGGCGCCGCAGGCTGGCGCTCGAGAAGATGTGCGGCGAGCGAACTTGCGAGAACCGCGACGGCGCCACCGGCTGCGATGGCAACGACCATCGCGGGCGTGAAGCTGCGAAACAATCCGGTCACCATGGCAACCTTCAATTGGCCCAGTAGATGTACTCGTCGTCCTCGCCGGCCGGCATTCCCATCGGATGGTCGATCCTGACGGGAGCTTCCAGCAGGCTTGGCCACAGCGGCTTGACCTGCTCGGCGTCGACCGCGGCCAGGGCGGACTGCAGTTCCGCGACCTTGCCGGGCATTGCCGCGGCGAGATTGGTCTGCTCGGTCGGATCCGCCGCCAGGTTATAGAGCCAGATCTTCTTCGGACGCTCGGCGGTCTGCAGCTTCCAGCCTCCGGCGAGCAGCACTTTATAGTCGCCGTCGCGCCAGTAGAGGTTCTTGTGCGGGTCGCCCTGACGCTTCGCGGTCGCGAACGGCATCAGGTCGACGCCGTCCATGGTGCGATCCCCGGGGATTTCGGCCGCCGCTGCCGCCGCCGCCGTAGCGAAAATGTCGACGTGACCGACCGGCTTGTCGAACCGCGTCCCCTTGGCCAGTTGCGCCGGCCATCTGATGAAGAACGGCACGTGGATCCCGCCTTCGAAGAAGGTGGCTTTCCATCCGCGGAACGGCTTGTTGATATCGGGCAGCCCGATGTAATGCGCGCCGCCATTGTCGCTGGTGAAGATCACCAGCGTGTTGTCCTCCAGCCCCTGGGCCTTGAGCGTATCGAGCACCAGGCCGACGTTGCGGTCGAGGGAACGGATCATGGCGCCATAGACCCGCAGGCGATGATCGGCGATGCCACCCAGCGCGTCATAGTCGGATTTCAGCGCCTGCAGAGGGGTATGGGGGGCATTGAAAGCGAGATACATGAAGAACGGGCGATGGCTGTTGGCCGTGATGGCGCGGGCAGCCTGTTTGCCAAGGTAATCGGTCATGTAGCCGTCCGGCGCGAACTGCTTGCTGCCATTGTAGCGGACACCGTAGCGCAGGTTCGCCCACAGGAATTTGTCGATCGGATCGAAATCCTGCCTGGAGTTTTCGACATTGGGATCGTTTTCGGGAAGAAACATCGACGCGCCGTCGTAGAACGCCAGCGCTTCGTCGAATCCGCGGCTTTCCGGACTGGTCGTCGGCGTTCCGCCAAGATGCCACTTGCCGAGCATCAGGGTGTGATAGCCGCGGGATTTCATCATCTGGCCGATCATGACTTCCGAAGTCGGCACCGTAAGATCGCTGATCGAGTTCGGTATGTCCTTTTCCCGCTCGCTGAAATAGTAGCTCGGCAGCGAGCCGGCGAGGCTGTAGGTGCTGATCAGCTTGGAGAACGCCTTCGGCGCCGGCGTGAACTCAAAGCCGAAGCGGGTGGCGTAGCGGCCCGTCATGATGGCAGCTCGCGATGGCGCACAGGTCGCGTCGCCGGCGTAGGCCTGGGTGAACGTCGCGCCGTCCCGTCCGATGGAATCGATGCGCGGCGTCGGTACCAGTCCCGCCGCCACGCCGCCGCCGTTGAAGGTGATGTCGTTCCAGCCGAGGTCGTCGGCCAGGATCACGACCACGTTCGGCGGCCGGTTTGCGGCGGGCCGCTCGCTGGGGCCGCCGTCCTGCCATGTCACCGCATGGTTCGGGCCGACGGGATCGCGAAGCGTGGCGAGGATTCCCGGCAGGTAATACCAGTAGCGATGGAACACGCCCCATCCGGCGATGCCGAGAACCACGATTGTGATCAGTGCGACGCGCGGAAGCGACACTCTCGGCATTGAACGTTCCTCTCCTTCAGTCCGTCCCGGCGGGACGGCTGTGCGCCGTCAGCGCTTTGCCGCTGTCCATTGCCGAACGCGCCCTCGCGAGCCTGGATCGCATGCGCCACTATTGACATTAATAGTGCCATAATATTGATTGACGGTCAAGATCTGACGTCGCTGACGCCAGGCACGGGCGCAGACAGTGCGGCGGGCACCGCCGTGCGCCCGACCTTCCGCAGGGGCGACCCCGGACCGCCACTGCCATGCGTCGGAGATTTGCGGCAATGAAGCCCTGGATAAAGGTTCTGGCATCGGGCGCGGTCGTCGCCATCGCGGTCGGGATCGCCGCCTACGCCTGGCGCGACGAAATCGTCCTTGCCATGATGAAGCGCACCGTGGTGCGCACGCTGGCGGCAGATCCGATCGCCGAATTGCCGGATGGGCTGCATGTCGGGCTGTGCGGGGCCGGCTCGCCGCTTCCCGATCCCACCCGGGCCGGTCCCTGCGTCGCGGTGGTGGCGGGGCGCCGTCTGTTCGTGATCGATGCGGGCGACGGCAGCGCCCGCAACCTTCAGTTCATGGGCCTGGCGCCCGGCCGGATTGAAGCCGTCTTCCTGACCCACTTTCATTCCGATCATATCGACGGTCTAGGCGCGCTGATGCTGCAACGCTGGGGAGGTGCTGCGCGCAAAACCCCGTTGCCGGTCTACGGCCCGACCGGGGTCGAGACGGTGGTGGCCGGCTTCAATGCCGCCTACGGTTTGGACGAAGGCTACCGCGTGGCGCACCATGGCCCGCAGGTGATGCCGCCCAGCGGCTTCGGCGGCGTGGCGAAACCCTTCGTGGTCGCCGCGGCAACTCCCGGGGCTGCGCCAGCCGACGGGCCCGACGTCGTGCTGATCGACGATGGCGAGGTGACGGTCAGGGCTTTCCCGGTCGATCACCGGCCGGTCGAGCCGGCAGTCGGCTACGCCTTTACCTACAAGGGTCGCAAGCTTGTCGTCAGCGGCGATACCGTGGCCTCTGCGCGGCTCGAGGCCGAGGCCAAGGGCGCCGACGTTCTGGTGCACGAGGCGCTGTCTCCGCGGCTGGTCGGCGTGCTGCAGCAGGCAGCGCATGAGGCGGGACGCAGCAACCTCGAGGCCGTCTTCCACGACATCCTTTCCTATCACACCACCCCCGAACAGGCTGCCGCCATCGCCCAGCGCGCCGGCGTCGGCTACCTGCTCTTGAATCACATCGTTCCGGCGCTTCCGTATGAGGCGCTCGAGGGACCGTTTCTCGGACAGGCCCGGGCGATCTATGCGGGGGCCCTCAAGGTCGGACGCGACGGCGACTTCATCTCGATGCCGGCGGGTTCGAAGGCCAATATCGTCACGAACCGTCTGCGGTGACGGGTTCCTTTTGAACGGGACGCGGCGAATACTGCATGGCGCCGTCCACAACCGAGCCGAATCTCAGGCTTATCAGGTCCAGCGCGTAATTCTGGTGCAGCCTCCACGGCTTCTTCGAGCCCTGCTTCGGAAACTTGTCCAGCGAGCGCTGGACATAGCCCGACGAGAAGTCGACCCACGGTTGTTCTGCGACCGAAGGATCGTTGTTCAACGGCACGCACTGCGAGAAGCCGTGGCGATCCATGTGGTTGAGCAATCGGCAGACATAGTCGCAGGTCAGGTCGCACTTCAGTGTCCATGAGGCGTTGGTGTACCCGATCGCCGATGCCAGATTCGGGATGCCGCTATACATCATCCCCTTGTAGCTCAGGGTTCTTGCAGGATCGATCTTGCGTCCGTCGACGCTGAGTTCGACGCCGCCGAGGACCTCCAGGTTGAGACCGGTCGCCGTGACGATCAGATCGGCCTTCAGTTCCGCGCCGCTTTTCAACAAGATGCCGTGCTCGGTGAACGCCACGATCTGGTCGGTGACCACCGAGGCGCGCCCGCTCCTGATCGCCTTGAAGAGATCGCCATCGGGGACAAGGCAGAGCCGCTGGTCCCAGGGATTGTAGCGCGGGGTAAAATGCCTCCCGACGTCGTAATCGGGGCCGAGGGCGCCTTGCACGCCCTTCAATATCAAATTCTTCACCCGTTGCGGATGGCGCTTGCAGAGGTTGTAGAAATACATGCCCAGAGCGATGTTCTTTGCGCGAACCAGGCCGTAGGCGACCTTCGACGGCAGCCAGCGCCGCAGGAAATCGGCGATGCCGTCCCGCTCCGGACGTGCCACGACGTAGGTCGGCGAGCGCTGCAACATCGTCACATGCGCGGCGGTCTTTGCCAGTTCCGGCACCAGCGTCATCGCGGTGGCGCCGCTGCCGATCACGACAACCTGCCTGTCCGCATACGCGATGTCGTCATGCCATTGCTGCGGATGCACGATTCGACCGGCGAACCGCTCGGCGCCGGCGAATGCCGGTGTATATCCCTCCGCATAACGGTAGTAGCCGCTGCACATGAACAGGAAGTTGCAGGTGAGCCTGACGATTTCGCGGTCGGGGCCGCGCTCGACCAGCACGGTCCATCGGGCGTCTTGCGATGACCATGAAGCCTGCTTGACCCGATGGCTGAAGCGGATCTTCCTGTCGATGCCGTACTGCCTTGCGGTATCGCGAATATAGTCGAGGATCGATGCGCCGTCGGCAATTGCCTTGGCTCCCCGCCATGGACGGAAAGCGTATCCCAGGGTGAACATATCGGAATCCGAACGGATCCCGGGATAGCGGAAAAGGTCCCAGGTTCCCCCGCTGCTCTGTCTGCCCTCGAGAATGGCGTAGCTTTTCCCGGGACAGTCGTGCTGCAGGTGATAGCCTGCGCCGATGCCGGAGAGGCCTCCTCCCACGATCAGGACATCGAAATGTTCGTTCGCCACGTTGCCTCCTGCTTGTACCTGACGGGAACGGTCGGGCTGCTGATCGTTTTTTATTGACATCATAAGTGCCATATCATTAACTGGTGCGCCAGGGAAGAGGCACTGCGCAACGGCTGCCGCCGCAGGCGGCCGATCGGCGCAGCCGGTGCGATGAAGGCGTTCATGAACGATCTGGGCAAGGCGTCTCAATACAAGTTGACTGCGGCCAAACCGCCGAAGGAGGCGGATGGCCGCAAGCATCGTTCACAGAAGAGCCAGGCGAGAATCGTCAACGCCATGCTTGCACTGGTGGCCGAGGGCAATCTGGAGCCAAGCGCCGATCAGATCGCCGAGATCGCGAAGGTGGGCCGAAGGTCGGTGTTCCGTCATTTCAAGGACATGGACACGCTCTATCGCGAAATCACCGACAGTATCGAAGCGACCATGGGTTCGCTCGTGCAACAGCCGTTCGAGGCGACCGACTGGCGCGGCAGGGTTCTCGAACTCGTCGACCGGCGCGCCGCCGGTTTCGAGAAGATGAAGCCGTTCCTGCTCGCCGGACAGGTGCATCGCCATCGCTCCGCCTTTCTGAAGACGTCGCATGCGCAGTTCGTGGGAACGCTCAGAATGATCCTGCTTGGTGTCGTCCCGAAACAGCTGGCCGGCAACCTGGTTCCGGTCGAAGCCATCGATCTTCTGCTCAGCTTCGAAAGCTGGAATCGGCTGCGCGAAGACCAGGGTCTCAGCATAGCCAAGTCCAAACTTGTCCTGAAACAGGCGATCGAATCGCTCCTGAAAGACCAGGCTTGACGACATGCGATGGTTGGAACGAAAGGAGGGGTGTGCGGGGCGGCCACGGTAAATCTTCTCTGGCCCTCCGAAGTTCTGCTGCTCGTTCTCGTTTCCGCCTTGCGTGAACTCGGGATCGAGCCGTGCCGAAGGCCGTTCGGATACCGAAAAACAACATCCGAACAAGACTGTAGACCAACAAAAACAACTCCGGGGGAAACATGAAAATTCTAAACACGGCAATTGTCGGTTTGATCATCGGAACCGTTTCGTCTGCCGCCTTTGCGGACGGCCCCAAGGGCAAGAAGGGAGCGGCAAAGCGCGACTATGTGACCTGCACCAAAAAGGCAATCGATCTCGGCTATACCAGCGGTGGCCCTGCCTCGAATGTTTTCGTGGCCGATTGCATGGCCGGCAAGAACTAGCCTGCGGGCGTTAATCCCTGAAAGAGCAAGGTTCGGCGGTCCCAGGCCGCAGAACCTTGCAAACTGTTCAACGATGGCGTCGTCCGGCGGAGGATTGCATGTCCCGTCTCACCGTTTTTCTCGCGCGGTCGTTCGGACTTTTCACGGTTCTGCTCGTGGTCGCCTTGCTGCTGCGCGGCAGCGGGGACATCGAGACCACCGTTGCCGACGGGCCGGTCATGCTCGCCTACGCCATCGTCAGTCTCGCAATGGGCATCGCCATGATACTCGGCCACAATGTCTGGTCCGGCGGCGCGCTGCCCGTGGTCGTCACCCTGGTCGGATGGCTGGTCTTCGCGAAGGGCCTGCTGCTCCTGTTTGCTCCGCCCCACGCCTTATCCGGCGTGTTCGGGCATATGCGATATGGCGAGCATTACTATCTGTATCTCGTGCCCGCACTCGCGGTCGGTCTCTACCTGACCTGGGCCGGATTCACGGCCCGGAGCCCGCGCCAGTCCTGAACGCGAGGCCGCGCTGCAATTGACGGCGACCGCGCCAGGGGCGCGCCTATGGCGAGGTCAGAAGCCTTTCAAGCTGCTGCATGAGCTCGCCGTATCTGGCATAGTTGCCGGCGGCATATTGATGCTGCATGTCCTGAAACACGACGCGCGCGCGATCGAGCCTGCCGTCAGTCTCGACATTTGCCGACGAAGCGTTGGTCCGGCTTGCTGCTCCGACCAGCAGATCCTCGGCGTCTCCGAGACTCTGCGCCCACTCGATCTTGCGGTCGTCGGGCAGCAGCTGTGCCAGCACGATGCGCGCCAGCGTCGGAATCTTGGTCTGCTCGGCCTCGATGTAGACCGGCTCGATGGCGATCAGCTGGGTGCCGTTCAACGGCAGCACGATCAGATTGCCGCGGATCACCTGGGAGCCATGCTGGTCCCACAGCGTCAGATCGCCGGAGAAACGGCTGTCTGAATTGATCCGCGATTCGACCTGGGCCGGGCCGTCGATGAACGTCCCTTTCGGGAACCGGAATGCGACCATCTTGCCGTAGTTTTCGCCGTCCGAGAGGCCGGCAAGCCATCCCGCCATCTGGTTCTTGCCGGCGACCGACAGCGGCAGCATCAGCAGGAACTCCGGCTTCTCGGCATTCGGAAGCTGCGCGATCACGTAATAAGGAGAGACGGCGATCTCGCGATCGCGATACAGCTCGTGCGGCACCTCCCAGCGGTCCTCGCGATTATAAAAGGTCATGGGATTGGTCATGTGGTAGGTGCCGTACATCTCGGCCTGCACGGTGAACAGATCCTCGGGATAGCGGGCATGGCGCTGCAGGTTCGGCGGCATCTCGCTGCGGTCCTTGAACAAGCCGGGCAGCATTTTCCGATAGGCCCCGATCAGGGGATCGTGCGTGTCGAAGACGTAGAAAGTGACCGAGCCGTTATAGGCGTCGACCACGGCCTTTATCGAGTTGCGCAGGTAGTTGCGGCCGTGCAGCGACGACAGCGAGCCCTGATAGGCTTCGCTATAGGGGTAGTTGGCCGAGCTGGTATAGGCATCGATGATGTAGGAATAGTGATCGCCGTCCGCGACAATATACGGATCGCGGTCGAAGCTGAGGAACGGCGCCAGTCTTTCGACCCGTTCGACGATGTTCCTGCGCAACAGCACCCGGCTTTCGGGCGTGAAATATGCGGAAATGAACAGCCGCAGCCCGTCGGTCTCATGCGCAACGACGAGCTTGCGCCAGAAGTTGGAGAGCGCAATCCCACCCTTTCCCTCGTACACCGTCTCGGCGTTGGCCTGCCCTTGCGGAAAGTCGAATTCCTTTTCCGATGTGCGGACGTAGACCCGGTCCCGGGTAAGGGCGCCGTAATAGATCGCGCCCTGCTTGACCGCGAGGTCGCCCTTGGCGGTGAGCGGAATGTCATGGGCCCACAGCAGAGGATTCCCCCGGCTGTCCATTTCGTTGGCCGGAACGGCAACCGCGCCATAGCCATGGGTGTATTTGAGGGCGAGATTTACCCAGACCTTGGCCTGATCCGGCAGCTTTTCCACGTTGAGTTCGCGCGCCGTGATCATGACCTGCCGCTCGACGCCATCGATCGTGTAGCGGTCGATATCGACGCCGGCAAAACTGTAATACGGCCGCAAGCCCTGGATCTGCTGGAGTTGGGGTTCGAGCGCCCGCCAGTCCCAGATCCGGGCGTCCCGCAGCGTTGCGCCGCTCCTGTCCAGGTCCTCGCGGCTCAGCGGCGCGGCCGAGACTGCGAATTCCCGTTCTGCCATCGACGCCCCGTCGAGATTATACGCTTGCCGCGTGCCGTCGATGCTTCGCAGCAGATAAGGCTGCTCGAGGGTTATCTGGTTCGGACCGACATAGAGCCGTTCGACCGCCAGCGGAACGATGGCCGCCGTCAGATAAAGTGAGACAAATACCGCGCAGGGAATCATCCAGTGCGCCGGCCGCGTCACCAACCAGCCCTGAAACCGCGGAAAAAGAGCTGCCGCCGTCAAGACGATGGCGGCGGCAACCCAGCCAGCGGTGACGATGCCGTATGCCGGGACCCAGAAATGGACGTCGGCGTAGGAGCCGCCCGCGACCACCGGCGAATGTCCGTCGATGACCAGATGATAACGATCGAGGAAGCGCGATACGCCGGACGCGAGGCAGAGCAGCGCCGCCAGCGCCAGGCCCTGGCGTATCCACCGGCCCCAGATCTCTCCGCCTTTTGCCCACGCGACCGCATCGGCTGCGCCGATCACGCGCAGCGACGGCGTGCCGCGCTGCGCGAGGTGATCGGCGAAAAGGTCGCGCAGCAGTCCGGAGCGTGGATAGAGTCCCAGTCCGATCGCCGCCCACAGCGCCATCGTCAAAACCAGCACGGCCATCACGATGCCGACAACGTCATCATACCAGGGCAAGGCCAGCAGATAGAAGGAAATGTCCTTGCCGAAAACCGGATCGCTGGTGCCGGTCGGGCTCGCGCCGAGAAAACCCAAAAGCGGGATCCAGAGCGTCGTCGCGCTGAAGGCGACCACCGCGGAAAGGATCAAGGATGCAAACCAGGGGGCGCTCTTCGGCACCACCGGCAATGGCCGGCACAGGGACCGCAGGTTGATCGCTAAGAAGAGTCCGACAGAAAACAGCACGGTGCCAAAGATCGCCGAGCGAAGCCCGAGCGCCAGCCAATAGCGGTAGCGCTGGCCGAGCTCCTCGAACCAGTAGTTTTGCAGAGCCACCGTCAGCGCGGTCTCGAAGCAGACGATACCGAGAATGGCCGCCGCCATGTAGGCGAGGTCTCGATAAAGCCGGTGCAGCAAGGCAACCGGCGAACTGCCGCCTCTTTGGTCCAGGAAGGTACGGCCCAGCGGAAGCGCCGCGAGCAGGATGAGGAAGAGATAGCCGAACTGAAACATCGCGTTCCCCTTCCAGAGAATCCCGGTTTCCGCAGCTTGAGCGAATCCTGCAGGTAGCGACCGCGCGTTATTGATAAGACAGGCGCCGGCGCGTTCATTGATCTTTCGCAAGTCCGGACGGGGCGGCGAGTTGCTGGCCGCCGCGTTGCAACAGGCCGCCTCGTTGGCGCCAAGGCTTGTCTTCAGCGCGGCTAAGCAAGATAGTGCGCTCGGGTGTGGCCGCTGGCGGCATATCCTGGTTCGATCGAAGGCTGCAACCTATCGTGTCTAGGCGGACCGGTGCTGGCAGCGCGGTTGTCCGGGCAGAAACCGCCATCGACCGCGGCAGAATTGAAAATTTTCAACGGGGAGCCGGCAGTGAAAGATCCCTACGAAATTCTGGGTGTCGCCCGCACCGCCTCGGCGGAGGATCTGCAGAAGGCCTACCGCAAGCTGGCCAAAAAACTGCATCCTGACCTCAACCCCGGCAATGCTGAGGCCGAGGAGAAGTTCAAGGAGCTCGCCGGCGCCTATGACCTGGTTGGCGATGCCGAAAAGCGCAAAAGGTTCGACAGCGGCGAGATCGACGCGTCGGGAGCCGAACGGCCCCCGCAGGGCTATTACAAGGACTATGCGTCATCGCAAGCGGACCATCCCTATGCCGATAATTCCGGCTTTGCCGACATCATGGATTCGGAAGATGCGTTCGCGGAGCTGCTGAGGCGCAGCGCACGGGCGCAGGCCAACCGGCGCGGGCACGATCTCGAATTCAGGCTGCCGATCGAATTCATTGAATCGATCGCCGGTGCCAGCAAGCGCCTGACCTTGCCGGATGGCCGCACGCTCGATGTGACGATCCCGCCCGGAATCGTGGAAGGCCAGGTGCTGCGGCTGCGTGGCAAGGGTGCGCCGGGATCGGGCAAGGGCGGCTTCGGGGATGCGCTGATCGAGGTGGAGATCAGGCCCGATCGCAGGTTCACGCGCGAGGGAGACGATATCTATCTGGAATTGCCCGTCAGCCTTTCGGAAGCCGTGCTCGGCGCCCGGATCAAGGTTCCTACTCCGACCGGTGCGGTCACGATGAGCGTACCGAAGGGGTCGAATAGCGGGACGACGTTGCGTCTGAGGGGAAAGGGGGCGCCCAAGCCCGGAGGTGGCCATGGCGACCAGTTCGTCAGGCTGAAGATCATGCTCCCGAAAGCGTCCGACCCGGAGCTTGAAGCATTCGTATCACGCTGGGAAGCCGGCAAGGCCTACAACCCGCGCGAGGAGGCAGCGCCATGAAGTTGAGCAAGCAGGAATTTCTGTCGCATTCCGGCCTCGGTCATGAAACCCTGACGGCGTGGATCGAGGAGGAGTGGCTGATTCCCGACAAGTCGTCAGCCGAAATGAGCTTCTCGGACATCGACATCGCCCGGGCGCGGCTGATCCGCGTTCTCCAGCTCGATCTCGGCGTCAACGACGAAGGCGTGGGGGTCGCCCTGAAGCTGATCGATCAGCTCCATGGCATGCGCAACACGCTGATGAAGCTGCGTCTGGCGCTTCAAGCGGGACCGGAATAGCGGCGAGCGAACAGACTTTCGGCACGATCATCGGCCGCTGCTCACCGCGAAGTTCGTGGCCGGATGTCGCGGCCGAGAACGTGAAGGGCGCGGCCGAGATGCTGGGCGCCCAAGCCCGGCAATTGCGCGGCCAGCTCGATGCCTTCCTCGGCAAGGTACGCGCGGCCTAGCTTCGCGGGCCCGGCTCGACCGGGGAGGCTGCTTCCGACGCGCGCCATCGCGCAATCATGGCCAGCTGGGCGTCGGGCCGTTCCAAGGTCACGTCGAGACGCCCGGCGTGGACGGCGCCCGCGTTTCCATCGAGCGTCAGCCAATCGCCTTCGGCGAATTTCCCGGGTCCGATGCTGCAGCTGCGTCTTGCCGTATCGATGTCAAGCGCTGCACAGCCGACCAGGCAGACCTTGCCCAGTTGCCTCGCGACCACCGCGGCATGCGAGGTGCGGCCGCCACGCGATGTCAGGATTCCGGCGGCGTTCGCCATGCCCGTGATGTCCGCGGTCGTCGTCTCGCGACGTACCAGAATCGCGGGCTCGCCCTGGTCGGCGAACTGCTTGGCCGCCTCGGTATCGAACGCGATCCGTCCCGAGACCACGCCGATGCCGGCGACGGTGGCGCGCGCCAGTGGAACGTCGCCGGTTCCGTCGAGATGACTTCGCACCACCTCGGCGGGATCGATGGCCCGCAGGCGACGCAAGGCCTCCCGGGGCTGGATCAACCCTTCCTCGACCAGATCGCAGGCGATCTTCAGCGCCGCCCAGGGTGTCCGCTTGGCGTCGCGGGTCTGCAGCAGGTACAGCCGTCCGTTCTGAATGGTGAACTCGAAGTCCTGGACGTCGGTGAACATGGTTTCGAGCTGACGGCGTATTTCATTCAGCCGGTCCCAGGCTGCCGGCAGCGTCGACTGCAGCCGGTCCGCATCGCGCAGCGCAAGCCGACCGGCGACGACGTCCTCTCCCTGGCCGTTGAACTGGAAATCGATGTAGATGTCGTCTTCTCCCGTTGCGGGATCACGGGTGAAGCCAACCCCGGAGCCGGAGGTTCCACCGGCGTTGCCGAACACCATCGCCTGCACGGTGACCGCGGTGCCGATATCGTCGCCGATGTGATTGAGACGGCGATATTGCGCGGCCTTCGGCGCATCCCAGGAACGAAAGACGGCATCCGTCGCCTGCTCGAGCTGCTCTGCCGGTGACTGCGGGAAGGGTGTTGCGGCCAGCGCGCGAAAGCGGGCAAGCATTGCCTGGACCAGCCGCTGCAAGGCGCGGTGGTCCAGCATGTGTTCGTTCTCGAGGCCTTCGATCCCGAGGGCTTGTCGGGTCAGCTCATCGAACGGTTCGGTGTCGAGCCCCTGGACAACTTCGGCATATCCCTGGATCAGCCGCCGGTAGCAGTCCCAGGCAAGACGGGGGTTGCCGGTCAGCCGTATCAATCCCTCGACGGTCTCGTCATTGACGCCGACGTCGAGCACGGTCTCCATCATTCCCGGCATCGAGATCGAGGCTCCGGATCGGACCGAGACCAGCAGCGGTTTGCGCAACGATCCGAAGCCAAGGCCGGTGATGCGCTCGAGGCGGTTGATGCCCTGGCCGAGCACGCGATGCTGCGCCGGCTTTCCGGTTTCCGGCTGATGGCGCGCGCCGCACCAGAGCGTCGGCAGCACAAAGCCGGCCGGGACCGGCAATCCGGCGGCCGCCATCCGCATCAGGTTCCAGGCCTTGTTGCCCACCTCCGCGGCGCCGCCGGGCGGCAACCGTTCGCCTGCCGAAATGAAGTAGAGCAGGGCATCCGGCGCGGCGGAACTAGACTGCAAGGACATCGCCAACCACATGGTCGCGCAGGATGAGGCTGGCGCGTTTCAGGGAATCCGAGGCCTTGCCCAGCCCCTGCCGGACATCCAGCAGCAACTGCAATTGGCGAAAGTCGCCCGCCTTCTTGATGGCCGAAACGGTAACGGCCCTTTCAGCGTCATCGGCATCGTGCTCGAGTTCGGCCACCCTGGCGATGGCGGTCAGGAAGTCGTCGGAATCGCCGCGGGATCCGTGCCGCTGCACGTGCTGGGCGTGGCCCAGCGCCTTGACCCATTCCTGGGTAGTCTCCGCAACAATGCCGGCCAGCTGCTGCAGGGCTTCCCAGCTGCGCGGCTCGGCCGCGCCATCGAACAGGCCAAGCAGAAAGCCGACCTCCTCCAACTGGTCGGCAGCATCGTCAGCTACCTTGATCAGTTCCTGGAACGGCTTCAGCTCGGGGTGGCGACGCACCGACAGGACAATTTCAACCACCAACCGATCGGCCTCATGCTCCCAGCGCCGGCTGCGCTTGGCAAGCTTGCCAAGGGCTGCGGAATCATCGGCGGAGCCGACCAGGCTGTCGCGGACGGCGGTACTGATTTCAAAGATCAGGCCGGCATGGTCGGCGGCCAACTTCAGGAGCCGCAGTTCCCTTGTCTTCAGATGGTTCAGAAGTTCGGTGCAAATCCGATCGCGGATCAGGCCGTCGGGCTGGCGCGCGAGCAATCCCTCCGTCGCCGTCTTGAAGGCAAACTGGATGAAGGCGTAGGCGGCCTCCAGACCCAGCACGTCGTAAAGCCGGTCGCCGAAGTGGATCGACGGGGCGGCGGTGGCTTCGACCGCATCCCAGATCAGACGTGCGCCACCGAGTTCAAGAAAGCCGCGGTGCCCGATGTCGGAATCGGCGGCCCAGCGCAGCAGCTGCAGGCGCTGCTCCGCCTTGAGGAATCCGCGTAACTGCTTGCGTGCCCGGTTCCAGTCGATCAGGAAAACCAGCCGCGAGCCGAGGTAGTCGAGATAGGCGAGAAGCTGCGTGTCATCGGTGGCCTCAAGCGTTCCGGTCGACAGGAAGAACGGCGCCCCGCCGGCCATGGCCGCAATCTGATTGCTGTTGGTATCGGTCCAGACGACCGAGAAACGGTCGAACAGCGCGCGAAAGAACTGCAGTCGCCTCAGATGCAGATCGCTATAGGTGAGGCTCACGGTCCTGCCCTCGACATGGACGACGATCACATGCGCGTCGGTGGTGCCGATGTCGTTCTGAAGGATCAACCGGCCTCCGGCCCGGGTTGCCGTGGTGCCGAGGCCGGGATGATTGAACTTGAGCGGGGCGGTGCGATTGAGGCCGGCCATGAATGCGCGTATCAGCCTGTCGTCGCCCGGGCCGAGGTTGTAGGTGGCGGCGCCCTCGATCTTCTGCTCCGCCAGGCCGACTTGCAGCACATTGAGCTGCTTGTGCAGGTCCATCACCAGCTGATGCAGGCTGTCGCCGCGCTTGCGGTCGGCCTGCGTTATCCTGTCGATGTCGCCGCCATCGATGAGATCCCCCTTGGCCTCGGGCAATTGCTTGAGCAGAAGGTCGAGGCGCTGTTTGGCCGCAGGGCCGGCCGGCGTCGCCATGATACGGGCATCGCTCGCGATCGCAGCCAGGAGCTGCCCGCAACCCGGCAGGTGATATGACGCCGCCTCCTTGCGCGCGCTCGCAACCAGCCGGTCGAGGCCGGCATCTGCCACTCGGGCAACCAGCCGCTCCGGCTTGAGCGATGGGGACGACTGGTCGGGCTGGTCGGCATGGCCGCGGGCCACCTGCAGCAGCGAGAAGTAGTATTTGAGGCGATCGTTTGCGGCGAGGCCCGCGTCGATCTGGAAAGGCAAGGTCAGATCCTGCTCTCCCAGCGTTTCCAGCATTTTCGTCTTCATTGCCGCTTTCCTGGCGCTGGGCCGCGGCCCGCGGGCATGCGGCCGTCTTGCGGGACCTTCGCGGCCGAAAGGTCGTTTGGCAAAATCATCGCGTTGACCTTGATCCGGGGGGCTGGAGTGGCAATGCGACCTCGATGCAGGATCAAACCAGGGCTGCCGACTGTCCGCTCGCCGGCTGGCCGGGCTGGCGATATCCTTGCAGGATCTTGATATAATTGGCGCGCTCGAATGCCTGCGGATCACGCAGGCATCGCTGGCTCATCAGCCCCCTTACATGCGTGAGTGAATCAAATTCCCGTGCGTCGAGCCATCGCTGCAGTCCGGCGAGCAGCGTGGCCATATGACCGGGGCCCTTTCGCAACAGCGACGAGGTGGTCATCACCACGTCGGCGCCGACCAACAGATATTTCACGACCTCTTCGGCGGTAGAGACGCCGGTGCTTGCCGCGAGCGACGCCCGGGTCCGGCCGGCGAGAACCGCAAGCCAGAGCAAGGGCAGTCTGATCTCGTTCGGCTCGCTGAGCTTGAGATCCGTCAGCACCTGCAACCTCGCCAGGTCGAGATCGGGCTGATAGAACCGGTTGAACAGAACCAGGCCGGCGGCTCCGGCGTCCTCGAGGGCCATCGCCATGTTGCCGACGGCGCTGAAATAGGGACTGAGCTTGACCGCGACCGGAATCGAGACCGCCGCCCGCACCGATCGCAGGATGTCGAGATAGCGCTGCTCGACATCATGGCCGGTGGCTTTCAGATCGGCCGGGATGAAATAGATGTTGAGTTCGAGCCCGTGCGCTCCGGCCTGCTGCAGTTGCCGGGCATAGGAGGTCCAGCCCTCGTTGCTGGTTCCATTCAGGCTGGCAATGACCGGCACCTGGACCGCCTGCCGGGCGCGGCGAACGAGTTCGAGGTATTGGTGCGGCCCATGCTGCGCATCGGCCAGCTTTGGAAAATTGCTGAGACCCTCCGGCCAGCTGTTGTCATGCGCGGTGGTCAGTTGCTCGTAGCGCGCGGTTTCGGCCTCGATCTCTTCCTGGAATAGCGACGGCAGGATTACGGCGGCGGCGCCGGCATCCTCGAGCCGTTTCAGCGAGTCGAGCTCGCCCGTCAACGGCGAGGCAGACGCCACCAGCGGGTTTTTGAGCTGAAGTCCCATATAGCGCGTCGTCAAATCCATCGGACTCTCCTGGACGGGTCGTATTGCAGCGTGAAGCGAGTTATTTGGCCGCCCCAGTTTGCCCGCCGGCGAGCACGTCGCGGCACGGCTGGAAGCGGCTGCCATCCTGTGCCGCGAGCATTTCGTATTGGCGGTATTTGTCGATCACCTCGGCCTGCGCGCTGGCGAGAAGAACCGCCGCTTCATTGGGAAGCGATCGCGCCAGGGAGGAATAGCGGACCTCGTTGTAGGCATAGTCCTTGAACGGAATGGTGGGACGCGGCGAATCGAGCTGGAACGGACTCTTGCCGACGCTCCGCATCGCTGGATTGAAGCGCAGCAACGGCCAGTAGCCGCAGGCGACCGCGAGGTCCTGCTGCTTCATGCCGAACCGCATGTCGATGCCATGGGCGATGCACTGGCTGTAGGCGAGGATCAGCGAGGGCCCGTCATAGGCCTCGGCTTCCCGGAACGCATCCAGCGTCTGCTGCGAATTGGCGCCCATCGCGACCTGGGCCACATAGACATTGCCATAGGCGATGGCCTGCAGGCCGAGATCCTTGCGCGCCACCCGCTTGCCGGCCGCGGCAAACTTTGCCACCGCGCCGAGCGGGGTGGCCTTCGAGGCCTGGCCGCCGGTGTTGGAGTAGACTTCGGTGTTGAGCACCAGGATGTTGACGTTGCGCCCGGTCGCCATCACATGGTCGAGCCCGCCAAAGCCGATGTCATAGGCCCAGCCGTCGCCGCCGACGATCCAGATGCTCCGCCGGACCAGATGGTCCACCACGGAAAGCAGGTTGCGCCCCGGCTCGCTCTCGATTTTGAGCAGCCGGGCCTTGAGCTCGGCGACCCGGATACGCTGCGCGCGCAATTCGAATTCGTGAATCTGCGGCGCATTGAGGATGCCCGCCGCCAGCTCTTCGCCGACGACGGGTTTCAGCTGTTCCAGCAGCGCGCGGGCCAGCGCCAGGTGCTTGTCGGCCGCCAAGCGGAAGCCGAGGCCGAACTCGGCATTGTCCTCGAACAGCGAGTTCGACCAGGCCGGGCCACGGCCCTCATGATCGACGGCCCAAGGGGTCACCGGCAGGCTGCCGCCGTAGATCGACGAGCAGCCGGTGGCGTTGGCGATCTGCGCGCGGTCGCCGAACAGCTGCGACAGCAGCTTGAGGTACGGCGTTTCGCCGCAGCCGGCGCAGGCGCCGGAAAACTGGAACAAGGGTTCGAGAAACTGGATGCCGCGCACCTTGTCGAAATCGACACGGGCCCGGTCATTGACCGGCAGGGCCTCGAAGAAGGCGATGTTGGCGCGCTCGGCTTCGACCAGCGGCGCCTTGTCGGCCAGGTTGATCGCCTTGACGTCCGGCTGGCGCGGGCTGATCGAGGGGCAGGCTTCGACGCAAAGACCGCAGCCGGTGCAGTCCTCGACGTAGAATTGCAGGGTAAAGCGCGCTTCCGGATAGCCGCGGGCATTGACCGGTGCCGATTTGAACGAGGCCGGCGCCCCGGCCAGCGCGTCTTCATTGTAGTAGCGGGCGCGAATGACGCTGTGCGGGCAGACGAAGCTGCATTGGCCGCACTGGATGCAAAGCTCTTCCTCCCAGACCGGAACGGCCTCGGCGATGTTTCGCTTCTCGAAAGCGGAGGTTCCGGACGGAAAGGTGCCGTCCGCCGGGATCAGGCTGACGGGAATCTCGTCGCCGCGCCCGAGCAGCATCATCGAGGTCACGCGCCTGACGAATTCGGGGGCGCTGGCGGCGACGATCGGCGGCAGGTCATGCGGATTGCTGGCCGCAGCCGGCACCTTGATCTCGAACAATCGGGCCAGGGTGGCATCGACGGCAGCAAAATTCTTCGCCACCACGGATTCGCCCTTGCCGCTGTAGGATTTCCGGATCGATTCCTTGATATGCCGGATCGCGTCCTCGCGCGGCAGCACGCCGGAGATGGCAAAGAAGCAGGTCTGCAGCACGGTATTGGTACGTACGCCGAGGCCGACGTCCCGGGCCACGGTAGAGGCGTCGATGACAAAAAAGCGCAGCTTCTTGTCGATGATCTCTTGCTGCACGGATTTCGGCAGTTGGTCCCAGGTCTTGTCCTTGCCATAGGGACTGTTGAGCAGAAAAACCCCGCCTGCGGCCGCCACTCTCAGCAGGTCCTGCCGCTCGAGAAATTCGAACTGGTGGCAGGCAACGAAGCCGGCCGAGGCGATCAGGTAGGGCGCCCTGATCGGGTCCGGTCCGAAGCGCAGATGCGAAATCGTCTGCGCGCCGGATTTGTGGGAATCGTAGACGAAGTAGCCTTGGGCATATTTCTTGGCGTCCTCGGCGATGATCTTCACGCTGTTCTTGTTGGCGCCGACGGTGCCGTCGGCGCCGAGGCCGTAAAACACCGCGCGCGTGGTCTCGGCCGTCTCGATCGTGAACTCCTTTTCGATCGTGAGGCTGCTGAACGACACGTCGTCGTCGATGCCGAGGGTGAAGCTGTTGCGTCCGGCGAATTTGCCCTGACCGTTGCGCCGGGTGAGTTCATCGAGGGCGGCTTTGGTCATCGCCGGCGTGAAATCCTTCGAGGACAGGCCATAGCGGCCGCCGATGACGGACGGCATCGACGCGCGCTGGCCGGACCCGGCGCCCTGGGCGAGCGTGGCGACGACATCGAGGTAGAGCGGTTCCCCGGCAGCGCCGGGCTCCTTGGTTTGTTCGAGCACGGCGATGGCGCCGACCGAAGCCGGCAGCGCGGCAAGAAAATGCGTCGCCGAAAACGGCCGATACAGCCGCACCTGCAGCACGCCGACCTTCTCGCCGCGGGCCGCCAGCACCTTGACGGTCTCGCGGGCGGTCTCGGCGCCGGAGCCCATCAGCACCAGGACGCGCTCGGCGTCGGGCGCGCCCTCATATTCGAACAGCCGGTAATGCCGCCCGGTCAGCGCCGCAAAGCGGCTCATCGCGCCGTCGACGATTTCCGGCACCTTGGCGTAATACGGGCTGACTGCCTCCCGGGCCTGGAAAAAAGTGTCGGGGTTCTGCGCGGTGCCGCGGATGAAGGGATTTTCCGGATTGAGGCCGCGCGACCGGTGGGCGCGGACCAGGTCGTCCGGAATCATCGCCCGGATGCTCGCATCGGGAACGAGGTCCAGCGTATTGAGCTCGTGCGAGGTGCGAAAGCCGTCGAAAAAATGCAGGAATGGCACCCTGGCCTGCAGCGTCGCGGCTTCGGCAATCAGCGCGGTGTCGTGGGCTTCCTGGACGTTGGCCGAGGAAATCAGCGCAAAGCCGGTGGTGCGTACCGTCATGACGTCGGAGTGATCGCCGAAGATCGACAGCGCCGAGGTGGCGAGCGAGCGCGCGGCGACATGAAACACCGTCGACGTCAGTTCGCCGGCGATCTTCATCATGTTGGGCAGCATCAGCATCAGGCCCTGCGACGACGTGAACGTCGTCGTCATCGCCCCCGACTGCAGCGCGCCGTGGACGGTGCCCGAGGCGCCGCCCTCGCTTTGCATCTCCTGCACCAGCGGGATGTTGCCCCAGATGTTCTGCAGCCCTTCCGCGGCCCACTGGTCGGCCAGTTCTGCCATCGTGGAGGACGGCGTGATCGGATAGATCGCGCAGACCTCGTTGACCCGGTAGGCGACATGGGCGACGGCGGTATTGCCGTCCATGGTGGTCCTGACCGCCTTTTCGGTGACGGGCTCCGCCGCTGGAGCTGGTGTATCGCCCGCGTTCAGCTTGATCACGGCGTTCATGTCCTGACCTCGGTCGGCTCGGAAACCATTTCCATGGCATGGCAGGGGCATTGTTCGACGCAGACGCCGCAGCCGGTGCAGAGATCGAGCTTGATCTCGTAGCCCTGGTTCGGGCCGAGCTTGACGATGGCGTCTTCCGGACAGGCGGCAAAGCAGTTGTCGCATTCGAAGCAGTTTCCGCAGGACAGGCAGCGCCTGGCCTCGTGCAGCGCCTGCTTCTCGCTGAGCCCGCCGACCACCTCGTCGAAGCCGCCTTCCCGCTGCGCCATTGGTATTTCAAGTTGCGTGGAGCGCAATGCGTCGGCGTAGATCGGCAAATTGAGTTCGGCGAATTCGACGATGCGGTGTTTCGCCGGATGGCTGTATGTGTCGCCTCGCAGCCAGGCATCGATTTGGTGCGCGGCCTTCTTGCCGTGGCCCGTCGCTATCGTGACCGAGCGCTGGGTCGGCACCACGTCGCCGCCGGCGAAGATGCCGGCGCGGCCGGTCATCATGTTCGGCGCGACCACCACGGAGCCATCGGAATCGAAGACAATTTCGGGAATTTTCTTCAGGAAGCTGCTGTCGGCATCCTGGCCGAGCGCCAGCACCAGGGTGTCGGCCTTGAGCGTTTCGAACTGGCCGGTGGGCTGGGCGTGGCCGCTGTCGTCGATGCGCATGACTTCGACCGTGAGATCGGCGCCCTCGATCGCCTTGATCGAGGTCAGCCATTTTATTTTCACGCCTTCGCTCAGGGCCTCGCCGGCTTCGAAGTCGTGGGCCGGCATGTGGGCGCGGTCGCGGCGATAGACGATCATCGCTTCGCTGGCGCCGAGGCGGCGGACGGTGCGGGCGACGTCCATGGCGGTGTTGCCTCCGCCATAGATCACCACGCGCCGCCCGAGGCGCGGTGCCGCGTCGGCTTCGACGTCGCGAAGCAGCGAGACGGCATCCAGCACCTTGATGGCGTCGCGCGCCGGGATGTCGACATGTTTGGAAAGCTGGGCGCCGATGGCGATGAAGACCGCGTCGAAGCCGCCGGCCTTCTGTTCGGCCAGCACGTCGTCGACCCGGTGATTGGGCACGAAGCTGACGCCCATCTGCTCGATGCGGCCGATCTCCTTCATCAGCTCTTCGCGCGGCAGCCGGTAGGCCGGAATGCCGAAATGCAGCATGCCGCCGGGCAGCGGGCCGGCGTCGTGAATCTCCACCCGATGGCCGAGCCGGGTCAGATGATAGGCCGCCGACAGTCCGCTCGGTCCGGCGCCGACGATCAGGACGCGCTTTCCGCCCGTGGCCTTGTCGACCGGCATCGGCCAGCCCTGCGCCATCGCGAGATCGCCCAGAAACCGCTCGACGGCGTGAATGCTGACCGCGCTGTCGAGTTCCCCGCGATTGCAGGAGGTTTCGCAGGGGTGGTAGCAGACCCGCCCGTGCACCGCCGGCAAGGGATTGTCACGGATCAGCGCTTCCCAGGCGGCCCGGTACTTTCCGGCCTGTGCCAGTCCGAGCCACGCCTGGATGTTCTCGCCGGCAGGGCAGGCCGCGTTGCAGGGCGGCAGCAGGTCGACATAGACCGGTTGGCGATGGCGAACCGGCCCCGCGCCGCGTTCGCGGGTAAGGTCGACGACAGGCGTCATATCGCGGGCAAAACTGTTCACCGGACACTCCCCATAGCCGCAGTCTCGACCAGCGCGCCATCGCCGGCCTTGCGGCGGATCAAAGCGGTACCGGTTTCCCGAATAAAACAGGAGAGCAGGATGGCGAGCGCGATGCCGCCGACGCCGATGATGCCCGCTTTCTGGAACACGACGAGGTCCAGCGGCCCGCCATGGGAGACATGCACCAGGACCCAGCCATAGACCGGGGCCATCAGGGCGCTCAGCGTGAAGACGAGAAAATTGATGGCGCCGGTGGCGCTGCCCTTCACCTCGTCGGCATTGACCTCCTTGATGATGGTGTAGGGAATCATCGCGGCACCGGAGCCGATGCCGAGCAGCAGGCCGGCGAGATAGGAGGGGATGATGTCGTGCGGCAGGTACAGGATCACCAGCGCGATCAGCAGCATGAACGACGCGCCACCGATCAGGACCGGCTTGCGGCGGCCATAATGGTCGGCGATATAGCCGAGCAGGGGACAGCCGATCACCCAGCCGAGCGGTACCATGGCGGCGCGATTGACCGCCTCGGCATAGCCGATGTGCCATCCCTCGCGCAGGAATGAAACGCCCCAGATCATGTCGCCGACGGTGGTCGGCAGGAACAGAAGGCCGGCGGCAAAGCCGCACAGATACGACTGCGGATTGCTGAGCACCGATTTATAGGGGGCGAACATCGACCAGGCCGAGTTCTGGGCCGATGTGCGCACCGCGTGGCCGCCCGGCGTGACGACCAGCACGATGAGCGCGAGGATTGCTGCCGCGACACCGCCAAGGATCCAGAATTGCTGCCAGTCAAGCACGCCATGGATCAATGGCGCGACCGCGAACTGGCCGGCGGCGCCGCCGAGCATGCCGAAGCACTGGGTGAAACCGATCGCGGTGGCGAGGTAGCGTGCCGGAAATCCATGGGCGGCAAGATAGACGGCGCCGGTGAAGGCAAAGGCCGAGCCGGCGCCCTGGAACAGTCGGCCGGCATCGGCTGCTGCGGCGCTGCCGAGGCCGAAGAGCACCGCGCCGACGGCAACAAGGCCTACCCCGGCGGGAACGACGAATTTCGCGCCATAGCGGTCGAAGCTTGCTCCGGACAGGATCGCGAAGGTCGAATAGGTGTAATAATAGAGGCCGATCAGCGAGCTCACGCCCAGCGCCGATAATCCGAATGCCGCGGTCAGTTCGGGCACCATGACCCCCGGAGCCGAGCGCAAGGCATACTGCAGGAAATAGAACACCACGCACAAAATCCACGCCGCGACGAACGGCCAATGGAATTCCGAGCCCGGTCGCGCCGAATTGTCCTGCATGATGGTCCCCGCCGCTGCTGATCTGTGGGAAGCGGAGCACCGCGTCATGCGCCCCTGAAAACGCATGCAGTGTAGGCAGCCGAACGATCCACGAGCTAGGCTCGGAAAGTACTCAGGGCTGCTGTAATAATACTGTTATCCAGCGCGCCGCATTGCACCCTTGGCGGCGCGGCAAGTCAGGCCCGGAGGCGCTGGGGGGCCGGTCAGGCGCCCTCACGCTCCGCGTCGCCGTCGGCCGCGTCCTCGGCCTGGACGCCGGCCGAAGCCGAGACCCCGCGCAGCCGGATCACCATGGCGATGACATCGACATCGATCTTGACGAGGTCGAGATCGCGGGTCATCTCGCGCAATTCCTGGCCCTTGCGGGCAAGTTCCTCCGAGACATCGACGGCCATCTTGCGTTCGGTCACCCCGCCGGGGCTGCCGAGGAACATCTTGGCCCGCAGCCATTCCAGCCGCGCCCGTTGGGTGTCGCGTGCGAACTTCTTCTCCACCAACTGCCCGCGGGCGCCGTGGTAGGCGCCGATCAGCTTTGGCTCCGGCATGCTCCACAGCTCTTCGATCGGCACGGCCATGAGATCGATCCTCCTGCCGGAAAATGGCCCGATCCTAGCTCAGTTGTTGGCTTCGGACATCTCGTCGCGACGCGAGGCCTTCGCGGCTCTGCAGTCGATTGCTGCCCTTCCGACCGTCAGACCGCATCGCCTCTGACGCCGGAGCAGTCCACCAGCCACACCTACGCCCACAACATAGATCCATCCCTCGTTGAAATCGAACAGGTGGGAATTGAACAGCGAAGTGACAACGTTTTGAACGACCACCGTCAATCCGATCCACGCTGCCAGTCCGTCGCCGCGGAACAGCAGCAGATGAAACAGCCACATCGCATACAGCAGGACGATGCCGATCGCTCCCCACTGGATCGCCACGTTCAGTGTCTGATTATGCGGATTTCCGATGACTTGCGCGGCTGCGCCGGATTGGTCGACGGCCGCCTCCTGAAACAGTTCCCGTATCGATCCGGTGCCATGTCCGAATAGCGGAGCCTCGGAAAAAAACCGCAGCGACTTTTGCCAGAACTCCAGCCGCAGCCCGATTGATGTCCCAGCGTCTTGCTCCTTGTACAACTGGTAATCGGTCAAGGTGGTCTTGGCCTTCCAGCGCAATTCGGGAGATGCCATCCACGCCAACCCGCCGAATAACCCTGTGGCGCATAGAACGATGATCACGCTTCGCCATTTCAGGTGAAGCAGCGCGAACAGCGCGAGCATGATCGGCATCGCGACCAGCGCGGTCCGTGACACGATCACGAATGCCATGTTGACCGCGAAGCCCAGTGACACCGCGATCAGTGCGGCGGCCGGCCAAAATCGCTTATCGCGCAGGAGGGTGAGGATCGGGTAGGCCAGCGCTACGGCGCACAGCGAAAATTCCTGGCTTTGGTCGATATAGTTCTTGACCGGAACGCCTCGCGCGACAACGCCGTAATAATCCTGGAGCGGCACGGCCCTGAATGCCAGTCCCGGATCGAACGCGACCATCCAGGACAGCGCCAGCAACAGCACACACGATGCCATGAAGGCTATCAACACCGTCGCGCCGCGCGTGGAGCGTTCAAAATGATATAGCAGGATTGGAATCGCCAGCAGCTTGGTCACGGGACTGATGCCATGCAGTCTGGTGGGCCACGGGCCATCCGCCCACAGCGTCCCGAGCACCGCGAGCGCAAAGAGTGCCACAGGCAGGAAAGAAGCCGGCTGCTTGAGACAGCTCAGGAATGAACGTCGTTCAACGGTCGGGATCAATATGAAGAACCAGACGACCATGAAAACCGCGACCGCGGTCGTTGACCATGGAATCGAAGCCGCCACCAGAATCGGGTAGATGTCGAGACAGAGCCGCCAGAACTCCGATCGCGTCGCCGACAGGAACAGCGAGGACACGCGCGCGCGCTTTTGGCTGAATCTGGGTGGAGCTTCCGGCATGCTTTACGGGCTTATGGTCGATATAGCTGGCGCCGTCGACGTTGTTCCCCAATAGCATGGCGCGGTATACAGGTTAAGTGCGCCGCGGTTCCCGAGTCGGCGCCGATGCCAGAGCGGCCCATGTCGAGGCAATCGACGCGCGACCTTCGGCATCATGCCTGGAATGTTACGCCCCTACCGTTGGTTTTGCTCCGGCCACGCAGCAACTATCTCTTGCTAAGATCGGTCATGTCCGTTACAAGCCAAATTAATCGGGACGCGTTGTCCGACATCCTGATCTGGGGCGAGTTCCTTGCCGTCAAGATGCAATGGCTGATGCTGCAGCAGCATATGTCCGTTGCAGTTCAGTGGGACGTCCGGTCATTCAGAAATGAGATTCCGTCGCTACGCCGTCCTTGGCAGCAATTCCTTCGCCGGCTCCGTTTTCGTCGCTCGCGCGCTGCGGGAAGGTGCGGAGGTCGTCGGATTCAATCGCTCGCCTGAAGGCTCTTCCATTTTTTTGCCGTATCGCGAAGTTCCGCCGCCGCGGCGCTACAGCTTCGTTCAGGCCGATATCAATCGCGATTTGCCGATTATCATTGAGGCCATCGAGCAGTTCCAGCCCGAGGTGGTTGTCGACTTCGCCGGACAGGGAATGGTCGCCGAAAGCTGGGGCGATCCCGCGCAATGGTACGAAACCAACATCGTCGCGAAGGTGCGCCTCCACGATCAATTGCGGCGATATCAATGGCTGGAGCGATATCTCCGGGTTTCTACACCGGAGGTCTATGGTAGCCATGAAACGCTGCTCGGGGAGTCCTGGCAGTCCAATCCCAGCACGCCATATGCGGTTTCCCATGCCGCTGTTGACGCCAGCCTGCGCGCGTTCCACCATCAATACGGGTTTCCCGTCATACTGACCCGATTCGCGAACTTTTACGGCCCCGGTCAGCAATTGTACCGCATCGTGCCGCGGACGATCATTTACACGCTGAGCGGTCGCAAATTGCAGTTGCATGGGGGTGGGACATCGGTTCGGGCCTTCATTTATGCCGATGACATGGCAAGCGGCATATTGAAGGCACTCGACGTCGGCCGGCCGGGGCAGATCTATCATTTTTCCCCGGAGCGATTTCTCTCAATTCGCGAAGTCGTCGAGATTATATGCGAGCGTCTCGACCGGCAGTTTGATAACGTAGTGGAAGTTGCACCGGAGCGACCCGGCAAGGATCAGGCCTACTTGATGGATGCCTCCCGGGCACGCGACGAACTGGACTGGGAAGCGAAAACCTCCTTCGAACAGGGTGTGGACCGGACGATCGATTGGGTCACGCGCAACTTGGAAGAAATCCAATCCTTGCCTCACGAGTATGTTCACAAGCCATGATGCGGGCACCACAGTGACGTCATTCCGAAACTTTCTTCCCGAGCAATATCGGCAAACCAACTCTCTCGAGATCAATCACAACTATCTTAGCCAGCAATTCGCCGATCACGATGCAATCCTGGCCAAGATCCGCGAGGTCGTGATCAGGGGAGACTTCACGCTGGGCGCCGAGGTCGACGCCCTCGAAGAGGCATTCGCCGGCCTCTGCGGAACGCGCTACGCCGTTGGCGTCGGCAGCGGCACAGATGCGCTGTTCTTGAGCTTGAAGGCGCTCGGGATCGGCGACGGCGACGAAGTGATCACGACACCCTATACATTTTATGCTACTATCGGAGCCATCGTGACGGCAGGCGCCAAGCCGGTCTTCGTCGACGCCGGTGAAGACTACAACATCGATCCGGCGCAGATCGAAAGCAGGATTTCGCCTAGAACCAAGGCTATCATGCCGGTTCATTGGTCCGGCAATCCCTGCGACATGGATCGCATCGAAACGATTGCCACCAAACACGGGTTGGCAGTCGTCAGCGACGCGTGCCATGCCATCAAGGCGACATATAAGGGTCGGCAGGCCGGCGCGCTGGGGACGCTGGCGTGTTTCAGTTTTCACCCGCTCAAGAACCTGAATGTTTGGGGAGACGGCGGCATAGTCGCTACCAGCTCTGAATCCTTGTCGGACCGGCTGCGCCTGCTTCGCAATCACGGCCTCGCCGGACGCGACGAATGTCAAATATTCGCCTACAACTCCCGGCTCGACACCATCCAGGCGGTCGTCGCACGCCATATGCTGGGCAAGATCGAGCACATCACGGCCTCGCGCGTCGGCAACGCCGCTTATTACGATCGGCAATTGCGGGCTATCCCGCAGATCACGGTACCCGAGCGCAAACAGAGCGTGTATCAGGTCTATCATCTCTACATGGTGCTGTGCGAACAGCGGGATCACTTGCAAGCCCATCTGGTCTCGCATGGTGTGGACGCCAAAGTTCACTATCCGGTCCCGATGCACCTGCAGCCCGCCGCCGCTGTTTTGGGGCATCGGCCGGGTGATTTTCCGGTCGCCGAGCGCATCGCCGCCTCGGCGCTTTCCTTGCCGGTGCATGAGTTCATCACGCGCGACCAGCAAGATCATGTCGTCCAATTGATCCAGGCGTTCTATGGCCGAAACCATGCAAATCCCGTTCGTTGATCTGGCGCGGCAGTTCCGCTCGTTGGAGCCGGAACTGACCCGGGCGTTCGTCGATGTCGGCCGCAGCGGCGTCTATATCATGGGCGAGCGCTTGGAATCGTTCGAGCAACGGATCGCGGCCTATTGTGGCGTCGAGCACGTCGTTGGCGTCGCGGATGGTTCTGCTGCGCTGTTCCTGATTCTAAAGGCGGCCGGCATCGGCCCGGGAGACGAAGTCGTCACCGTGGCGAATTCCTTTATTGCGACGGCCTGGACGATCGCGAACACGGGGGCGCTACCGGTTTTCGTGGACAGCGGCGCCGACATGAATATCGATCCGAACAAGATCGAAGCCGCATTGACGCCGCGCACCCGGGCCATCGTTCCGGTGCACCTGACGGGACGGCCTGCGGATATGGACGCGATCAACGATATCGCGCAGCGCAGGGGGCTCTTTGTCATGGAGGACGCCGCCCAGGCGGTCGGGGCCCGCTATCGCTCCAGGCGCGTGGGCTCGCTCGGAAACGCCGCCGGCTTCAGCCTGCATCCGCTGAAGAATCTCGGCGTCTATGGCGACGGCGGATTTATCGCAACCGACGACGGCGCGTTGGCGTCGACGCTGCGGAAGCTGCGCAATCACGGGCTTCGCAATCGCGACGAATGCGAGGTATGGGGCTACAATTCCCGGCTCGATCCGTTGCAGGCGGCATTCGCTGAAATCAAGCTCGATCGGCTGGATGCCTGGAACGCGCGTTGCCGGGAGATAGCGGCTGCCTATCGCGCCGGGCTATCGAACTATGCGCAGGTTCCCGAAGACAAGCCCTGGGAAGAGGCCGTGTACCACAATTTTGTCATCCGCACGGATCGTCGTGACGCACTGATGGAACATCTTGGGCAGCACGGGGTCGACAGCCGAATCCACTACCCGATTCCGCTGCATTTGCAGGAAGCGGCCAAGGATCTGGGCTACAAGGAAGGCGACTTCCCGAACGTTGAGTCGGATGCGCGGCGAATCATCAGTCTGCCGATCTATCCGGAATTGACCGATCAGGAAGTCGCCCACGTCGTCCATGCGGTACGATCGTTCTTTGCATGACCCATTTGACCACGGAGACCCGGATGGCGGACCTGGAAAACCTGCGAGCCCTCTCCCGGGACCTGCGAATGCGGATCATCGAGAATTCACACAGGACGGGAACGCCGCATCTGGGGTCCTGTCTTTCCTGTGCCGACATTCTGACGGCGGCGTATTTCGAATTTCTTCGGATCGATCCCGGCAACCCGAGGGCTTTGGGGCGCGACCGCTTCATTCTGAGCAAGGGCCATGCCGCCCCGGCATTGTTTCAGATTCTGGCGATGCGGGGATTTTTTCCCGACGAGTGGCTCGCAGACTACGGTCAGAACGGCAGCCTGTTTGCCGAGCATCCTCCGACGCCGCACCAACTGGCCGGCATCGAGGCGGCGACCGGATCGCTGGGCCACGGACTGCCGATGGGGCTCGGCATGGCTCTGGCCGGGCGCATCCAGCAGGAGCCCTCTCGGGTCGTGGTGTTGCTGGGCGACGGCGAATGCAACGAGGGCTCGATCTGGGAGGCGGCCATGCTGGCCTCGGCGCAGAAGGTGAGCAATCTCTGCGTCGTGATCGATTTCAATAAATGGCAGGCGACCGGCCGCAGCCGCGAGATTATGGCGCTCGATCCGCTGGCGGAAAAATGGCGGGCCTTTGGCTGGGATACCCACGAGGTCGACGGGCATGATATGGCGGCGACACTGGCCGCGCTGAACCGGTTTGCCGAAGGAAGGGGCAAACCGGTGGCGATTGTCGCGCATACCGTCAAGGGCAGCGGCGTGTCGTTCATGGAAGACGACAACAATTGGCACTACAAGATCCCGTCGGCCGGGGAAGTCGAGGCCGCACGTGCAGAATTGGGTGTTCGCCGATGAGAAACGCCTTTGCCGACGAGGTTACCCGTCTCGCGCAGCGCGACAAGCGGGTCGTCCTGCTCTCGGGAGATATCGGAAACAAGCTTTTCGACAAGCTCAAGGACGTTGGCGAGCGCCACTTCCTTAATTGCGGCATCGCGGAAGCCAACATGATCGGGGTCGCCTCCGGCATGGCGCTATGTGGACTGAGGCCGATTGTCTACACCATCGCGCCGTTTACGACGACCCGTTGCTTCGAACAGATCCGTGTCGATGCCTGTTATCACAACGCCCCGGTCATCATCGTCGGAACCGGATCCGGGCTGTCTTATGCGGAGCTCGGCGCAACCCACCATTCGCTTGAGGATCTCGCCATACTGCGGACGCTTCCCGGCATGACCGTGGTCGCGCCCTGCGACGTGACGGAATTGCGCGAGGCGCTGTCTGCGGCGCTAGAGCTCGACGGCCCGGTTTACATTCGCATCGGCAAGAAGGGCGAGCCGCCGGTACACGCCGGAAAGATCGATTTTAGGTTCGGCCGGGCCATCAAGGTGCGGGAAGGCCGCGACGTCGCGTTGCTGGTGGCCGGAACGATAGCGCCGGAGGCGCTTGCTGCCCGGGAAATCCTGCTCGAGAAAGGTATCTCGGCGGAAGTTGCCAGTTTTCACACCATCAAGCCGCTCGATACGCTCTATCTCGACGCCGCGGCGGGTCGCTTCAGGCTGCTGGTGACGCTGGAGGAGCACGGCAGGATTGGCGGCTTCGGAAGCGCGGTCGCGGAATGGCGGGCCAACTCGGGCTGCAATGTTCCGCAACTCATTCTCGGCACCGCCGATCGGTTCATGCACATCATCGGGGACCAGGTTTTCGCACGTGCGGAATTCGGGCTGACCGGCGAACAGGTCGCCGAGTCGGTGATCGTCGCGCTCGGTTCGTGATTCATGCATATCGGGATCGATTTCGACAACACGATTGTCAGCTACGACGAGTTGTTCCATCGTGTTGCGGTGGAGCGGGGCCTGGTGCCGTCCCGGTTGTCTGCGACCAAGCTTGCCGTGCGCGACCACTTGCGGCTCAACGGTCTCGAACAGACCTGGATCGAGATGCAGGGTCATGTCTACGGCGCCAGGATGCAGCAGGCGGCGATGTATCCCGGATTTGTCGAGTTCGTGCTGTGGGCGCGTTCGGCCGGCCACACGCTGAGCATCGTCAGCCACAAGACGCGTCACCCGTTTGCCGGCCCTCAATATGACCTCCATGCTGCCGCGCGCGCCTGGATCGAGGCGAAGCTGCAGCATGAAAACCGTGCGCTATTCCCGGACGATGCGATTTTCTTCGAGCTGACCAAGCCGGAAAAGCTTGCCCGCATTGCCACGATCGGCTGCGAGGCCTTCATCGACGATCTTCCCGAGATCCTGCTGGCGGAAGATATGCCCCCCAACGTTCGAAAATTGCTGTTCGACCCCGATGCGGCACATGCTGCGAAAGATCATCCGGGTGTGGTCTCGGTGTCGTCCTGGAGCGCCATTCGCGATGCCGTTGACGAGTGACCAGATACCGTCGGACATCGCCGCAGCCGTCGAAACGATGGCGCGGGGCTCGGACACGGAGATCCGCCTGATTGAGCCGCTGGCGAGCGGGGGCAACAATCGCGCATTTCGGGTGGAAACGTCGCGGGGGCGCTTTTTGGCGAAGCACTATTTCAGGCATGGCGGCGACAGGCGAGACCGGCTGTCGAGCGAGTTCCTGTTCTCCGTCTACTGCAGTCAGGTCGCGCCGGGGTTCGCGCCGCGGCCCTTTATGAAGAATGACGCCGCCAGCGTCGCGCTCTATGAATATATCGAAGGCAGGCCGTTCGGCGCTGCCGAGATCACCTCGTCCGAAATCGACCGGGCGGCAAGTTTTTTTCTCGCCCTGAACGCGCCGCCAGCAAGGGCGCAGGCGATCGAGCTGCCATTGGCGTCCGAAGCCGCCTTCTCGATCTCCGGACATGTCGATCTCATTGGCCTGCGGCTTCGCAATTTGACGGCCATCGAGCCGGCCTCCGAGGAAGATCGGCGTGCGGTGACATTTCTATCCGCTTTGGGCGCCGAATGGCGTGCCCTGCGGGATGACCTCGAACGACACAGCGCGAATCTGGGCCCGCTCGCGCGCGCGGAGATCGATGCGGCGCAACGCTGCATCTCGCCTTCCGATTTCGGTTTTCACAACGCGTTGCGCCGCCCCGACCGGAATATCTGCTTCCTGGATTTCGAATATGCCGGCTGGGACGATCCGGCGCGGATGATCAGCGATTTCTTCACCCAGGTAGCGGTGCCCGTCGGCGTGGAGCATTTCGATGCCTTCACCGACAAATGCCTCAGCGCCTTTCCCGACCCGCAGGCTCTTCGTCGGCGGACCGCGATCCTGCGGCCGATCTACGCGGTCAAATGGTGCTGCATCGCCATGGGCGTGTATCTGCCGGTGAGCATGGCGCGAAGGAAATTCGCCAACCCGGCGATCGATGAGCGCGCCGTCAAGCGGGAGCAGCTCGAAAAGGCGGAAAAAATCTTCCTGACCATAAGGACAATGTCGAATGGCCTACATTGATTTCCTCTCCGCGGTGCACAAGAGCACCAGGAGGGATTATCTGGCGCGCGTCAACGATCCGGAATTCCCCAAGCCAAAGGCCGCCGAGCTGGCCAAGAAGTGGGACTTCGACTATTGGGACGGCGATCGGCGGATCTGCTACGGTGGCTACCGCTACATGGAAGGCCGCTGGGAGCCGGTGGCCCGCGCCCTGGTCGGGCATTACGGTATCAAGCCCGGTGACAACGTTCTGGACGTCGGCTGCGGCAAGGGATTCCTGCTCTACGAAATAACCAAGGTCGTGCCCGGGGTCATCGTCGAGGGCCTCGACATATCGGAATACGCCATTGCCAACGCCAAGCCGGAGGTCAAGGAGCATCTCACGCTTGGCAATGCCACAAGCCTTCCCTATCCGGACAAGTCATTCGACCTGGTGTTTTCGCTGACGACGCTGCACAACCTGCACAACTACGATCTCGACAAGGCGCTGCGTGAGATCGAGCGGGTCGGAAAGAACAGATACATATGCGTGGAATCGTATCGCAATGAGACCGAGAAGGCCAATCTGCTGTATTGGCAGGTCACATGCGAGTCATTCTGCACCCCCGAGGAATGGGACTGGTGGTTCCGGTTGACAGGGTATACCGGCGATCATTCCTTCATCTATTTCGAGTGACGCGCATGACCATTCCCAAGACAATGCTGGCGGCCGTGCTTGTCGAGTTGCGGCAGCCGCTGGTTATCGACGAGGTTGCACTGCCGGATACGCTCGGCGTTGGCCAGGTTCTGGTGAAGATCGAATACAGCGGAATCTGCGGGTCGCAGCTCAGCGAGATCGACGGGGCCAAGGGCGAAGACAAATACCTGCCGCATCTGCTGGGCCATGAGGGCTCCGGGCATGTCATGGCGGTCGGCCCCGGCGTACGCCACGTCAAGGACGGCGACGCCGTGGTCCTGCATTGGCGCAAGGCACCCGGTATCGAGGCCGATCCGCCGGCCTATCGCTGGCGAGGCAAGCCGCTGAACGCAGGCTGGGTCACCACTTTCAACCAGTACGCCATCGTCGCGGAGAATCGCGTGACGCCGGTGGCATCGACCACGGATCTCAAGACCGCCGCCTTGTTTGGCTGCGCCGTCACAACGGGTTTCGGCGTCGTGGTCAACAATGCGAAGCTCAAGATCGGGGAGTCGATCGTCGTTTATGGCGCCGGCGGGATCGGTCTCAATATCGTGCAGGCGGCCAGCATGACCTCCGCCTACCCCATCATCGCGGTCGATCTGCACGACTCCAAGCTGGCGCTGGCGAAGCGAATGGGAGCCACCCACCTGATCAACGCGTCGGCCACGGACGCCCAGGCCGCCATCAAGTCGATCATGGGACCGGCGGGGCCTGACGTGTTCGTCGACAATACCGGGCTGCCCAGCATCATCGAGCTCGGCTATGCGATCACCAAGCCGCAGGGCCGCCTGATCCTGGTCGGCGTGCCGAAGAGCGGCCAGACCTCGCAATTTTTCACGCTGCCGATCCATTTCGGAAAGCGAATCGTCGGCTCGCATGGCGGCGAGGCGGTTCCGCAGGAAGATATACCGCGCTACATGCGGCTGTTCGATGCCGCCAAGGCGCCGCTCGGCGAACTGATAACGCATGTCACATCGCTCGACGACATCAATGCGGCCATCGCCGATATTCGCAGCGGAAAGATCGCCGGCCGATGCGTCGTTAAACTTCAGCGTTGACGGGTAGTTTGCGGACGTTGCAGATCCGCGAAGAGAAAATCCATAGTTGGAGTGCTCGCGGCAACACCTACATAAACACTTTCAAGCGGGAATCAAATGGAAGCCCAGCAGCAGATTCATTCCCTGACCGGATTTCGGTTCATGGCTGCGCTCATGGTGCTGGTCGGACACAGCGCCACGGTCCTTCCGCAGTGGTGGCTCACGCGGATGCTCCTCGGTCTCGCCCCCACCGGGATGATCCTGTTCTTCGTGCTGAGTGGTTTTGTGATTTGGCTCAATTATGCCGAGTCGATCGTCGCCAGGCGACCCGGAGCTTTACGAGACTTTGCGGTCGCGCGCTTTGCTCGCCTTTATCCGATGTATGTCGTGATATTGGTTTTGGCTTTCATGCTAACCGGGATCATTCATGGAGGCGCCGCCGTCATGGATGCATTTCCGGGTGCTTTCGCCATGTTTTTCGCCTTGCAGGCATGGGTGCCGACCGATCTGGTCGATAATCGATTGTTGATCTTCTCGATACCCTACACTGGCCATCTCTGGTCCATCAGCACGGAACTGTTTTTTTATGCATGCTTTCCCATGATCGTGGCGCTGTTATCGCGGTTTCACAGCAAAGCATCGATTCTGATCGTTGCCATGATAAATATCTTGGCCCTCGGGCTCGTTTTCCATCTGTGCATGATTAATCTGCACCCTCTGACGATGCTGTTCGCTCCCAGCCTGCCGGAAACCGATTCGACAATGTGGTTGACATATTACGCACCCTATATGCGCATATTCCAGTTCTTGGCGGGATGCATCGTTTGCCAGCTGTATTTGTCGCTGTTGTCGCATGTTCCGGGCAGGATGGAGACGAATATTGTTCGCATATTGGCGCTTGCTGCCCTGCTGGGCGTCATCGGTACGGTCATTTTGTTTTCTATTTCATTGCCTCCGAAATGGTATTCAATTCTGGCTGTGCTGTCGCAAGTGGCTCCGGTTGCAGCGGTTTCATTTTTGATGCTGTATGTGGCGCGCTATCGAAGCAAGCTGCGGCGATTATTGTCGCTTCCAAAAATGCTGGCCCTTGGCGATGCAAGCTATTCGATATACCTCTGGCATCCGTTCTTGATTGAGGCCGTGCGTAATGCGACGTTAGGAATATTGCTTTCCTGGGGAATCGCGGGCCACTTGACCTTTATCGGTCTGGTGGTTGGTTCGGTCGTCCTGTTCTCGTTGGTGACCTACCATTTCGTGGAGGCGCCGGCGCGCAGATTCCTGAGGCGAGGATTCCATGTCAACAGCAACGCTGCGGTCATGGACTTGCACACGGCAAAGACTTGAGCGCTGCGCAAATTCGCTGCCGGGATCGCAATTGTTGATTTCGTCGCGCCACTCATCAGAGCTGGCTCGTTATGGTGAACTCGGGACGCAACCATGGTCGATGCGGTAATGGCGGGCAAGCGCTGCAAGCTGTGCGGCTCGTTTCTTGCCGGACCTCAGCTCGATCTAGGAAGCTTGCCCGCTTGCAACGGATTCACAAACCCGCGCGCCATCCCGCAGACACATCCCCTGATCTTGACGGCTTGCAAGACCTGCGGCCTGGTACAACTCGTCGCCTGCCCGCCGCCCGACTTTGTCGTTCCCAGGGTTCCCTGGATCCGCTACCGCGAGCCCGACGCCCATCTCGACGACGTCGCCGACCGGCTCATGCCGATGCTGTCGGGCGGGCAGGCGAAATCCGTCGGCGTGGGTCCGTTCGACGGGCCGCTGCTCGAGCGCCTGGGCCGCAAGGGCGTCGCTTCCGCGCCGCTCGATCTGATGGGCCCGCTGGCGGCGGGCTGCCATGCGCCCGGAACCTATCCGTATCTCGAAACGCTGCAGGGCCTGCTCCGTCCGGTGGAACTCGCGGCAGCCGCCGCCAGCTGCGGTGGTGCCGACGTCGTGGTATGCCGTTATCTGCTCGAGCATAGCCATGATCCGCTGGCGACTCTGGTTGGGCTTAGGCAACTTCTCGGACCCGGCGGGGTGCTTGTTGTCGAGGTACCCGACAGCCAGAAATTCCTCTCGCGCGCCGACTACAGCTTCGTTTGGGAAGAGCACATCTGCTATTTTACCGAGAACACCCTTGCTCGCCTTGCGACTCAGGCGGGATACCGGATATTGCATCTTTTCCGGTATGAGGGGGTCCTCGAGGACGCTCTGGTATTGGTTCTGGAGAATTCAGAGGGCGCGGCTCAAGCGCGCACCGAGGAAATCGGGGACAGGGAGGCGCAGCTTTTCCTGTCTTACCAGGCGAATTTTCCGAAACAATGCGCCGCGTGGCAGTCGCGGCTGGAAGGTTTCGTCCGGGATGGACGGAAGATCGGGCTTCTCGGTATCGGCCATCAGGCCATCATGTTTCTCAACGCGCTCGGCCTGCAAGGGTACATCTCGGTCATGGCTGATGACGAGCCCGACAAGCAGGGCAGCTTCGCTCCGGGGAGCTCTAGCCCGATCGTATCCTCCGCTGCCATGGCGAGCGACCTGGAAATCGGGGTATGGTTGCTTGCGGTGAGCCCGCGAGCGATCCCTGCGATCGGGAATAAATTTGCCGCTGTGCTGGCGCGCGGCGCCAAAATGTACACGATTTTCGCTGGAAATCCGGATGATGGGATAGCGGGACTCACGCCATGAACCTTGTGCGACAATCCGCCGACGTGTTTCTGGCTCCTGGACCGATTTCCACGATCGGCGAGCAAGAGATCGCCGCGGTCAGGAACGCCGCGACCGAGAGCGAGAAGGGGCGCGCGCGCATCAACACCCATCCCGACGGCGAAGATGCCCTGCATGAAATGGTGATCGCCATTCGTCGCGATTCCTACATTAGACCCCACCGGCATCCCGCCAAGAGCGAGGCGTTTCACATCGTCCAGGGGAAGGTCGACATTGTCGTCTTTGATGATTCTGGCGAGCTTCGTGACATCGTCCGCCTTGGGGCGCCAGGGGGAGACCGGGCCTTCTACTACCGGCTGTCGATGCCGCTGTTCCACACGCTGCTGATCAGGTCGGATATCCTGGTCGTCCACGAGATCACCAATGGTCCGTTCGTGGCGAACGCCACCATCTTTGCGCCGTTCGCTCCGGTTGAGAGCGATAGATCGGGCGCCGCGCAGTTTCTCAGCGAACTGGACCGGCGGGTCGCCGCGTTCGCGGGGCCAACCTGATGACCGCGGATCATGTTGTCGTCGTTGGCGGCACCAGGGGGCTCGGTCGCGTGGTCGCCGAACGCTTCGGCAGCGCCGGCGCTGCGGTCACGGTGGTTTCGCGTCAGCCTCCCGAACCGTCGGCAATTCCGCTGTTCGGCCATGTTGCGGCCGACCTTGAAAGCCCGCATTGCGCCGCAGACATCGTCGGCCGTGCGCTGGAATCCGGCGGGCGGATCCGATACCTGCTGTTCTGCCAACGCTATCGCGGAACCGGTGATCCGTGGCAGGGTGAATTGCAGGTCAGCCTCACGGCCACCAAGGCCATCATCGAGGGATTTGCCGATCACTTCTGTCCCGATGGCGACCGCGCGATCGGAATCGTGAGCTCGGTCTATGCTGAATTCGTCGGCGGCTCGCAGCCGGTCGGCTACCATGTCGCCAAGGCCGGGCTGAACCAGATGGTGCGGTACTTCGGCTGGACCTTGGGCCGCAAGGGGATACGGATCAACGCCATCATGCCGCTGACCTACATGAAGCCCGAGTCAAGGGACTTCTATCTTTCGAACCAGAACCTGCTCGATGTGTACAAGCGCTTTGTACCTCTGGGGCGGCTCGGCGACGCCGAGGACTCGGCAAACCTGCTGGATTTTCTGTGCAGCCCGAAAGCCGGATTCATCAACGGCCAGTGCATCCTTGTCGACGGCGGCACCTCGGTGATATGGCCGGAGGAACTGGCGCGAAGTTTCTCCAGCGTATGAATCGGCCGACCAAGAGCAGATCTTTGAAAAGTCGATACCGGCTTTCCCTCGCGACAAACCCAGAATGGGGACGAATATGAGCAATGGCGCAACCACCGGGCCGGACCTGACGCACCGGACGACGTGCCGCCTGTGCGGCTCGGCCAGGCTCGAACTGGTGCTTCCGATCTTGCCGTCGGCAATCGGTGATGCCTTCGTGTCGAAGCAGCAGGCCGAGCAGGAAGCCCAGGGGGTCTATCCGCTGGACGTCTATCTGTGCGTCGACTGTGGACACCTGCAGAATCTCGACGTGGTCAACCCGGAGATATTGTTTCGCAACTACACCTACCGCACGTCGGTTTCTCTGGGCCTGGTCGAGCATTTCCGGAAATATGCCGAGACGGTCGTCAACGACCTTGGCCTCAAGGAGGACGCGCTGGTCGTCGAGATCGGCAGCAATGACGGTTCGCTGCTCAAGGCGTTCAAGGCCCATGCCCTGCGGGTGATTGGCGTGGATCCGGCGCGGCAAATCGCGGCCGGGGCGTCCGCCGAGGGCATTCCGACATTGCCGGAGTTCTTCACTTCGGCGATCGCCGCCAGGATCCGATCGGAGCACGGACCGGCCGCACTGGTCTGCGCCAACAATGTCTTCGCCCATGCGGACAACCTGTCGGACATCGTGCACGGGATCAGCAAGCTGCTGGCGGCCGCCGGCGCTTTTGTGTTCGAGGTGTCCTATGCGCCCGACATCGTCGACAAGTTCGTGTTTGATACGATCTACCATGAGCATGTGTCGCATCACACGCTGATCCCGCTCGAGAAGTTCTTCAACGGCCTGAACATGTCGCTGTTTGATGTCGAGCGGATTCCCACCAAGGGCGGCTCGATCCGGGGCTTCGCACAACTCAAATCGTCCGGCCGCCGGCCGCAGTCCCAGCGGCTGCTCGCGCTGTTCGCCGACGAGAGGGACCGCGGCATCGGGCAGCCGCAGATCTACAAGGATTTCTTCCTGGCGCTGAAAGATCGAAAGCGGGTGGTCCTCGATTACCTCGACAAGGCCATCGCGGCCGGCAAGACCGTTGCGGCCTATGGCGCTTCCACCACGACAACCACACTGCTGTATCATTTCGAGCTCGGGCCGCGGATCAAGTTCATCGTCGATGACAATCCAATCAAGCAGGGCACGTTCAGTCCCGGCTGGCACATCCCGGTCCTGTCATCGTCCGAACTCTCCGCGCGGCGTCCGGATATCGTCGTCATCCTCGCCTGGATGTACGGCAACGAGATCATGCGGCGGAATTCGCAATATCTCGCCGAGGGCGGGGAGTTTCTGGTCCCGCTGCCGAGCATGAGGATCGTTTCGCAGGCGCCATCATAGCGCGAGGGCCGCCGGTTCCGGGAAAAAAGTTGGCGACGCGGGCCGTTCGGGCGCATCCGTTCAGCCGGAAAGCCGGTCGTCGGATTCCCGCCAAGACACTGTTCCGGGACGATGCCGTTCCGCTGGACTTTGCGCTGCCGTAATTGCGCGCATTATCGCGCCATGGCGGCGGCGCGCCGGCTGGCGCGCTCCTTGCCGTCAATCAATGCAACTCGACACGGATATCCCGGTAAAGCTCGCGCACCGAACGTCGGTGGATAAAATGAGCGAGGCCTTCGGAATCAAGGCCGTACTGGGCAAGGTCTCGCTGCAGTACAGCGCGTTTTGTCTCGTTATGGGCGACAGCCAGCAGGGTGCCTTCAGGTATTGAAAAAGCACGCGGGTCGCCGCGGAAGTCGATTTGCTTGAGCGAGATGAAATCAAAATGAACTGTCAGATTATTGACGTAACCGAGGTCGCCAAGCCGGCTCTTGCAAGCAAGCAGGATGCGCCGGAGATCGTCAAGATAACGGCTTATCAAGATGTCCATCAGTGAAAGGCGGCCAAGTTCGTCACGAACTGCCGCGAATACGACATCAAGCAGTTCCTCGAAATGATCGAGGATCGCCAGGGTCCTGAACCGGTAAATCTGATTGGCGCCGTACTCTCCTGCGAGATACCTGTCGATGCCGCCTTGCTGGTGGACGAAAGCGTCGATGGCCTCGGCGCTAGGCCAGAAATTCCGCTCCTCGTCAGCCTCATAGGCTGCGTAAAGCGCTCCCAGAACCCCGTCGCGCTTGGCCACGATGTCGTGTATGCGCGCGATGATCGCCGAGCGTTTAACGCCGAAGAAGGCGGCGAGGTTGAGAACCTCGTCGAATATGTTGCCGTTGTTGAATATCGCCAGGGTCAGGTTGAATCGGCGACATTCCAGATAATCCGCGTGAGGCATCGTCGCATTGCCGACGCAGACCTCGTGCATTTCGGCGATAGGGATCACTTCGTCGAAAATGCGATATTTTCCGAAGCAGCGCGGAAGCACCCTGAAGCGGGTTTCGTACCGGTATTTTTCGCGGCTTTGCAATGTTGCGGCTTCGGTCCCGGGAAGCATGATGAACTGATAGGTCATCATGTCCTGGATGCCCGCGTCGATCATGTCAAATACAGAACGGAAATGCAGTTCCTTCGTGTCGCCCGGCAGGCCGAGAATGATCTCGGTATAGGTGCTGGCATTGCTGCCCGCGGACGCCTTGGCCATCGTCACGATGGCGTCGATGCCGATATTGGTACGCTTGATGTTGTCCAGCACTGCCTGGTTTGACGACTGGATCGATGCGCCCAGGCGCCAGGCGCTACCGAGGATTTTCGCCATTTCGATAACGCGGGTCTTCTGGTTCTTCGCTGTAGCGACCGCGATATGATGCGGCCAATCGTTGACCTCGCGATGTCGTGCAAGATCCCTGGCGGTATCTATGTCTTCCGGAAACATGCCCCAGTTTAGGTCAGCCAAGGTTATGGCCGTAGTCTTCACGCGCGGCGCAATATAGTCGAGCTCGGTACGCACCCTGTCCTGAGAAAAGCGCCGCGTCTTGTTCATGTAGCTGATGCCGTCATGGCAGAACGTGCACGAGTAGGGGCATCCGCGCGAGGTCTGAACCAGCGGACTGAGTTTGTTGTCGAAGAATTCGTCCATCAAACCCATCAGATAGGGCGAGGGAATCTCGTCGTCGAGATTCAGCTTCCGGGGCATCAGTGGATTGAGAACGGTTTCACCCTCGTGCAGATAATGGACGTTGGGCATCGTCATGCATGCGGACTTGAGCGCGTTGCTGTTGAAACAGTGATCGGCCAGGAGTTCGAACAACCGGGTGAATGCCGACTCCCCCTCGCCGTCGATATAGAAATCGATCTCCGGGTTGCGGCGCAGAAACGCACGCTGTTCGGCCGGATCGAGGGGATAGTTGGGGCCGCCGAACACAGTGACGATCCCAGGACGGTGCCGCTTTATGGCACGCGCAAAAGCGAGCGATATCTGCTCGTTCCACATGTAGTTCGAAAAGGCCGCTATTCGCGGTGTTTCAGTGTTCAGGAATTCGGCGAGCTTTTCCGGATACTTGAACAGACGTGGCTGGATGGCCGCGCCAAGGTGCTTCTTCGCGTAAGCAGCCACATACCCGATGGCCAACGGCGAGTTATCGGCGTCAATAACCGTTCCGGTGTGGACCAGGTCAGCGAACGTCACAGTATTCATTCGATCCCTCTAACGCGGGAGTAAATTCTGTACGCGCGGGGACTGTTTTACTACCGTGGATGGTGGTCATGTATGCAAGTTCGGCCCAACGAAGTCAATTCATTTTGGAGACACTCGCTCCGCTGTGCAGCCTGCGGTTCCCCTCTGCGCTCCAGCTGGAACTTTTCTCGCAGGACGTGCCGCTCTAGCAGGCCACATCGCCATAATCCGCAAGCACCGGCGACACAATGCCCCGCGGAGTGGCATCATTTTGAAGAATCCGACTGCTAAAGTTCCTTTGATCGTCATCGCATTCGATCTCGCGTTCTGTCCCGGATCGGCACCTGCCGTGAAGGTGCCGATGTTCTCCGCCCGGCGGCCTCGGAGGAGAGGTCTGTTGACGTGAGATTCCTGATGCCGCGGCTGTTTGGGTTGGGTCAATTCGATCGTGCACGATATGCGGGCGACGGCCGGTATTTGAATTCGCCGCTGCCTCGTCAAGAGCGCGCCGGGTTGCTCTCGCCAGAAATCAGCGCGCGGCGGTCGCACTGGTGTCGGCGCGAGCACGTGGCAAGGCAAGGCAGCGCTCTCGCCCTTGCCAGGCGAATTTCCCGTAGTGCGCGGCGTGGCAGTCGCGGCTGGAGGGTTTCGACCGGGATGGGCGAAGGATCCGCGTTCCCGGTCTCGTCCATCATGTTTCTCACAGCGCGGCCTGCGAGGCTGCATCCCGGTCATGGCGGATGACGAGCCCGACAAGCGGGGCAGCTTCGCACCGGGTGTTTAGCCGATTGTATCAACCGCGACGCTGGCAAACGACCCGGAAGTCGGGGTATGGTTGCGCGCGGTGAACCGGCTAGCGACCACTGCGCTATCATTTCGAGATCGACCCGTGGATTGAGACATCGTCGATGATAACCCGATCAGACAGGGCATGTTCAAGCCCGGCCAGCACATCCGGTATTGTCGTCGGCGAGGCTATCTCAGCGAAGGCAAAGTATTTCTGGTCCTGCTACCGAGCATGAGAATAGTTCCACAGCGTCTTCCAGGGATGAGGGTCACTACGTGTTGCTTATAAGACGTTCAGCGGCGCGCCTCGTTCGGCGGGCCCGATCCGTCGCAAAGTTCGGCGTCGGATCTCTCGCGAAGGCATTTTTCAGAACGATGCCGTTCCGCTGGAGCTTTGCGCTGCTGGTGATGGCGCATTGTTGCCGCCTGGCCAGCGCGCATTGGCTGGCCCGTCTATATGTTCCGTTCGCAACGCGACTGATGATCGAGCGTCAGGTCCGATTTTCGAGCGCGCTAAGCAACAGGGTTCCGGTGCACGCGGCTCGCGTTCTGTTCTGGATCGGCGCTTTCCGTGAAGGCGCCGACGTTCTCGGCCCTGTGGCGGCAACCGCGAAATATCACGAAACAAGCTTTTTGTTGTCGCAGCTGCTGTTTGAATTGGGTGACTTCGATCGCGCGCGGCTTGCCATCGAGGGGTGGTACGCGAGTTCCGCGCTGCTGCATCAAAAGGCGCTGCTCCACCTGATCGCCGGAAATGAGCACGATGCCGTCCCGGCGCTGGCGTCGGCAACCTACGCGCAGCCGCATCTCATGCGTCCCCACCAGAATCTGGCAGCACGCGATTCTTCCGACTACAAGCCCAATGCAGTGGACCACGCGGCTGGATCGACGGGCAGCCTCTATGATGCCTATAACTACATCGCCCAGCGGGTCACCCATGTCGGGGCGGGTGATCTCGGCGTCAAGCTGTTCGCGAGCGGGCTGAAGGCGCAGCGGAGACTGCAGGCATCGTTTCCCAAGGTTTCCCGGGAGTTGCAGAGCGTTCTGGTTGGGCGGGGGATAGCTCCGGAGGAATTGCGAATTCTTCCGTCAGAATGGACAACCCAGATCGGCCATCAAGGCATGATCGATATTCTGCTCAGGATGCGGGAACTGGGTTGGTGGAAGGGCAAGCCGGTATTGCTCGCCGAGTACAACAAGATTGCCAATCACGCCATGCTGTCCCTGTTCGAAGAGAGTGCCGCGATCCTGGTCTGGGATGGCGGCGGCTCCGCCGGGCCGCTGGCGGAGCTCTCCTCGCTGCAGCGATATTGCGGCATGAGCATAAATGTTTTCGAACGGCCGTCTGGTGAGGTGGTGCCCTGGCAGGAAGCCGGCGCCCTGGCCATGCGGCTGTGGGAGGCCGAAGGCCGCAATCATCCGTGGCGGGATCGATATGACCAGAAAATCGGCTCGCTCGACACGGTTCGTGCCATGGTCGACCGCGCAAGGGCAATATGGGGCATGGCGCCGAACGACTGGTACGTGTGCCTTCATTTGCGCGATCCCTCGCACTATGACGAGGCGGAGGGGTCGGGACAGACACATCGCAACGCTCCGGCATCAAGCTATCTTCCGGCAATCGAGCACATCACCCGACAGGGCGGCTGGGTGATCAAGCTGGGCGGTCCCGCGTCGCCGCGATTGCCAAAGATGGAGCGGGTCGTTGACTACGCCCGCAGCAGGTTCAAGTCGAACCTGATGGATCTGCATCTGATCCGGCACGCGCGCTATTTCATCGGCACGACGTCTGGATTGACGAACGTCGCTGTCAGTTTCGGGGTGCCATGCGCGCTGGTCAACTGCATGACAGTGGACGCGCAATTGTGGGGCAGGCAGGTACGCTTCATCCCGAAATCCGTGGTGGACCGCAAGGGGCGAATGCTGACGCAGCGGGAAATCACCTCGGCGCCCTGGCGCTGGCGGCTCTTCAGCGCCGAAAGCATGATGCAGCATGGCATTCTGGCGCTGCAGAACGGCGCCGACGAAGTGCTTGAAATCGTCAAGGAGGTGGAGCTCCTGGCGTGCCCGAAATCATCGGCTGCGCCCGCGGAAGGCGGCGCTCTGCTCGAGAAATGGCAGGCCACGCTGGGGCTGCCGCATTTCTATGGCGGCGGTCTGCCCAGCCTCCGCTATCTGGAAAAGCACGAATCCGAATTTCTTGGCGGCTAGGCCGCATTCGATGCGGGTCCAACCCGCCGTTCTCGCAATGATCGAAGCGCCGGCGTCGCGGTGTTCGCCACGTCGATGCCGGCTTCTTGCAAATCCCGCATGGCGATTTGCGCGCGCGAGCGGCCTCTGCTCCCGCATGTCGATTTTGAGGTTTCAGGCATCGCTGCCTGGAGTATTACAGGCCCTCGATTCGTCGCTCGCATGGCCCCACGATGCAGCTGCAACCCAAATCCCGCCAGCGCTACGGAAGCGTGCGCCGGTTCATCCGTGGAGCGCAGGGCGATGCCGAGCACATCGGCCGACGCAGCAGCCCAGGAGCTCAAGTGACAGCGCGGCTGCGCAAGGCCGCCGCCGGGCTCGGCCTCCGGTTCTACCGTTTGCTGATCCGAATACACCACAGGATCAGGCCGGTGGTCGGATCGGCGGCCGTGTTCTTCGATCGGACAATCGAGCCTGGCGGGGCCGGCGACCGTTTGCTGAGTTTTGCAAGTTGGGCGATTGATCGGAGACATGCCCTGTCCGCCCGATCGGCGCTGTTCATTATGCGCTGCGGCCTGATGCTTGCGATGCAGGCCCAGCTCGGGTCGGGGATGAAGCTAAGCGCCGTCAGGAGTGCCCGCCTGACCAATCTTCTCTATCGGCCGCAAATCCGCAACCGGCGCGGACTGACCGCGCGGCTCTATTTTCAGGCGATGCTGTTGACCGCCAACCATGAGCGCGTCGTGAGGGAAGTGCCTGCCGCGGAGGGCATCGGCGACTATTTCGTGAATTTTGTGGTCGGCAGCGCCCACCTTTACGCGCTGCATTCCGACACCGCGCGTTATTTTCTTGATCGCGCGGTCTCGCTTTCGGGCGATCGCTCGTCCGAGGCGCGTCGCAAGCTCGGCTGTTCCTATCTTCTGGATGACGACTACGGGCCTGCGGCCGCACATTTCCAAAGGGCTGCCGAGTTGTTTCCGCCTTCGGTGATGGCGCATCACAGCTATGCCGGGCGCTACGATATCAACAAGTACCGGCCCAAAGACTGGGAGATGGCAGATGCGGGAAGACTGCTGATCTATGATGAACTGATCCGGCTGGGCGAGGAATTCTACCAGCAAGGCCGCTTTCACAAAGCGTTCCGCTTCTATCAACGCGCGCATCTCTATCAAAGACGCCTTGGCGGGTCGTTCGCGATTCCAGGCGACCTCGTCAATCGTCTTTCGAAGGAGTTCCCGCGCTTCGATCCTGATCGACCGATCCGGCTGCTCGGTTACGAATGGGTAACGCAGATTGGCCATATCGGGTTTTTGAACTGGTACCTTCGGATGTCACGACTTGGCATGATTGCGGCGGCGAACTACGTCCTGCTCGCACCTGCCGACAAGGTGGCCAATTCTGCATTTCTGGACTACATGGAACCGTTCTTTTGCGTGGTTCGGGATCCGGATCTTGTCGATGAACTATTCCCCTATCAACGCCTAGTGGGCGATCAGTTCATTTCCTTCCCAACCGATGCCGAGCTTGCGGAACCATGGGCGCGTATCGCGGCACGCGCGGAAGTCGCATGGACGGAGCGGGGATTCGGGCCGCTGATCACCCTGTCGGAGGAAGATCGTGCGTTCGGTCGCGCGACAATGACCCGGCTCGGTGTACCGGAGGGTTGCTGGTATGTCGGCCTGCACGTCCGCGAAGGCGGATACCATGGCGATATGGCCGGGAGCGCCACCTCGCACCGCAGCGCCGATATTCAAGACTACCTGGCGGCGATCAAGCAAATTACGTCGCGCGGCGGCTGGGTCATCCGGCTTGGCGACAGATCGATGACGCCGCTTCCGAAGATGATCAACGTGGTCGACTATGTTCATAGCGCCGAGAAGTCGGCCCGGATGGACGTTTTCCTCATAGCGACGAGCCGCTTCGTGATCGGTACCACTTCCGGGCTCACGACTGCCATTGCGTGTTTCGGGACGCCGATGCTTCTCGTCAACGGCATCTCGAGCGATTGCCAGCTCTGGACGCCCGAGACCGACTTCGTGCTGAAGCGGGTATACGATCGCCGCAAGGAGCGCTATCTGACGTTGCGCGAGACCTATCGCCAGCCGCTTCACTCGTTGCTGATCAGCAGTGTTGTCCTGGCGCGCCAGGGTTGCGAGGTACACAACAACAGCGCCGAGGAAATTCGCGCGGCCGTGCAATACAAGCTCGACTGCCTCGACGGAATCACGCCTCGTGCGAACGAGGATCACCCGATGATCGCGAAGTATCGAGCCGCGCTCGTGCAAGATCCCTTTCTGTTCGGGTCGGCGCTGCCGGCATTGCCCTTTCTGGAGGTCCATCCTGAGCTGCTTGCTCGCGACGATGATCCGGATCTGGCACGATCCCCCGAGGTGACCGGGAATCGGCGGGCCGATTGAAGCATGGGCGTCCGCACACCGGGCCGCGCAGTCCCGCGCCAATCTGCGCAAGGCGCTACGGCCGGCGGGCCGGCCGGTGTTCGCCTGCTGGCGGAGCCGCGCGACAGCCTGGCTGAAGCTGCCGCTGCATCGGGCGTAGAAGCATGTCCCGGAGCTGCCGCAGCTCGGTCCGGAAAGGCCGCGGCGCGTGGCAGCCAGCTGCCGGAGCTGCGCTTCGGCAACGAGATCTCGTATCCCGCGCCGCCAGTTCTATGGCACAGAGTCAAAACGGAAGTTCTGTTGCAAGTAGCGATGGTAAACGCTAATGCTCAGCCGACTTTTCGACGGGTTCTTGTATCCGCCCCGCGCACAATTGTGGCGCAAGAAGGTTGAGGGCTATCTCAATGGCATCGTCTCGCGATGCGGACAGGGCGGTGCGTGACCTTCATAATGTCGTCGTTCGCGCGACGACCTGGTCGTCGCTGGCGTCGGCGGACATTCGATCGAAATACCGCCTCTCCACATTCGGCTCGCTCTGGATCACCACGACGACGGGTGCCATGGCGCTGGGAATCGGCCTATTCTACGGGCAGTTTTTCGGCCAGGACATGCACAACTATCTTCCGTACTTCACTGCGAACATCGTTACCTGGACGTTTATATCGTCGGTGCTAAGTGACGCATCGGGCAGTCTGGTCGGAGCCGGAAACCTTATCGGGTCGTCGCAAATGCCGATCGTGTTCCATATCCTGCGGATGCTGCAACGAAATTTCATCATATTCTTGCACAACGCAATCGTTCTGGCTGCGGTCTGGCCGTTCGTGCGATGGCCGCTTTATTCCAGTGCCTTGCTGAGCCTCGCCGGCCTGATTCTGCTCTATCTGTTTCTGATCGGCATGTCGGTCGTCGTTGCCATTATTTGCGCGCGCTATCGCGACATCCCCCCGCTGATTCAGGTGATCATCCAATTTCTGTTTTTTCTGACCCCGATCATCTGGTATCCTGAACAGATCAAAACTGGCGCGGAAATCCTTAAGCTGAACCCGGTGACGTGCATGCTGATGATAGTACGCGATCCGATCCTGGGACGGCCGATGGAAATTCAGACCTGGATCATCGCGATTGGCCTCTCCGCAACGTCATTGATCGCCGGGTCATTGATGTATGTGCGCTATCGACGTCGAATCGCGTTTTGGGTTTGAAGCGATGCCCAGTATCGTTGTCGAAAACCTCACCCTTGACATGCCCGTTCTCTCGCTTCGGGCCCGATCGCTCCGTACCATAGCGCTGGCGAAAGCCCGCGCCATCGGCGGCAGGATCGTCGATAACGGATCGCAGATTTCCGTCGTACGGGCGCTGGATGGAGTCAGCTTTACACTCGGGAGGGGGGATCGGCTTGGTTTGGTCGGACCGAACGGGGCGGGAAAAACCACGCTGATCCGCGTCCTTGCCGATATCTACGCCCCGTCTAGCGGAAGGGTGGATCGCCAGGGCACGCTCATTCCGATGTTCGATATCGGCATCGGCTTCGACCAGGAAGCGACCGGCTATGAGAACATCATGTTGCGTGGAATGATGATGGGGCTGACGCGACGCGAGATCGCGGCTCGGACCGATGAGATCGCCGCCTTCAGTGAGCTCGGTGAATATCTCGATCTGCCGATCCGAACCTATTCGGCCGGCATGACGCTTCGCCTGATGTTTTCGATCGCCACGAGCGTGGCCGGCGACATCATCTTGATGGACGAGTGGATTTCGGTCGGCGACGAATCCTTTCAGAGCAAGGCACAGAAGCGTATGCTGGAAATCACGGGAAAAGCCGGAATTCTGGTGATCGCTTCGCACGATCCGAATACGCTGCTTCAGCACTGCAATCTCGGCATGAGGCTGGAAAAGGGTTGCGTGGTCGATTTTGGGCCGATTGCCGCAGTCTTGAACCGGCCAGCACACATTGCGGCGGAATAAGCCGAGATCGAGGGAAGGACCGGCGAGCGGCGGGGGCACGTATCCGCGGGCCGCAAGCCTTGTCACCGTTTCGATTCCAGATGGCCGCGATTGGTCTGGCGTAATCTGGCAGCGACGGGGAAGCGATCGGCAGCTGAGGCGGTCATAATCATTCGCCGCGCGTCATCCATCCGACGGATCCAGCGGGTGACGCGCTGGCGCTGACGAATGAGCGTGAACCAATTTCGCAATGCGTGCACCATCAGGTGAGCAGGTGAGAATGGCCGGAGGCGAAAGGTTAGCCAGCCGAGCGCAAGAAGCCGGCCCATCCATCGCAGGCCGATGGTCTGCCGGATTGTCGCCAGAACCTTCAAATCAGTGTCGGTTCCGCCAGCGACCTCAACAACAGCGCGTGGATCGGCACTTCTGTCGCTCTGAACCAGTTGCAACCGGGCTGCGCTAAACCTTAAGCGCCGGGCAAACAAATCGGGATAGTCGGGAGCAAGCTGGCCGATGATCGAAGCCGAAAGCCGCTCCCGCGCAACCGCCAGCTGGCGGGTATTTTCGTCCGGATCGAGCCGGGCGGAGCCCGACAGGGTTTCGGCGGCCACCAGAAAGACAGCGCGGACCCCGGGCACATAGACGAAGCCGTGTTGGAAGGCCAGGATCCTCGCGACGACAATGTCGCAGAATACGCCGAGCGTCGCGTCGAAGCCGCCGGCTGCCCGCAGAAGGTCGGTTCGGAATACGGCGGTGGTGCTGCAGATCCAATGATCGGTGCTCTTGATACGCCGGCAGATCGTCTGCGGATCGAGGTATTCGGTGCGAAATGCGGGCGGCGTGATCGGCCGAACCCCTCGGACCGATCCGTCACCGCCGACGATTGCGATTTGACCGCAGGCGAGTGCTGCGGCGGGGTAGTCGTCCACGGCACGCAGCAGGTGAATATAGAGATCCGGCAGTACGAGATCGTCAGCACCAAGGAATGTGACGCAACGGGTCTGCGCGGCCGCTAGGCCTATATTGAGCGCCGCCGGCACACCCTGGTTGGTCTTGCAACGAATAATCGTGACCAGCGGGTACAGCGCCTCGAGCGCGGCAAGCACAGGCTCACTGTCGTCAGTCGAGCCGTCATCGACGATGAGGATCTCGAGATCGCCAGGCTCAGCTTGCAGGACGCTCGCTACCGCCCGGGGCAGAAAGTCCTTTTGGTTGAAGTGGGGGATGACGACGGTTAGCGCCGTTTCAGGGCGCGGTGATCCCTCTAGACCGGCAGCGATATACTCTGACATTATCAGTTACCGGAATGACAAAACGCGTCAGCCAGCGTTCTTCAGCGCGGCAACGTCGCCGCGCTGGCCGTACAGCCATTGCATCAGCATATGGCCCACCATCATCTGGGTGTCCTCGGAAATCTGCATGTCGTCGACGCCGAAATGAATCGGAACGTCGGCGAGGGATTTTGCCTTGCCGCCCGAATAGCCGAGCACCGCGTAGCTGGTCATGCCGATGGTCCGGGCCTCCAGCAGCGCCCTGACTATGTTTGGCGAATTCCCGGAACCCGATAGCGCGATCAGGACGTCTCCCTTTCGTGCCAGCACCGCGAGTTGCAGCGAAAATACCTGTTCGTAGCCTTCGTCATTGGCCAGGCAGGTAATGACCGAGGGGTTGGCCGAGAGCGAATGAACGCGCAGGCCTGAACCCGGGGTCTTCGACAGCGCATAGAGAAAATCGTTGGCGAGGTGATTGGCGTTGCCGCCGCTGCCGCCGTTGCCGGCAAAGAAAACCTGCCGCCCGGTCTGCCAGCAATCGAGCAGGTCATAGGCGAGACGCTCGACCGGAGTCCAGTCAAAGCCTTCCAGCGTGGCATTCAGGCGGGCGGAATAATCGCCGAAAAGTCTGACCGGCGTAGCGAATGCGCGCGGGTTCATTTCACCACATCCTTCTCCATCCACTTCAGATTATACCAGCGGTCTTCGTCCTTGAGCCGTCCCTGCGAATACATGCCGATGATTTCCTTGATGGCATCCTCGACAGTTTTTTGCGGCCGAAAGCCGGTTGCCAGCAACCGGTCGGAATTGATGCGGTAGCTGCGCGGGTCGTTGGAGGGCGTCACGATGATGTCCGCCTTGACGTGCCTGGCGACCATCTTGGCGATGTCCAGGATCGAGATATTCTCGAAACCGGCATTATAGATACCGGCATGTTCGGGATGATCGAGCAGGAACAGGTAGAGATCGGTGATATCGTCGATGTGGATATTGGGACGGATCTGGTTGCCGCCGAACACGGTAATTCGGCCGTTCATCAGCGCCTGCATGGTGAGCATGTTGACGGAAACGTCGAGGCGCTGCCGCGGCGAATACCCGCAGACCGTGGCGGGCCGCACGATCTGCACCACCATGTCATCCTTGTAGGACAACACGATCCGCTCGCCGCACATCTTGGTCTTGTTGTATTCGGAGATCGGCAACAGCTCGAGATCCTCGGTAACCTGTTCCTCATCCTTGATGCCGTAGACGCTGCCCGAGGACGCGTAGATGAAGCGCTTGATGTCATGGCGCCTTGCGCGATCGGCGAGCTGCATCGTCGCAAGGCAGCTGATCTCCCAGGTCAGCTTGGGGTCGAGATCGCCGCACGGATCGTTGGCCACGCTCGACAGGTGAACGATGGCGTCGACGCCGGTCAGATCGATTTCATCCGGGCTCCGTACGTCGCCCTTGACCACGGTCAAATCCGGATGCGGCTCGAGAAAATTGCCGAACCACATGATATCGAATGCGACGACCCGATAGCCTGCCTTGAGCAGTTTTGGAACCAGCACGCTGCCCTTGTAGCCGCACGCTCCGGTCAGGAAGATTTTCATGTCGTGATGCCCATTGGCTCGTCGCCAGAACCGAATCAGCTGCAGTCAAGTCCCATTGGACCCGCAAATACGTGATGCCAGGCGGAAGAACAATCTTAAACCGAGCGCCTGACCCCAGGCAGGTCGACGTCGGCCCGCTGCCCGAAGTCGGAGCAGGCTCTGCGCAGGCTATCTGGAGTTCCGATGTCACGATGGTAACCGGATGTTTCTACGCATCGAATACGCCCGACCAGTTGCGGGATGATCTCGGTCGAGAGGTCGACCACAGGATTTCCGAGGCCGGCGATCATGTCGATGATTTCGGGTTCGAAGATATAAACCGCGCCGTTCGCCAGATTTCCCGGCGGACTTTCCACTTTCTCATGGAAAGCCAACACCGTGCCGCGATCGTCGAGTTCCAAAATCCCGCACGAGCGGGGGTCGTCGGTTCGGAAACCGAGCATCGTCATCAGGTGACCGGGAGCACGCATCCGGTGCGCGCGGATCAGCCCTGCGACGTGGAAATCGGTGAGATTATCGGCATGCGCGAGCAGGAACGGCTGATTCTGAAACCACGACCGGTTCGCAAGCACGGTCCCGCCGGTTCCGAGCAATGCGGGCTCATGCACGAGATCGATCCTCGATGCCCAGCGCGACGCCTTCACATGGGCGTCAACCTGTTCAGCCAACCAATGAGTATTGATCAATACCCGCTCGATGCCGGCTCCGAACAGCAGTTCGAGCCAATAATCCAATAGCGGCCGGCCATTGATCTTCAACAGACATTTCGGTGTCGTCGCGGTGACGGGCCCTAAACGGCTGCCGGTTCCGGCTGCGAGAAGTAGCGCGCGCATCGATGTCCCGTCAATCGTGACTGAAGCCCGACTCGTCGATTTCCGCGACGAGCTCGGCAACGGTCAAAGGCTTGTTTCCGACACGGGAAACCTGCAACGCCGCCGCCAGCGCTCCCAGATACGCGCCTTGCCAGATGTCCGCGCCGACCCGCAGCGCCATCGTCGAACTGATGAAGAAACTGTCGCCCGCGCCTGCAACATCCTTGGGGGAGAGGTTGAATGCCGGCAGACGGTCGGTGCGAAGCACGCCGTCAAGCAAACCATTGATCAGAACGCCCTCGGCACCAAGGGTGATGGCCAGATTCCCGGCGCGCGCTTTGGAAATGAGGCGGTCGCTAACCGCGGCCAGTCCGGATACAAAGTCGTTCAATGCCAGCCGGGCTTCTCGCTCGGTCGGTGTGATCAGTGCCATGTCCTTGAATCGGGAAACGTCGCCGAGTTGCGATGAGGCCTGGCTATCGGCGGCCATCATTACGCTCGCGGCGCGCGCCTTTGCCGAGATCGCATCGACGAGATCCTGGGGCAGGCAGCCGTAGTTGAAGCAGGAGAACAGCACCAGGTCACAGGTCGCCAAGCCCGATTCGACGACCGCCAGCATCTTGTGCTGTATTTCGGCACTCGCGGCGTGATGCCGAAGGTGGTTGACGCGCAACATCGTCTTGTTCAAGGCCCTGAACCGCTGTTTGCGGGTCGTCGGCCGGGTCGAATCGACGAAATGATCGCAGCGCACACCCTGTTCCTCGAGCATATCGGCTGCGAACTTCGCGGATTCGTCTTCGCCGACAACCGTACAGTAGCGCACCTCGGCGCCGAGACCTCGTGCGTGCGCGGCGACGCCGCCAGCTCCCCCGACAAAGGTCTTTGTGATAATCGGTGTCACGACGATCGTCGGATCTTCCTGCGACATGCCTATCGCATCGCATGTGACGTATTCGTCGACGATAAGATCGCCGATCACCAGCACCCGCATGCCCGACATCTTTGCCAGGATGGATTTCAGGCCCGATATGCCAAATCCGTGACGTTCGGGAAAATCCAGCGGCTTGCGTATCGCCGTAAGATCGGTGGCGGAATAGTCCCGCTCCAGCAACGAGAGCGAAGCAAAGCGCAATTCGCCGGAACTGAAAACGAGGCGGCCGCCGTAAGAATCCACCGCGGCCTGTTCCGGATTGAAGCGCGTCTCGAACTCCTTGCCCTTGACCACCACATTCGGCTTCAACGCGGCGATAAGCACGTCGGCCGACGCATCAAGGCCCACCGCGTGATCGACCATGCTGATCGATCGCACGTTTTCAAGGCGCATGTCTTGCGGCACCGTGACGCCGGCAACCTTGTCGGAATTCACTCCGACGACGAGAACATCGGCCTGCTCTGCTGCAAATTTCAATAGCCTGAGGTGACCGGGGTGAACGACGTTAAAGTTACCGGAGACAAAAGCTATGGTTTTGTTTTCGCCGCAAGCACGCCGCACCTCGCTGGAATCCGCAGATTCTCTGCGTAACAGCATGGTCATCCAATGCAGTCCCCAACGTAACGAGTCGCCCCGACTCATGGTGCAATTAAGGGTTGGTCGGGTCAAGAGGCACGCAACTGCCGCTGGAAGACACTCTCGGCACGACATATCTTGCAGATGATTAGAGATAAGTGAAATGAGCTGACATGGCCAAGCGGGCAAGTTCCGTGTCGTGAAAGGAACCGGTTCGGGAGTGTTTGCCGCGATCGTCTTCCATTGCAGCTGGTTGCCGGGCGTTTCAATTTTACTTCATCGACGCGCTGGCGATGTGCGGGGCCTGGCCCATCCGCCGCGCCTCCCGCAAGTAGCGGCATATCCATCGGTCAGCCAGTACCGCTCCATGACAATGACATGCGGGCTAAACGGAGGTTGAATGATACCGGGCTGCCAATCCAGGAACTCTTCTACTTTGCATGGGGTTGTTTTCGCGATTTTTGTGGCGACCAGGCGGGTGAGGCTGGAGGGGATCACCGGGTGATTCCCGATCAAGTCTGGTGATGCCGATCCGCGTATGGGACCCGCAACAGGTCGCAATGAGCCGCATTCCCTGGACGCTGCGCGCCGCGTTTGCGTGGTGCGTTCCATCGAAGGCGGGTTCCCGCTCTGCCGGCGGGGCGCGCCAATGCGCGCGCGATGACAGGCCCCGCGGCGCGAAGAACGCTGCGCCGCGTCCGGGACACGAGAACGCCGCGCGTTTGCTGCCGCATCACCCCGGCTGGCTCTGAAGTTCGCCGCAGTACTTCTGCCACATCGCTCGGTAGCGCTCTTCCACGGCCCTGGCATATTCGACCGGGCCGCAGTGGCGGGCAATGAGCTCGGGCAGCGCGTGACGAATCGTCCTGAGGCGGTCCGGGGTCGATTGCGACGCGATTTCCACATATCGATCGTCGTCATCGGCGACCCAGTCGCCGAGCCCCACCGCCGACAGAATGGCGCCGCCCACTCGACCCGCCGCGCCCTTGCCGAGCTTGGCCACGACCGGTACCCCCATGTACAGCGCCTCCCAGGTCGAGACACCGCCGCCCTGAGGAAACGGATCGAGGCAAATATCGACTTGTCGGTAGGCCGCCAGGTGCTGCGCGCGGGGGGTTGATCCCAGCAGCGTTATGCGGTCCGGCGCTATTGCGTGCGCCGCAAATTTTTCCATCAGCATGCTCCGGACCGCGGCATCGTCGATCTGCGAATGCTTGATCAGCAGTCGGGAGGTAGGTTCGGAGCGCAGGATCCGCGCCCAGACGGCGATGGCGGCATTGGATAACTTGCTCACCCTGTTGAAGACGCCGTAGGTCAGATAGCCATTCGAGGTCACGGGCGGCTCCGGGTATCGCAACCCGGCTGGAGGCGGCTCGATAATGATGGCGCAGGGCAGATCATGGAACTGCTCAGCGTAGAGATGGCGGACCTCCGCCGGAATCATGACCGGATCGGAGAACAGGTAATCGATGGTCGGCAGGCCGGTGCCGGTGGCATGTCCCCACGCGGTCACCTGGACCGGGGCGGGCTTGCCTGCAAAGGTCCGCAGCCGGTTGGCTTCGCCGTGCCCGGACAGGTCGATCAGGATGTCGACCTTGTCGGCGCGGATGCAATCCGCCAGCTGGTCGTCGGACCATTGCAGGACGTCCCGCCATCGGTCGGCGGCATCCCGGAACGTGCCGGTCACGGCATCCTCGACCACGGCGTTGGAATAGCAGATCACCTCGAAGCGCGACTTGTCGTGGTTCTGCAGCACCGGCCGGAACGCGAACGCGGCCGAGCGATGCCTGAACTCGGCGGAAACGTAGCCCAGCACGATGCGCCTGTCGGGATCGCGATCGTTGTCGTGCTGCAAGGGATGCCGCGCGAAAATTTTCGACCCGATCCGGCGCCACCACTCGGATCGCGCCGCCTGATGCTCGGCAAAGCCGGCAGCTGCGCAGAAATCCAGCGTGAAGATCCTGCTCGAGATTGCAACCTCGTCGTCCGGCTTGATCGCCAGCGCGCGATCGAAGAAAGACACTGCGGCTTCGGCGTCGCCCAGCCGCGCGTGGCATTGCGCGATCTGGGTCAGCGCCAGCGCCGAGCCGGGCTGGATGGCCAGCGCGCTCTGGCAGGCCGCCAGCGCCTCGGCCACCCTCAGGTTCAGCATCAGGATGTTGGCGCGACCGAGCCAGGCTTCCGCCAGCCGCGGGTTGATCGCCAGCGCCCTGTCATAGCTCGCCAGCGCCTCGTCGCGGCGTCCGAGATAGAGCAGCGCGCCGCCCCGGTTGGTCCAGCTTTTGACCTCGTCCGGAGCCAGTGCGAGCGCCCGATCGAAATCGGCAACGGCCCGCTCCGCCTGCTTCAATTCCTTGAATGCGGCGCCGCGATTGGCCAAGGCCCTGAAGTGACCGGGCATCAGCGCGATGGCGCTGTCGTAGCTTGCGATCGCATCGTCAAAACGCCCAAGCTCGTGCTGCGCATTGCCCCTGTTGTTCAGCGCGTCGGCATGCTGCGGATCGAGCGCCACCGCCCGGTCGAAGCAGGCAACCGCCTCCTCGAAACGCCGCAGCCCCATCAGCACGTTGCCGCGGTGAAAATGCGCGCCGGCGAAATCCGGCTTCAGGGCGACGGCGTGGTCGCAGTTCGCCAGGGCCTCATCCAGCCGCTGCAGCACCATGAGAACGATGGCCAGATCGCAATGCGCCGCAACCGATTGCGGGTCGAGCAGCAGCGCCCGCCTGAGCAGCCGCGCCGCGGCCTCGGAATTGCCGCTCAGCTGTTCGGTCACGCCGAGCATGTGCAGGGCGTCGAAGTGGTTCGGCCGTCTTTTCAGCACCCGCCGATAGGCGGCCTGGGCGTCGTCAAGCTGGCCGAACCGCTGGTAGGCCTGGCCCCGGGCGAATTCGCGCGCAGTATCAAACCCCTTCCTGGACGGCGGCGCAGCGCTCAGGGCCATCAGTTTTGCCAGGCTCATCGGATGGTCTCTTCCTGCCGCTTCGACATGGGCGCCACGGACCGATCCGGGCCTGGAGCGGGATCGCGACGAGGCTGAAGCCTCGACCAGACTCGTTAACAAACTGTTAACCATGTTTTTAAAGAAGCGTCCGCCCGGCCGGCGCCACCGAGGCCGGCTTTGCCGGGATGCGCGACCGATGTCATCGGCTGTCGGGTACGGACGGCCGGCCCGGCACCCCGGGCAATCGCGGCTACAGGCTCAGCGCCGGCTCGGGAGGAGCCAGCGGCTGCAGGCCGCCGAACCGCCGTTCGCGCTGCCGGAACGCGGCCACCGCCTCGGCGAGATCTTCCGCGGAAAAATCCGGCCACATCCGCTCGGTGAAGTGCAACTCGGCGTAGGCGCTTTCCCACAGCAGGAAATCCGACAACCGCTGCTCGCCGCTGGTGCGGATGACGAGGTCGACGTCGCGCAGCCCGGGTTCGCCGGTGACCAGCCGGGAAAACGTCTCGCGGGTGAGGGGGCCCAGTCCGGCGGCATGGACCGCGGCATTCAGGATCGCGTCGCGGGCCGAATAGTCGACCGCGATGCGCAGATGCAGCGCATCGCCGCCTGCGGTGGCCAGTTCCGCGCTCCCGATCGCCGCGGCAATGCCGTCGGGCAGCCGATCGCGGCGCCCGATCACGGTGAGGCGGACGCCGTTGCGGACCAGGCTCTCGACCTCGTTGGCGAGGTAGAATCGCAACAGCGCCATCAGCGCCGACACCTCGGCCTTCGGCCGGCGCCAGTTGTCGCTGGAGAAGGCGTACAGCGTCAGCGTCGCCACGCCCTGTCCGGGGGCCGCCTCGACCACGCGCCGGATCGCTTCGACGCCGGCCTGGTGGCCGCGCAACCGCGACAGCTGCCGCCGGGTCGCCCACCGTCCGTTGCCGTCCATGATGATGCCGACGTGAAGTTTGGATGAAAGACTACTTTGCATTACAAAGTTTCCTGCCAAAAAAAGCAATGCGGCTTCACGCGGGAAGGACACCGAGTTGAACCGCCGCGCTGTCCTGTTTGCCGGCGGCCATGGCCGCGTCACGAACCAGCCGCTCGAGCACGGCCAGATAGTCGAGAAAACGGCGGCGGCCGGTCTTGGTCAGGCGACAACTGGTGTGGGGTCGGTTGCCCTCGTAGCCCTTGGTCACATCGACCAGGCCGGCCTCCTGCAGCACCTGAAGATGACGGCTGAGGTTGCCGTCGGTCAATCCGCAGAGCCGCTTGAGATCGGCAAAAGCCAATCCCTTGGGATGCGCCATCAGCGAGGTCAAAAGCCCGAGCCGCGCCTTCTCGTGAATCACCCGGTCGAGACCATCATAGGAGAACGGCGCCTTGCTCGCTTCAGTCCTCGACATCGGGCTCTCCGGAAGCAAAGTGCAGGATTGCGGCCATCAGCGACTGTCCGATTACGAACGGCAGGCCCATCGCCCAAGGCGACAGCGCGTGGCTTTCGCTGGCCAGCAGCAGGGTGGTGAAGCCGGCCAGGAAATACCATGCCCCCGCCAGCGCGACGCTGCGCGGCAGCGAGCGCACCGATGCGAACACCCCGAGGCTGACGAATACCTGCCAGAGGCCGGGAAGCATCCATAGCGTCTCCGGCGCGAACTTCCACAGCATCGCCGCCAGCAGGACTCCCGCCGCGCCGGCCGGAAGAAACTGCTCGACCGCCTGGTGAACCATGGCATCGGCTAGGCCGGAATGATGCCGGCGCGAGCGCGCCTGCATCTCGATCCAGATCATCGCGCCCGACAGCAGCGCGGCGACGGCCCAGCCGGAGAAAAAGGTCAGCGGCTGGCGGGTCGGATCGTCGAGCCACAGGAACTGCAGGACGGAGGTGATCAAGGCCACGCCGCCGGTGGCGGCGACCGCCGCCGGGCCGTAGCCGCGAAACGCCGTGCCGGCGGCAATCTGGCTGCGGATCGCGAAGATGTCGGCCAGCGCCTTGTCGAGATCCTGCATCCGCCCCTCAACTTTGCAATGCAAAGCTTATAACACCCCACGGTAATTGCAAGGGCCCCGGGCCTTGGCCCCTTCCGGTGCAATCCGGCGGCCGCGCAGGCACGCGGGGATGATCGCCGTGGAATGGCCGTGCGAGTCGAGAGGTCGACGCAGACGCGGCGCAACCTGGATGCAGCGCAACAAAGCTCCGAGCGGCGGCTGCCCAGAATTGCCAAGATCACCGCGCCCGCGGTTCGGGAGCATGAAGCACCCGCAAGATCGGAATTGCCCGATCCCTGGTTGCAAATCGTCCCGATACCGCTTGTCAAACCTACCCGACCGGATCAGATTTCAACGGCACCGGCTGCATTCAAACAGGCCGGTTGAAGCCAACAAAATTAAATGGGGCGGAAAACATGGATAGATCATCTGTTTTATGCACCGCGGCGTGGCTCGGCGTCGCCGGCCTGCTCGCGGGGCCGGCCATTGCCCAGGAAACCAAGCAAGAGGCCAAGTCGACGTCGGGCCAGGCCAAGGTCGAGCCGGTGACCCAGCAGCAGCTCAACGCGGCCGACAAGAACGTCAATAATTTCCTGCTGACCAACGGCAATTATGCCCAGACGCGCTTCCATCCGGCCAAGCAGATCGAGCGCAACAATGTCAAGAACCTGCACGTGGCGTGGATCTTCCAGACCGACGTCAAGGAATCGCTGGAAACCTCGCCGATCGTCGTCGATGGCGTGATGTATGTGACGACGTCGTTCAGTCATGTCTACGCGCTCGATGCCAAGACCGGCGCGCAGCTCTGGCACTACAACCACAAGATGGGCCCGATCACGACCTTCTGCTGCGGTCCCAACAATCGCGGTGTCCAGGTGCTCGGCGACCTCGTCTATCTCGCCACGCTCGATTCCAAGCTGGTGGCCCTGAACGCCAAGACCGGCGAAGTCGTCTGGACCACCGACATTGCCGATCCTGAACTGGGTTACAGCGAAACGATGGCGCCGACCGTCATCAAGGACAAGGTCCTAATCGGCACCAATGGCGGCGAATACGGCATCCGCGGTTTTCTGAAGGCCTACGACGCCAAGACCGGCAAGCTGCTCTGGACCTTCAACACGGTTCCGGAGAATTCGGTCGGCGTCTGGGCGACCAAGGACGCCACCGGCCGCGACCTGCACCGCAATATCCAGGCCGAGAAGGATCAGCTCGCCAAGACCGGCGACCCCTTCGCCAAACTCGGCGGCGGCGTGTGGCAGAATCCTTCCGTCGACCTGGCGACCAACCGGATCTATTTTGTCGTCGGCAATCCCTCGCCCGACCTCGACGGTTCGGTCCGCCCCGGCGACAATCTCTACACCGACTCGCTGGTTTCGCTGGACCTCGACACCGGCAAATATGTCTGCCACTTCCAGTACATCCCCCACGACGTGTGGGACCTCGACGCGGTCAGTCCGACCGTGCTGGTCGACGTCAAGGGCAAGGACGGCAAGACCGTTCCGGGCGTGATCCATGCCGGCAAGACCGGGCACCTCTATGTCAACGACCGCAAGGATTGCAGCCTGATCCGCTTCTCGGAAGCCATGGTGGCCCAGGAGAACATGTGGGTGCTTCCGACCAAGGAAGGCGCGCGCATGCTGCCGGGCGCCAATGGCGGGGTCGAGTGGTCGCCGATCGCCACCGACCCGGGCCAGGGACTGGCCTATGCCATCAACCTGCATCAGCCGATGACCTATCGGGTCGAGAACTCGCCCTATCCGAACGGCAAGCTGTGGCTGGGTGGCGCCTTCACCGCGATTCCGACCGAGGCGCAGGCCGGCAACATCACCGCCGTCGACTACAACAGCGGCAAGATCAAGTGGCAGGTGAAGACGCCGGAGCCGATGATCGGCGGCATTCTCGCCACCGCCGGCGGCCTGGTCTTCACCGGTGAGGGCAACGGCAAGTTCGCGGCCTACAATTCGTCCAACGGCAAGGAACTGTGGAGCTTCCACGCCGGTGCCGGGGTCAATGCGCCGCCTTCCACCTATATGGTGGGCGGCAAGCAATACATCGTGGTCGGCGCGGGCGGCAACACCCAGGTCAATTTCCATCGCGGCAACAACATCATCGCGTTCTCGCTGGATTGAACCGGCGGACCAGAGTATCTGACAGCGAAGCGGGGCCGGTCTGGCCCCGCTTCTTTTGATGCCATGGGCTGGACTGGACATTATCGATGGGCGGCAGGTTGACCTCGCATTTCACCGGCACGGCCGTGTTGCTGGCTGTGCTGAGCCTGCCTGCGGGGCCGCTGCATGCCGAGGGCATCGAAGACAAGGTCCAGCTTTGCACCGGGTGCCATGGCGCCGACGGCAAGCCCGCCGACAAGACGATTCCGGTGATCTGGGGCCAGCAGGCCGGCTACCTCTATATCGAGCTGCGCGATTTCAAGCGCGGCGACCGCAAGAACGACATCATGCAGCCGATCGCGTCGGCGTTCGAACGCGACGACATGATGGCGATCGCGCAGTATTTCTCGAGCAAGCCGTGGCCCGACCTCGGTCAGCCGCGGGCGTCAAAGGATGTTTCGAACCGGGCGCTGAGCGCCGACCGCTCGGTGGGCTGCACCGGCTGCCACCTCGATCATTTCCAGGGCGACGGCACCGTTCCGCGGCTCGCCGGGCAGAGCAGGGACTATCTGGCCAGGACCATGGCCGACTTCCGCACCCGTGCCCGCGGCAACAATCCCGGCATGTCCGACCTGATGCTGGCGACGTCCCCCGACGACCTCGCGGCGTTGGCGGAATATCTGTCGGGGCTGTGAGCCGCGTCAGCGCGGCGTCAGTTTGTCGCGCAGCGCGGTCAGCCGGGTGAGATCCGCGGCGCGTTTTCCGCCCTTGTCCTCAAGCGCCGGGTCGGCGCCCCGCGCCAGCAGCAGATTGGCGATCCCGGCATGGCCGCCTTCGGCCGCAATCATCAGCGCGGTGCGGCCGCGGTCGTCGCGATCGTCGATGGCAGCCCCGGCGTCCAAGAGGTAGCCGACGACCGCGACGGCCTGGGTTTCCGGGGCCTGCTCGTCCGGGCCCGACGCCCACATCAGCAAAGTGAGATCATTGGGGTAGCGGGCATTGATATCGATATTGCGCGCCAAAAGCCGCTTGACGATGTCGAGCCGGGCGCCGGCCGCCGCATAGACGATCGGCGGCTTGCCGGTGTCGTCGGCCGCCCGCTCGTCGGCGCCATGCGCGAGCAACGCCTCGACGATCGCGTCGTTGCCGACATAGGCGGCGGCGGCGATCGGGGAGATCCCGCTGCGCCCGGTCAGGCTGACGTCGGCGCCGCGTTCGATCAGCCGTTGCACCACCGCGGCATGGCCGGCCTCGGCGGCGGAAAACAGCGCGGTGGCGCCGGCGAGATTGCGGGCATCGATCGGCGCGCCGCGCGCCAGCAACAGGTCGACCATCTCGAGATGCCCGGACTTCGCGGCGTGGCCGAGCGGCCGGGCGCCGAGCCGGTCGCGGGCGTCGACCGAGGCACCGTGGTCGAGCAGGTCGGCCGCGAGCCCGAGGCAATTGCCGTCAACCGCCGAGAACAGCGTCAGCGACACTTCGATCGCGGTGATCTGCGGCTTGGCGATTTCCAGGCGGCGGCCGAGTTCCTGGCATCGCTCGGAGTCCGCCGCAGCGGCGGCCGGCATTTCATTCCATGCGGCGATTGCGATCGCGGACAGAACGGCGCAGCGAAAAACGATATGGCGGTGCAAGGCGTCTTTCTCCTCAAGGGGCATGCTTGTTGGTTTGCGGGGTGCCCTTGCCATCAGGGTGCCACGGCGGGCTGCCTGTGCCAACAATGCAGACGGCCTGCCGGAACGCAAAACAGACACCGCGTGCAGCCCGTCATCGTTGGCCATCACCGACAGGCATGGTTAGCCGCCGCCGGCACCGCCAGGAAGCTGATGCTGGCTGGCGCGAAGCTCACTTTATTGGCCTCAGCCGGAACGCCCTCGAGCGCCGGCAGCGCATCGCCGTCGCCGAGCGCCAGCACGCGCCCGTTCAGCCTGACCTCGGTATCCCCCAGGTTTGCGGCCTCCAGGGTGTAACGCAGCGACGGTCTCGCAAGCCTGAGCGCATGCGGCGCCTTGCGGTCCGGGTTGATCACCAGCAGTATCACGCCGCCGGGCACGCCGCGCTGGCAATGGGCGTAGACATGAAGGTCCGATCGAACGGGCACGCCGGCGTCGAGCACCGTGGTTCCCATCCACTGCCGCCACAGCCATGCGCCCCAGTAATTGGGTCGCGGCCGCAGCGTGGTCTCGTCGAGCAGGCCGTAGTCGCTCGCCGCCAGCGTGTTGTGCATGACGACTTGAACGCCAGCTTTGGCCAGCCGCCCGAGCTGGTCGAGATAGCGGAAGGTGTCCAGGAAGGTAGCGGCCCAGGGATTGCCGCCGCACGCCGCCTCCGCGGTTTCGGTGAGCCAGATCGGCTTGCCCGGCGCGAAGCGGTCGCGCAGCGTGACATAAAATTGCAATGTCCGATCGGTCTGCGACAGCCACGCCGGCGACAGCGCCGCTTCCGCGGTGCGCTGGCCGCCGCAACGCGCCGACAGCGCCCCATAATAATGATAGGAAACCGCATCCAGCCCGGGCCCCAAGGCGGCGAGCAGGTCGGAAGCGATGGAAGTCTCGCCGACCGTGCCCGGACCCAGGATCTTCACCCCGGGAGCAGCCTGCCGCATCCAGCTGCGGAATATCTTGAAATCCCTGCCATAGGCGGCTGCATCATAGCCATCCGGCGCGCCGCCCATCGCAGCAAGATCCGGCTCGTTCATGAACTCCGCCGCCGCGATGCGGCCTCCGACCTCGCCGGTATAGGCGAGCAAGGCTTGCGCCTGATCCGGTTTCCAGACACCCGAGGCGTCGCGGGTGCCCGGACCGATGGCGAATGACGTCACGATCGCGGCATCGGCGGCTTTCGCGAAATCGACCACGCCGCGCCATTGCGGCCGGGTCAGGACGCCGCCGAAGCCCGCCGGCGGCGTCGCCGGCGGGGTGTCCGAATCGGCGAAATAGGTGGTATTGGCCCAGGTGCCGCTGACCCGAAGATAGCTCGGTCCCAGCGCCGCCGCGAGCTTTCGCAAGCGGGCGCGGGTCAGATCGATCGGCGGCCGGTATTGGTAGAGAG
>Ga0302140_10000153_pt1 | contig 77878 bp, 60 predicted proteins | sample I_Bog_E1_1_FD_202095 | JGI IMG/M metagenome (GOLD analysis project Ga0302140, IMG submission 202095) | Peat permafrost microbial communities from Stordalen Mire near Abisko, Sweden - I_Bog_E1_1 | ecosystem: Environmental > Terrestrial > Soil > Wetlands > Peat | place: Sweden: Abisko, Stordalen... | reverse complement strand
AGCAGTCCTCAGCCAAAACGATCCCTGGAGCTTTCAGCTATCAGCTGTCAGTTAAGAGCAGCCCTCAGCCAAAACGATCCCTGGAGCTTTCAGCTATCAGCTGTCAGTTAAGAGCAGCCCTCAGCTATCAGCTGAGGGCTGAAAGCTGATAGCTGATAGCTGAAAGCTGAAAGCTGTTTAGAACTCCAACCGCATGGAAACCTGCCCGGTACGCGCGCCGCCAAAATCAGCACTCGTGCCGTTGTAAGCCCCGATGGTTCCTGTAATGAGCCCGAAGCTCGATGAGCTAAGGTCCATGTTAGGATCGCCGAGGTTGGTGTGGTTCAACACGTTGGTGAAAGTTCCTTCCGCCTTCAGCTTGAGACCTTCGGTGATCGCAAACGTCTTGCTGATGCCGGATGAGAGGTTAACCAGGCCTGGGCCTTCAACCGAACCGACCTGCGAATTACCGAAGCGGCCGATTGGCAGTGGACTGGGGCTCAGTGCGGCTCCCGTAGCAGGGTTGAATCCAGCGCCCGTGGTGCAAGCGTTGCCAGGCGTCCAGGTTGAATCGCCGGGACAGGCAAAGGCCTTGGCGTTAATCCAGAGGAAGCGATTCTTACCCGCGGGATTCAAGCTTGCTCCCGCGACCTGGTCGGCGTGCTGTGCGCGATGGCCGCCGTCGAAGCTACCCGTCCCGTCGCCGAACGATCCATTGAGGCCCGAACCTGTGCCTGAGGGATCGCCTTCGCCATTGGGAAAATAGGGCGTTTCGTAAGGACCGGTCTGAACGGTAAGAATCGATGTGAGTCTCCACCCACCGACGACCAGGTCAGCAATTCGTGGCATCGTGCTGCCGAATTGTTTTCCGCGTCCGAAAGGCAGATCGTAGAGTGCGGTGGTTTCCCAACGCAGTCTGCGCGTGCCGTAGACGTTGCCAAAGTCGGCATGACGATCGAGTATCGACGTCGCGCGCGCGCCGCCGCCCTCACCACCAAAGCCCGTTCCCGAAGGACCTTCGTTATCGGCCAAAGCCTTGGCCCATGTGAAGCCGGTATGGAATTCCAGTCCCTGCTGCAGACGATGGCTGGCTTCCACCTGCATCGAATTGTAGCTCTCGTTGGCGCCCGTAGAGCGCGTGTTGATGCGACCCCAGTTGGGGAACAGCCGCGAACTGATCGGTGCATTGAAGGCCGACACAGTCGTCGAGAAAGGCAGCGTGTTTTCATCTGGAGCCCAGACCAGTTGATGCGTCTCGGAACCAATGTAGGAAGCGCGCGCCGCATATCCCGAACCAAAGTCGTGATCAACACTTAGCGACCACTGCTCCGTATACGGATCCTTCCAGTTGGTGCTGTTGGCAGTGCCAAAGTAATCTGAACCGTAAGCAGGGGCAGTGGCGCCACCTGAACCGGCATAGATTTGCGGCCATTGGAAGCCGACCGCGTGCGTCGTCGAGTTATAGGTGTTGGTAAAGCTCTGCGTATAAGCCTGCAGCGTGCCGGTCAGCGAGTAGAAGCTCGATCCCAGCATGTTGATGTTATAGAGGCCGACGCCGCCGCGGATGGCCCACTTATCGTTTCCGAAAGGCCGATAAGCAAACCCGAACCGGGGCATGAACCGCAAGTGCGGATACTTCTTCAGTCCTTCGGGATAGCCTGCCGCACTGTTGCCTTGAACCTGCATGCAGGGCGCGCCGTTGACGGTAGCCGAGTTGGTCGCGTTGACGCCGTCGGGATCGCAGGCGTTGGCGCTGGCCAGGAAGCCCTGGGCGAGCAGCGAATTCTTGCCATCCGGATAGATCACGCGGCCGGCTGCAGCCACACTTGGGTCGAAGTTGCCAATGTCGCCGTACTTGTCATAGTAGCCAGGATGCAATTCGTAGCGCAGTCCGATCGACAGCGTCAACTGCGGAATGACGCGCCATTCGTCCTGCCCGTAGAAGTGATAGTGATTGGAAAGACCGTCGTTATCCTGCCGCACCACGTCATAAAATGATGTGTTCGGCAGGCCCAGCAGGAAGTCGCCAAAGTCGACACCGGAAAACATGCCCTGGCTGTTGCTGTTATTGAACTGGTAGGTCCCGTAGTTGTCCGAGCCGTTGAACCCGAGTGGCGTGACAGCTTCAAGATGTTGAATGTTGCCGCCCACCTTCACGGTGTGGTTGCCCTTGGTCCAGATCAGCACGTCGCTATAGTCATACGTGTTCGACTTGGTCAGGCTCGTCAAACGGTCCGCAGTCAGGCTCTGAATGTGGTTGAAGTCCATCTCTGGAATGCCGTTGTAGAACAGGTTCTGCAGACCGGTCCAGCCTTGCGCCTGTGTAAACGCCAGGCCGTTGAAGGAGTCGCTCTGCCCTGAAGTGTAACGAGTAAATCCAAAACCGCCTTCGTTGATCAGGTTGGGCTTGATCGACCAGTTCGTATCGATCTTCATCGCCCGGTTCTGGCTGACCGAGAGATACGAGGGAACGTTCAGAATCTCCGGCTGGCTGACGGGGAAGTTCTTCCACGTAAATTTGCCCCAGAGAAGGAACTTCTGGTTGGACCCGAAGTACTGATCGCCGCGCACATCAAATTGATTCGAGTGGCCGCTGTTATCCACGTTCGCCTGGTAGTTGGGAACGCCATCGTCGGTATATGCCGTGGGATCGCCGATGTTTGGATCGGGATAGAACTGCTTCAGCGTGTTCAATGCGATCGGACTAATCGCTCCGGAAGGAATCACTGTTCCGTACGTGCCGCCTGTAAACGGATTCGTCAAGCCGGTGAAGCTGCCATCCGGCGTAGCATAATTCGAGAAATCGCCCTGCTTCATCAGCGTGCTCGGCACCTTCTCGTTGATGGTCGTTTGCGCAGGATGCCGCCAGCCTTCATAAGTGCCAAAGAAGAAGCTCTTGTTGTGTCCGTTATAGAAATGCGGGAACAAGACCGGGCCGCCTACGCTGCCGCCGAAGGTGTTGCCGTGAACGCCTGCCTTCTTGAGTGTCGTAGGAAATGTGTAGGGGATGGCGTTGAATGCAGAGCTCTGGTAATACCAGAAGCCGTTGCCGTGGAATACATTCGTGCCGCCCTTAGTCGTGACAATGACCTGGCCCGGATCGCTGAACTCGGCTCCCGCCAGCACGCCGTCTGCCCGAATCTCCGAGATCGACTCGGTCGAAGGGAATGAGTCGTTGATGAAGTTGCCGCCCGTCGCGCTCTTTACCGTTACGCCGTCTACTGCCACTTCAACTTGAAAAGGCAATGCCCCCTGCAGCGAAATTCCCGATGCATCCGATTGCACGCCCGGCAACGCGCCAAAGATGGCGGCCGCGCTGGTACCTGAAAAACTGGCCCGCGTATTCACCGGCAAGTTGTCCGCGTCGTCGGTGGTAAAGGTGGCGCTGATGGTCGGCGATTCCGTTTGAATGGCGCTGATCGCATCTCCGTTCACTGTTACTTCCTGCTGCACCGCGCCGACGGTCAACTTGGCGTCGACGCGCAACTCCTGGCGTACATCGAGGGCCGCATTCTCGACCACAAACTTTTCAAAGCCCTGCATTTCGACTGCGACGGTATAAGTGCCGGCCTTCACATCGACAAACCGATAGTCGCCGCCGCTGTTGGTCGTCGTGGTGCGAGCCGTTCCTTCGAGCGTGTTGGTGAGCGTAACGTTCGCGCCTGGCACCACCGCTCCCTTGGGGTCCTTGACGTTGCCGGCTACCGATCCTTGAGTCGCCTGCGACCAGCCCTGGCCACATGCCAGCACCAGCGCCAGCAATACGCCGAGCGCCATCAGCGGGCGATAAATAAGTTTTTTTGAGAGAGCATGAGAATCGTTGTACATGGTCCACTGTCTCCTGAAAGTTTTTCGTAAATGAATTCTGTGAGGGTCGAATTACTGGGGTGAATAGATGGAAATACTGGAATGAATGAGGTAAACGGCGCCCCTGGGTTATTTGGCAAAGGGGGCTTTGGGGTGATGGTCGGAGGATAGACCGATGACCGCAGGATGACGTACTTCGGCAAAAATTGCCAGAAAAAAACACCGACAACAAAGTTCAGCGGCGCAAGATGCGGTAAGAATCAGCCATGCGCAGCACAGCCTAATGTGTTGAGACACCTATAACTTACCCGCATCTGATTACAGTCTGTTGAATTACGCGCCAGACCCCTTAAAAAAACTCAGTCGTCGCTCTTGGGCCGATGCAGCTTGCTTGCCGACTTCTCCATCTCTTTGCGAATCTCGTCCGCATCGTCCACATCCCGCAACGCGGCCGCTTCTTCCTTGGTCTTGGGCCGTGCACTGCGCGCCTTGGCGGCTACAAAGACCCGCGGATCGGCCGACTGCACGACAAACGGATCTGTATGCGGCTGGCTATCGAACACGCCGGAAATATCGGCCGCCAGCGCGTCTTCGAGGTTCATCGGACCCAGCCCCAGCAACTCGTCGATGGTGCGCGTGATCGAACCCATGCTCGTATGCTGATGCGAGATCGATCCCGGCTTGAGCCACGGGCTCGCCATCAGCAGAATGCTGCGATGCGCGTCCACATGATCCACGCCGCTCTGCGCGTCATCCTCCGTCACAAACAGCGCCGAGTCCTTCCAGATCGGCGTCTTCGACAGGAATGCCACAATCCGCCCCAGCGCCAGGTCATTGTCGGCCACATACGACGCGCGATACGGGTAACCATCGGCCGGCCTCGGATCCATGGTGTGGTCGTTAGGCAGTCGAATGACAATCAGCGCCGGCACCTTGCCGGCCGCCATCTTCAGGCGAAAATCCCGCTCGAACTCCGTGGCGCGAAACTGATCCGGAATCCCCAGGTTGAATGTGGGAAAGCGCCGGTCGCTCGACTCAAAAACCGGCTTGGGCAACGGCGAATTCAAAAACAATCGCTGGCCTTCGGGCTCTGCGCCCGCGATCTCCGCGTTGCCCTCGAGCTCCAGGCCTTCGCCGTAGTTAAGAATGCCCAGCGGTCCTTTGACGCCCGCCGCAATATGCTCCCACAGCGAGCCGAACTGCGGTTCGTCCTCCGGCATCGGCGCATCGGCTCCGCCAAACAGCGCTCGCCTTCCCGGCTGTGCTGAACCCGCAAATTCCTTGCGCCGGCCGCCGTAATTTGACGACCACGCGGTATTGAAAAACGGCGTGGGATTGATTCCCATCACCCACCGATGCCCGTCCGCCGACACATCTGAATCGACATAAAAGTTGTCGCTCATCGCAAACCGCGCCGCCAGCGCATGGAGGTTGGGCGTGACCTTCAAATGCATTGCCGCCTTGTCTTCCTGCGCCCATCCGTCCAGCCCAAAACGCGCCAGCGACGCGTCGCCATTGGCTCCCGTCACATCGCCCAACACTTCGTCGTAGGTCCGATTTTCGCGAATCACCAAAAAGCAATGCTTGAGCCGCGGCAGCTTCGAGAGATCAGCCACCGCCGCCGTGTTGGCCGCGATCACCGTCTGCGTCAACTTCTCCGCATCGGAGAGGCTAGCCAGATCGATCGCCGACACACTGCCGTACTCCAGCGAGCCAATATACGTCGGCAAGCTAGCCTTATGCTCTTTGCCGCCATTCGGCCCCGCACCCTTGCCCTTGGTATTGATCGCGTAAAGCGTCTTGCCATCGGGTGAGAACGCGACCGCCGACGGATTCCATCCCACCGGTATATGCTCGACCACTGCGAGCGTCGCCGCATCCAGCACGCCCACCGCATCGATGCCCGACTCGGCCACATAAACGCGGCCCGCATGCACTACCAGCCCACTCGGCATCACTCCCCGCAGCGGCCGTCCCTCCGCGTCTTTAAATCGTTCCCCACTGAACGGCGAAAGCTCCGTCTCGGCCAGCAACTTCGTGCCATCGCTGCTGATCTTGGCCACCGCGTCTTGATGCGCCAGCGCCACAAACACCGCATCGCCAGCGGCCGTCACGCCCGTCGGCGCCGCACCGCCCACCGTGCCCGCGTGCGCTTCGGTGATCTTTGCGCCCAACCGCAATTTCGCTGTGATGGCAGGCTTCTCGCGCTCGCTCACGTCATACGTCCACAGCGAACTGCCGCGGTCGCTGTTCTCGTCGCCCAGCCCCGCAATCTGCTTGCCCTCGACCAACCCGCCTTCACGCGCCGTCTTTGATGGGTATCCAAAAGGAGGAAAATGCAGCCCCGAACCTGCCACGTTTTTCGGGTCGGCTCCCGGTATCGTCGTGTACTCGAACAGCCCGGTATTGGTGACATAAAGCCGCTTCCCATCCGGCGACAATGCCAGCCCAAACGGATAAGTCCCCGTCGCCACCGACGCAATCTTTTCCAGATTCGCCGCATTCAAAACCACAACCCGCCAATTACCCTGGTCGAGCGCATAAATCGTCTTGCCGTCTTCAGAAACCACCAGCGTGGCCGCGAAACTCCCGCTAAAATCCTTTCCACCTAACGCACCATCAAGCGAAACCTCGCGCACAGCCTTCCAATCACTGGTCTCATAAGCGCGAATCTTGCCCGAGTCGCCAGTCGCGACATAGAGCAGTTTGCCTTCCGGCGAATACGCCAGCCCCGCGTGAACCTCAACTGCCGGATCGTTGTTTTCTCCCGCGGGCATGCGTCGCACCGCCGGATTCTCGCCGGCAGGCCCATCGATCACATTCAGCGCGAATGGGAATCCGATTGATGGCACGGCCAGTTGCGCACCATCGCCGCGCACCGCCACTGCAAACGGATAAGGCGCAACCGCAATCCAGTTCCCCGCCGGATGAATCTCACGGCCGTTGGGCAGGACTGCAGTTACGCCTGTTTGTGCGAGAAGGACGGAAGAAATAGTAATCGTGCCGAGTGCGGCAGCCAAAACTGGAAATCGACGCATGACATTCAGTATGCCCCATCGATATGAATGCCCGGTTCAATCGACCTGGCATCGGAGCCCGCAAAATACCTAATACCGCTTCGTCACCGCCTGGGGTGGCGTTCCGCTTCGCCCACCCAGCAGCCACTCCAGCGCACCGGTGATGTCTTCCTCGCGCGCCTGGCCCTCGACTCGCGCAATCACTTCACCTTGCTCGTCAAGAATCATCGTGGCCGGCAGCACATTCTCCAACCCCGCGACCTCCATCATGTCGACATCCGCGCCCACCCACACATCCATCGCCAGCGGATTGCGGCTCAGAAACTCATCGACCTTCTTGCGATTCTTCGCCTCATCCGCCGACGCCGAAATGAAGCGCACATTCTTCCCCGCATATCTCCCGGTTAATGTCGACAGCAACGGCAATTCGTCACGGCAGGGCGCACACCACGTCGCCCAGAAGTTAAATACCACGATCGACCCGCGCAATTCAGCGATCTTATGCCTCTTGCCATCCAGGTCATTAAACATGAGATTGGGCGCGCGCTTGGCCTGCGCCGGCGTCAGTAGGCAACAAAGAATACAAAACGTCGCGGCACGAAGAATTCGAGTCATGGTTTTTCCTTCAAGCAATCAACTCCCCGTGCCGCGACCAAGTTAGAAAGCGCTATTTAGAAACGATGCGTAAAGCTGCCCAGCCACAGCCAGTCGGCAAATGCAGCATCGCCGCCGTGACCGCCGAGTTGCATATCGGGCACGCTCGGAATGCGATTGCGATAGATCGCCCGATCGATGTTCGCTGTAAGATAGTCGTGACCGTGATGCATCGTGTAGATGATACCCGGCTCCAGTGAAACCGCGTATCCAGGACGCCGGAAGCCCTCATTGCCGCCGATCAAATCATGCGCCGGCACTCCCTCTTCGCGAAGTCCGACCGTGCCCGTAAGCCCATGAACAGCGGCGAACGCGTATGCCACGCCCAGTTGTGCCAGGTACTCATCGGCCGCTGAAACTTTGGAATTCTGCACCGCCGGAGCCGGAAATCCCGGAGGCGAAGAGTTGGCCACGCCGTTTGTCTCCGAAGGCGTCACCAAGTAACTGCCGTTGAAATATGCCTGCACCGACATTCCGATCGATTGAAAAGCAGACACGCTGAATGGAATGGCCCACACGCCGATGCCCGGCTGGATGGAATAATCCGCCGTGGCGTTGACCGCCGGTTGTCCCGGTATCTCCACGAAGTTATTCTGGATGTTGTCGCGTCCCGTCGGCATCTGCACACCCAGCCCGATCTGAATATTGTGACGGGGATCGCTCGTCGGATCCCATAGCCACACTTGCCCCGCCAGCGTTGTATCGCCGACGCCCGACGTGCCCCAGTCGCCAATAAGATCGGTCGCCGGAGCGCCATTGATGCTATGCGCTGCAATGAAGTACCGGCGGCTCGCATACTGCAGCGGAAGCGTTCCCGAAGCGCTGAACCGGGGCGTGATTTGGTAACTCAAAGTGGCATCGAATAGGTTGATCCTATTGCGAACTTCCGACCCTCCCTGCAAGCGATAAGTCTGTTCCACCGACCCCACAAAATGTCGAAACGAATAGAGGTGACGGTAGTCGAATGTAAGTTGAAAGTGCCCCGGCGCGAGATAGCCGCCGCTATCTTCAGGACCTGCCACCTGGCCAACCGAATGAGCGATGACGCAACCCTGCGCCGCCGCATTCTTAATCAACGCACATGGCGAAAGCAAGATGACAAACATAGCGATGCGTAGTGCGCAATCGAGCCTCAAAAACAGCTTCAAATAGATTCTCCTTGGTTTTGTCGTGGAGCACGAACAGGCGCGCAAATGCTGCGAAGGGGAGTCGGCGCGACCCGTCCTTTTCAGCATCGTTTGCGGACGCCCGCCACGCTCGCTCATAACCCTAGTGGGTTATGCCAGGGAGCGCATCGAGCTATCTATCGAGTGTCTAGTGGTCCTTCAGGTGCAGATTCGCCTGCGTCCTATGGATGAGAGCCTAGGGCGCGCAAATCCGGTAGACTAGCGAGTCTTATTTCGGCAGCAGACTGCGCGCAATCGCATCCAGCATGCCGTTGAGGAAGTTGATCGACTCCGGCGCCGAGTAGCGCCGTCCAATTTCCAGCGCCTCATTGATCACAATCGGAAACGGCGTGCCTTTGAACCCCAGCATCTCGCCCACCGCCATGCGCAGCAGGTTACGATCGACAGCAGGCATGCGCTCCAGCCGCCAGTGCTTCGAATTCTGCACGATCAACTCATCGATCTGTTCCTGGTGCGCAATCGCCGCGCGAAACAGATCCTCAGCAAAACCGCGCACGTCCGGCTCTACTTCATCGCCCGCGCGCCAGAATGTCTCTCTTACCTGTTCCGGCGTCTGCTTGCCGATGTCCGCCTGGAACAGCATCTGCATGGCCAACTCGCGCGACTTGCGCCTCGTGCCCGCGCTCAAGCCGCGCCGCCTGCAAGCAGTTTGCGCCGCACACTTACCATTTCGATCGCCGCCGTGGCCGCTTCAAATCCCTTGTTCCCCGCCTTGATTCCCGCGCGGTTCAACGCCTGTTCCAGCGTCTCGCACGTCAACACACCAAAGCTGTGCGGAATGCCCGTTTCCTGTTGCGATTGCCCGATGCCTCGCGCCACTTCGTTGTAAATTGCTTCGTAGTGCGCTGTCTCGCCGCGTAAAAGGCATCCCAGAGTAATCACCGCGTCTAAGTGGCGCTTACTGTCTTTGGCTCGATCGGCCAACGTCCGCGCCGCTGCCGGTATCTCCCACGCCCCCGGCACGCGAACCACTTCAACATCCTCGCGACGAGCGCCTGAACGCACCAGCGCATCGAGCGCCGCTTCCAGCAGTCGCTCCGTAATCACTGCGTTCCACCGCGCTACTACAATGGCAAACTTCATGCCTTCGGCTGAAAGATCGCCCTGCACAGCCACCGGCTTGCCCTTGAGCGGATCGCTCCACGCCCAGAATGTAAACGCATGTCCCGCCTCCGGCTCGACCGTAAACATGCGCGCATGCCAATCGGTCTCTTCGATACTCTTGAGCGCCTCTGCCGGCTCAATGCCCTGGCCCCGAAGCCATGCCGTCGCCGCCTGGTGCACTGCATCGAGCGACGTCACTTCAATGCAAGTCTGCGCCGTCGCCGGCATCGCGCCATCCACAAGCTCAATGCGCCCCAGCGGAACTAGAAACGAGGCAGCCCGGTTTGTCTCTGCCTTCCAACCCCGGCCCGATTCAAAACCCAAAGCAGAAAAAAAACTCGCCAGCCGCTCATAGGCAGCCGCGTTTACCGTCGGACGCAGGAAGGAAATCCCCTTGATCATGTTTTGATTTTACCGGACCGCCAAGGCCTAACTTGCCCGTCGCCACGTCCTCCAGAACCTAAGTTCTTTCGCGTCCGGCTTTATCAGGAAAATAAAAGGGCCGCCCGAGTCACCGGACGGCCTTCTTGCTTGGTTGCAACCCGCGCTAGCTAACCTGCTACGTGGTAGACCGCGGCTTCACTGCAATCGCCGTTGCCGGAACCACCGTCCCGGTACCCGTATACGCGCAACCCAGATTCGTGCTACCCGGAGTACAGGCAGGCAGGCTGGGGCTGATCTGCTGCGTATCGGTCAGCGTCGACGTGCTGATGTAGTGAATCATGTTATCGCCCGCCGTCGATACAAAGAACAGCGTGTTGTCGGGGCTGAATGCGCCCGCCACCGGCGCCGTGATCGCCGTTGCACCCGTCAGCGTCACATAGCCCAACGTGCCCGCTGTAGTCGCTCCGTTCGTGCCCTGCAAGTAATAAGGCAGCGTCGCGCCCGGCGTGGCACCCGTGTACGTGATGAAGCTCAAGCTGTTCGCCGCTACTGCCGTCCCCTGGCTCACCGCAGCCGGTGAAGTAACGACCTGGTTGACTGCCGTCGCGTTCGCCGTCACCGCTGCCTGGTTCACGATCACGTTATGCGGAATCGTCAGCGCCTGTAGCACCCCTGCTGATTCCGGCGGACAAGCGCCCGCGGGTATGCTCACCCCGATATCGGAGAAGGTCAACCCACCGCCCACCATCGCTGCACCCAGGATGTGCTGTCCATCAATGGTCGCGGCCAGCACGTCGGTCTGCACGGCTGCCCCAACGCCACCCGGATCGCCCTCAGGATAAAACACCAAGCTGGCGTAATTAGCGGGCGTGCCAGTCGGACACCATGTGTGTGCCACCGTAGTGTCTCCGCTCAGATAAGCGCCCACTCCCGGAATCGTGATCGCTAAATTACGTGGAGTCAGGTTAGTCGTCGGAGGAAGCGGGGGGCCCGGCAGGGGCGGCGCTCCGTACGCCGTGAATCCCGTATTCGCGTTCCAGACATACAGCGTGTCGGTATGGCCCGTAATAGCTGGAGTAGCCGACGCATCGTTCACCGCTGAACTATCGACAATGTAAAGCGTCTTTGAATCCGGCGTCCACTGGGCCGACGTTCCCAAACCTCCAAACGTTGCCGCAATCGTGCCGGAAACGTTATAGAGATAGAACAAATCCCGCACCTGGTCGTTGATCAGCAGTTGCGCGTTGTTGGGTGAAACCGCCAGCACCACGCCTGGAACGTTCGTATTCGTGGTCGATGCCGAGTTGGAAGTGGTGCTATAGACCATCAGTTCATGCGACGAACCGAAGTAAAGATTGGTTCCTGTCCGGTCCATCACCATCGAGTTCGGCACATACGGCAACCGCACATTCGAGCCGACTGTGCCGCTCAGCAGTTCCACGGGAACAAAGTACTGCGACTGGTTCGGCGCCGAGTACCACACATAGGAGCTGGCCGTGCCTGGTGTCGTAATATCCACCGCGTTGCTTGAAACCGAAAGCCCCGTGCCGTACAGTCCCACCTGGTTGATCGGCGATGGATTGCACGTAGCCGGCTGGCAGATCGCGTACACCGATGCCGCGCCAGGGAAGTTGGGCGTAACAGCTCCCGCCGCTCCCGCTGTTATATCGATCGGATTGGTCGATTGATAATCCAGCGTAAGTCCCGTGATCGCGTTGCCATTTATGTCGGTAATCGTGGTGGTCAGGTTCTGCGCCACACCCTGCGTCACCGTACCGCTGGTGTTTCCATTCAACGTCACCGAGATCGTCTTCGGCGGGCAGGTAGAGAAGAATCCCGCCGACGAGCCCGAGCCCGCTACCGAAGCCGTAATCGCCGTCGTGCCCGGCTGCTCGGCGGTAATCTGGTTCGTCTCCGCATTGATCGACGCGATCGCGGCAGTGCCCACCGTGTAGGTAAGTGTGCCGATGGCCGTCGTGCAGCTCGGCACCGAACTTACCCCATTTGGAGGCGAGCAAGCATAATTGGCGTTGGTCACCGTCGAGGGCGCGCACATCAGCACCTGTTGCCCGTTGCTGCTATAGCAGGCCTGCGCATCCAGTTGCGCCACAGTGCCCTGTGACTGACACGATGTAGGCCCCACAAGGGAGATCGAGGTCACCTGCTGGTGCACAAACACCTGCACCGGATTGGACGTCACCGACTTGGCCGACACCGATATATACGCCGAGTTGTACGGCAATCCATTGGTATCCGCCTGCTGCGCCGTGGGATAGTTGCAGATCGTATAGTCCGCAATGCCACCCCCCGAATTCCGGTTCCAGGTTCCCGCGCAGAGATTTCCGGCCGGCGAAATATCCACCAACTGGTTGTTGGTGGTGGCGTAGCTATAGCTCGTAACGCTCACCGTGCCGCCCTTGCAGTTGACCGCCGCGGGCGCTTGCACCTGCCGCGTCTGACCGAATGCCAGCGAGATCCCCGTCGTCTCCGGTTGCAGAGTTATGGCGTAGAGGTCGGTCGACTTGAGCCCGTAACCCAAACCGTTGCAATAATTTCCAGCCGGATTGCGATAGCATCCGGATATCGAGATTCCCGCCGGAAGGGCCAGGCCTAGCAGACAAAGTAGCGTCAAAAACCGCCGCATGAATCCTCCCCGCACCACGCTCAAATACCGCGGAACGGTCTCCCCAAAAACGTCAGAAAATATGAGTTGATAGTGACCCGCCGCCTCGCCCCACCGGGACATGCAATCGGGAACTCCTCTCAGTTGCACACGCCTTGCGGCTCACACCTGATTGGCAGACAAAACAAGTTTTCTCCAAAGAAAAGTGTATCAGGGCCGGATGGAGCAGGTCGGCCTCCAGCTTCCGGTCAGGCACTTCCCTTCCCCACTCCCTCATTAATAGACGCCCCGCAGAGCCGATGGCGAGCATTCCCAGGGTGCCGACCCTCTCACTTCCCAAAACCCGGGAAACGCCATCCGCCGACGGCCTCAATGGATGAGGTAATTGCTCCCAGATTGGGAGCATGGTATCATTCGTACGTGCGAATCATTGCCCGATCGACCCTCTGCAGATTCGTAAACAAGCGCGTAGACGGTCGGCTTAGAGCAAGTGTGAAGAAGCACCTTGATGCCTGGTATGCCGATGTCGAAAAGGGGTCATGGAAGGATCCCGCAGAACTAAAAGCTCAGTTCCGCTCCGCCAGCATTGTTTCGGGAGAGAGAGTGGTATTCAACGTCAAGGGTAACGACTATCGCCTGGTCGTAGCCATCAACGACCACTATCAAATCCTGCTGATTATCTGGCTGGGCACGCACAAAGAGTACGACAAAATCGACGTCGCCGAGGTTGCGTACGACAAGGAGCGATATGCAGATTCATCCCATTCGAACTGAGGCTGATCACGACGCGGCTGTCGCCAGGATTGCCGCAATCATTGGAGCCAGGCCCGACACGGCGGAAGGCGAAGAACTGGATATCCTCGCGACTCTTGTCGACGCCTACGAAGCCAAGCATCACGCCATTGACGCACCCGACCCGATCGCCGCGATTCAATTTCGCATGGAGCAGCAAGGACTCACGCGAAAGAACCTTGAGCCGCTCATTGGAAGCCGCGCTCGCGTTTCCGAGGTGATGACCCGGCGCCGCTCACTCACGCTGGCCATGATCCGTCGCGTCCGCAAGGAACTTGGCATCTCCGCCGATGTTTTAATCGGCCACAGTGAAGAGAAACATCCCAAGCGCATTCATTCGAGCAAGTCGGAACGCGCATCGATCAATTCAAAAAGGCAGGCAGCGACTGGCTGAATCGCGTTTTACTTCACTCCCGATTGCGGAACTCCATTTAGATGCCCAGACCTCGTGGCTCACACATTGACGCCCGACGAAGCCGCGTGTATTCCGGTGATGAGCCCGCCATCTTTACTTTTGCTAGAATGTAAAGGAGAGGACCGCGTCTATGGAAGCAACACTCAGCAGCAAAGGACAAGCCACCATCCCCAAGGCCGTGCGGGATCGGCTCCATCTCCAGCCAGGGGATCGATTCAAGTTCTTCTTCCACCCCGACGGCGTCATCATTTTGCCCAAGATTCCTACCTCTAAGCTCAAAGGCATGATCCCGAAACCGTCCCAGCCAGTATCCCTCGAACAAATGGACGCAGCTATTGAAGCGGGAGCTACGGAGCGATTCCGCCGCCCCAGCAAATGAGGCCCAGCAAATGATCGGGCTCGATACAAACATCCTCATGCGTTACCTCGCGCAAGACGATCCAGTCCAGTCTCCACGCGCAACGGAAATCATCACTCAGCAACTCTCCGAACACGAACCCGGCTTCGTCAGCCTGGTCACAATCCTCGAAGTCTTCTGGGTGCTCAAGAGCGTGTTCAAGCGGTCACAACAGGATCTTGCCGGCGACATGGAGAAGCTGCTGTCGGCTGACACTCTCGCGATTCAAAATGAGCAGGAAGTTTATAACGCTGTAATCGCTCTCCGGACCGGAACCGGGACCTTCGAGGATGCTTTAGTCGGCTCCCTGGGCATTTGGAGGGGCTGTTCCACGACCCTCACCTTTGACCATGACGCCGCGCGCAAGCTTCACGGGTTCTCACTCGCCTAGCTTTTCTCTTTGTAGCCAGGATGGTGACGATGATCCGGCTCTTTTGAAACTTGCGAGCAGTCCACAATCCTACCCCAGCAGAAACAGTGGCGAATAAACGAAGCCTCAGGTCAATCAGTGCTTTCTCAGAGATCTCAATTTGAGAACGATATAAGCTACATAAGTCAGATGGAAGCCCCATGTTAAGCAATAGATCAGCGGAAGGTGAGTTCTCGTGAGCGGGACGTCGATCGATGTGTCATAAGGGAAAAAGCGAATCAGCAATAGAAGGCTAGTCATGCGCGGCTCCTTGGTATTCGCCATCATTGATCAGGTTCAAGCCCTCAGCTTCCTTTAGTTGCTGCCGCCGAAGTTCTACAGCATAACGAAGGCTCACGACCAACGCTCCCCAGGCCACCCACGCGAGGACATTCCACCAGACAGCTCCTTGCATGGTTGCGGCGATTCCGGATCCTTCACCCCCTCCAAAAACAGGGGCCGGGTGCTGTGTTCTCCACCAGCGCGTCGACATATAGACAATGGGAATATCGCAAAAACCAAAGATCGCGAGAACGGCACACAGGACCGCTGTTGAAGATCCCATTGAGAAGCGCCGGACCATCAGATAGCTAACGTAAATTAGCCAGAGCACCAGCGTTGTCGTCAGCCGTGCATCCCATGTCCACCAGATGCCCCACTCGACGCGCCCCCAGAGCGATCCCGTAAGGAGACCAAGACCACAGAACACAACCCCCATTTCTGCAGTGGCGAGGGCAAGCGAATCGGCCTTCATGGCAACAGATCGACTTTTCGAACGAAACGCTAAGTAGGTGACGGATGCAATGAGGTTCAGGGGCAGAAATACTGAGGCTCCGATCCAATCTGGAAAGTGGTAATAAAAGGCTCGGATCATATTGCCTTGCTGCGCGTCGGGAGGGGACACTCGCAAGGCCAAAACAAGTCCATAGCTGAGCAGCGCCATGACGATAATCAATGCTAAGCCACGCCATTTCCAACCAATGCCCATGTGCGTCACTCCTGCAGCAATGAGACCACAGTTGTCTCGACAGGGTATAAATTTCGTGCCGGTTGCCCCATCCATCGAGCGTCTTTTGCTCGATGGGTGGGATACCACAAAGGCTAACCGCCAACCGTCGGGTCCTTCTTTCTCGTCCCTACATCAGTCCCCAGCCGGCATATACCGCCCAAACCACTCCACCGCCCGATCCATCACATCCCGCCGATGCGCCGGGTCCACAAACCCATGCCCCTCGTTCGGATAAACCACCAACTGCGTCGCCACATGCTCATCCCTGAGCGCATGCCAAAACTCATACGACTGCGGCGCCGGACACTCCCCGTCCCGATCCCCCACCACCACCAGCGTCGGCGTATGTGCCTTTTTAATGAAGTTAATCGCCGAGCTCTTCGCATACGCCGCCGGATCGTCGTACACCGACGCGCCAAAGTAGGGAATCATCCACTGATCGATCGAATTCTCCCCGTAATAGCTCTGCCAGTTCGACAGCCCTGCCCCTGAAACCGCCGCCTTGAACCGATCCGTCTGCGTCACCGCAAACATCGTCATGAACCCGCCATAGCTCCACCCCGTGATCCCCACGCGCTTCGGATCGACCGAATACTTTGCCTCGACCGCATCCACACCGGCCAATATGTCGCGCAAATCGCCGTAGCCGAAATCCTTGCGATTAGCCTGCGCAAACGCCTCGCCCTGCCCATAACTCCCACGCGGATTCGGTTGCAGCACAAAGTATCCCAGCGCCGAAAATGCATTCGCGCTCAGTCCGCCGCCACCGCCCCAATGCCCGGTCACCGCCGCTGCCGGCCCGCCGTGCACTTCCACAATCAGCGGATATTTCTTCCCCGGATCGTAATTCTTGGGCAGCATCAACCACCCTTGCACGTGAAAGGCGTCGCTCTTCCAGCTCAGCGAAACCGACTTGCCCCACGCCGCCTCCACTCCGTCGTTGAAGTGCGTCAGTTCGATCACGCCCTCCAGTCCCGAAGTCATCACCGTCCCCGGCTTGGCCCCATAAATCTCCGTCGGTTTATCAAATGTGCTGGCGCTGAAAACAAACATCGAGTGATCCGCCGTCGACGACAAACTCAGATGCATCCGCCCATCGCCTACCGTCCCCGGAATGCTGAATATCGGCGCGCCAAAGCTGGTCGCCACGCTCTCGGCTGTCCGGTCTCCCTGCAAGCGGAACCGCACCAGTTGGCAATTCCCACCCGCCAACTCACTTACATAAATATGTTCGTCCCCATCCCAGGCAATCCATGCCGGCGACGTCGGCCGCCTCCGCGTCAAATCCCTCGGCTCGCCTCCCGTCGACGACACAACCCACACGTCGCCGCCCGTCGATCCCTGGTCGCTCATCAGCCCGCCGATAAACGCAATCGCCTTGCCATCGGGAGACCACCTCGGCACTGCGATCTGCAACCCGTGCAACTCCCCCCCCACCTCCGCCGGAGCCAGAATCGCCTTCGCCGCCCCGCCGATCTCTTGCGTATACAGCTTCGCCACCCACCAATTGTTCTCTCCCGGCGGATCGGCGGCCACATACGCCAGCCCCTTCGAATCCGGAGCCCAGTCGAACTCATACACGTGCAGATTCTTGGGCGTCGCCATCGTCGGAGCCGTCGGCGCGGTCGCGTTCACCGCCGCCACACCCACCCGCTGAATCTCCACCCCATCCTCGCCAATCACACCCGACGGAGGTTTCATGGCCGCCAGCGCCCCTGCCGGCCGCGTCGCGCCTTCTACATAAAGGAACGCCACCTTGCTTCCATCCGGCGAAAATGCCGGCGCATCCGCCAGTCCCTTCAACTCGGTCAGCCGCCGCGCCTGGCTCCCATCCAATCGCGACAAATAAAGATCAGCCTGCTCGTCCGGCTTCGCGCAATCAGAAAAAAACGCCAGCGCCTGCGAGTCCGGCTCCCATGCTAGATCGTTCTCCCGGCAATGCTGGTCCGCCTTGGTCGCCGCCGTCACCGCCGTCGTCTTCTTCACATCATCCAGCGTCGCCTCAACAATTCTCCCGCCCCCGCCCTCAATCCAAGCCAGCCGCTTGCCGTCAGGCGATATCGCCACCTGCCCCACCGACTTCCCGCGGTTCAGCCCCTTCAACACCTCTTCTATGTGCGCCCGATCCGGCCCCGCCGTCTGCGCTTGTCCATTCAAAAGGTAGGTAAATCCCAGGGCAACCGCCGCAAACACCGGCAGCACGCCGCGAAAAGATGTCCGATTCATGAGAAAAAACATACAAAAATGCTATCAGCACCACCCCGCCGTCACACCCCCAAAGCCCTCCCCAGGAGTACACTTCCACAAACGCAGCGAGCTCAATCATCTCGTCGTTTCCGGGAGCGCCTGATCCATGAGTCAAATCGTCGTCGACAAAAACCTATGCAAGAAAGACGGCGCCTGCATCGACGTCTGTCCCTCCCGCAGCATCGCCTTTGACGAACAAGGCTTTCCCGCCGAAGATCCCGGCCACGCCTGCATCCTCTGCGGTCACTGCGTCGCCGTCTGTCCCTGCAACGCCCTGACCCACCCCGACCTGCCCACAGAAGACTTCGAGGCCCTGCCCGCGGAATTCCCCTCGCCCGGCGCCATGGACGGCCTCTTGAAATCTCGCCGCTCGGTCCGCGAATTCAAAAGCGTCCCCGTCTCTCGCGAAACACTCCTCGACTTGTTTGACGTCGCCCGCCGCGCCCCTACCGCCAGCAATTCCCAACAGGTCCGCTGGATCGTCGTCGACGGCAAGTCCAAAGTCCTCGCCCTCTCCCAAATCGCCGTGAGCTGCCTGCGCGACGCGGGCTTTCGTCCCGCCCTGCTCAAAGCCTGGGACGACGGTTACGACTTCATCCTTCGCGGCGCTCCCATGGTTGTCGTAGCCTGCGCGCCCGCCAGTTATGAGTGGGGAAAACAGGACTGCGCCATCGCCCTGACCTTCCTCGAACTCGCCGCCGAAGCCCGCGGTCTCGGCACCTGCTGGGCCGGCTATCTCACCCGCATCGCCGCCATCTTTCCGCCCCTCCGCGCAGCCTTAGGCGTCCCCGAGGGCTACGAAATCCAGGGCGGCCTCATGCTCGGCGAGCCCAAATACCACCTCCGCCTCATCCCGCCACGCAAGCTCCTCAACGTCCAATGGGTCTAGGCGGTAGCGTCCTGAGTCCAAAATATGCAGTATAAAATCGACTGTCATTCTGAACGAACCGGGCCCCAAACGTTCTTCAGTTTGGGGGTGGTAAGCGAAGAATCCGCTTTTGTTCTTCGAAGAATTTCGCCCTCACCGTCCTACTCGCTCTTCGCCTTCCACCCCATCCAATCCAGCAGCCACGCCCACGTCGTATCGATCGTCGCATCCCTCGGCGCCTCCGGCAGCGCGGTCTTGGGAAACACCACCGCCCTCCCCCGATACGCCTCCGCAAGCTCCTTGAACACCCGCCCCTGCTCCTTCACCCGTCCATCATTCGTCAGCAATCCCAGCGTGTACTCCAGCGAATTCAGCTCAAACTTCCGATCCACATCGTGGCTGTCCCAATAGCTGAACCAGCTCACACCCTCCCCAATCGCCGCCATCCCCGCCTTCAGCTTCACACTCGGCGGATCCATCGCGCCCCCATACTTCAGCGCCGGGTGCCCCATGTCTGGATTTTCAGACATGGGATCACACCAACCCCAACACATCGATTCTCGTTCCACCAACCCCGTGTGAGTACGGGAATCAACTCACCCGGCCTACGCAAACATCAAATCAGTCTTCTTCATCAACAAAAAAAGTCTGCGCCGCCCGCTCAATAAAGGCTTTCTGCTCCGGCCTCAGTCTCACGTCAATCCGTTCCCGAGCCTTGCCCGCCGTTTCCGCCATCGGAGCCATCTCAATCTCCGTACGGACAAGATCCGTACATTTGACGTATACGCGCAATTCCCGCAGTCAATTCCAAAAATCTCATCGAACACGCTGCATGAAAAAATCAACCTTTTTCCGCATTTAAGAGCGCCCGTTTCCGTTCCACGCCCCAACGATAGCCGGTCAGCGAACCGCTCACTCCGACCACGCGATGACATGGCACCATCAGCGAAACCCGATTCAGCGCGCAGGCTCGCGCCACTGCCCGCGTCGCCTTGGGATCGCCCAATTGCCGTGCCAATTGGCTATAAGTGCGCGTTTCTCCCCGCGGAATCCCGCGTAATGCCTGCCAAACTCGCAATTGGAATGCAGTTCCACGCAAATCCAGCGGCACTTCCGGCAATGAATCGCCCGTCGCCTCGCCGCCAACCTCGCGCAACGCCGCCTTCACCATGTTGGCCAGCGATTCATCCCGTCGCAGCGTCGCCGCAGGAAACTCCGCCCTCAAGCTCGTCTCAGCCTCAGCAGCCGTTCCGCCCAGCGCCAGCCAGCACAACCCGCGTTCCGTCGCGCCCACAATCAGCCATCCAAACCGTGACTCGGCCGTCGTAAAACCAATCGTCTCACCGCGTCCGCCCGCGGCAAACCGCGAGGGCGTCATCCCCAGTTGCGCTCCTTCGTAAGCCCGACTCGCCGAGCCAAATCCCGCGTTATAGATCGCATCCGTCACATTCGCTCCTTGCTTCAAAGCCGCGCGCAAACTGCCCGCACGCAGCCCGCGCTGATACTCCAGCGGACTCACGCCCATCGCCTGCTTGAACACTCTCTGCACCGTAAACGGACTCAATCCAGCCACTTGCCCCAGCTCGGCAAGCCGCACCGGACGATCCAGATGGGCCTCGATATAGCCGCGAATCCTGTCCAGCGGCTTGGCATTCTCAGGCGCGCACCGCAGGCAAGGGCGAAGTCCCGCAGCCCGCGCCTCGGCCGCCGACCCGAAGAACCGCACGTTCTCCCGCAGCGGTCTCCGGCTCTTGCACTCGGGCCTGCAAAACACGCCGGTTGTCACCACTCCATAGAAGAACTCTGCGTCAGAATCGCGACAGAGAACCTGTTCCCAGGCAGTTTCGTGATTGATTGCGGGCGTTGCTTCGGGGAGGGTTGGCGCTGCTGCGGATTGTGTTCTGCTAATCATGTTGTCCATGCTCGCCCATCGCCGCAACCGCGTGCTACCCGCTTCTTGCTACCAATCTATTTATCGCCCGCCGCGCTTCACCAGCACCGCCTCGGCCCGCGCCAAATCCTCCTCCGTATCCACGCCTATCGTGTCCTCCGGCGCCGTGGCCACATAGATGTCGATCCCGTTCTCGAGCAACCGAAGCTGTTCCAGCCGCTCCGCCTGCTCCAACCGTCCCGGTTCCAACTCCGCAAACCGCTCCAGCGCCGCCTTGCGATAGGCATAGATGCCCAGGTGCTTCCGATAGCCGGCAAATCCCACCTGGTCGCGGTCAAACGGTATCGTCGAGCGGGAGAAGTAGAGCGCCCTGCCATCGTTGGCCGTCACCACCTTAACCGCATTGGGGTTGGCGATCTCGACCGCCGGACAAGCCACGGCCAGCGTCGCCACCTCGACCTCCGGCCGCTCAAAGAGCGCCAAAAGCGGCCGAAAGAACTCCGGCGTCAGCGTCGGCTCATCGCCCTGGATGTTGACATAGATATCGGCATCAATCTGCCCTGCCACTTCGCGCACCCGGTCCGAACCGCTGGCGCAGTCGGCGGATGTTATAACAGCCCGAATCCCGCGCTCCCGGCAAACCGAAGCCACTTCGTCCGAGTCCGTCGCCACCACCACGGGGTCCATCAGCCCGCTTGCCGCCGCTGCCCGCCAAACCCACTCCACCATCGGCCGTCCCGCGATCGGACGCAGCACCTTCCGACTGAGCCGCGTTGAGCCCAGCCGTGCCGGAATCACGCCGGCAATGCGCATAATAGTCATGCTTAGGAGTGTAATAGCTCAGAGAGTGATTCAGGCGCGGAACCTTCTATAACGGCCTGGGTGGGTTCACTACACCACCCGGCCGCAATAGAGCCGTGTTGGACAAAGGGGGGAGCCGATACTTTATCCGATGCGCGCCGGCGAAAAAGGTTGTCCGGAATCGGAACGCCAGCGGAGAGGCATCCCTGTTCGTCAAAGAAATGCCATCCGAGCCCCGGCCGGGGTACGGTTTGACCTCAACTTCAACCCCCCGTATCATCTAGAGTTGGTACCCCACCCTGGCGGAGTAGCTCAGATGGTTAGAGCGTGGGATTCATAACCCCAAGGTCGGCAGTTCGATCCTGCCCTCCGCCACCAATTGATCGAGAAAACGGCCTGAATTAGCTTGGTTTTCGTGCAAAAAGGCTGAAGAAGCGCGAAAAATATCGCAGAATTCAACCTCGCAATCACTGTTTCGGACCAAAAAAGACCCCGCTCGCGACCAATCCGAGCGGGGTCTTTTGTTTCTGGCGCTTAGTTCAGGCCACCGGATGCTTCAAAATATCTGCCAAAGCATGCAGCCGCGCCGAGTCGGCCGGGCTCTTCGATAATTCCGCGCTCCCTTCGACCGCCGGCGCCAACCCGACCAGCTTAGCCACTTTGTTTTCCTTCATATGCGACTTCTCTGCGCCCTGAATCGCCTTCTGCAAAGCGGAAATCTGCTTGGCCGGCAGCGCCTGCGACCGAGTCAATTGATCGAGATACGCCTTCGCCACCACAAGCTGCGCAGGCCACTCGATCTTCTGTTGATTTTGCACGTTCAATTCCCCCACCTGGACAGCCTTGGCAGCGTCGATCTCATTCTGGGTCAGGAACTTGGTCGGAGTCAGTTGAAAGACATCCAACCCGCGCGCAATCTCTGAACCATAAATGGACCCGTTGTACCAATAAGCCGACCAGTCGCCGCCCAGCACCAGCATCTTGGGATCGATCGGTCCGCGGTCAAAGTACGCAATCTCAAAGGGATGCGCCGGATCCGTAAAGTCCATCACCGAAATGCCGCCCTGATACCACGACTGCACCTCAATATCGCGGCCCGGCACCGGAACCAGTGAACCGTTGTGCGCCACGCAGTTCTCCGTATCTCCCTGAGCCGCAGGTAGTTTGTAGTAGCCAGCCAAGCTGAGCTTGTCATCTTTCAAGTTAAAGATCGCGTCCGCACCCCACTTGTTCGGGTCATTTGGACGGCACCGCGCTCCCAGTCCGCCGCCCCACTCGTCGGTGAACACCACCTTCGACCCATCATTCGAGAACGACGCCGAGTGCCAATACGCATAGTTAGGGTCGTTCACGGCATCAAGTCGCTTGGGGTGCACCGGGTCCTTTATATCCAGCAGAATTCCGTTCCCCGAACACGCCCCCGCCGCCAGCCCCAGCGCCGAGTACACCGTAATGTCGTGGCACTGGTTGGTGTCAGATGGCTTCTCCGCGCCTTTGTCGTGGCTGCCGCCGTTATTCAGGCCATTCAGCGCGCCCGTGCGCGGATCGATGAATACGCGCGGGCTCGAAACCACCTTCGCATCTTGAGGGGATGCCACGGGTACCTTGATCACTTCGATTCTGAACAGCGCCGTATTCGGGTCTTTGTCGGGAGCCTCTCCGGAACAGCCTTCGAGTTCTTCCTTTTGCCGCACAAACGACGTCCCGGAGACGTAGATATAGACGTTCTCCTTATCGTTGGGATCGACGACCAGCGTATGCGTATGCGACCCGCGGCAGGTTTGCACCGCGGCCACTTGTTTGGGGCTCTTGATGTCGGAAATGTCGAATATTCTTACGCCACGGAAACGGTCTTTTTGCGCGGCAGGAACGTGGCGTTCTTTTTCATGTCCGGCTGCCGGAGGAGGCTCTGGCGGAAATCCCTGTGCGCCACAATCGAGTCGTCCATTTGGCATCTCGACCGACATGAACAAGAGATTTTTGTAAACCGAAACGTCCCCTTGGCCGCCAGGACATACCAGCGTCGTCAACAACGATGTCTTGGCAGGATTTGAAATGTCATAGATATTGACGCCGTAAAAGTTCCCCTGGAACAAATGATTTCCCTGGAATGCGAAGTCGGAGTTTGCGAACGCCAGTTGCGCAATCACGAGCTGCAGCGGCTTTGGCATCTTTGCAATGTTGCCCACACCTAACCGGCCAAGCGTCTGTTGTACTTCCGGATCGTCAGGCGAAGTAGCCTTGATTTGAAAGGCATCAGGCTTTTTCAAAGTTGCTACGAGCTTCATGCCCTGGGCTGCTTCGCCTGCGTCGTACATGCCCGGCTTCAGTTTGTATCGAGGGTCGTTTACGTCGGAGCCGGTCATTCCAGCCGGCAGCGCAGGAGCAGGCTGCGGAGCAAAGGGATTCTCCTCCGCTTCAGAAGCTTTGGCCGGTGTGGCGGGCGCTGGAGTTGTCGAAGCGCTGGGCGGATTGGTGGCAGGCGCCTGAGCTTCGATCAAGCCCACGCCGGAACAAAAAACAATAGCAGCCAAAGCGGCCACACGGAACGCATCACTCTTCTTTCGCTTCAACGTTTCTCCTCCAACATGGTTTGCATGATTTTGATCTCGGCCCGTTGCGTATTGTCGGCGTCGGTCGCAAAGTTGAATATGTCGGCGTCCTGTCCCGCACCCGCCGTATCGAATAAATCCTTCACCATAATTAGCGCTCCGTTGTGGTGCTGGATCATCCCCGTCAGAAACAGGTGGTCAAAGTCCGCGTCATGCGCCTTCCGCAACGCTTCCATCTGCTCCGGAGTAAGCATGCCCGGCATCGGAGCCATAGGTTGACCTGACATATCCATGCCCGGCATCCCCGGCATTGCCATTGAAGTAGGTTCGCCGCGCGACGCCAGCCACCTCTGCATAAACTTGATCTCGTCCGACTGCGAACTACTGATCTTTGCTCCCAGCGAGCGCACGTCTTTGTTCTCGGTATGCGACTCAATCAACGCGGTCATTTCGACAGCCTGGGAGTGATGCATAATCATGCCTTGCATGAACTCAACATCCGCCGGCGAAAGCTCTGGCAGGCTAGGCTTGGTCGAAGCCGGCAGAGTCCTGGTCGGCTGTCCTGGAGCGCCTGGCTGCACGATCACAGGCTCGGTCACGGCCCTGGATTGCTGTGCGTGCACATCCGCAGAAGTTATGCCCGCGACAATGAGCACGCCGAATAGTGCCAAAGCCCCTTTTATGATTTGGGGCCAGCGCCGAGGTTCAAAACAGCAATGATCAACTTTCTGAATGCGGGGAAGCATTTCGATTCTCTTACGCTAACACGAAGCTGCGAGGTGTAAGAAAGAGATAATCGTGTACTTTGATGAAATCCTCTCGGGTTATCCGTGGCGAACACTCACACCGAGATTCACGTGCAGGAAGGGACTAATACAGGCGAGACGCTCTGATAGGCGAGACAGGCGTCATTACTGTCATCTTATGCTTGGCAAGGTTGTTATTCTGAAATGCCATCGGCATAACGATACCGGAGCGCCAGGTTTTGATGACAGCGTTGACTTCTTCGGCGGGCATCGGGCGACTCAGCAGGTAACCCTGATAATTCATCTCGCCCATCTCCATGAGCAATGGCACGGGCCCCTCGTGTTCAATGGCTTCCGCAATCACCCGCTTGCCCAAAGAGTGTGCCATTAAAACGATGGCGCGAATGATCGGCAGTACGGTGGGCTCGTCATCCATAGCTCGGATGAAACTACGATCCAGCTTGATGGTGTCGATGGGAAGCTTGTGCAACAGACTGAGACAAGACTCTTCAGTGCCGAAGTCATCGAGCGCAATGCGAACGCCGGCATTGCGAAGCTGCTCAAGCTGCTGCAGCACCTTGTCCTCTCTGGACATCAGGCTTCGCTCAATAAGTTCAATCTCAAGTCGGTCGGGCGAGAATCCGTACACTTCCAGGCATGCCAGCACGGACCGGGAAAACCCCGGCTCCTCCAATTGCCTAACCGATACATTGACCGCGATGGACATGGCATCGCCGTGATTCAAGCCCCAGCGAGCGCAGTCCGACAGAGCAGTTCGCAAGGTCCACGCGCCGATGTCAACGATCACGGGATGCCGCTCTGCTACAGAGATAAACGCATCCGGCGTAATCAGGCCCAGGACCGGATCGTCGAGCCGCAAGAGCGCTTCAATTCCAGTCAGCTTTCCATCCGCCGAGAACTGCGGCTGATAGGCCAGACGATATCGGCTATTGAGCAAGGCGAGTTCCAACTCATCGGGAGTGATGATTGCGAGACTATGCGCCGATTCGGAAATGTGCGACTCGTGCTTGGAAACGTACATACTGTGATCGGCAATACGCGTAAGCTCATCCGCAGTTCTGCCATGCTCGGGATAGCGCGCGAAACCAAAGCTCGCCGATCCGTCGACGCTGATGCCGTCAAGACTGAACGGATCTCTGAAACACGTCTGAAGGCGGGCCGTCAGAGAATAGACTCGATCGGTACCCTCAGGAAAAGGTGCGATGACTACGAACTCATCTCCACCGACGCGCGCCAAAGTGTCGATCGGGCGCAACTGGTTACGCAGGCGAGCGCTGATCTGCTTGAGATATAGATCGCCGGTCTTATGACCATACTGATCATTGACATACTTAAAACGGTTGATATCGATATAGATGATTGCCAGTTCGCTGTTGTTTTCCTCGGCATCCTTCAATGCGCTTGAGAGCCGGCTTTCATAAAGACGCCGGTTAGGAAGTTCTGTTAAAGGATCGTGGGTTGAGTGGAAGACCAACCCTCGATACATCAGCGATTGGCGCATGGCAAGAGAAGCCAACTCCGACACAACGGTGTAGACTTGTTCGCTATCGGCCGCCGGCCTCACGCCTTTGGGCGCAGAGACCACGATGCTGCCAATTACTTCGTCAGATTCAACTCTCAGTTCTACTTCGTATAATTTCATTTCTTCCGGCCAAGTCGATTCTGGCCCCGCATTGGTTAGCAACAGCTCTCGCTCGAGTTGAACTTGAAAGCAGCAACTCGTTCCAGGCAGGAGTTTGATCGTTGAGGCGCAAATCTGCCGAAGTAACTCTTCCAGTGAGAGATTGGAACTTATCATCTCGAGGATGTGGCTTCGCTCGCGCGCAATAGTTGCCGAGCGGTCCATCCACGCTGTTCGATTGACGGTGCGCCACTTCAGAAATGTTGCCCGCACTACGATTGAGGTGACAACAATGAAGAGTACCGTCAGAAGTTGCAGCACATGCATGGCAGAGAACCACGAAGGCGGCGAGATTAGCTGAACATCCGCGGCATTGCGCATTTCGAGATAAGCGCGAGGCTCGCCGACGGCTCCATCCTGTTCGACTCTGAAGATTCCTGATACTTGAAGTCGACTACCCGGCTGATACTGTTCGAGGGGCGTTTGCCGGTCGAGATATGCGGTGATCAGATGATCGTCAGTGTCGATGACCAGAGAATTCGATTCGGCATCGTGCAGTTGAGATACGAGCTTTCCTGAAAAAGAAACCAGGTGGTAATCGAATTGACCACTCAGGGCTTCCGCGAAACCTACGACCCGGGGAACAATTCTTTGATTAGTCCCGGTGCCGACCAGAGAAGCCTGGCGGAGAACCGAAACGTACTCATGATTGGTTTCGATTCCGGTAGCATCGACAATATCTCCAATGGCGAAGTCCTCGCTTCTTCGCAATTCTACCAAGGTGCTTTTGCCATTACTTTCGAGGATGGCTGAGTCACCCTTTTTGTAGTAAGTAATTGTTCCATGCGCATGAGCTATTCGCGACGAATCAGCAGAATGGCGTGGTTGCGCATTCTCATCCTTCGATTTGAGGATAGGTTTCGAACTTCGGTCGGCTGATTCAGCGACCTCGGCCGATGAAGATACATTTGTAACGGGCTCTACTTGAGACTGTGCCAATGCAAGCGTCGAGCACATCGATAAGTATGCAGTTAGCAATGCAAACAGTAGGCCGAGAGTCTTCAGGGCTTGATTGAGGCGAAGGCATAGATGAGAGTGGGGTCGATAAGTCCCGGACCTTGGATACGGAGAGGCCACTCTTGCTGAGCGCTGCTGGGCGCGCTGGGCACTTGTCAAATAGATCGGCTCTCGCGACTTTTGTATATGAGTCGCTGCTGCGCCGACGATGACCCATACGTACATAGGTCTCTCCATTAAGATTCGGGCCGGTTGCTGAGATAGACGCCACCCGCATGGCTTTTGGAACCCACGTGAGGCGAGTTTACCTATCACTTTCATGGGTGGGAATCCTACTTCCGGGTGACTTAACTCCGTCCTTTGAGGAGTTAGCTCGCAATCCACATCCGGTGGCAAAGACCACGACGCAGGGAAGGATCGAATGGCTCGGGCAAACTAACTTCGTCGTCTGGTTTCTATATGAAGCCGATAAGTGCGCGCGTATTTGAGGAGTAGACTCGAGCGGCGAGGTCAGAGAAAGTTAGCTATAGGTTGTATGGATGTTCAAAGCATTGAAATAGGAAGGGCGTGAGAGCGCTGCACATGGCCGCGCTCTCACGATTGATGGTTGAGTTTAGAAAACGAACTTGCCTGCGAATTGCACAAGTCGCGGACTGTTCATCTGGCCCTGGCCTGAAATCACGCCGAAGTTTGAGGAGCCAGTCGTGTTGGATGGGGGGATGAATTGCACACGGTTGAAGGTGTTGAAGATCTCACACCGGAACTCGAATCCCAACTTCTGATCAGGACCGAATGTCGTGTGCTTGAAGATGGCAAAGTCCCAGTTGTCGATGCCGGAAGCTTGAAGACTCGGATCGACACGCGGTTCGTTGCCCCAGGTGTACGGTGCGGGCGTGGTGAAGCAAGCCGGGTTGATCCAACCTGCGTTCCCGGCCAGTCCGCTCAGAACGCGGGCGGCGCCGTTTCCGGAGGTTGCTTTCTTGCAGCCGGCGACGACGTTGGGACGCAATCCGCCGCCGTAGTAGTTCACACCATTGCCTCCCGAGCCGATGTTAATGGGAAATCCGTTCTGGAACGTTGTCACGCCGTCAAGTCCCCAACCGCCGATGACCTTGTTTGCAAGAGGCGGGAGATCGGTCGCGTATTTCTGGTTCCTGCCAAACGGAAGGTCGAGCACATAGCTGACGATAAGGTGCTGCGGAACATTTTGCGAGGAGAGCGATTTCTCGCCGCGCAGATTGTTCCAGTCCTGAACCCCGCCTTTACCTCCCGGCTCCAGCCACGAGGTGATGGTGTCTGTGTTGCTGAGCAGCTTGGCCCAGGTGTAGGCGGCCAATACCGTACCTCCACCATTGAAGCGTTTCTGCAAGGTGGCCTGCAGAGAGTTATATGTGCTGGCGAAGTTTCCCGCGCCGGCATACTGCACGCCGTTGAATTGAGGGAAGGGTCTCAGCAGTTGCCCAAAAGTGGTTGTCGCAGACGACATCGCGCTGCCGGCCGCGGAGGTGGCGGCAAATGGATTGGACACCGACTGGGCTATGCAGGCCTGTCCGGCCGGCGCGGTCACGGTGGCGTTGCACGCGGTCGACGTGCCCGAGGCGACTTGCGCCGCCGCCTGTGCCAGATAGTTGTCTCCCAGTTGAGCTACCTGTTGGTTGTAAACCGGCAGATGCGTCCCCTTGTTGGCCGCATAGGCAACATCGACGAACCACCCACCCCAGAGAGTGCGCTGAACATCGAGGTTCCATTGCTGCATATACCCGTAGTTGTAATTCGGGTTCTCAAATGTCGGACTCGTTGCACCCTCCAAATCCAGCGCAACTACCGGTAACCCTGTCGAGGGATCAATGCTGGCGCCGGGAGGCTGCACAAAGTTGATCCAGGGAGTGGTAATTGAGTTGGTGGGAAGGTGTGGATCTCCGTTGTTTCCTGTGTACTCAGTTTGAATGGAGTTCACAGGGTCGTTGAGAGGATTGGTCGCCCAACTGGCATCGAGCGGAATCCAGAACATTCCATATCCGCCGCGAACGACGGTCTTGGAATCCAACGAGTATGCGAACCCAATGCGCGGTGCAACCCCGAGCGTGTTCTCATTCAAATTGTAACGGCTCGTGTGCCCCGGGGAGGCGACCAGACTAACTGCTCCGAGCACCGTGGAGGTAGGTCCACCCGGCGTGCCGACTGCCGCCGAGGCGAGCGGATCGACCGCGGTCGGGTCGAAGTACGACTGCCGATTGTGCCGTTCAGACCAAGGACTCTGGTACTCGTAGCGCAGGCCAAGGTTGAGCGTCAGTTTGCTGGTCGCATGGTAGGTGTCGTTGGCATAGCCCGCGAGGAGCTTCTGTTTTCCGGCCACCAGGTTGGGAATCACAGCAGTGCCATAGAAGTGGTTGCCGACCTGTTCGGGATTCGTCGCCCAACCCAGCAGGTAATCCGCAAAGCCGAAGCCGGGATTTCCGGTGTAAGTGCCATCAAACCCCAGATAGCCGCTGATGATGTTGCTCTGGGCGTAGTTGTCCAGGGTGACCTCATCCTGATAGCCCACTTGGATCGTATGACGTCCCCGTACCAGGGTGAGCGTGGGTGAGATCCAGAATTGGGTGTCATGGTCCACGATATAGCTCTGCCCCTGGGTGGCCATGACGTTGTCTGACTCACCGACGACGCCGATTGTCGGCGGCGTTCTCTCAGAGGATGACAACTCGGTATTGAACGCGGAGTTCCAGCCTATTTTCGTGAAATCGAAACCCGAGTTCTTGGGGGTGCGCAGGTAGTTGAAACGAGTTGCCGATACGTCCAGGTTGCCGATAACATTCGGGCTGAAGACGTAGTTATAGCCAAGTGCGACTCCCTTCGAGGTCATCGTCTCAGTACAACGATCGAGGCAAAGGCCGGTGCCTAGCGGGTCTTCAGGCTGATTCAAATTGTTCCATTGGCTGAAGCGGCCGAACAGATGTTGCTTGTCGTTGATCTTCTGATCGATGCGCACCAGGTTCTGATTCTGATTGCCGCCGAGCGAGTAACTGGACGTAAAGTTATTCAACTGGTCGGCACTCGTTGGAGCAGGCCAAAGATCCATCAATGCCTTCGCAGTCGAATTGATGCGGGCTGCTGGAATGGTAGCGTTGGCAAAAGGAGTAGTGGCAGCGGTGCCTCCGGCGCAACCGCCAACACCCAGGCCGTTTGAGTTGGGAGTTGTTTGTAGCGCGCCGCCGCATGGGTCGACAATCGTGCTCAGACCGTTGGCCGTAAGGAGGTTGGTGAGATTCACATCGCCACCACCTTTAACCGCGGATTGCACATCGGCCGTGGGAACCGTGGATACCCAGGAAGCAGACGAGCGTAACCGAAAGCCCTCGTAGCTATAGAAGAAGAATGTCCTATCCTTGAAAATTCTTCCACCGGCATTGCCACCAAACTGATTCTGAATCCAGGGCGGCCTAGCCAATCCGGCGTGATTGGAGAAAAAGTCGTTGGCGTTGAAGACCTTGTTGCGAATGTACTCATAGACCTCGCCGTGGAAGGTATTGCTTCCCGACTTGGTGCTCAGGTTGAGAACTCCGCCAGCTACCTTGCCCCACTCCGGTCCGATGTTATTGGTCTGCACTTTGAATTCCCCGACTGAATCCTGCGTGGGAATCAGGATGGGCAAGTTGATGTAGCCGATATTGAGGGGTTGGCCATCGAGGTACTCAGCGCTTTGATTGGCGAACGCGCCACCAATCTGAAAGTTGCCCCAGGAGAATGGATTCTGGCCGGTCGCCGTGGCACCGGCTTGCCCTTGCATGACGACGGATGGAGCTACTTCGACGAGACTGAAGACGTTGCGGCCATTGAGCGGAAGCTCATCGGCGCTTCGTTCTTCTACCACCTGACCGAGTGACGAAGTCTCTGCCTGCAGCAAAGGTACGTCCGATGAAACAGTGACAGTCTCTGTTGCCTGGCCAATGGGAAGAGTAACGTCGACCCTGGCCGTCTGCTGAACCTGGATTGCGATGTTTTCCCGATTGACATGCTTGAATCCAGTTTTCTCGACGATCAGGCGATACTCGCCCGGATTCAGGTTAACGAACGAATAGAGCCCGGTGTCGCCCGACGCCTGGCTCTGCTTTTCATCTGTGGCCTTGTTGATGAGGGTGACAGTAGCGCCCGGCACCGCCGCACCGGTGATGTCTACCACCGTTCCGGTCAGCGAGCCATAGGTTGATTGTGCCTGAACTTGAAGCGAGCACAAGAGGAGGAGAATTACGCTGAATAGGCCGCACGCGATCGCGCGACTCGACATTGCGCTTCTCATTTTTGACATGGTGCCTCCAAGAATCCTCGTACGTGGAGATAGACCCCACGCCGAGTATTACGAGGAGATTTGGTTCTTTGTACCAGATAAGTGCTGAATGAGGTTTTCTACTTCAAGGATGCGGCTTGAAACAGCGCGAATTCCCTTTTGGCGTCGGCCGGTCGACCTGCGAGCGAATAGAGATGCGTTAAACGGTAGTGCACGAGCTTATCGGCGTTGGGATGCTGTTCGGCTGCGACTAATATCTTGATCGCAGTATCGGTATGGCCGAGCTTCTGCTCAGCTTCCGCCAGGTTTAAACTCACCCACAGTGGTGGATGTTCCGCTTGCAGCCGAGGCAAGAGAAAGTCGCGCAATTCGGAATAATGCTCCATCTGTAACATGCACCTGCTGAGATGCGCGGCGGCTCGTTCGTCGTTTGGATAGGCAGCAAGCTGCTGTCGAAATGCCTCCGACGCGGCAAGCCATTCTTCGCGCTTTTCGCGTAGCAGCCCCAGGCTGTAGTGAAGCTCGGAGAGGTCGGGATGGTCGCGGACAAGCTCTTCGTACTGCGCGATCGCCTCATCACCGTGGCCCTGGTCCGCGAGTACATCGGCATAGAATTGCTGCAGGTACGGTGAGGCAGGAAATCGCTCGCCGCATATCTGAATCTGCTTCATTCCCTGCTCGCCGCTCAAGACCGAAAGTAAGTAAAGCAGCCCGGTATCCTGCGGATGCTTTCGCCACAGGTCAACCGCCTGCGACCAATCAAGATCTGGTTTGAAATACGGCGAAATGCGCGCCGCGTCGGTGAATGCGCTGCGTGCTCCCGGAGAACCATCGCTCGAAGCTTGCCTGAGGGACGCCAGGAACGGCTCCGAACCTGGTGCCTTGCTCAACCTGGTTGCAAAAAACTGACCGCTGCGGATATACGACTTCGCTAACTGCACCAGGGCAAGATCGGGAGGATAAGTCTCGTTGTTCAGAAGAGACTGGTAGATAGTTGCCGACTCGATTGGCTCGTCGACATCGAGAAAACACGGCGCCACCGCCGAGACGACGCGAAGGTTCGATCTTTCTTCGCGATAGATCTTCGCGAGCATGGGCTTGAGACTTTCGAGTTCGCCCATGCGGCATTTTTCCTGAGCCAATAACGCGTAGGTTTCAGGTACATACTTCGATTTCAAAGCGAGAGAGTAATAATGAATGGCGTCGGCGGATCGTCCTTGCAGCTGAAGGCTGAGGGCGAGGTCGGTCAAAACTTCAGCGGAGGATGGATCAACGGCGAGAGCTTTTCTATAGTGTTGCTCGGCGGCAGCATACTGCTTTTCTTCCATATCGCGTCGTGCCGATTGAAGTTCAGAGGACTGCTGAGCCTGAGCGGCAATGGAAATGAGAATTGTGATGGCAAACAGGAAACGGAGCTGCGCCTTGCCATATCGAGATCGCGCAGACTGCGGAGCAGATCGATTCATCGCAAAAATGTGACCCCGCTCATCTGGAGAGTCCTCGTCGAATCGGCCATCAAACGCTTGCGTCAGCAGCCAAAGAGTAGGAACCACTAAGATTGCCCTGTTGCTTGGTCCTTGTCAAGCAGGCGCGGGTGAGGCCATCCAAAGTGCCAGAGCTGGTCTGGCGGCGTATGATACCCTTCGTTCGACGAATGACACGGCGATGACTTTTTGATTGTGGGGAGATGGATGAAGCAATCGCGGCGCGCGTTCCTATTGACCACACTAAATACCGCTGCAGCTGCTGCGATAGGTCAAGGCGTCACTCCGCACAAAGGCGCTGTCTTGCCTCGCGGCAAAAGATCCGGCTTGCCCTACAATGCTCATTTTGTCGAAGTAGCCCGTCAGGCCAAAATCGACCATCCCATTTTGTATGGATTAGCGAGCCCCAAGGACTACATTATCGAATCGATTGGTTGCGGTTGCGCCTTCATCGATTACGACAATGATGGATGGGTCGACATCCTCGTGCTGGGAGGCGGCTTACTTACCGGACCCGATCCCGGTGTTACTAACCGTCTTTATCACAACAACCGCGATGGTACCTTTCGCGATGTAACGGTGGCAGCGGGTCTGACCAAAACCGGATGGGCTTGCGGTGTTTGCGTTGGCGACTATAACAACGACGGTTTTGATGACTTGTTTCTTACATACTGGGGACAGAATGTACTTTACCGAAATAATGGAAATGGCACCTTCACCGATGTAACGCGCGAGGCCGGTTTGCTGAGCCCTTCTACGCGTTGGGGAACCGGCTGCACATTCGTAGACTATGACCGCAATGGGCACCTTGACCTGTTCGTTTCAAACTATACCGGCTTCGATCCTGTGAAGACTCCGCGACCGGGCGAGAAGTCGTTTTGCTTCTTTCAGAATGTGCCCGTTAACTGCGGACCACGCGGACTTCCCTTTGGCAGCCATAGCCTCTATCGCAACAATGGTGACGGAACGTTTACCGATGTGAGCCGCGCGACCGGGATCGCTGATGTACACAGTAACTATGGCCTGACCGCAGTAGCCGCTGACTTCGACGATGACGGATGGCCGGATATCTACGTTGCGTGCGACTCCAGTCCCAGCCTGCTCTTCATGAATAATCACGATGGAACATTTCGCGAAGAAGGCGGCGTGCGCGGTGTTGCCTATAGTGAAGATGGTCAGGAGCAGGCAGGCATGGGCGTTGCAGTCGGCGACTATGACCGCGATGGTCATCTTGATATTTTCAAGACCAACTTCGCCGGCGACCTGCCTGTACTTTATCGCAACGTTGGCAAGGGGCTGTTTGAAGACGAGACACGCGCCAGCGGACTGGCCGTCGACAATCGGTTTGTCTGCTGGGGAACCGGCTTCGAAGACTTCGACAACGACGGTTGGCAGGATATTACCGTTGCTACCGGCCATATCTATCCGGATTTCGAACGCCGTTTTCCTGACTCTCCTTACAAGAGCCCATTGCTGCTCTTTCGCAACTTGGGACACGGGCATTTCGAAGAGCTCTTCGATGAGGCGGGAACCGCGATACTCGAGCCGCATTCGAGCAGGGGCATAGCCTATGGTGATTTTGATAACGACGGCGACATCGATATGCTGGTCGTGAACCTAGGCGAACCGCCGTCGTTGTTCCGTAACAATGTATCTGGAAAAAATCACTGGATCAAGATCCGACCTGAGGGAACGACATCCAATCGCAGCGCCATTGGTGCGCGGATTGAAGTGACGGCCGATGGCGCCAAGCAGACGAAAGAGCAGCAAAGTCAATCCAGTTTTCTTTCCTGCAATGACTTCCGCATGCACTTCGGATTAGGCAACGCAACGCAGGCCGACGTTAATGTGCGTTGGCCGAGCGGGCAGCATCAGACGCTCAGCGCACTCAAGGCAGACCAACTCTATACCATCAAGGAAGGTCTCGGCATCGTTCCTAATCGCGGCTGGAAGTGAGCAGCCTTCCTACGGGTGATTCGCTTCTTTCCTGAGCAGCGCGTAGAGAAGTGGTTTTCCCGATGGCTTCTGACTGCCCCCGTGCGGCTCAACCGTTACAAACACCGCGTCGATTTCCGCTAACTGGCGAGGATCGTCGGAGCGCAGTACCCAGCGGCGATTGGTCTCGCTGTCAAGGTAGAGAATGCCAAGATTCATGGGATGCGAATTGCCGTTCGGTTCGGAATCTCTCTGTCCCCACACTTGAAAATCACTTGCGTTCTTGACCCCCGTCTGATGATCGAGGTCGAATGCATAAAAGACCAGCGACTTGTTCTGTGTATAAAACACGCGGCCAAATGGCTTACGAGTACGACTGGCGCTATCGACATCGAATACGTCGGCGATATAAAGCTTGCGCGCTCCCATCAATTCCCTGATATCACGATCGGAGACCAGGTACTGCTCGTCGTCTTTCATCTTTCGATCTTGCTCGCGATTGAGAGCGGTCATCGACGAAACTTGCGACTCTAATGACGCGGTGTGCAACATTGAATGGCTGTACTCGGATTTCAATGCAGTGAAATCGGTCTGCAGCTTTTGATAAGCGCCGTCAATCTCATCGAAACGGCCGGCCAACTTATCGCGCTCCTCGGTTAGCTGCCGGAGACTCGCTTCACTTCCCTTTTTCTGATCTTCAAGTTCGTTGACTCGCGCGTCCGCCAGGCTCGCGCCCATCTTGAGTCGCGTAAGCTCCAAGTCCTGCCGGGAGATTTGCTGTTCCAACCTGGCGATCTGCCTGTTCTGCAACTCAAGCAAGTCCCCGGACGCCTGCTTCGCCGCCGCTGCAGTCGGGTGACTCTGGACCAAGTTCATTGTCGATGTTGGCGATGCAACATCCTTCCGTTGCCCTATGAGCAAAACTCCCAATCCAACCCCAATGATCAAGCTTGCGGCTAAAGAGCCGATCGCCAATTCTCTACTCGCGATGAAATGCGCTAACCTCGGCCTGCGAGCCGGTAGTCCCGTCTTGATGGAAAGCACTTTGTGCGATTTTGAACTGCTGATTGTCGAGAGCAACCTCTCGCGCGCCGCGTGATTGTCCCATCTTTCAACTGCTTCGGTGAATACATAGTCTTGCGACAAGAAAGCCATGCCATCAGCGCCTATGGCGGCGTATTGGTCACAGATTTTCCGGCACTCTCCGCAGATTTCCAAATGCCGCTCCAGATCCAGCCGCTCTGTCATGTCGAGCGAGTTGGTCTGGACCAAGGCGCAAAGCTCTTTCAATCTTTCGTGGTCGTCCAATCCTTCAGTTCGTTGCATGGCGATGATTCCGTAACCTTTCAACCACCGCGCTCTTGCGCAGGCGCTCGAGACCCCGGTAAAAATGATGACGCACATTGCCGAGGGGTGCATGCAGCCGCTCGCTGATTTCTTTCAGCTCCATGCCATCAAAATAAAACATCTTCAGAGTTTCACATTGAACTTCGGTAAGATCATCGAACGCGCACAGCAAACGATCAAAGTCGACCTTTGCACCAATCTCGCGTTCGACGTCGGCATTTCCTACCAGTGTACCTTCCAATCCGCCTGATTCTATGTCAGTGCGGAGATAAAATCCTCGACGCACCAAGTGCGCCTTCCGATCCCGAGCCCGGCTATACGCTACTTGGATGATCCACACTTTCGCGCTTCCTCTCGTTGGCTCAAAAGAGAGCGCCTTGCGATAGACATAAAAGAAGCACTCCTGAACTACCTCCTCCGCCTCGCCCGCGTCTCGCAAAATGCGAAGTGCGATGCCATACACCAGCCTGGAGTGCCTGGTGAATAGCTCATTGAGGGCATCGGAGTTCTCCACACTCACCATACTCACGAGTTTTTCATCGCTCATCTGGGTCGCGTCAGTTGGAAACGCAACAGTCTCTAGCGTGCCCCTTGATGATCCCGGTGTCCGGCGTTCCTCCGTTCTTCGCACGGAGAGAAGGTCAAATTCACCACGCCGGGCGATTCGTCCGATCGTATCTGCATCACTTGCCAAGGGCGTCAACCTTCCGAGCACGAACTATACTCTGGCGAATTGAAGGTTTTCCAGAAAATTGTGCACTTTAATCCCGCAAAAAAATGATTGAAACGTGGTGGTACACATTTGACCTTTGCGTCGTATATAAGTATTGGTGCAGTCTTGGTTGTCTGATCCTTGGTTTCAAGAGTGGACTCAGTCAAGCAACATCCGCTTCATGAGCCATCGGAGGAGTGTTGCAAAACCGCGACTCAGAGTGGATCAGGAATCTGATGTGCAGATGGCTGGCGACGCTCGTAGCCGCGATCCTTCTGCCCGTGCTCATCAGCGGACAGTCGACCACCGCATCCCTTACAGGGAGAATCACCGATTCGCATCGCAAGGTTGTAAGCTCTGCTACTGTCGACGTGATCAACACCAGCACCGGTATTGGTTATCACGGTCTTACCAACGAAGCGGGCGTTTATTACGTATCCGATCTGCCTCCCGGAAGATATCGAATCGAAGTTGAAAAGCTCGGATTCATCGCGGTCATTGAGTCAGGAATCATACTTCATGTGCAGGATGCTCTCGAGGTCAACTTTGAGATGGAACTTGGATCGATCTCAGAGAGCGTGACGGTTGAGGGTAGTGCGCCGGGACTCGATACGGAATCGTCCAGCCTCGGGACCGTGGTCGAACGCCGCGAAGCCAACGAACTTCCATTGAATGGTCGCAATGTCTTCAATCTGATTACTCTCGCTCCATCCGTGATTCCGCAAGGCAGTGCCATGGGGACACCCGTGGGCGTCAATCCATTCGGGTGGGGAAACTACCAGGTCAGCGGAGCATTCGGAAATCAGAGCGTCGAATATCTCGACGGGCAGCCATTGAATATCAGTTACATCAATATGCCCATTCTCATTCCTTCGCAGGATTCCATTCAGGAATTCAAAGTTCACACCGGCAACCTGCCCGCGGAGTGGGGAAGATTCGCAGGCGGAGTTACAAACCTGAGCACCAAGGGGGGTACCCAGTTTGTTCGTGGTGCGATCTATGAATACTTGCGCAATCGAGTCTTCAATGCGAACGACTACTTCCTTAACCAGGTAGGCAAGCCGCGGCCGCCTTGGGTACAAAACCAATTTGGAGCCGAAGTGGGCGGTCCTCTCGACATTCACCGCTGTTGCCAGAGTAATCGAACCTTCTGGTTCACTAACTGGGAAGGATTCCGACTGCGCACCGGAAGCCCGTTTACCGCGACCGTTCCAACTCCGGCGGAACGCTTGGGAGACTTTTCGGCGCTCAGTTCTGAAATTCTGGACCCTTGCGCGGGTGGCGTGCTGAACGCCCAAGGCGCGTGCCCATCCAGCACATCTCAACCCGCGCCGTTCCAAGGCAATCTTATTCCCGCGAACCGGATCAATCCCACGTCCAAGGCGCTTCTCTATCTTTGGCCCCTGCCTAACGCAGCAGGAACCATCGCTCCTTCAGGGACATTCAACAATTTCAACACGGTCGCAAATACGGGCGGAAATCAGAATCAATTCGTCGGACGAGTCGACCAGGACATCACTAGCAAACAGAAACTCTTCGCTCGCTTCAGCTACTGGAACGTGCTCGATCTACCCATCGATCCTTTGCGCAATGGCCTGTGCGAAGATAGGTGCCTCGAGAACTACTCAACCAAGGCATTAGCGGCCGGTTATAACTACAGCCTGAGTTCGATGACTATCTTCGACGCCAACGTCGGTGTCAGTCGTTTCGATTACCTTCGCTCTCCAACCAATGCGAACTTCGATCTCACTTCTATCGGCTGGCCGGCTAGCTACAACGCCGCGATTCCTGCGATCATGCGGACGCCTCCGACGCCCTGTGTCGCCAGCTTTGCAGACAACATTATGTGCTCGCAGGGCCAGAGTTTCATTCAGGATCGCAACACCCAATACAATCTGTCTCCGAGCCTGACCCTGGTGCGCGGCCGTAGCTTGTATCACGTTGGCATCCAATTCGAAGTAAGCTACGACAATGCGGCTCAAACCAATGTCGCCAGTGCTGCGTTCGACTTCTGCGGAGTTGGTGAGCCTTGTTTTACCGGCGTGTCCATGGCGGATTTTCTGCTGGGATATGCGGACAATTACAGTAATGTAAACAATCATTACTCTGCGCAGGCAGTGGTGCCGGCGTTTACCGCGGGCAAGCAGGTATATCGCGCCTTTTACTTGAACGACGTCTGGCGCCTTACCGATGCGCTCTCGATGAACCTTGGCCTCCGTTATGAACTGCAAGGTCCGTGGTCGGAACGATTCAATCGCCTATCGTACTTCGATCCTTTTGCCACTAGCTATATCAACCGGTTTCTGCCGTCGCGCCCTGCTCCAGTAATGGGCGATGTGTTTCTGGTTTCTCCGTCGGGGCGAAACAATCTGCCCCTCGCTACTAACAACCTGGCGCCGCGTTTTGGATTGGCCTATCGACTCTCGCCCACCATCGTCCTTCGTTCAGGATATGGAATCTTCTGGATACCGGACTATGTATCCTATGCCCTGAACCCCAACAACGATATGGTCAATGCAGCCGGCACCACTTATACCGGAACCGTGGATGGAGTTCATCCGTATAACTCGATTTCAATGCCGTTTCAGAATGGAATTTCTCCACCACCCGGCAGATCCCTCGGAACCGAAGGTACCCAGCAGTTTCTTACTCAAGTCGTTCAATCCATCACTGAAGTCGATCGACGCAATCATCCGAATGGTTATGTGCAGCAATGGAACCTTAGCTTGGAACAACAACTGCCCGCGAAATTCTCATTTGTGGCGGCCTATGTTGGATCGAAGGGTACGCACTTAGCCCAGTATTCGCAGCAGGTCAACCAAATCTCCGACAATCTGCTTTCTGAAGCAGCCGGTCAGTTCGCTGCCGGAGGACGGTCTGCAGTGTCGCTTCTGCAATCCACTCCCAATCCATTCTTTATCAATGGAACGGCATTGGCGCTGGCGGCTCCGACGACTACAGTCGGACAACTGCTCCGTCCTTTTCCTCAATACATGAGCGTTGAGCTGGCAGGCCAGGGATCGTATGACAGCATCTATCACTCCTTCCAATTGACGGCCCAAAAGCGCCTTCCCGGGGGAGGATCGTTGCTGGCGGCTTATACCAAATCAAAGTTGATCAGCAATACCGATACATTGACGGCGTGGCTCGAGAATAGTGTCGGGACAATTCAGGACAACAACAACCTACGCTCAGAGCGCTCTTTGTCATCGCAAGATGCGCCGCAACGCCTTGTCGTTAGTTACGTGCTCGATCTTCCCGTGGGCCAGAATCGGTACTTCCTGTCCCACGTTGGCGGACTCCTAAACAAGATTGTAGGGAACTGGGGATTGGATGGCGTCACCACGTTTCAACGAGGATTCCCGCTCGTGTTTAGCAGCGGCCAGGTCAATGACGTCACACTGTTCGGAGCAGGCTCGCGTCCAAACCTGATGCCTTCTTGCCGCAAATCATCCACATCCAGCGGTCGACTCCATGCGTGGTTCAATACCCAATGCTTCATGGCCCCCGCAGACTTTACTTTCGGAATGGAGCCGCGCGTCGATCCCACGCTGCGTTCTGACGGAGTCAACAACTTCGACCTCGCTGCATTCAAACGAATCTCGCTGGGGCAGCAGGATCGAACCGGCATAGAGTTTCGTGTAGAGTTTTTCAACCTATTAAACCGCGGGCAGTTTGCGCCACCGGATACGACATGCTGTACCGCTAACAACGCCAACTTTGGCGTGGTGACGAGCACTGACCCAGGAACCAATCCCCGTCTCGTCCAATTCGCGTCGAAGCTGTTCTTCTAGCCCCTTGTGAATATCGAGCCGAGATGTCAGTTGCGCGGACTATACTTTTACTCCACCCGCGGCACATGCTAACATCCGACTAAAGTAGCAATTTGTTTGTCTTCGTAGCCTTGCGATTTTCTTTTCGCAACGATGCCGTCCACTCCGAACTATGCCCGCACAGTGAGGTTCAAAGCGTATGCGCCGCCTTTATGCCGCTGTTGCAGTTGCTTCTGCCATGATGGCCCACGCACTTGATTCCGACCATTCCCTCGCCGGATATACCCGTGAGGACTCGGCCACCGAAATACGTTGGGAACAGAAGTTCCGCGATCTTCCCGCGCCTGACCGAATCCGTGAAAACATGCGCCGACTTTCGGCACGGCCTCATCACGTCGGATCTCCGTATGACAAGGACAACGCTGAATGGATACTGGCGCAACTCAAGTCCTACGGTCTTGATGCGCAGATTGAAACATTCTCGACGCTGTTTCCAACTCCCAAGTCCCGGAAACTTGAATTGCTTGGACCGGCGCCCTTTACGGCCAAACTGCAAGAGCCAGCGCTCAGCGTGGACCCTACTTCAGGCCAATCAAGCGAGCAACTCCCGACTTATAACGCGTACTCTCGCGATGGCGATGTTACAGGCCCACTGGTGTATGTAAACTATGGGCGCCCGGAAGACTATGAAGTACTTGATCGCATGGGAGTGTCGGTCAAGGGAGCCGTCGTTATTGCGCGATACGGCGAGAGTTGGCGCGGAATCAAGCCCAAAGTCGCTGCCGAGCATGGAGCCGTGGGATGCATCATCTACTCTGATCCACGCGATGATGGGTACTTCGCTGGCCTACCTTATCCCGAAGGTCCCATGCGACCAGCAGATGGCGCGCAGCGTGGCAGCGTGATGGATATGCCCCTCTATCCAGGCGATCCGCAGACCCCCGGTGTAGGAGCCGTCGCCGGCGTGAAGCTTATTCCGCTCGATCAGGTGCAAACGATCACAAAGATTCCCGTACTGCCAATCTCGTATGCGGATGCGACTCCATTTCTGAAAGCGCTTGGAGGGGAGACGGTGCCTGAAGCATGGCGCGGCGGCTTGCCCTTCACCTATCGAATTGGCCCGAGCGCAGTCAACGCTCACCTTGCCTTGAGTTTCAACTGGGATCGCAAGCCGCTCTATGACGTGATCGCTCGTATTCCAGGCGCCACGTTTCCTGATCAATGGGTGATACGTGGAAATCATCATGATGCTTGGGTAAACGGAGCGGAAGATCCACTCTCAGGAACCAGCCCCATGCTTGAGGAAGCCCGCTCACTCGGGGAACTTCTCAAGGCAGGATGGAAGCCGCAGCGCACTATTATTTATTGCTTCTGGGATGGAGAAGAACCGGCATTGCTGGGCTCCACAGAGTGGGCGGAGACGCACGCCGGTGAACTCAAGCAGCACGCAGTGGCCTACTTTAATTCAGACAGCAACGGGCGTGGATATTTCTTTGCCGCCGGATCGCATTCGCTCGAAAAATTCGTCAATGACGTGGCTCGAGACATTCAAGATCCCGAGACCAAAATGACAGTCTGGAAACGCGCGCACCTCGCCGGTATCTCGCACGCAGGCGCAAAGGGCCGCGAGGAAATGCGCTCGCGCTCAGACGATCGTATTCCCGCACTTGGTTCAGGCTCGGACTTCAGCGTCTTTCTCGATCACCTCGGCATTGCAAGCGTGGATCTAGGCTATGGCGGCGAAGATGAGGGTGGCCAATATCACTCCATCTATGACGATTTCTACTGGTACACACATTTTTCCGACACGAATTTCACTTATGGACGTGCGCTTGCGCAGACAGCCGGCACTATGGTCATGCGCATGGCAGACGCTGCGATTCTGCCCTTCCAGTTTTCCGATCTAGCCGATACCGTCCATCTCTATCTGACCGAATTGAAGACCCTCTCAAACGATAAACAAGATGAGGCCAAGGAGCGGAACCGGGAGATTTCCGAGGGCGTTTACGCGGCTCTCAGCGATCCGAAAAAACACATGGTCGCACCACCGGCATTGGAGATTCCGCCCTATCTTAACTTTGCCCCCCTTGAGCAGGCATCGGCTGACCTCACGGACGCTGCAAAGGCATTTGACGAGGGTTTTGCCGCGGCAGGAGGCAAGGCATCATCTGACCTGAACCTCGATCTTATTCGCAGCGAACGGGTCCTTACCGATCCCCGCGGTCTACCGAATCGCCCATGGTTCGAACACCTCCTCTATGCTCCGGGTTTCTACACCGGCTATGGAGTGAAAACCATTCCTGGAGTACGTGAGGCGATCGAGCAGAAAAAGTGGGCCGAGGCGAACGAGCAGATGGCTCGGGCCGCGGAAGCCATCGAACACGAAGCTGATCTTCTCAAGCAGGCAACCAAGCTGCTACCCTCCAAACCTGCGGAGTGAAACGGTCACAAATCGCGAAACACCAGCGACCATTTCCTACGACTTGAAGCCCGGCTGCTTTCTCTTGTCTGCCCAAACCGATGGCAGCTCGGGCCTCTATCGACCGTCTCCGCTGCATAACCCCGCCACAGCAGAGTGGTCATTTAAGGGTCCTGCAACAAACGCTCCGCCTTTTACAAATCGATGCCTCTTCGGCGATCATCTGTACGTGCGCTTACAACCCATATCATCCTACTTACAAATATCTGGCTATGCGCGTCTCCAACGAAGAAACACACTCAAGCATTGATCGGATTCCCTATGCTCAAAACCCGGAATATTCTTTGTGCATGTCGATTCTTCGCTCTTCTTGCAATTCTGAGTTGCCTCACTCAAAACGCCTTCACGGCCCTTGCACAAAGCGAGAACCCCGCTCCGTTCACCGCTCAGAGTCTAACTTTCAGCACCGGTCCCTCGACCACCCACCGCTTCATCGCTGCGCACGGCAGGCGCGCCCTGCTTGACGGCGATGGAGGCGGGCGACTCGAGGCGTGGATTTATCCCTTCCAGATTTTCCGCGGATATCGTATCGCATTTCGTGTGGATGGCTCTACTACAGCAATTGATGGCGAAGAAATTCTCGCTCGCGTTGAGTATGCTCCGGACTCCATCACGCGCGTCTACCTTGGTCCGAATTTCGTTGCACGCGAAAAGCTGTTCGTCCCCCTCGATCGGCCCGGAGTTATCCTCACTTACACCGTCGCAAGCGCAAGAAAGATCGAGATCGAAGTGAATGCAACACCCGTTCTCAATCTGATGTGGCCTGCCGCGCTCGGTGGGCAAAGCTTTGAATGGAACTCGCCCCTCGGCGCCTTCGTCCTCTCGGAGCCTGCTGACAGTTACACGGCGGTCATCGGTTCGCCTGACATTGTTGCTCATGATGCGCCCGGAAATCGCACCATGCAACCGGCTGGCGGCGCTGAAGTCGGATTCACTCTGCGACCCAATGAGGCCGGGCACGCGGCCGTGTATGCGACACTCAACGCGCCCCATGCGCCCGATGTTGCGGCAACGTTCCGCGGACTCATTCACGATAGGGATTTGCTCCAGGCAGAGGCCGCTGAACACTACAGGAAATTTGCGGAAAGCGTTCTGCAGGTAACCACACCTGACCCCATAGTCAATCAAGACATAGCCTGGGCGGAGGTCGCTCTCGATCAAGCTTGGGTGTGCAACACCAATCTTGGATGCGGGTACGTGGGCGGTTTTGGTCCATCGCGCGGCGCACGACGTCCGCAATACGATTGGTTCTTTGCTGGCGATGGGCTTGTCGCTGCCGATGGCGCCATCAGCATGGGTGACACTGCTCACGCTCGCGATGAAATCTTGTTCGTGCTCCGCTATCAGGACGCCAAAACCGGAATGATCTGGCATGAACTTTCGCAGAGCGCAGGATTGATCGACTGGGTCGGAAAATATCCGTACATGTACGTTCATGTCGACATAACGTTCCAGTTTCTTGCCACTCTTGGTCGTTACGTCGCAGCGACGGGAGATACAGGGTTTGTCCGCGACCATTGGCAATCAATCCAGAATGCCTATCGATATTGTCAGTCTCTCATCGATCCTGCAACGTCTCTGCCGCGAATTCCCGATGACAAGGAAGGCGGCAATGAGCAGAATCGCATGTCCGATGATTTGGGATTGTCGACGAGTTGGATCTCCGCAAGCTCTTCTTTCGCACGGTTTGCCACCATCGCTGGGCAGACAGCTTCCGCGGAAGAAGCAATACGCGCCAGCCAAGCCGCGCGCAACGCTATACCTGCTCGCTACTGGAACGATGCTGCGTCTTTTTGGATTAGCGGCCATACTACATCGGGAAAGCCCATGCCGGAGCGCCGCAGCGGACCTGCCGAAGCTCTGAACATGCATCTCTTCAGCACGGAGCATAACGACTCTTTGCTCAATCAGCTTGCGTCCACCGCTTTCCAAACTGATTGGGGTACACGTGGAATCGGAGCAGACTCGGATGGATTCGATCCGGAATCTTATGCGCAGGGAAGCGTGTGGCCCGTTGCAACCGCCGCACTCGCCGACGCATTCTGGAATGAGCAACGACCCGTGACTGCGTTCGGAATATGGCGTTCTTTACTTCCTCTTACCTCGGTTGATTCGTTTGGCCACATGCCCGAAGTGCTTGCTGGGAATTATTACCGTCCACAAACGGAGTCTGTTCCCGAACAGACCTGGTCTTCCGCAAGTTTTCTTGAAGCCGCGACCAAGGGTCTTCTGGGATTGCAGGTAGATTCAATCGCCAATCGCGTCGACTTCGCTCCGCGCATCCCTGTCACCTGGGCCGACGTGTCCATTCAGAACATCCATTTATCTGGACGCTCGATTTCTGTTGCGTTACACCAATCAGCCGGATGTATGGACCTGCGCATCTCCAATCCGGGTGGCCCGTTCCACCTCTTATTCAGTCCTGATCTTCCGCTCGGTGCCACACTGCTGCGGTCGCTACTCAATCACCAACCAGTCGCGGGCAAAACCGAAAACTATCTTCAGCAAACAACTGCCAATATCGAATTGGACGCTCCTCACGGCGACAGTGAAATTGAGTTGTACTTTGCGGGGGGCATATCCGTCGTCGCCGAAGAGATTCAACCTCAACTGGGGAACCAAAGCGAAGGGATACGCGTCGTCGGCGCACGCTTGAATGGAAATACGTTGAGCATCGATGCGGACGTGCCGACAGATCGCGCTTCTCACCTTCAACTTTATACCGGATGGAAACTGACCGGCGATCACGACATCAAATTACAGCAGACATCCCCTGCGATGCAGAAACTGATTTTTCCGCCCACGCCAGGCGCGTCTGCAACCTATCGCCGTGCACACACCACTTTGCGCATTGAGCGATAACATGGACACACGCGGATCGTTCCGCAGAATGGTTAACAAATCATCGATGATCTCGCGGCTTCATTTCGCAATGCGCGTCATTAAGGTAGTTTCGATCAGCATTGCCTTACTTCCGCTGTCAAATGCGCAACAAGCCGCAGCTCGCATAGTCTCTCTGAAGACCCGCGATATACAGATTAATTTGGCGTCTACGGACCGTGCGCCTCGGTTATTAAGCTTGAGCCAAGGCCCCGCTAATACTTGGCGAAACAAGCTAGCGGAGATTCTTCCGGGCAGCGTCGAAATCGGCGGAATTGAGACTCCCGTGAACTGGAGATTGCGACCCGGGCTATGTCGCACCAACAAGAATCAAGTTGTTTTCGTCTATGAATCCACTGAACCGCACTTGCTCCTAAGTTGGATATGGGAGGTGAGAGCTGCCTTCGGACCCATCGAGCATCGCATCTCGATACAAAACCTGAGCACCAAAGAAATCTGGGTGCCCATGGTAGATTCACTTCGTTTCGCCTTTTCTGTTCCTGCCCAAGAAGAACTTCGAAACTTCTACGTTGAGAAAGGCGCAGACACACCATCAGCACAGGGAACCCATCTAGACGATGTGGGACAGGGGTACGACTGGGCTGGCAAGTCTTCAACCTACGCGTATCCAGTTCGCGGCGAGTCGCGCGAAATCATACCGATCGAGATCGTCTTTCAACCAACCGGATCACAAGCCGGCTGGTTCGCAGGCATCGAATTCAGTGGCAGATCTCGCATTAGTCTTGAGCGCACTAACGCCGCTCTCAATTCTGTGCTCGGCCTCAATCCAGATCCGGGACCGTTTCACACACGCCTTGCTCCGGGAGGCGTATTTGAAACTCCTACTATCTTCTTAGGAGCATTTTCGGGTGGTCCTGATGGCGCCGGCACGAAACTTCGACCCGTCGATAGCGATCCACTCGCCACGGATGAGACCACAACTCCGTGCAAAGCGAATGAGGGCCGCGCCCGCTGCTGTCACGGCTGCAGAGTGCATCCGCCGAAACTCAGAGATGCTCTTGTGGTCTGGATACAAGCGGCCAAGGAGCCACATCAGTTCAACGTTCCGACGACACTCAGCTTCCAAGCGTCGTGATGAACGAATCTGATTCAGGTAGCCGTACAGATAAAGCTTCAGTAAATCGCGTGGATCATAGCCGGGTCGTCCTGTCTCTGCTGCTTGAGCGCGTTCGAAGCCAAGCTCTGATAACGCAAGCGTTGCGACGAAGGCATCGAGGACGCGGCACATATGATCGACAGGAACAAGGTCGTCTAGAACGACCGGAAACAGAGAGCCCTGACTGCGGCCGTCACCTTGGATATAGGCCATAAACGACGATGTCCTCGCCCTTCTGAAACCATCCTCTCATTGATCACCGTTGGAGACGAAACGAATTCCGCTGTAGTTCTTTGGTGCATCTTCCGGATGACGAGATCACCGTTCCCATTACTAATTTCCGAATACTCCCATATAGCTTCTCACGCGGACTACAATCGTTTTCAGACCGTGTAAATGAGGTTTATTCACGCAGTCGGACGATTTCGTCGTGTGGCGAACTTGTGGCAAGCTCCCTCGTATCTCGGGCTGAATGATTGAGGACGCATGACTCCCATGGGCAACCCTGGCAGATTCGCAGGCTTGCTGTATGTACTCACGTCAATCGTGGGGTTCTTCGCTATGGGCTACGTTCCCGGCAAGCTGATTGTCCACGGAAACACAACGGCCACAGTAAACAATATCGCGGCGCACGAGATGCTCTTTCGCCTCGGTATCGCGGGGCAGCTCATCAGCCAGGCTGCCTTTATCTTCGTGGCCTTCGCTTTGTATAAGCTTCTCGCAGGGGTCGCCCGGCGGCAAGCCACGCTCATGGTGACCTTGATCGTGGTCTCGGTCCCTATCGCGTTTGCCAACGAACTGAACTCACTGGCTGCCCTCGCGCTCGTGCGCGGGGCCGACTTCCTCTCTACACTCGACAAACCTCAGAGGGATGCCTTTGCCATGCTGTTCCTCAATCTGCATAGCCGCGGTTTGGTTGTTGCCGAATTGTTTTGGGGACTTTGGCTCTTTCCGCTCGGGCTGCTGGTGTACAGGTCTCGATTCTTGCCGCGGTTTCTGGGGGTTTGGCTCGGCCTTGCCGGGGCCGCTTGGGTCGTCCTGAGCCTGGTGAGCGTAGTTCTGCCGCAATTTCAGAGCGAGGTCTACACGTACACTCAACCTGCTGTCTTCGGAGAGATTGTATTCATGTTGTGGCTGTTGATTAAGGGTGCTAAGCCTCCGGTATTGGCCCCGGCAGCCCCAGCGGTCGCATAGATTCGTCGCACGAAAAGAGATCTGCAAATCTTTGGGCCCTGCGCCAAACACCCGAACGAGCAGTTTTTCTGGTGGAGGTTCGAATGCATTCTGCAAATGAAATCGCGGAAGTGAATCAAGCGCAACGGACGTACGCGAGGCTTGCGGGGATCTTGATGCTTGGGGCAATTGTCATTGCTATCGGCGGGGGCGCCATCCTCTCCAACATCGCGACTTCCGCGACCTTAAGATAGACAGCAGCGGCCCCCGGCGCTTTGGGGTCGGCGGTCATCTGCAGCTCTTCTTTAGTCGATTCCTGAAACTGTGCTTGCAACAGAAGAGGAGAAGCGAAAAGAAGTGTGATTACAAAGAAAACCAGGGCACGGGTTCGCATAAGTCAATCCTTCAAGGAGCGCAGGTGTCGATGTAAGTGTGGTTGCGATGTTGCGAGTGATTGTACTCCCCAAGACCGATGGACAAGCAAGGAGAACAAAATGCCTGATGAAATTCAATGGCGCGGAAGTATCACCTGGTTCAATGGAACGGCTGCAAAGCAAAGAATCCCGCTTTGATTCGTTGATTAACTCAACGATCCGCATAAGTTCTAATTCGATGACATAACTAGATTGCCAATAGTCTATGGATAACAAGTCTCGCCAGCTACTTTCTTCGCGCGCTGGATTCCGTGGAAGTTCCACCCCGTGGTAATTGCTTGCGATGCGCACGCGCACGTTTGATTGCTGGTCTGGCCGGCGGAGCAGGTAGCGGAGGCAAGCCGGCCACCGCGAGCAGCAGTTTGTTCGCGGCATTGAAAAGGTTCAAGTGAGTATCGACGGGCCCGTCCGTCGCCGCCAGAAAGATTGCCGTCCGTCGAGCGTGGTTGATGGCAATATAGGTTTCGAAACCGGCGCCGCCGCCTGTTTTTTCGACGATGTGCGAAGGAGAATCAGCGGGAAGTATGTGAATCCAGCCCAGTCCTACGCCCGTTGGCCCGCCCGCATGGTCAAGTCCCTTTTCACTGACCAGGCTCGCAGGAACAATGTAAACCGCCTGCGCCGCCGGGTCCTGCGCGGGAATCCCACCACCACCGGTCCCGAGCAAGTATTGGAGCCAGATAGCCATATCGGCCGCGGTCGAGTAGAGTCCCGAACTACCCGCCGTAGCCTCCGTCACAGTGCACGGTCCTTCGTCGTGAGCACCAATGAGCAGAAGGCTACATTGCTCAGCATTCGGAAAAAACGTTGTCTGCTGCATGTGGAGCGGCTTCAGGGTACGCTCTGCAAGCAGGGCTGCGTACTGTTTGTGCGTGGCCCACTGCAGCGCGTCGCTGAGAAAGTCAAAAGCAATATTCGAATAGAGCGCACTAGCTCCGGGCGTGCTGCGAAGACGTTGGTTGGGCAGCCATCGCCACCGCGTGCCGTAGTCGGGAAAAGTAAAATGCGCCGCGTTGGCCGGTGCACTGCCAAGTTCCCGCGGCAGGCCTGAAAGATGCATGGCGAGATCGGCAAGCGTAATCGGTTGGACGCGCTTGGGCACGACGATGTGCAGCGGAGCAAAACGCTGCAGCGGATCGTCGAGCCGTACGGTCTTGTCCGCAACCAGCTTGGTGAGTACATCGGTAGTGAAAATCTTTGTAAGTGAGCATAGCCGCAGCAGAGAATTCTGATTGGGAAGCTGATTGGAATTCGGAGCCGTCTGGCCGTATCCTTGAGTAAATATCTGGCCGTCGCGTACGACAACCAAAACCATACCCGTCGCGCCAGAATCAACAAAAAGCTCCTCGCCGAGAGTACCCACCGATTCGAGTTCCGGCATCGCTCGAGCATTCGGCGACTGCGCAAGCGAAGACATCGACGAGAGCACGAACAGCAAAGCAGACAGCCAGCGCAGGGCTTGAGCGTTCCTCATTTTTAGCTTACAAACCTCGGACAAAGAAACAACCGACATCTCCCAATCGATAACTTTTATCCGCGAGAACCGCTCTCTAAAACTTCGCATCCATTTGTTCAACCGCAGCGCCCGCAATCACCTTCGCACAACCATTGGTCAGTCGAGTCGCTATATGCTGAAATAGCGAGACCGTTTACGTATAGATTAAATGCATCTGCTATTTTGAAGTCGAGACGCTTCCATCGGGCCATCGACCTGTCGCTCGCACGCACCCTTTCACTCTGGCACTCGGAACAAGCAGGAAGATGACTCGTTCGAGGATGACAGGACATTTGTATACAAAATCGCGAATGCCACTAAAGTGAGGCTTTTAGGCCTACATTTTCCCGAAAAGGGAACGGTTGGTTTATTTTGGTGCGGAGATGTGGTGACGTTCGTCACCGCACGACAAAGTTACGAGATAATCCAATAGTGTAGATTAGCAAGTGCACACATGAGCGCTGCTCTTCCTTGATCAAGCGGGAACGGAGCATGCGTTAATTGTCCTCACGGCGACAACTATTACGCCTGTGGAAACCACCAGTTACAGTGGCGAGGCGAAGCTTTTCCCCAAGAAGCAAAAAGAAAAATTAAGGCCCTCGACGAGGGCGTATGTACATTGCCACAACTGTTGTTCCGCTTCGCATTTGCCAAATACAGGCCAAATCCTATGAGCTCTCCCAATTGGTTCGCAGTCTTCACGCGTTCTCATCACGAGAAATGCGTCGTCCAGCAATTGTCGGAAAGAGGCATCGAGAGTTTCCTGCCTCTTTACAAAGCAACTCATCAATGGACCAATCATCGAAAAGTAATGCTCGATCTGCCTCTCTTTCCCAATTATCTTTTCGTCAACATTGCGCCGCAACAACGCATTCGCACCCTGGAAGTGCCGGGAGTCTTGTCGTTGGTGAGCCGTGGCAATAGTCCGGCGCCGCTCCCCGATGGCGAAGTCGAAGGCCTTCGCACGGCGCTCCAACTCAGAGTCTTCGAGCCGCATCCCTACCTTGCGGTTGGAGCCAAGGTTCGCATCAAGGCAGGTCCGCTTTCCGGCATGGAAGGCGTCGTGCTCCGCAAAAAGAGCGGCCTTCGCGTGGTCCTCGCAGTCGACTTAATCATGCAGAGCGTCGCAGTGGAAGTGGACGCCGACGAACTCGAACCCTTCAGTTCGCCAGCCTATGCTTGAGTGTCCGAACCGGTCAAGCGACCGTCCCCCTTGCTCATTCGCACCGGTGAGAATTCCATGTCCCGCGCGCTCAACCCTCGCGTGGCATTTTCAATCGCACTGCTACCCGCCAAGCTCCCCGGCCGCAATCTCCGTTCCCTCGACTCTTGCTTTAATCTTTTTGAACGCGAGGTCCCGCGCCGTCGAGGTATCGTCCGCAAAGGGTGCGAACCCGCAGTCATCCGTCGTCCCGAGCTGCCTGACAGGCAGGAATGAGGCCGCCTCAAGCACGCGATCGCGCACTTCTGCCGCAGTCTCTACCAGGGCATTGATCGGATCAATCACGCCGATAAACACAAGATGCTCGGGCCGAATGATCTCGCTAACCAGGCGCAAGACACGCTTCCGGTTCGGTTCGCTAGACATCTGCAAATAAAAACGGCCCACGTTCATCTTGAATAGATCGGGCAATAATCCCGCGTAATCGACGTCTGCGCTGTGCGTTGAATCAAGATCGCCGCCCGGACAAACATGCACACCTATTTTGCGGCGTTCATCTGCTGAAAAGCGCGCCAGCACTTGATTGTTCAATTCGATAAAGCTGCGCAACAGATTTCCCGACGGATCGAGCTTCAATGACAGTCGACCCTCGGTAAAGTCGATCTGTACGCATGCCGCGCCGGCGTCGAGCGCTCCACGAATATCTGTCTCCGCCTCGTCGATTAAATCGGCGATAAAGGCTTCACGCGTATAGTTCGGAATTCCATCCGCGGGATAGAGCAAGCTCAATGCTGATGCGGATATCACCGCCTGCTTGATCGGCAGTTCAGTGAATTCGCGCGCCGCACGCAAGTAAGTCGCAGCATGAACCCCGTAGCGAAATGGTCCGCTCGTCAACCGCGGCAGTTGACGTTGATGGCCATCGGCGAAAGGTATGATCACACCATCGCTCGCCAGGTTCGTCAGTCCCGTCAGCGGATACGTGGCAAAACTTGGCTTCGTCTGCTCTCCATCGGTGAGCACCGGCGAGCCAGTTTGTTCAAGCCGGTCGATGGTATCCCTGAGCGCCTCTTTGTAAGCAAAGTCCAACTCTTCTGCAGAGGTTTTGCCACTTTGAAACGACGTGATCGCTGCAATCAATTGCGGAGGACGAGGTATGCTGCCAATCGGCTCGGTCAGAATCGCCATGCGCGAAGTTTATCAAGCGGGGGTATCTGTCACTTCCACCCAACGATGGATCCCATCCCGCCGCAATACACCGGTTCTCCAAATGGCACATCCCGAAAGCAGGGAGCCAAGCAGCTATAGGGCCAAGGCGCGCGAGCGGAAAGCCGCCCCGATCTCAGTTTGAAATCTCGAGTCGATTTGCGCTGCCCTAGTTTTGAGGATTTGCAGTCGTTGCGGCCGGAGTCGACCGAGCACCTGCCTGGGCCGCGGCTTGCGCATCCCTACGCGCCGCCTCCCGAGCCAGCTTCTCCTCGTGCTTGCGCTTCATGTGCCGCGCCAGGTCGGGCCAGAACTCGATAACCTCAGCTCCCACAATCCCTTCTGCCGACACCGTCAATCCGTCCGTGATCGTGTCGCTGACCGTGCGCTCCGACGCCGGATAATACACGCGCGCAATCGCAGAGCCAATCAGGTTGCCGCCCACGTTGGCGTAGTTCGGACCCCAACTTCCGTTGTCGCGCCGGCACCACACTGTGCTCGCCGCCGCCCACAAAAAGCGGCTCTTCGCGCTCCCCGTGCCTTTTTGAAAGTAGCGCGGGTCTTCGTGCAGCACGGTGGGCAACACCGCGTTCCCAAAAAAATTGCCAATGAACGCATCCGAGTAGGCCGCCCCAAATCGCTTTCCATAGCCCTGCATGCCCTGGCCCCATTCCGGATAGCTATCGTCCGCCTGCCCGATCCCCGAAACTACACCCGCCAGGAAAAACGGCCACGGATCGGTCTCGCTCTTGAAGAAAAGCTGAAATTTCTGCTTCGGCGACAGCGGCACAGCATTCCGGTTGCTGGTGGTGTTAAACGTCGCCATCACACCCGCAACCCGCTGATGCTCCTGCTCTTTTAGCTGTTCTTCCGCTTTTTCGCGTTGGTCCTTCTCAGCGGCAGACTGGGGCGTTTCTGCCTGAGAACTGGAGCTGCTCTGCTGCGCCTCGCTCACCGTAGCCAACTCAAACTGAGGCCGCGGCGCCTCCGGCAACTGCCCAACCTCTACGCCGTTCAATCCAGCAGACGGACTCACACTCGAACCCTGCGCGCAAAGCCGGCAAGGCGTCGCAAACACAACTAGAACCGTTGCGAGCGTTGCAGAAAAAACACCAAAAACTACGCGCATCCATTCACCATTCTGACGCCGGCACTTGATTCGCCAGCAAATGCAGAGGCAAATACACCGGAAGAGCTACTCTAAGGGTAAATCACCCAGCGCATTGGATTCTCGCGATACCGTGCCGTCAGGAAGTTTTTCATCACCCCTAAATTGGGCTATCCTTGAGTTAGACGAAAAACTTCCCGAATAAGACCACACCGCGCCGCATGAATGCCGCGCCGCTCGCTGGCAATCTACGCCGCCGAAGTCCCCGACTCCAACTGCGGAGCCTGCCTGCTCTTGATTTCCTTCAGCAGCATCTCCACCTTGTCCTCGTTCTCGAGCGCCTTGAACTTGTCCTCGAGCGACTCGGGCACCATCACTTCGCTCACCGCCGAGTTCTCCGCCGCCTTCTGATGAACGCGGTTCTTCATCCGGTCGAGCACATGATCCTGGTCCGGCCCCACCGCCTGGCGAGCCTTAGTCGCCCGTCCCACCACCTTCGCCCGCCGATGTTCGGCCACCAGCATCTCGCAGTGCGCCCGCGTCTCGCTCAACTTCTGATCCAGTTTCCGTAGAGCCTGTCGCAGCGTGTCCGACTCCGACTTCTGATCTTCCGCCTGCTCGGCAAACCCCGCCATTAGCTGATCATGGCTCAACGCGCGCTCCAGAGCCGCCCGCGCCAGGTCGTCGTGCCCCTTCTGCACCGCCAGCTCCGCCTTGCGCCGCCACTCCGCAGCCTGACCCGCCTGTTCGTCGCGTTTTTTCTGCAACAGATGCTCGTCCGCAATGGCAATCGCCACCTGCGTCTTCACCTGCATGAGCTGATTTTCCATATCCAGCACAATCTGTTTCAAAAGCCGCTCCGGATCCTCAGCCTTCTCTACAAGATCGTTTAGATTCGCGCGTAGTAGTGTGCCTACCCTATCCAGCAATGACATGCCGCCCCTCCCTCAACCTCTGATTGGTTCGTAACTTGCCGTCTTCCCCGCCTCATCCCTTCGCCGTACTTCTGTTCGTCCACCTTCTCGGACGACGCACGGGGGAATGAAATTGAGGCCATCCGATTAAGCCAGGTGCCCCATCCATCGAGCGTCCTTTGCTCGATGGGTGGGATACCCCAAAGGCTGACCTACGACCTTCGGGCCTTGCTTTGTTTCTTGTTAGTCCCCCACCGGTGTTACCGACCCACAGGAGATGAGACTGGGTGCCCCCGGTCCCTCGCTTTTGGGGACCGGGGAGGAATATTCCAAGGATCGACTTGTTTCTTTCTAGCAAATGCCGAGGCAGTCGCCCACCGAAGCTCCAGCTATTTCTCTTCAGCCTTTCCATTCACCTTCGGCTTTTCCTTCATCGCCGTCACATTCGACATCAGTTGTTTGATGTCCATGCCGCTCAGCGCCTCAAATAATGCCGGCACCTGCGCCGCGATCTTCGTCATGTCGCCGGTGATCTTGTGCGCCCCAGCGGCATCTTCTCCGCCCGTCGACACAATCGTGATCCTATCCACCTTCGACAGCGGCTCGGCCATCGCCCGCACCACGTCCGCCATATTCGTCAGCAGCTTGTCCACCACCGCCGCCTGGTTCCATTCCTGGTAAGCCTCGGCCTTTACCGTCATAGCCTTAGCCTCTGCCTCACCCTTCTGGAAGATGATGCTGGCTTCCGCCTCGCCTTGCGTCCGAATCGCCGCCGCACGTCCCTCTGCTTCCGCAGTCAAACGGTTCTTCTCCGCCGCCGCCATGTTTTCGATGCGCTGCCGTTCGATCTCCGCACCCTTCAGCACCGTGGCGATCAGTTCCTTCTCATGGCGCGTGATCTCCGCTTCCTGCACCTTGATCTGGCCTTCCTTCTCCACCTGCTGCACCTTCACCAGCTCGGCCGTTACCTGCTGCTGCATCACGTTCGTCTGCAGTTCGTATGCCTTATCGGCCTGCGCTTGTTGACGACGACTCTGTTCTGAATACTCAGCCTTCTTGATCTCAAGATCGCGCTGCGCCTCAGCCTGCCTGGTTTGCGAAGCCGTCTCCGCAATTACCCTTTCCTGGTCCGCCATCGCCTTCGCCACAGCCGATTCCCGCAGCGCCGTCGCCCTCTTGATCGCCGTATCTCTCTCCGCATCAGCCGTCGCCATCTCCGCATCCCGCTTGATCCGCGCAATATCCGGCCGCCCCATGTTCGAGATGTACTCGTTCTTGTCCCGCACTTCTTTGATGGTGAAGGAAATGACCTCAAGCCCCATCTTGCTCATATCGTCGGCACAAGTACCGCGCATCCTGTCGCCCACCATCTCCGGTTCCTTGACAATCTGCTCCACCGTCAACTGCCCGATGATCCCGCGCAGATGCCCTTCCATCACCAATCGAATCAGCGCCTCGCGCTGCTGCTGCGGCTTGGTCAGAAATTGTTCCGCCGCCGTCAATATCGAAGCCTGGTCGCTCCGCACCTTGATCTGCGCCACGGCCTCGACCGTCACCGCCACGCCCTGCTTGGTATAGAGATCCTGCTGCGGAGCCACGTCGAAGCTCATCAACTCAAGCGAGAGTTCGCGACAGTTCTCCACCATGGGAAAAATCACCGTGCCGTGGCCCTTGATCACCCGCGGTCCGCGAAAGCCGTACACGATCAAGGCCTCGTTGGGACCAGCCTTCCTGTACATCCTGGCCAAAATACCCATAATGAAGATCAGCGCCAAAACGCTGAGTCCAACAATCAACACAATTGACTCATTCATTCGGATCCCGGCCCTTTCGCCCGGGAGGTGAAGGGTTACTGGTGTGACTGCTTCGAGCCGTCATGGCGGCCGTTCTTAGGGAACATCTTGGCCAGCAAACCCAGCAGAAAAATCCCCACCAGGATGGCCATGTCCGTTATCAGCACGGTCGTATTCGTCATGTTGATCCCGGTCCTTTCAACCGGGAGGAGTTTGTTGAGGTATTGCCGATCGCAAAAGATGAAGTTGGGTGCCCCATCCATCGAGCGTCCTTTGCTCGATGGGTGGGAGAGCACAAACGCTTATCGACCGTCGGTTCCTGGCTTCTGCCATTCTTGTTTCTATCCAGGGAACACCAAGGCGGTTCTTCCCGCAGAATCGCCCCTTTTCCGCGGCGTGCCAGGGACCACTGATCACGGAGCACTGTTCTCCCTGATCCCTGACCCCTGATCCCCGACCACTGTTTCCAGGTCCTCCCACCGCCGCACATACGCGATCCCTTTCTCATACCGAACGACAAACACCTCTTCCTGTTTTGAAATCGGTATGCCGTCCTCGGACCGCGCAGGCGCCGATTGCAGCGCCCCCAGTTGTTCGTAGACAATTTCTCCGATACCCGCCCCGCGTATGGGCGACGACACGCGGCAAACGGCCCCCACAATCGCCGTATCATCGGCCGTCAGTTCGTGCTCGTGCGGCAACAACACGCGAGTAAGAAAGACGAAGATAAGTGCGCCTCCTGCCACTCCGCAGATAGCCGCCAGCACCAGCACCACCCCGGCCACAAAGCTTCCATAGCGCGTCAGCAGGTACCCAGCCGCGCCAAACCAGCAGAGAAAAATCATCAGCGAGAACGCATTCCACCACGGAACCGTGCCTTGGCCGCTTCCCCGCCCTGCCGCTTGTCCGCTTACGTGTCCGCCTGGATGCCCAAGGTGCGCGGCATGCGGAACGTGCGGGATATGTATATGCCCCCCAAAATGCCCCATTCCCCCCAATAAAGAGAGCGCACTCAGCATCAACCCAGCCAGAAAGCAGATCAGATAGAACGTGATCATTTCCGTGCCCCCTGTTTTCCCTGCGAAGACTTGATTGCCCCGTTTTCTTCGCTCTTGCTCGCCCGCGATTTCGGTTCAAGCTTGGGCCGCAGCACCTCGGCCAATCGCGGCGCCAGTCCCGGTGTTTCGAGAATCGCCTCCAGCAACAACAGGCACTCTCGCGACCGTTCATGCTGTGCCAGTGCCAGCAGCGCATGTTTCAGCTCTGGATCGCGCGTAAACCGCTCTGCCCCCGAAACCAGCCACAAGTCCAGCTTGTCTTCCACATTGCGCAGCTCACTCTGCAACTCCGGCGAATAGCCCTCCGGGTCATCCACCAAATACCCCGGATGCACCTTGAAGAATCCCGCCAGTATCTGCCGCGTGGTGTTGGTCAGGTGTGGCCTCGCCCCGCTTTCGATCTGCGACAGGTAACTCTGGCTCAGCTTTGAGCTTGTTTCGGTCTCAATCGCCCTTACCAACTCCTGCTGGCTCATAGCACGATCCAGTCCGCGTAGACTGCCTTCCACTTCGCGCAAATAACGGATCTTTTCGCCCAGTTTCATGGTCTTTCCATGCGATTCGTTAAGCTTTTTGACGATTTCTGAAACTCTCAAGCCTAAGTAGTCATCGCAATCTGCAATTACATTATTGCTGATTGCGATAAATGTCAACGGAAATCGCGAAAAAAATTCCACGGACCGCATTTTCTGAGTTTGCCGCAAACCGCTAGATGGCATCTGTAAGATGGGACAGCCGTTGGGAATCGTGTTTCCACACGGACGTCTTTCCTCAAGGAGAGAAAAACCAAATGCCCAATCCGATCGTTTATTTTGAAGTACTTGGCAAGGACAAGCCGACGCTCGAGAGCTTTTATACAGCTGTTTTCGATTGGCAGCTCAACCCGGTCATGGACGAGTATTCCATTGTTTCGACGGGCTCCGGTATCAACGGCGGCATCGGCAAATCCATGGACGGCGGCGCCGGTCATGTCACCTTTTATGTTGAAGTTGCGGATATTCCCGAGACCCTCACCGTAGTCGAAGGCAGGGGCGGCAAGAAGATCATGGGGCCGGAACAAACGCCCAACGGACCATTGATCGCCCTCTTCGCCGACCCCGAAGGCCGCGTCGTCGGTCTGGTCCAGGCCGGCACTCTGCGCAACGGATAAAATCCTTTGCGTTTGGGTAAAAATCAGCTTCCCCTGACGCACAATCTACTCACGGGAGGTCTGGTTTCCGACGTTTCTTACACCGCAAAGTCAATAAATCCCCGCTGCGGGTCGGTCGAAATCAGCTTGACCGTCAAACGATCTCCGACATCCAGCCCATGCCCGCCCTGGACCAGTTTTCCATCCACATGCGGCTGCAGCGTACGCACAAATGTCCCGTACTGATTAACTCCAGTGACGATTGCCGCGAAGCTTTGTCCGATCCGGGGATGCAGCACCACCGCCGCAATCCGCTTTTGCATCTCCCGCTCCACCTTCCGCGCCGCGTCTTCCATCTGCGTGCACCGTAAGGCTATCGCGTTCAAATCGCCTTCTGAATAGGGCCGCGCCGCCTTCGCCAGCGACGCCTTAAGAATCCTCTGCGCCACCATATCGGGAAACCGCCGATTAGGCGCCGTCGAATGCGTATAGTCCTCCACCGCCAACCCAAAATGTCCCGGCGAAACCTCGTTCGGTTTCACCAGCACATACTCCCCCGGCCCCATCAGCTTGATCACCGCCAGAGAAAGATCGGGGAAGTGGTCTGGATCCTTAGCCTTCTGGGCCAGCAGAAATTCGTTCAATAACTTCGAATCCGGTTCCGCAGGCAACATCGTTCCCAACCCAGATGCGAGTTCGACGATTCGATCCCAGCGCTTCGGCGTCCTGACGATGCGTCTGATCGACGCAATGCCTGCATCTTCAAAGGTTTTGGCGATCACCCCGTTGGCCGCGACCATAAACTCTTCAATCAGCGAAGTCGCCCGGTTCTTTTCAAGCTGTGCAATATCAACGACTTCGCTGCCCAGAGTGACCGGACGCGTCTCCATCGTCTCCAAATCGAGAGCCCCATGCTGAAAACGGCTGCCCAGCATGCATTGAGCAGCCATATCTTGGAGTCTCAATTGAGCGGCAAGCTCCGCGTTTGCAGCAACTTTGGCCGGAGCCGATCCCCTGCCCTCAAGCCATGCCCCTACCGCGCTATACGCCAGTTGCGCGCGATTGCGCACCAACGCCCGGTATGCTTTCCCGTCCGAGGCCGCCCCCGTCGGATCGACGCAGAACTCGATGACGATTGCCGCCCGGTCTTCATTCTCATTCAGCGACGTAATGCCTTCAGAAAGCTCCACCGGCAACATGGGAAAGACTTTAACGCCGGTATAGACCGACGTCGTCTCACTGCGCGCGTGGCCATCGATAACCGACCCATTCTTCACACGTACGTCCACATCGGCCACGCCAACAAGCACGCGGATTCGACCATCGGGCAATCGTTCGGCCCATTCGATCTGGTCGAGGTCCTTCGAAGTGTCGTTGTCGATGGAAGACCAAAGCAGACTTCGTAAGTCCTTGAGGCCGGAATCCGATGGCGGTTCCGGATGCGCTTGAATCGCCGCAACTTCCGTCTCCGTTCCAGCGGGAAATTCAGGCTGAAATCCGTGCTCGATCATCGCGGCATGGGCAGCGGCAACAAGATTGAAATGTACAGGCTGGCTCGAATGCATCAGGGTGTCTGGCTCCTCTACACACGAAGAGCCAGCCTACCACGTCTACATGATGCGCTGATGTGCGCCAGTTTTTCCGTTGGGGACAAGCGCCTGATTCTATTGAATGCCCAAGTCGGAGAGCACCTTCGGCTTCGATTCGTCGACGGCCAGCAGGTTGTGGCAGGCCGCGCAGTCCTGGGTGATCGCTTTGCCGTCCTTGGCCGTATGGTCGCCATCATGGCAGCGGAAGCAGCCAGGGTAGCTCATGTGGCCAATGTGGTTGGGATGCGTCCCCCAAGTAACTTTCATCTCAGGAAAGACGTTATGCGTAAAGACGTAGACAAGGCCCGTACCGGCCGACGCGACCAATTTGGCATTGTTTGCCATCACTTCGGGGTGCTGCGAGCGATAGTAGGACTCAAGCTGCGCCGGGATCTTGGCTCGCGCTTCCGCCTCCGTTGCGTAGTTGGCCTTAAGCAGTTCCAGGCCCTCTTTGTGAATCCACGGCAAGTCCGGGCTGACCGCACCCTCTGCCATGGCGCGATTCAGAGCTTCTTCAGCGGTTTGCATAGTGTGAGCCGCGCGATTGTGGCAATCGACGCAGTCCATTACCCGGCGCTCGCCTTTCGGGGCCACGCCATTGCTTCCCGACGACGCATATACGGTTTTCGAGCCGTCCTCGTTGGTTCTCTCGACCCAGGGAATCGTAGTACGCGTCTCGTCGGTCGAGACGTATTCGATGTGGCCCAGGTGCACGCCGTGAATGCCCGTCAGGTGAGAGAACGAATCCCTCCCGCCCAGGTGCAATACGACAACTGATTGGGTCTCGGTGTTCTTCTCATCATCGGCAAAACTCGACTTGACTAGCAACTTTTCACCGATGAATCGCGCCGGGGTGTGGCAGGCTTCGCAGATTTCCCGCGCTGGGCGCAAATTCTGCACCGGCGACGGAATCGGAGTCGGATAATCGGGAATCAGCTTGGGCGCAAAGTGAGCGATCGGATGAAATGTTACGTCGATCAACTGCTTCGTACCATTCATCTTGGCCTTGAGGAAGGACGTCGCGCCTGAGCCAACGTGGCAATCTGCGCAAGCCACATGAGAATGCGCCGAGACCTGGTAGGCGGTGTATTCCGGATGCATGACATGGCAGGAGGCGCCACAGAATTGAGCCGAATCCAAATATGCTACGCCGCGATAGCTCGCAATCGCCACGATCAACAGATTGACGATGGTGGACACGAGCACAATATCAATGCCGTGGCGGAACATGCGATCGCTTAAATCGATCTTGGGAAACTCGGCCGGAACTTGGCCGGCCTTGAGAAGTTTTTTGCGGCGGAAATATACGCCGATCGGAATCAGCAACAGCCCCAGAACAAACAGGGCCGGCATGATCAGAAAGAAAATGATACCGAGATACGGGTTCTCGTTCTGGTGGCCGACCATCTCGATCGACCAATAGCCGATCGTGGTCACGCCCGCGGCGGTGGTAATCGCGCCACCAGCGAGGCTCAAGGGGTTGTTGCCGAAGAACAGCGCCGGACGCACCCAGTTTTCGCGAAATTTTTGAAAGAACGGCACGTCGGCCCCCCAGGGAATTTAGACTGCTTGGCCCGCTTTATAGGCGGGCCAAGGTCTGATTTTTACTTCAAAGTGCGAAAGAACGAAACAGCATCCTTGATCTGCGCGTCGGTCAGTTTGCTAGCGAACGGCTTCATCTTTCCCTTCCCGTCCTTTACTGCGTCAAACTGCTCTTTCTCGCTCGTCTTGTACTCGGATGAGGCCTTGATCCCCATCATCTTAGCCATACCGGGATTCGGCGTGCCCGTACTGCCGTGACAGCTTTGGCAGTTGGCCTTATATACCGCTTCGCCAGACTCTGCGAAGCTCACGGCACTGGCCACGGATGTAACAAGGGCCAACACCACACAAGCTCGAACCATCTTCGTCATTGCGACACTCCTCGGGTTACCCACGGCCAGCGCGTGCAACAGCCTGCCCCATGGATCCGTAGTTAATTCAAAATCCGAAGGCCGCGCGGCACTGGACCCATGGTTGGATTCAACCATCTTCCACTGTCAACTGCAACCTTCATACCATTAGGCGCCCTTATTTCACGAAAGTGCGGAAATAATCAACCGCATCCTTGATCTGGGCGTCCGTGAGCTTATCTTTGTAGGGCTGCATTTTGCCCATTCCGTTCCTCGTAGCAGCAACCATCTGCTCCCGGCTAAGCTTTCTTACATCAGGGTCAGTAACAGGCTTGACTTTCATCGCCTTCCCCGGCCCTGTTTCAGCCATCCCCGTGGCTCCGTGGCACATCTCGCACTTGTTAGCTTTGTAAATTGCCGCTCCTGGAGCTTCCGCATAGGCGGCCGCGGTAGCGGCCGCCATGATGGCGAATAAGGTGATTCCAGTCCGGATTTTCATTGGCGCTATCCTTCTCTTCCGGTTCTTCTCGTTCTGTTACCGGAATGAGACCCCTGGCTAAAACTCGTAGTGCATCCCGAGCGTTATGTTGTTGGCGTGGAAGTTTCGCGGCGCAGTCTCACCGGCCGACGAGATGTTCATGCCGGTCTGATAAGGCAGTGAAGAACAGGATACGGGTGTCGCCGGAGCCGCAGGCGTGGGGTTGGTTAAGCTGCACAGCGCTGCGCCGGAGGGGCCGCCTTCGCCGTAACCGAAGAAGTTATAGTCGGCCTTCCAGACCAATCCGTGATGAATCGTCCAGGCAAGGTTCACGAAGGGAGACTGGTATGTGGACACCAGTGACCCGGCGACATCGCGAGGATCGTTATAGAAGCGGCTGCCGTTCACTGAATTGATCCTGTAGCCGATGTTTGATTTGATGGCTTTGACTGGAGACACCGTGAAGGCCACCGACCCGAACTGCGTGGGAGCATGCTCGAAATCGAGAGCAGGCCCGAAATCGTACCCTGACCGTCCAGCAGTCTTGGCCGGGCAGATTGTGCCGCTGGGTGTTGAAGCCGCGGGCAGGCCGGTTGCAGCACCGCCTAGGTAGCAGATGTTGTCCGCCATGTATACGTCACTGTAGGCGTAGTCGAAGTCGACTCCGTAGTGATCGTTCGGGAACAGTTGCGCGCCCAGTCCCACGACGCGGCTGTAATCGACGTGATCGAGCGGACCGGCATAGGCAGCACTGGTCGACGCCGCTATGTCGGCCTGGGCGTTGTCACCGTTGTTGTGATGTTCCAGATCGTTGAAGGAGCCCGAGACCACTGCCCACGTTTTCGGTCTGAACGTCGTATGGACCCGGTACTGCTTGGTTTGCCGCGGGGTCATCGGAGTAAAGGCGTTGTCGTTGTAGAGAATCTCGACACTGCCGTTAATGTTCCAATTGGCGGTCGGTCGCGCGGCTATCGCCACGATTCCACCGTTCTCGTTGATTGTCACGGTTCCGTCGTTTGTCCCGCCGACGGCGATTGGAATGTCGCCGGGATTGCCGCCTGCATCCGTAGCGCCCGTAAACGCATTTTCCGCGATCACGTGTTTGCTGTAGCGATAGGTGAGAGAAAGCGTGAGGCGCGAAGTCGCATCCCAGCTCCCCGTCAGATTATTGGTCAACCACCGCTGGCCGAAGTATGCCTGCTGCGGCGTGCCGACAGCCGGACTGCCTGGGGGTGTACCGAACGTGACCTGGGTCAGCGCACCAGGGTAGGTGATCGTCTCTTTGGTTCCGACCGCCGGCGTCAACAGGGCCGTTGCGCTTGTCATAGCGGCTGTTCCCGGCTGGTGGACGTTCGAGAAGGTAATCTGGTCGTCGACGCTGAACGCCTTGGCCACCCGCCAGACGATGCCATAGTCAGCGGCTACCACCTTCCGCTTCGCGCTGGCATTTCCGACATAGTTGAAACCGCGCACTGCGCCGGTCTTGCCCGGTGCGGTCAGCCCTTGCCAGTTCTCAACGTAATTCGGCATGTTCATGTTGGCGCTGGTATAGCGAAAGTCCCCATTCATCGAAATGTTCTTGATGCTGGAACTCTGCAGCCGGAAGATTTCGGTTGGATAGAGAATACGAATGGGTTGCGTGCGCTGGTAGTTGGTCATTACAGCGCAGGCCGCGTTCACAATCGGCAGAGTACCGCTGGGATTTGCCGAAAGAGCAGCGAAACCGCCCATCCCCGCCGAGTTGCACAGGCTGGCGGTGGTGGGAGCCGTCAGCGTGTCGTAGCTGGCCAAGAGGACCGCCTTAGTCCCATCCGCTTCCTGCACGTTGTAGGCGTTGGGAGACAAGGTGAAATACGAATCGCCCTTGTAATGATCCACCTGCTCTTCGTAGGTCAGCTGGGTGCCTTTCACGGGCTTCCAGTCGATCGCACCCATGAAGTCGTCGGTGCTATTGCGCTGGTACTCGGTCACCAGGAAATCTTCAATGAAAACCACAGGCGAAGTGGCTTCGTTGAAGCCGCCCGGGGACAGGCTTGGTCCCTGCATGATGTTCTGCGAATACCCCGCCCGGAAAGTGATCTTTGAAAGCGGGAGCAGCGTCAGGTTGGTGTCGGTCATCCGCCGGACCGTATTGAACAGGAACGGAGACTGCGTCACCTGAGACCACGGCACAGATACTTGCGTCGTGGGGTCAGTGATCGACTGGCCGCTGGGAATGTTCGGGTTGCCCAGCAGGTCATAGTCGAAGTATTGCCGGTCACGCCGGAAAGTTCCCGAGAAGTCGTAAAGCTTGCCCTTGCCGAAGTTCAGCTTGGCAAAGCTGTACGGATCCCCGCCGAGCCCTGTCGTAAATGCCGTCAACAGGTCGACAAGACCGCCCTTGGTGCCGGGCAAAGCGCGCAGTTCGAAAGTGTCGCCCTGCACACGTGGACCCGACTGCATATTGACCATGGTGTCGTACATCGCCGAACTTCCCACGGTGTTGGTGATTCGGCCGCCCAGGTCGACCGATTCGTGAATAGAGTATCCCGCTGGCGTCGACATCGTTGCCGCGGGGGCGGGAGCCATCCCGGCCGGCGTAGGCGCCTGAGCCAGCGCGCTCCCTGTCGCAATTGCTAAAACCGCGGTCCCGATCCCAAGTGCGATGCGCTCAGCTATCGCGCCGGGCAGTACTTTGGGCAGCCGCATAAAACAAACTATCTTCTTCATAAAGCCTCACTTGAAGAACTCTGGCGTACATCGATTCTTTGAACCGCTGTACAAACCCGCTACCGGGCCTGTGTCGCGCGGCGAGTTTTCCTTCGCCGCGCTACAGTCCCATGGCCCTACCTCAGGAATGCCGCATTCATGTTCGAGCCATGAATGTAGGTGTGACAGCTGGTGCACGGCGCAAGCTCGTCCGATCCAGCCCCCATCCCGTGAACCGTGGCATTCGCTACCCGGCTGTGGCACTGGTTGCACAGCGTGTTGATACTTGGCATGTTCAAGAGGCGAGCGTTCTGCGATCCATGCGGGGTGTGGCAGCCCATGCAGCCTTCCGCCTTTACCGCGGCGTGCTCAAACACGAAAGGTCCACGTGTCTCTGTGTGGCATTTGGTGCAGATGGCATTCTGATCGGCCGTGGACCTTAGATTGTTGTTGCCGAACGTGCCGTGCGGGTCGTGGCAATCCGAGCAACTCACAGCGCCCTCAATCACCTTGTGATGGAAGGGCATATTGAATTGCGGCTTGGTGTCGGCATGGCATTGGAAGCACAGGTTCGGCTGCGAAGCCTTGAGCAGGTGTTCCTTGCCTTCGCTGGCGTGAACGGTGTGGCAACCCAAGCAGCTCACATTGGCTTTGGCGTGCGGCGAGCGGTCGAAGTCAGGATGCGCGCTGGCGTGGCAGCCCAGGCAGGTCTTGTCTACGTCCTTGGCCGAAGCCTTGGAAGGGTTAAAAATCTTGGTTACATCGCCTCCGCCGTCTACGTGGGCCTTGCCCGCACCATGGCAGTTCTCGCAGGTCACCCCGCTCTTGCCGTGCATCAGCGCCATCTTGGCGTGCGGATTTGTCGCGAAGCCTTTAGCCACTTCTTCGTGGCAGGTCGCACAGGTTTCAGAGCCCACAAATTCGGAGGCTGCAGGCTCTTTGGCCTGCGTAGCGGCCGGTTTCGCGCCGGGAGCCGCCGCAGCTCCTGCGTAAGCGCCCATTGCAACTGCGCTCAGAACGAAGATCAAACAAGCTCGCAATCCCGGCGACTTCCGCGGAACCGCACCACTCGACAACTCTGCCACTGGCCAATCTTTATGCATGAAAATAACCGCCTTGCGTGATCCCCGCATCTCTATCAAGCTTCTGGCCATCTCCCGACGTTTCTCCTGTGAGAAAACTCATTACAAACAGGAGCCTAGCGACGAATTCTGGCGCAAGATGCACGTTGTGCGAAGCATCACTTCATGCGGTGAATCCTACTTTGTTCGCTTGCAGGTGACGGTGATGTTTATCACATACGATGAGAAGCCTAAGGTTTGCATTGAATTTCCTGGACTTAGGTGATGAGACGCATGGAAACGCACGGCGAAAAAGCCCCCTACGTGAAGGTAGATTCACCGATCCAATCGGACCGCCCAAGATGGTTTGCGACAGACATATGGTTTCCGCGGAAGAGAATCTTGTTCCTCTTTGCAATCAATTCAAGAAAACCCTCAACTGCGGCGATGCTGCAACGTTTTTTGGGCGTCACGTCTATAATTTGCGGCATTTTTCGCAGATGCGACGCAATCGTGAAGTGGGACGGGGCCAGCCCGCGCAGTACGAAATAGGCGCTTCGAGGCATAGACGTGAGCCGCGTCACATCCTACCTAGGGAATCCTCTAGCACACTTTCAGGGAGATTATTCTCTTTACCGACTCAAATGTGTATTCGACCAGCCCACGCAGCTATGAAGCCGAATCCGGGGCTGAAGACGATCCACAGGTAAACGAACGAGGCAAGGCCATGGCGGACGCAGGGAGCTTCGAAGTACCGCAGGTACGTCACAAACAGGCAAATCGGCAATCGACTGTTGGGTGTGCTGCCTGTTCGAATCGCCGTCCCGGCTGGTTTTGCTCCCTGGGAAGTGCCGTTCTCGCAGATCTGGAACTCGTCACCACCACCATTTCCCTTCCATCGCAGGCAACACTATTTAGCCAGGGTGAAGATGCGCGCTGCCTTTACCTGATATGCGGCGGCTATCTAAAGTTGACGGCAGGCCGATCCAAGGACCGTCAGATGATTGTGCGGGTCGCTGGTCCCGGATCGATGTTGGGCCTCTATGCCGTTCTGTCGCACGGATTCTATGAAGTTTCGGCCGAGTCTCTCACCAGCGCCCAGCTTCGACCCGTGGAACGGGAGCGGTTTCTGAACTTTTTGCGGACCCACAAAGAAGCGCAAATGCGCGCAGTTCAATGCATCTGCCAGGAGTACCGGTTCGCCCTGCAAGACGCATGCCGCATTGCACTTGCCGAGACCGTGGCGGCGCGGTTGGGACGTCTTCTGCTGGAACTCGCGCACCAGATCGGAGACCATCTCAATGGTGGCGGCTATAGCTTTCCGCTGTTGCTGACGCATGAAGAGATGGCGTCGATGACGTGTACCACGCGCGAGACCGTGACCCGAACGCTAGGACAGTTCCGCAAAGATGGTTGGATTTCGATTGAAGACTCGATTGTGACCGTTCGACAGCCGGATCAACTCCAGATGCTGGTGTGACCCAGGGTCATGGTGCGGCTTCCCACCGGCTCAGGCTGCATCCGAAGCCGCTCCCGGAGAGTCAAAGAGCTATCATCTAGGGGATGGGAGTTCACGTTTTTATGGCTCGTAGAATGATTTTCATTTCTGCATTTTTGCTCATCTGCAGCGTTGTTTTCGCGCAAAGTCCTGCCCCCACGCCGGTGGCTGGCGTAGCACCTGCCCCATCCACTTCGGCGCAAAGCCCCGAGATTCGAGATTTCCAGAAGATCGAGGATACCTGGACCGGCGCCTTGAATCAGCGCGATCAGTACAGTCTCGAACTCGTCCTATCCCCTTTATTTGTAGATATTTCTGCTACTGGCGACATCACCACCCGCAATCAGCAATTGGCCCAGTTGATCACGGGTGAAGACAAGAACATGCATATGGAGCAGCGAGTGATTACCGTGCGGATGATGGGCGATGTCGCGGTAGCCAACGGCACTTATGAGCTGCACCACAAGGCCGGGTCGGCCCAGGTAGACGAAAAGGGTGTATTTACGCATGTATTTGAACGCATGCGGGGCGGTTGGGTGTGCGTGAACTCGCAGCGGACCGTTTTGCGTGAGGATTCGCCTAACGCCAAGGCCAAGAAGAAGCAGTCCGAGGCCGAGCTTCCGTTCCATATCCCATTGTTTTCAAAGAGCGATAAGAGCAATCAATAGCGGCTCGAATTCCTCAGAACTGGCTGCGGTTGATCGTGCACGCAAGACAACGCCATGACTCCGTTCGTACGGGCCATGGTCTTCGCAGCCGCTACACCGGTTTTTTGTTTCTTGAGCATTCCTCGCACACATGCTGATTTGCCTGCTAAACCACTGATTCTACAGAAGTTCTGCCAACACCTCCAGTTCTCCCTCAATTCAAGGCAATCCCATCCTGGCCGATAAGGCAGACTGGTGTCCGCCGTGTGCTTAAGTGTGTCCCGGGCGCCTGGGGTGCCATAAGGAGGCCCCAATCATGCAACGTTCCTCTCTCGGGATTCGCCTTGTTGTCTCCTCCCTTATTGCGGTCTCAGTGATCGGCTCATTGTTCGGCATTATGACCTGGAAGATTGTCACCTCGCAGGTTCGCAGCCTGGCCACTGGCGAACAGAATCGCAAATCGGAAGAAATAATCGGCAGACTGGATTCGATCGATCAACTGACCCGCGCCCAGGTGGATGTTGGTATGCGCACGCTTCAGGCGGAGGGCAAGCGGGTGGGCGAGCCGTCGCTCAATGGATCGACGACGGTTGCGGGGAAGACGGTCCCGAATCTCTGTTTTGGCACGCAGTCCCAGGTGGAGAGCTTTGCCGTGGTCGATCAGGCAAAGAAGCTGGCCGGCGGAACCGCTACGCTGTTCGCATGGGACGGAACCAGCTTCATCCGGGTCACTACAAACGTGATGAAGTCGGACGGTTCGCGGGCTGTGGGCACGATTCTCGATCCCAAGGGCAAGGCATTCACCGCCCTGTCACAGAGAAACTCCTTCGGTGGCGTCGTCGATATTCTGGGGGTTCCATACATAACCAGCTATATTCCGATGCTCGATGCGGAAGGGAAACTGATTGGCGCCTGGTATACGGGATCGCGTCTGGATTCGATCGCCGCGTTGAGCAACAGCATTGAGAGCGCTTCGATTCTGGATGACGGGTTTGTGGCATTGCTCAAGCCTTCGGGTTCCGTCGTGTTTCATGGCCGGCAAATCTCAGAGGAATCGATCGGCACCCTTCGCGCCCCCCCGCGCGGTTGGGTCGTAAATGAAGCGACTTATCCTGCCTGGGGCTACGTGGTGATGACCGCCTATCCCGAGGCCGATGTAACGAAGCGGATGCTGCACATCCTGGCGATGATGTCGGCAGCCACTGTGTTACTGATGTCCTTGATTGTCAGCATCCAGTTCGCGTTTCTCGACCGGCTCGTCGTTAGGCCGGTGCGCCAACTGATCGAGCGGATGAACAACGCCGATTTGAACACGCACATCGAAATCGACCGCGAGGATGAGATTGGCGCGCTGGCCATGAGTTTTGACCAGTTTGTGCTGCGGATTCGGCAGACGCTGATCCAGGTTCGCGACGCTTCGGCAGCCACTGCTTCGAGATCGAGCGAAATCCGCGACATCTCCACCAGCGCGGTGGCGCGGATGACCGCGCAACAACGGTGCGCGGAGAACGCGACGGAGGCGGTTTCGAGGCTGTCGCACAACCTTGAAAGCACCGCCAGCGATACCGACCAAACCTCAGGACAAGCGCGGCAAGCGGCAGAAGCAGCCCGGCACGGAAGCGAGTTGGTGGCCTCAACCGCGGGCAAGATTCAGACCTTGGCGGACGATACGCGCAAGAGCGCTGGGAGCATTGCCACTCTCAGCGAACGCGCCAAACAGATCGGCTCCATTGTGGGAGTCATCGAGGAAATCGCCGCTGGAACAAACCTTTTGGCGCTGAACGCTTCAATCGAAGCAGCGCGCGCCGGCGAGCATGGGCGCGGGTTTGCGGTGGTAGCGGGCGAGGTTCGCCGACTGGCGGAACGGACAGCGCAGGCCACGCACCAGGTGGCAACGCTGGTCAGCGGGATTGACGAAGAGACAGGCCGAGTGGCTCACGGAATCGAGGCTGTGTGTGCGCACGCGACCGAGGGGGCGGAGTCGGTACGGCAACTCACCGGCACGTTCGACCAAATTGCCAAACTGGTGATTGAAGTCGACGGAGGCGTTCATCGCTTGGCGGAGGAGGCGCGGACTGAAGTGGCCTCGGCCGGCGCGGTGAGCGAATCCATGCTGTCGGTTGCGCTGAGCGCCAAAGATAGCGTGACGGGAGCGCAAGAAGTGGTGGCTGCGACAAGCGAGTTGTTGAGCACCGCCAACGAGCTGGAAAACGCCGTGCAGCAATTCCACCTTGCGCCGTAGGTCATCAAACGCCTGAGCTAGCTGGCGATGCGGCGGGCGGCCTGGACACGAATGGACACGTGGACCAGGCTGAGGGCGGCTGGAGTGACGCCGGGAAGGCGGCTGGCCTGGCCGATGGTGATGGGGCGGACGCGTTCCAGGATCTCGCGCATTTCGCGGGATAGCCCGCTGATGGCACTGTATTCCATCCAGTCGGGAATGGTGACGGCCTCGGCGGCCTTGAGCTTCGCGATCGACTTCCGCTGCTGGTCGAGGTAGCCGGCGAACTTGATCTCCGTTTCGACCGCGCGGGCCTCATTTCGAAGAACAGAGGGAAGCTTGCCGCCGTTGGCTACGGCCGCGGCCAGATCGCCAAGCAGCGGTTCGTTGGCGAGCGGTTCGCTGAGGGCGCCAAGGACCGGTTCGATCGTGACTTCGGGGCGCTTGAGCAGTTGAGCCCAGGTTTGGCCGGCGGTCGCGGTCAGATCCTGAAAGCCAGCCTGGGCCAGTCGCTCAGGGTCAGCTTTGCCGGTGACCAGCAAGCTGCTGAGTGCGGTCATGCGCGCCTGCTTCTGTTCGTATTCAGCCCACGCCTCATCGCCGATCAACCCTAGCCGACGGCCATGCGGAGTCAGACGGCGGTCGGCGTTGTCGATCCGCAGGTGAAGGCGGAACTCGGCGCGCGAGGTGAACATGCGGTACGGCTCGTTCGTGCCTTTCGAGATCAGGTCGTCGATGAGGATGCCTGTGTAGCCTTCGGTGCGGTCCATGGTGAAAGGCCGCTGGCCCTTGAGCCAGAGAGCGGCGTTGATGCCTGCCATGATGCCTTGGCAGGCGGCCTCTTCGTAACCCGATGTTCCGTTGATCTGACCGGCTAAGTAGAGGCCTTCCATAGACTTGACTCTCAACGCCCGGTCGAGTTCGGTAGCGTCGACCGAGTCGTACTCGATAGCGTAGCCGGGACGCAGCATCTCGGCGTCTTCAAGGCCGGCAATGGAGCGCACAATCTGCCATTGCACTTCCATAGGCAGCGATGTGGACATGCCGTTGACATAAACTTCGTGGGTATTCAAGCCCTCGGGTTCGAGGAAAAACTGGTGTTGGGTTTTGTCGGGGAACTTGACGATTTTGTCTTCGATAGACGGACAATAACGCGGACCGATGCCGGAAATCTGACCCGAATACATGGCCGAACGATGTACATTTTCGCGGATCAGGCGCAGGGTCTCGGGCGTCGTAAAGGCAATGTGGCAGCTAATTTGCGGCTGGACAATTTTCTTGGTACGGAAGCTGAAGGGAGTGGGGTCGGCGTCGCCCGGCTGCTCTTCAAAGGCCTCCCAGTGGATGGTGCGGCCGTCCAGGCGCGGGGGCGTTCCTGTCTTGAGGCGGCAGGTGCGAAGGCCCAGGGCGCGCAGTGCTTCGCCGAGCAGGACGGAGGCGGGTTCGCCACTACGGCCAGCGGGATAGCGCTCCTCGCCGCAGTGGATAAGGCCGTTGAGAAAGGTGCCGGTGGTAATGATGGTTGCGCCGGCCAGGAGACGGCGGCCATCGCGCAGTTTGAGACCCAGCACCCTGCGCCGGGATCGAATGGAACGGGGTAGTTCGACGGGCGTGCTGTCCCCAGTCTGAGAATCCTGACCGGGGGCACCTGCGGCTTCCTGATCCCTGATCCCTGACCCCTGATCCCTGTCGTCCTGATCCCTGTCCTCAATCACCAGGTCGACGACTTCGGCCTGGCGAATGTGGAGGCCGGGCTGGGATTCGAGGACTTCGCGCATCTTGACGCGGTAGAGTTGCTTGTCACATTGGGCGCGGGGGCTCCAAACGGCAGGGCCGCGGGAGGTGTTGAGCAAGCGGAACTGGATGCCGACGGCGTCAGCAACCTCGCCCATGATGCCGCCGAGGGCGTCGACTTCGCGGACCAGATGGCCCTTGGCTACGCCGCCAATGGCCGGATTGCAGCTCATCTGGGCGATCAAGTCGAGGTTCATTGTGATCAGCGCGGTCTTCAAACCCATGCGAGCAGCGGCCATTGCGGCTTCGCAGCCAGCGTGTCCAGCGCCCACAACCACTACGTCGTATTGTTCGGTGAAAGCCATCCCATCCTATTCTACGGATGAATGCAAAACAGTGTCGGGAAACCGTGCGGAACTAGGCACGGCCAAGGCGCACCTTTCGCCAAAGATAGGCGATCAGAACCAGCAATGCGGCGCTGAAGAAATAGCCGGCGGGAGTGCTGGACTGGGCCGTGGTTCCCATGAAGTCGAGGGGGCGAATGTGGTGAAGGGGGCCGATGTACCACCACGCTGTGTAGAGGGCTTCGAAGGGTTTGCGCGTGCCGGCGACGACTCCGAGGGCGAGGGCAAGAGCGGGGATGAAAAATGCGCCCGCGACCCAGGGCGCGAGCGCCGTAAAATCGCGAAGCCAAAGTAGATGCATGGCCAGACCGCTGCCGGTAAGCAGGGCGAGCAGGACGCCGGCCACATAACTGGCCAATAGTTGACGGGGCATTGCGCGGGGAGCCGAAAAAATGAGCGTTCCGGTCGAAAACTGGGCTTCGCGCGTTCCCAGGTGCGACCACGCGAGCAGGGGCCAAAGCCACGCGGCAACGATGAGGCCGGAACGGGCCACATCGATGGGCGAAAAGAGGCAGGCCGCGATCAGACCGGCGGCTCCGGCGTACCACCACCAGCCGTGCCCGCGAAGGAGGAGGCGAAATTCGGCTAGGGTGAGGGCGACCAGGCGCCGGCGGACTGCAGTGCGCGAGACGGGCGTAAGTTGCGCGGCGGTTTGAACTTTCAGGGGGCGAGTTGCGGGAGTCTCCGTGGTGTTCGGCGCAAGCTCCGCCTCGGTGGACTTTTTGGCTTTGGGCAGCTTGTTTGCTTTAAGCCCGAAGCCGCGAGCGGGATCAAATCGATCGAAAAATAGGGATGCCAGCAGGGCAAGAATCGCGGCTACAGCCAGCATCGTGAAGCGGCTCAAGAGGACGGACGCGGTCCAATGAAAACCCGCCCAGAGGAAGGTTTTGGTGGTGGCGTGGAGGCCTCCGATGCTGAAAGAACCTACGCCGGTATAGAGGGGATCGAACTGATGGACCTGCGCCTGCATCTGCGACATGACGGCGGCGATGCCGGAGAAATCGGTCAGCAGACGGAAGCTGTTATCGGCAGTATTGGTCTCGAGGGCTGCGGCGCTGACGGCGACCAAGGCAGTCCAGAGGAAGAAGTAGACGACATTGCCGACTCCGCCGCGGAGCACGGGCAGGCTTTCGAAAAGAACCGCCAAAGCGGCGGTAACTGCCACGGCGGAAAGGCCGAATATGAGCACGGGGAGCAGCAGCGCGACCAGGTCCAAGCCGGAGTAGGAGCGGCTGGACAACTCAAAAACGAGCGAGGCCAGCGCCAGGGCAAACACCATGGAGGCGAGGACCGCGAAGTTGCTCAGGGTTTTGCCCAGGGTGTAAAAGCTTTTGCTGATAGGCGTGGAGGCGAGAATGGCTCCGACGCGAGTTTCGCGGTCGCGCTGTATCGCGTTTTTGACGATGTAAAACCCGACCAGCGAGAGCCATACCGAGGCGACCAGGGCGGTGACCGACCCGTGCCACGCGGAGTTGTTGACGCCGCGATATTGGTTGAGCTGGAGACTGACCTGTCCGGCGTAAACCGCGTAAGCGAGATAGACGGAGAAACCCAGCGTGAGCAGAAAGCTGTAGCGGCGAACGCGCTCGAGGAAGTCGGCGCGAACCATTTGGTAGAGTGCGCGAGGGCCGTTCATGCGGCGTTACCGGTTTCAATCGCGGCGCGGTGTTGGGAGAGGCAATAGAGGTAGGCGTCTTCAAGGTTGGGCGCGACGGGAACGGCGGCTGCGGGCGGTTGATCGGACAGGATGCGGGCGTGGACGCCGTCGCTGCGGCGGGTGGTATTGCTGATGAGGAATTGCTGCTTGAGGGCGGGCAGATCGGAGCTGGGCACGACCCACTCCCAGACCTTGCCCTCGACTTGAGCGAGCAGCGCCTCGGGGGTGGCTTGGACGACGAGGGTGCCTTTGGCGATGAGCGCGATGTCGGTTGCGGTCGCTTCCACGTCGGAGACTATGTGCGTGGAAAGAATGACGATGCGTTCGCCGGAGAGGTCGCTGAGGAGGTTGCGAAAGCGGACGCGCTCTTCAGGATCGAGGCCGGCCGTGGGCTCGTCGACGATGAGTAACTGAGGGTCGTTGAGCAGGGCCTGGGCGATGCCGACGCGCTGGCGCATGCCGCCCGAAAATCCGCCGAGGGGACGTTTGCGCGCTTCGGTGAGGTTGACGAGATCGAGGAGTTCATCGATGCGACGGCGAGCCGTGGCGGAATCGAGACCTTTGATGGCGGCCAGGTATTCGAGGAATTCGATGGCGCTCAGGTTGGGATAGACGCCAAAGTCCTGGGGCAGATAGCCAAGCACGGAACGGAGCGCATCGGGGTCGCGGGCAATGTCGACACCGTTCCAGCGGACGTGGCCCTCGGTAGCCCTGGTGATGGTGGCGAGGATGCTCATGAGGGTGGTCTTGCCGGCGCCGTTGGGACCGAGCAGGCCGAGTACCCCGGGCTTGAGTTCAAGCGAGAAATCGCGCAAGGCGGTGACGCCTCGGGTGTAGCGCTTCGTGACATCTTCAATCGAAAGCTGCAAGGTTAGCCGCCGTTCTTATGGTGTTGGGTGTATTTACGCAGTTGAGGCGGGGAAGTTCCTGGGCTGCTGCGATTGACAGAAAAGTGATGCACAACCGGTGGTAGGATACCGACAACGTACGCCATCTCACTCCGATGCCCGAGGAGGGATAGCCGCATGGGCTCAATCGACCTGCCATGGGAACAGCCGGCCACCGGTCCTGTTTCGAACGATTCCAATCCCGCAGAAACTCCTGAGATTGTCCAAACTCCCGAAGAATTGAAGGAAGAAAGCCGTCTGATTCGCCGCCTGCAGATGGTGGTGAACATGGTGACGCAGGTGATCGCGCAGGATTCGAACTTGACGGTAGAACAGGCCTCAGAGATGGTTGCCGATACCCGGCGACTGGCGCTGAACATGTTTCCTGACAAGGAGTTGGCGTTTAACCTGATCTTTTGGCCGCGGCTGCAGAGACTGATGCGGGAACGTTACCGAATGCAGTGAAGAACAGGGATCAGGGGTCAGGATCAGTACGAAAACCCGACCCCGCTCGCTACTTGTTTTCGTTGGCGGAGAGGCGGAAGGTGATCGTTCCCCAGAAAAGGCGCGCGCGCATCTGGACGGGAAGATGACGGTCGTCGTCGGTGTACCAGATCCAGATGTTGCCACGATTTTTGACCACGCCGGCGTCGGCAGTGGGCTCGACGCGAAGGGTTTTGAAGGTGCCGACGGGGGTTTTGATTTCCTCGCGGCCTTCGACCTTCATGGTGACGGGAACGGTGTGCATGGCGTCGACCACCGGTAAAACGAAGCTTTTGCCGACCGTCATGGGCTGCGATGAAGAGTAGAAAACGCCGGTGAGCAGGTCGGTGAGACAACCGGCGATGGGCATTTCAATGTGCTTGTTTTGGCCGGTGACGAGATTCTTTTCGTCAAGAGCGGACTTGAGGCCAACGTAGTCGAGCTTGAGGGTGGAGCTGATTTGGCGGCGGCCTTCGACGGTCTGCTTGTCAAATTCGTTGGTGCAGCCTTTGTTGCGATCAAAGTTGGACTGAAAATGATCGGTGACGTGGAAAAGGAGATTAATGGCTCCGATGGTATCGGCGGTAGCAGAGATTTTTTCGACGTCGCCGGCTTGCTCGAAGTGGATGACGGCGGTGCCGCCAGGGAAAACACGCCAATCGACGGAATAGGTAAGTGTCTGTTTTTGCGGGAAGTTGTAGCCGGCGCGGGGAGGCGGAAGCTGGGCGACCTGCTGGCCAAGGCTCAAGGTGGGGGCCACCGTGGCCAGGATCAGGACGCAAAAGGTGATTATGGCAGTCGTGCGCGTCTTCACCGGCAGGCGTGGCTCCTTAAGCATTGGACTGGTGCGGCCCACAAACCGGTTACGGCCGCACGTGAATGAACACGTTGAGAGCCGGACGCAAAAAGGCCAGGCCAAGATAAAGCAGAGTTGCCCCCAAGAGAGCATTGTACTCGCGGTGCTGGAGGTAGAGCTTCATTAAAAAACGACCTCCGGATTCGCTGCTGGAAGCCTTGGCAGGCGTGAGGCGCGGAATGAGTCGGGGCACGCGTTGGCAATATTCGTCGAAGCCGGGGAAGGTAGCGCGGAGAAAGCGCTCTTCCGAGGCGATTACCGGCACATAAATGACGAGAAAACCGAGGGCGAGCACGAGAGCGACGGGCCAGCTCTGGAGGGCAACGGCAAAACCGGCAGCCATGAGCATCGATCCCAGATAGAGCGGGTTGCGGGTATGTGCGTAGGGGCCGGTCATGGTGAGTTCCTGATTCTTTTTGACGTAACCAGAGGCGTAACCGCGCAGCCAGAGCCCGGGCACGACCAGAAGCAGGCTCCACGCTACGGCTGCGGACTGGGGGGCGCGACGCCATAACTCGAATAGATAGAGCAATGCAGTCAAAAATCCGAGAGGAACGCGGATGCGGCGGGCTATGCGTTGCCAGCGAGTGATCCAGTCGTTCGGGGTAATGGGCGGGGTCATGCGAGGGTTTCCTCGGCCAGCAATTCGCCGGCGGCCTGGAGCACATCCTGGGGTGAGATGGTGAGCAATCCGGCTTCTGTTTCGGTGCGGCGGGTGTGGTCGCGTCGACTGTCGGGGCTGCGGAGCACGCGGGACC